>JAABUK010000734.1_pt1 | contig 66844 bp, 86 predicted proteins | sample 5559141 | NCBI WGS metagenome assembly JAABUK01 (sample SAMN10711869, study PRJNA513367) | rock metagenome | isolation source: Antarctica rocks | place: Antarctica: Victoria Land, Pudding Butte nord | collected 2016-01-03 | reverse complement strand
CACATCTGGTGAGCCAATACTTCGTACTGACTTGTATTTGGAGGATGAGGGTGAGGACAGGTTGACAAACAAGCACTCATTGACGTCATATGGATTCCGGTAGAAGATCTCATTGCCAGAGGTCTGCATAATATTTATTGCACAACGATTAGTTTATTACTGCTCACACGTTGAGGGTTCAGACGTCGCTCTGCACACTTACTGTTACTGGTGTCCATGACTGAGGATACTGGAATCTGTAGCCATCTAGCTTGTCCTGGTGAATTCTGTAGCCTGCAGTGACGCACACCAGGTGCAACAGCAGGACTTGCGAGACTGTGTGACACTTGCAAAATTTAATGCACTTGAAACACACCTGGAGGAGGGCCAGGTGACTGAGCACAGGCAGGAAATGAGAGAGTAGGCAACGCAATCACAGCTGCTGCGGAAAGTATGGCCTGTCTGCGAGACAGATGATCACGGTGTGCCTGCTGATCATTTGCAAGATGCCGTGTCTCGTCTGATACTGCGCGGCACAGGAGAGGCTTTCGAGACGGCTTTGCACAGCGCGCGGTTCCGAACGGCGCAGAGCAATTGCAGGCATGTGCAGAAGACGTGAAGCTGGACAGTGCAGCCATGGCAGCGTTCAACAAGCTCGTTTAAGCTGTCCAGGCTCAGCCTGCTCCAAGGCTTCAAGGGAGATGAAACGTTGTCTGCATGTGCATGCAGCTGAATTTCTCTGAATCAGGAATTGCGTTGGCGCACGCGCAGCGGAAGGGCGGCACAAGCCAGGTCTTATGGAGGAATACTGCGCAGTCTGTGCTGAGCCGATTCAGTTCACCGCTTATGGTCCTTGTGGACACAAGGATGCTTGTTCAAAATGCATCGTCAGGCTGAGAGTTGTGCTCGAGGACAAGCGTTGCGTGATATGTCAGCAAGAGCACGACAGCGTGTTTGTTACCAAGAATCTCGGAGATTTCACTCCGACGCTTCCAGCTACTGCCTTTCCAGACTTGCAGGTGGTTGTTAAGCAAATCATAGGTCAGCTTGCACGACAGCCTTCAATTGATCTCTGCACAGGCCCTTCATCTGCATGCAGGGTCGCGAGATTCGGGGAGAATTGAAGCGTTTGCGTGATGCAAATGCATACTTTGAAGATGAAGAGCACTTTGAGTATCTCAGGCAAGCGCTGCTAGGCTTTGCTGCAGCTGCTCGTAGGCCAAATGCTGCTTCTGTAGCTCACTGAGGTGCACTCTACAGGCAGCTGTGCAGCTTCACACATCCAGACCTGGCTGAAATTCCTGATGATGTCCTGCAACAGTATAGAGGCTTAAAGGCATTGAAAGATGCACTAAGAACACACTTACAGCGCTACTTCTGTGATGTATGCCTTGAGGGCAGAAAGGTGCGCACTTTGTCCAGCAGAATTGCTACCATCAAATACAAGATGCATGCATGGCATCACTTCCCTTTCTGAGGCATACCATGAATTGCAATGACTTCTGCATGGGGCTGCTATGTTGACATAGCAAGCCTCTTCCCATCACAGACAGGAAGCAGCTAACACCTGCTGACACATTTGCAACAAGAGTGCTAGCCTCTGCTGATCCATGTGCACCAATTTGCAGGTGTTTGTGTCAGAGCAGGTTCTATATAGCAAGCAGCAGCTGAACAGTCACAAGCAGCATGGGGACCGAGAGGGTCCCCTTGCTGAAAGTGGATTCACTGGCCATTGCTACTGCAAGTGAGCACATCACACTGCAAGGATGCATGTGATTGACACCTGCCTCGGCAATTGTGCCTGCATCAGCACCAGCCTTACTGCACAACTCCAACAGCATCGAGTCTAGATGACGGTTTCTGTCCTGCGTGTCTGCGAGAACCCATCCATGGCCATTGCAGGCCAGAGCAACATTGCCAGTGACTTCTCCTGACATGACTGCATGATCACATGCTGTGAGCAAACTTCTTTTGCTCATGTTGGCTGCGCAAATGTGAGGAAGAGATCATCAGCATTGGTGCGACTGAGCACCATATCTGTTGTCTCTGTGCTGAACCTCCCTGCATGCAGGTTTTGCCACAAGTGGTTCTATGGGGAGAATGAGGTATGGAAGCACATGGCGGAGAAGCATGAAAGCTGCTTTGTGTGCAAGAGAAGCAATCCTGACAGACACGTGTACTACAAGGACTACGCTGAGCTGGAAGGTCAGAACCCACAAAGGTCTTGCACCATGTTTGTCATAGTCATTTCGCTGCCTTGTACTGTACAATCTGCCACCACATGCATGAAGGACACCCCTGCTTCTGGCCCTGTGACTTTCTGACATTTGTAGGCTTGCATGCTCGAGAAGCATGGCACGATGATTGTGACTCCTCCTGTGTGATTTGTTCTTATCAGACTGCAAGACGCTGGTGCTGGTGCAGAACACTTCCGGCATGAGCACTACTTGTGTGAAGATACAATCTGCCGGCAGGAGCATTTCCAAGTCTGGTCAACAGAGGCTGAGCTGCACCAGCACAGGGTCAAAGTGCATGGTGATCACATGTCACGCCATGAGAAGAGGCAGGCCATGAGGATTCCTCTGGACATCAATGTAAGCAACAGTCTACTGTCGCTCCCTTGACCATGCACCATGTGCTGCACACCACCAAAATACTATGATAAGGATCAATTACCCTGTGCTTACGCATGCTTCCTATGCACACTGCCATGACATCATTGAGTGTTGCCTGCTGTCTGGTCCACAGTACCATTGTGGACACAACGGTCTTCTGACGCACATCATCACCACCATCATCCTAGTCACAACCAACACTGCATACTGGACCTTGCTCCTGCATACAGTTCCGGCGTGGTGAAGATGTACAGAGCAGTGGGGCAGCAGGGCCCTCAGGCACAACAATTGGGGGCGGAGTAGGGGTGCGCTCCAGGTTCAGGCTGCGTGAGCCCAGCCATCGACAGGATCAGAGCCAGATTGCCAGTGCCATCCAGGCCAGCATGGACTCTGCCAATGCTGAGGCAGCTCACAGAGACAACAGGCAGCAGGCATTGGCACAGGTCCATCCTCATGCCTGGGATGCCTGAAACAGCTCAGGAATATTCGTTGTTTGCTGTGGTAAATGCGAGGTGCAAGGCCACTGTTGATGGGCCTGTGCAGCGATGCTGCTTGGCACTGGACGCTGGGCCTTGTCGCTCTCTGTGTGCAGCTTGTAGTCTTGCAAACGTCACCAGAAGTTGTTGCCATGCAATGCAAAGGGGGTGTTGATCTTGCTAATGGGTGTTGTTTGTGTATGACCAGTCTACTCAGGCAAGCCTGCTGTCTGCTGAAAAGCTTGTTCAGCAGCTAGTCCGCCGTCGTAAAGTATAATAGAAGAGCCCATGACAGTACCTGTCTTAAGTTCTGTCGTTGTCGTGTATAGGCGGCAAGTGAAAGGCAATCTTTCAATGCTGAAGATTTCCCATCAGTTTCTGGAGGGCCTGGGTCTTCTGGGGTCATGTCAGGGGGGCGGTGGGCAGCTGCTGGGGGTGCCATAGGTGGCCGCATCGCTCCTGAAGACTTTCCTGCCTTGCCAGGTGTGCGTCCTTTCACGAGTCTTCTAGATGTTTAAAAAGTTTGACCTGAACATTGTCTTGTACCTCATGTCATGTGGTATCTGCCTTGCCAGCCATACAGGTTGATCTGCTTTGCAAACACGGCCAGAAAATGCTATGATGCACACTGAGACAGGCATGTCATATCATAGAATGGCCATGTTGCTGAAGAGACCAACTTATTTTCTTACTGAACTGTCAGTGGGCGTCCACCTGGCTGTTGACTTATATCGCATCAACTAGGCTGCTCAGGTGCAGTCAACTCAAGTCGTTCTCTGTCAATCATTTCCTTGGGCTACACTGACATCAGCAAGTCGAGTCACATCTTGTCAGCCTTGTATGGTGACCGCACAGGTACCAGCAAGTCTGCTAAGCGGCGAGCAAAGGAGAAGAATAGGAGTCTTGCACAGCGTGTGGGCACACAGGGTGAGGTACGGGTCATCAACAGGGGTCAGCCACCACAGCCCTCCAGCAGAGATGCACCCCAACCCTCCTCCATCAACAGGTACACCTCCAACTACTTCATGTAGCCTGCCTGAAAACAGTTTGTGTTTGTCAGACATGTGGTTGCCGGCCATCGCAGGCTCATCCTGTCACCCCGTGTCTTGCCAGACAAGGTGCCCAAGTCTGAACAAAGTCCATGCTGAAGCTCGGAGCATGGCATGTTGTGTTACAAAGCAATCACTGTGCCAGATCACTCCAGTCAGGAGCAGAACATGCATCATGTAACTTCTGCCTCTGACAGACTGGCTGGGCAGCCACACTCACTTGTTTGTGGGCCAACATGTCCTGCATTTGTTCTGCAACCTTGCCTGATGGACAGATGCAAGAAGCTGGCAATCACTGCCCAATACCGTGTCTGTGGTTGCAGGCCTGTCAGTGCTGCAGCTGAAATGACAGCTGTTGCTGAGTCATCTGCAACAGAGGAGACCGCATCTGATGCCTCATACAGCGCAGATGAGCTTCCTGAAGAGCATGCTACAGCTGCTTTGCATCGTAACAGGGGATCCATGCCATCAAGTAAGGAGTGGCATTGCATGAGTCATCGTATACTTGTCATGCCTGTCAACAGGCTTGACTGTTGCTTACGGCATGTTTGCTGTCATAGTCATGTTGCTTGATATGCTTGTCTGCAGTCTTCACCATCTCTACTGTCAATAGTGTTCCAGGTTGCGCTTGCAGAGCCTGCACCATTCACATGATTGATGAAGACACGTATGACCACTGCACATTTGGCAGCATAAGCGTCTCCTGTCAGACCTCCAGAGCAAACATGTCTGCCCATGTTCCACCATGAAGCAGGAGTCCTCAGCCAAATCCTGCTAGATTGAAGCTGATTGGTTTTGTTGAGTGTGCAGTTTCTCCCAGTGGACAGGAGGCTTTCCCACCCCTGCCACAAGCTGCTCCTGCTGCCCGCCAGCCACCCCCCTCAGGCCTGCAGGCCCGCCCCTTCATCAATCCCTTGGCTGCTAAGGCCCCTGCCAAGGGCAAAGTCAGCAAAGCCCCTACAGCCAAAGTTGGCCCACAGGTGCAGTACTGGTTGCCAGTCTCAAATCCTGTGAACAAGGGATTTGTGCTTGCAATCAGCACAGAAGCAGAGCACATACAAGGGTGCCATGTTTTGACAAAACATGCAGCTAAAACTTTGGTCACATTGATGTGCTGCTGCATCACAGTCTGACCTCAATTGCCACATTACTTCAGTGTTATAGAATATACGTCTCAACATGAAGTGCAGCCAGGAACCAGTCTTCAGAGCACAGACAAGCAGCTTTGTTGACTGCAGGCGGCGCCAAAGATAGAAGATTTTCCCGCCCTAGGTGGTGCACCAGGAGGAAGCAGACGATTGCCGCCTTCAGCAGCCGGCGCTTCTACTTCAGATGGTGCTGTTCCCCATGATGGTACTGCTGTCCCCACAGGAGTATCAGATGCCCTCAAGGCTGCCAATAAGGTGATCATCATGCCAGATGACAACACAATGACTGACGTCAGCCAACAGGAGTCTGGGTAGCCTGCATGCACAGTGATATTTCTGATATCTCTTACAGGTCATCAGATGATTGAGCGCCCAAACAAGCAGCGTTGCCCACAATTCCAGAAAAACAGCAGAAGTTATAACCGCAGACTTCACAATGTGATGCATGCCTTGCTCACATACCAAATCAGGCAACATATGCAGCTACCATCTTCCAAGGGGATGTACACTGCTTGCACACCCCAACCCTAGCAGCATTTAGCATAGGACATGCATCGACCACCTGCACAACAGACACACAGCAGACCTACCATGCAAGATGTGCGCTGATTTCATGTGGAAGCTGCAGGCTGTCATTGACAAGGTGCGGCAGCGCGTCAGCCCAGAGGACTTCAGCCACTTCAAGCAGCAGTCTGGCAGTTTCATGCGAGGTGACGCATCAGCCAAGGACTTCCACACCCAAGTGGTTTCACTCGGCCTGGCTGCATTGCTGCCTGAGCTTGCAGCTCTGTGCCCAGATCCCTTGAAGCGCAGTGATCTCCTGGCAGTGCACAGGAGCACCTTTGTGGCAGAGTCCGCAGCCAAGGTCATGCCCAACACCTGCTGCTCTGCATAGCCTGCATGACCTGATGTGAGTGGCAGAACTGCTGATTGGCCTCAGCTCACAGCTTTGCAAGGCGCTGATATGCTCAACAAGCAGTGACACCTGCCAGCTAGCTGATGTGGACCACAGGACTACCACTAGTTGTTGGCAAGTGGTAGTCCTGTTTTCTGTTTTGTACCCTGTAATCTAGCAGCAATATGCTCCCAGTGAGTGCATTGTGCGATGACTCTGCAGTTAGCGGTGTGATGACTCCACTGATTGCATCTGGGAATGACAGAAGGCACCTTGTGTCACACATGTATGTTGTGACATGCAGGGAGGTGGAGGCTGGGTGCCTCCAGAGGCGGCAGCAGCAGCGGCAGATCATGCTACACGCTTCAGCAGCTGGACATGCCCCTCTTGCACCCTCATCAATGCTCCTCAGGTAATTTGCTGTCTTCATCCGATCATACTTTTCACCCAGCATCACCCAAGCACTCAACAGTGACGCACAAAGCATCTGCAAAAGCACAGCTCTCATTGGGTTGCTGTGATGTCCTGCAGTGTCTATTGCGTCAGCCTTTGTTGGCTGTTTCTATTTACGCGACCATTCCTGCACAAATGCTTGCTGACCTTGCAACTGCACTTTGTTCAAAGTGCACCTACATCATCAGCAAGATGCAAATCTAAAAGCATTGCCTGCTTGATGGCAGGCCTTTTCTTGTGAGGCGTGCAGCAGTATGCGGCCGCCTAGTAACTCTGCAGCCCAGGAGGATGGTTTTGCTGCCAGCAGCAGCAGCAGTGCTCAGGCAAATGGCAACTCCAGTCAAGCGGAAGACAAGGGCAAGAAGAAGGGCAAAGCCCCCAAGTTTGAGCGCCTTCGACTGACAGGTGAAAGCCATGGTTGAGCTTCTTGCTTGCTGGCATCAATACTCTGTATTAGCTCAGGATTCAGTTCTTGTTTGCATTATGCAAGGGTGATGTGCTTCGTGTACATGGGCGGTCTGCCCTCTTTGGGGCTGGAAATGATTTTGGGAAATCACCTGATTGACAGTGTAGTCTTTCTGGGCTAAACTGTTGTGTTTTGTCACGTATACACCCAGGTTTGATCTGCGCAATTTGAGGCACAGTCAGCAGGCACTGCCATTTGCAATGTGCCTTTGACTCACTGTACTCACTAGCTGCAGGCGGTGATGCTTTGGCCACGCAGAACTGGCTTGATACAGCAGGGGGTCAGCGTAGCAAGCCTCAAAATGTTTGGACACAAAAGCAGCCAGAGAGACCTAGCCAGTGGGCCAATGGCAACCTGACACAGAAAGACCGCACTGTCAAGGATGCATGGGCCAAGAAGTAGTCCAGATTGTAACTTGGACACATGAGCTAGAAGAGATAGATTTCCATGTATGCAACAAGACAGATAGAATCGATCTGATCTGACATAAGCAATCTATGCTTATCACATTACAATGGCTGAACGATTAGGACGCAATTGGCGGTGGCACATGTGCAGCATGTCGTACTATCACCCATGTACACGGCCAAAGCAGCTTGTGTCTTGAGGGCCTGCGGGTCCGATTGACGGTCAAGCCGTGAATGAAAGATACCATTTGCAGCGGGCATGCCATGCTCAGCACCTTTGAGACGACATGCATGTTGCATACCACTTACAGCCTTAACACGGCGAGATCAATTTCTAGCACTTATAAGCGATGCACCTCTTGCCTTCCTTTGGCACGTCCAATGAGGCAGCCCAGGGGGACGACTGACGTAATGCATGTTCCGTTTGGTGACCCAAAGTGGTGGCCGAGGTGTCATTTTTGCCCCCTTTCGTGAGGATCAGATTCGCATCATCCTTTGCTGGATAGCTTTAGCTAAACAGCTGCAGTGGCGATGGCTGTATGCTCATATTAAGGCATGTTGCTTAAGGCTGCAATCGACCAGATACAACCTTGCCGCGTCTAGCTCACAGCTTTCAGCAGCGGCTGCACGTCGACAGTCAGGCTTGGCGCCTGGACTGGTGCAGGACACATCGATCTTGGGGGCTGTTTTGAGGCTACGTCAGTCGTTCCAAGCAAGGCATTCGTGTACGGAATACCTGCTCGATGTTCATCAAACCCGCACCTATCAGCTAACAAGCTCAGCACCGCAGTGCCCCTCCGTTTTGAGCACAAGATTGAGCCTGACTCTAGAGATTTTAAATACACATTTGAGGGAATCTGCAACTAGCACAGCATCAACTAACATAACAGGCCTAGGCTGTGACTATGTCAGTGCATTTGCTGCAGAATATAATGGGAAGCCAAATCTTCTCCACAAAGGAGTTTGTGCTTCCTGCCAACATGCCAGACATCAGCCAAACCATGCCAACTGAACAAACATCACGCTTCAAGCACAAGCTACTCAATGTCCTTACTCAGGCCTGCCTTCAACATGCGTACAATCATGTTGATGCACAAGAAATAGCAAGCTTCCAGGCCCTCAAGGTGCTGGTCAAACTTTATGAATTCTGACCGCTGCAACACCATATCTACCATAACTCATCAGCCAACATCAGTATAGGCAAAACATGATCTGTTCCGCGGTGGTGTCTTGATATGAGAGCTTCATCATTTTCATTTGCATTTCAATGGTTCTTTCTCATTGCATGACATACCTTGCGTCTTGATGATGGCATTAGCAAGCATCCAGACCATGTTTCTGACTGCTGTATGGCATGCATGCAGAAGAGGCCTTTGGACGGCGTTCACTCAGAATATGCCAAGATGGCGTGTGCCTGCAAGGTGCCCTACCTAGATGACATCAGGGATAGACTAGAGAATTCTTGGTACAGCAGCTCCTTGGAGGTGCAAGAGGATGTCATGAGAGTGGAGGAGTGTGCCAGAGGAACAGCTGCACACCATGGCCTTGCAGGTGCATGCATCATACTGCACAGTCAAGGCCGAAGTTCAACAAACTGACACAAGAATCCGGGTGGCATTGAGTTGCTTCAATCTGATGTGCGCTCTGATCAGGAGCTATGAAGAGTACTGCTTGCTTGCAAAGCCTCAGAGCTGTTGCTAAGTTCTGTCACGCTGCAGTGGTCTTGAAGTTGCAACTTACATATGTATGGTGCCTTGCAGAGGTTGCGCATTGTGGCCTGCTAACAAGGAGATCCTTTGACTCTGCCCTCAACATCATGAGGCCCATCCTGGACGTTGTAGAAACAGGCGACAGCTCATCAATGCTGGATGGTGCGTTTTGCAGCTGCTCAATGCAGTCAACATTGCTTGTAGTCTTTCAGCACCAAACACATATTCCCAGCCGGTTGCATGCTTGTCAGATGGGAGCCTTGTGATGTGTGACTCAGATTGCTGTCATACAAGGCAGCAACAAACTTAACGCACTGTGCTGACTTGCGTGCTGCAGATGATGAGACTGTCTTGAAGCGCATCTGTGACAGCCTAGCTGTGCCCTGCCTTGACAGTTTGCCTAGACTATACAGTGCTGCTGGCACTGCTACAGACAGCACATTCAATAGACACGAGCTACTCTGCACTGCTAGGTGGGACTCTATGTCTTGCTCTGTTTCCTGTCTGTGCACTGTCCCAAACCTTCCCTTTGTTGCAAATAAAACAGAAATCAAGACGCGCAGTCGGTTGCAGACCTGGCCATACGCCTACGCTGGTCTGCATGAGTACAAACATTAATGGAGCAAGCACATTCTTGAGCATGCGTCCACATCTGTCTTAACATCTGTGGTTCAACTTTGAACCAACCTTGCTATTGCAGGAAGCAACATCTGATCTTCTCTGCTTGATGCAGTCACTTCCTCGGACAAACAACAGACAAGTCAATACATTTGACCATGCCTGCTAGCCAACAGCGCCACAGGACTGAATCACCTGTTCCATATGTTAGTGACAGAGCCAGGTATCAGTCTAAAAACAGTTCATTGACTGGTTTGTCATGTCATGTCCTCTGACACCGGAGGTATCATTGCGCGCAATGACAAAATATCATAATAAACATAGTAATAATATAATTTGCACCCATATTTGACTCACGTTTGCACACAAATAGTGACATCAACATGGTTGTAATGTACCTTTCATGTGCAAGATGCCAGCTTGGAAACATCAGCTAGGGATAGCAACACCACCTAATTGCTGCAAGATGTCTCAAGAGCTTGTTTGTTTGCTTTGCATTAGCAGTTGCTAATGCAAAGGCAAATGCAGATGCATCTGTACGTATGTAAATGCATGTACAATAGAGCTATGTCCAATGCAATTCACACGTCTTGTCATTGTTTCTATAGGGATCTTAGCACCGTCGATGACAAAAGCCTGGAGGAGCTGCACTGTGTGCTCAACAAAGAACCGCATCAATATACGATGTACAAGCCTAACAACTTTCAGGCATTAGCAGCGCTGCTAGTCAACTGCAAGAGGCAGTCTGATAGCACGTTTCTACTCAGATTTGAGCCTTGCAATGGTCTTTCCAGCAACGTAGGGAAGCAGCATTACACTGTTGCCAGCTTGATGAGAGAATGGGCAGCTAGGCAGGCTCTCGAGCCAGGCCACGCATCAAACACCTGCAGAGAAACTAGGTAATCACCACTTGCAACACATAACCATGTAGCTTGTATATGCTGCTTTGATAATCATGTGTTATTTGTCAATGCCTCAAATCCAACTGCATCAATCTTTGGATCTGAAGCAGCTCTGTTCAGACTGACATGCGCTGCTTGACTGCTTGTTGTTGGCTACCTAGTGCTGCATATGCAAACACCAGCAGATTTTAGAAGAGCTCAGTAGCTCACCAGTAGATGCACGTGCGCAGCCTATAAGCTATGGACTCATTGCAGACATGACGCTTTATTTGCAATCTGTCAAGCATTCATGAAAGACAAATATAGCTTGAGCTTTGCATGCACAGGATGCAACCAAGGGTGTCTAGACTGGAGGTGTTTGATGAAGACGATTTCAAAATTTTGAGCAACAGGCTGCATGAACACTATCACGCGCCCCTTGATGAGATCAATGAACTGAAGGGAAGATTAGAGAATTGCAACAAAAGCCACAAGCAGTTTCTTCTGCGGCTGCGTGGTGAAGGTGGGCGTCAGGGCACACAGCACAGATCCATGGTACAGCTGTATGCCGAATTGCAAGCCAAGAAGAAAGCCTTGGCAGTTTCCATTTCTGCAGATGCTGTATCTGCGTTAATCAGGTAGATCTCTCAAGCGACATAGCCCAAGTCCTTGTGGCAAATGCATGCATGTAATGCACACTTTAGCACACGTTTTACATGATAGATTCTGCTTTAAGCTCAAGTCTGATGCATCATCATAATGGCTTACTTCTGAGCTGTTGAGCAGCCCTCAAGGGATCTGCTCAACTGCATTTGGCGTGACATGCAGGCCCAGTGAGCATGGTCAAGATGACAATGACGGCATGGTACAAAGTGCAGGCTTGACAGCAGCATTGCAAAGTGCTACATCACCGCCTACACCTCAGCAATGGCAGGTATACCATTACATAGTGGTGCATTGCCTAGCCAAACATCAAATAGCACAGTGTGTTCTTGCATCAACAACGCCTTTTGCCTTCAAAGCATGTCATAGCTGGTCAGTGAAAACCTACATGGCTTGCGAGCGACAATGCTTGACTTCTGGTCCCAAAGCCCCCTTGTGACTGACAGCGGCATGATCATTGCAAGTAAGCACAATGATTCAAGAACAGGACTGGCACTGTCTCCAAAATGTGCTGAAAAATTTTGTGCATGATACAAATGAAATACAGACCTTAAAGGGGGTTTTGTTTCAGGCTCAACAGAAGCAACAAGGATATGTCAGGGAGACAATAGTGCCAAGCCTAGCTAAAGACCTGGTTGCACAGACCCACAAGCAGGCTGCTTCTAAAGTGCCACCGTACTTTACATTCTCTGCCAGAAATACGGCAGAGCTCTCTGCAACATCAGCAAATGCAGGCCCAGTGAGTACACCAACTGAGCATAGAAACATCCAAATGAGTGTCAACACAAGCGCTGGCACACCTCCTGCTACAGTCAAGGATGTCAATGCCCAAACCCAGCATGGATCCAGGAAGAGGGCAAAGAGAAGCGAGCCATTGGAACAGGTGATGCAGACTGCATAACAGTGCTCAAGTGCCTGACATATGAGACACACAGTCTGGTTTGCTGCTATACGGACACATTGAGTCAAGCCTAAGTCAAGCACAAATGAAAGCCATTTGCAGTATAATGCCTAATATATATGGTAAAGCTCTTTGCATGCATGACACACATGTTCAACGGCAAACTTATGCTTCTGCAAGCTTGATGTCTGTATATGTTCCACAGGGCATGTCAAGGATATTGGCTGTTGTGGGTAGGGAGCTAGACCAAGAGCATGGCAGACTGGCAGCATCACACAAGAGCGCTGAGAGCTCTTTTCATGCAGCCAAGGATGAGCAGCAGCGCTACGAAGCAGCTTTGAGCAGCATTGATCCTCTGTTGACTCAGACCTTGGATAAGGTGAAAGTCGCAGCAAAAAGGTGTGAGCACAAGTGCAGGGTGGCAGATGCGCAGGAGGAGCTGGATACATTTTCAGCACAATTGGAGAGGCAGCTCACAGCTTTCAAAGATGCTGTCATTGAGGGGATACAAGAGGAGTTCGCAGACAGGTTTTCACACTTGATTTACACGGTATAAGGCTGCATTGTCACTGCTGTAGATCTTGTGCTCCCTGACGATAGCACAATTTGAAGGCAAGGCAACAAGCTCGAACCATACATTCTGTGGCAACAAATGACGATATCCTCATGGATGTGAACAGCGCAACTAGCGCCACACCTCTACTGTGGCCAGCACAAACAAGACCAATGCAAGTCAGGGAAATTTCAGAGTCGTACTTGAACCAAAAGTTCTGCAGTTCTGTCAGGCCTTCACAGGAGGCCTTGTTGCAGAAATCTTGGGCTGTCTCTTTGGACCCCATAAGCTTGCAGTTAGCCTAGGTTGAGACACAGTATGTGCAATGAGGATGAATGGCATTGCAGTTTATGTTTCTAGCAGTTCCTTAGGAAACACAGTAAGTGACAGTCTTGTCAACATTAAACTTCAAGGTATTTGAGAGATCCCATGTACCGGCTGCACTGCGCAACAGACTTGACACTAATCTGGGCGCAAGTACTCTGTCACTGCTGCCAACCTCCCATTTCGCGCTTCAGAGTTTATTTTAAACCTCCCATTTCGGAGACTTCTGTAACTGCTACATTTCTGGGCATTCAACGAAATGTACACGTGCTACTCATGATCTCAGACATGAAAGCTAGACTAGTCAGACCACACTTCGACATCTTGGACCTGACCACGTCACCGATGTCATATAGTGCAACGCACCTTCACTCAATGATACTTCACATGCCACCTCCTATCTAATGACAGAATCACAGTACACAGAAAACATCTGAGTTTCTGTGAACTGCCTCACAAATGCCCTGTCTCTTGGCTGAAAAGACTCAATGTATGAATCCTTTAACAAGACAGCTACGCGATCTGGTGTCTGTACATCAGTGATGGTGTACGACTGAAGCTCACTGCAGATGCTGGACAGGTAGTCCTGCAAAGCCTGCAAAGCAACAAACAAGATGTCATTCACGCTGGTAGCAAGCATGTGCTTTTGCGGACAGAAACGCAAACTTGTCTAATTCAGAAGCCCTCAGTATTGTCAGTTGTAAGCCCTCAGTATTCTTCAGTTACAGACATCACTCACGCCGTGTGCAATCAGCGCTTGACATGCCTTGCTGGGCAACACACAGGTCAACAACGTTGCAGTTGTCCATTTCAGATACCTGAGCTGACGCGTTGCACAGGTCAGCTATAAACAAACAAGGATACAGCAGGTGAGGCAGCTCACCTGCAGCATGGTATCAGCTGCCTTCTTCTGCTCTTCACTGATTGCATACATGGGCGTGCCGCCTCGCCTCTCTTGCCCAGCAGCTTTGAGAACATTGTAAGCTGGCCGCAGGGAAGCATACAGGGCTTTGTCATTGGGCAGAGGAGGCATGTGGCCGGAAGTCTTGATCTGGTCCTTGTAGATGTTGACCCGCATCAAGCTGCTGCACTTTGACCGCACCTCGCTTGTCTTGTACTGCATCAACCAGAACCATGGTCAAAGCAGCTTCAACAAGCCAAGAGCAAGGCTAGTACTGAACTTCTGGCCTTGAACAGTATTGCATAGCAAGCACTGAGGCACCGGCGCAGCATCTATGACTTCATCAGGGAAGCAACCACCAAATTCAGAGGTTCATCATGAGCACAGGGTTGCAGTTGCAATGTGCTGCTGAATGCATAAACACACCTGAATCAAGACTGCAAACATCTTGATAACATGCACAGAGAGCAACCCAGGGGAGCACACCTACTCCACATTTGCAGAACAATGCACCAGCACTTCAACAACAAAAGGCACAATAGCCTGAAGCCAAGAAGGCACACCGAGCAGCCTAGACAGGGTACTGCAGCACATGCTGGAAGCATGAGCTGACCTGGACGCCAATGACAAAGGGTACAGGAGCCTCCAGAAAGCTGAGCAGATTGTCTGGCAGCACGGGCAGCAGCAGGCTCTGCCAGGTGAAGGGGCGCAGCAAGGGGATGAGCGACAGCACACACGTGCTCAGCAAGCCAATGTTGGGGCAGAACAGCACCAGCTGCTTCTCCAGCAGCACACCTGCATCCGTGTCAGTCTGTGTGTCATGTCTGAGACTGGCTTCGGCCAACCCCCCAGGTCTTGCTTGAGGCATGGCAGACAAGATACAAAGCCTTGGTTACCACGAGGTGTAGGGAGATCACCTTGGCAGCAGTTCATGTTTGCTGCATGCAGGGCTAGTTGCACACCGGGCGATAGCAGGCAGGCAACACCATCAACACTGCTGGCTGTCACCATACGCACTGACAGGACATCTACTGGTCTGCAGCTAGCATTGAGAGTCTGAGAATGCTGAGAGTCGTTCAGCTGTACAACCAAACAGGCTGCTAGCTAGAATAAATGATGTCATTGCAGCCAGTATGCTCAAGACATTTGCAGTCTCAGACTCACTTTCTTACAGACAGAGCAAGCTGTCATTGACCAAGGCATGTCATAAGCGTCAAGAGTAGCAGGAGATCATCGTATGATAGGTACCAGCAACAAATGAATGCTGAGCCTTTCTGATGTTCAGCATCAGACACACATACAACATGACAGCCAAGGTGGCAGAGGCATACCTGTCAAGAGCAGCAGAATGTTGTCCAGGCTGAGGCAGCGGCACAGCGCAGCAATGGTCCAACTGCTGAGCCCTTCCCCAGCCTCGGCCTCAGCAGCAACCACTGCAGCCCGATGCACATACTGGGCCCCCAGGCCCTGTGAGGAGCGCCCCCTCAGATAGTGGACGGGTTGGAGACTGGGGTCAGGACAAAACTCGAACTCCTCCCCTGGCTGTGGGACTGGGCTGCGCTCATAGGCTTGCATCACCTGCAATGACCAGATGCTCTGCTTGGTGTTGAAGGCTTCAGCTTTGGAGTAGGTCAAACCTTGACCTGATGTTCTGCTTTCAGAGTCACTGGAGGCTAAGAGAGGTCTGAACCTGGACGACTCAGCTTGCAATGCTGAAGCATCTTTGCCTGCATTATGATTGATGCAGTGAGCTGGGGTTTGAAGCATAGATCAGCAACTGTATCAAATAGTTGGATCAGGTTCGAGGGCGAAGGCCGCAGAATTGCTCTGAAGCAATGCCTTAAGGGTTGCCTTCATGTTCACTACTTGCTTGCATGAAAATCTTGCATGCTTGTGAGGTGTAAGCTGCATGAGAGTTGGTGCAGGGTGAGGGAGAGGCACCTGCAGAGCAGTGGCTGGCTGGGCCTGCAGGGCCATGGCGTCACCCTCACTAGCGCTACGCACCACCTGCCGGAAGGACGTCGTCCGCATTGTCCTTGACCGATGCTCCAAGGGCAGTCCAGAAGGTGCCCCACGCAGCTGCCCTAGAGGCTCTTGCATGCCTTGACTGTGCCCCACAAGCTGGTCATGCACCTGCCCTTGGGAGGGCTGCGGGATTTGGCCCTGCACCCATAGGGGCTGATGCTGTGCCTGGTTGTGCCCTTGCATCTGACCCTCTGGCCATGGATCTTGACGCTGAGCCTGCCCTGACCACAAGGGCTGCTGCTGGGAGAGGCCCTGAGGTATACTCTCAGGCCTCTGTGCTGCTGGCTGGCTCTGCTCCTGCCCTGCTGCTGCTGCTTCATGGAAAGGCCCTTGATTATGCCCCCAGGGGACCTGCTGCTGAGATTCCCCTTGCCCTTGCTGGCTCCAGGACTGTTGCTGGGTCTGCCCTTGGGCCTGGCCCCAAGACTGCTGCTGCCGCTGACCCTGCCATAGGGGCTGCTGCTGCAACTGCCCTTGGCCTTGTTCCCATAGCTGCTGCCCCTGAGGCTGCTGCATGCTCTGGCCCTGCTCCCAGGGCTGCTGGTGTTGACCCTGACCTGTTGCTTGTTGAGCCCAGGCAGATTGTTGCCTAGGCTGTCCCTGTGGCATAGCTTGAGGCTGATTGTCAAAGGTCTGCCACTGTGGAGGAACAGCAGCTTGCTGACCGACTGTTGCGAATGGGCTGACAGGAGTCACTGCAGTCATACATACTGTTGTGGGCACAATCTAGCAGGCAGTCGTTGGCATCACCGCCGAATTTCTGAGTCACGATCCCAACATCTGAAAGATGAGCAAAAGGCTGCTGGTGCAAACAGACAGTGGGATTACTCAGCATGAAGATCAAGCAGTAAGACTAAGCAGGGACAACCCTCAGATGGAAGATTGCAAACGACACACTTAAGCCTGATGCAACAGAAATCAGCTACAGTGGGTGTTGAGTCTGTTGCATACTTGGATCTGAGCCCTGCCTGCCAGCAAGGCTTTGCCCCGACCTGCCCCAGTTCCCATCAGGACCTCCTGCCATTCCTGTCGTTTGATGGGCAGGTGACTCCTGCCCGTCCCGGTAGAAGCCATGGGGCCCGCGGTGAGGAGCAGTAGCATTGACCAGAAAGTCTGCCCTATCTTGCGCAGCAGACAGAGGCGTTCCAGGGTCTGAAAAGCCAGACAGCGACTGGGCACTGAAGTTCCTCAGATGCTGCTGCACATTCGACAGCGGAGTTGCCGCAGAGTGGCCAGCTTCTGACAAGCCGGAAGCTGTGTCACTGCGCGCTGTCATGTACCCTCCTAGCGTGCTTTCACTGGCCCTGCTGTGTTCAGGGGCCATGTCTGAGATGGAGACCGCCCCTAGCTGTGGCGGTTGCTGCGGCTGCTGCAGCTGCTGCCAAGAGCTTGTCCTTCTGTGCATGCCTCCACTGCTGCTGACACTGTTTGGCACCTGCACATCAGTCAGACTTCTGTGAAGTGAACTTGCTGCTGGCCAAATCTGTTGTCTGTGTGTGCACATTGCTGTAGTGACGCACTGCACAATGTGAATGCAGTGACAAGATTGTTCTCATCAAGGGTAGTGCAGCTGCTGGTACAGGGCTTGGTACCTGCTGAGAGTGTGTACGGCGGTGGCCACTGCTGGGAGGCAACCCAGGCTGGCGAGGAGGGGGATCTGCAGGGCCGGCCTTGATGGTCGCTGCTTCTGAGGCTTCCAAAGCAACTCTAATCCTGGCTGAAGCTCTAGACAGCAGGCTTGAAGGTGACCTTTGCTGCAGCTGCTGCGGCTGCTGATGCTGTGGACTGTAGAACTTGTCTGAAGTAGATGGGTGGGGGCGCTCTGGGGTGCTGGGGGGTCCAGTTGGGGGCCCAGCAGGGGCTGAAGCAGGAGAGGAGAGGTCAAGCCTTGGTCGAGAAGGCTCAGTTTGCAGACGGCAGGGCTGCAGTGGCAGGTGTGCAGCAGATTGGGAAGTGGCGGGAGACTTGAGCGGGAGCTGGTCCCTAGCAAAGCTGCTTATGGACGCTGTCCCAGGAGACTCCTGCTTGGGACTTGACTTGGGACTGGTTCTGGACCCAAAGGCTGGATCTGGGAGAATGGCAGACGCATGTGGTGTCAGAAAGACATCACTGTCTGAGTCATGACCCCCACTGCCAGCCATAGTGCCCCACTCCTCATCATAAGACTGATGAGGATTCAGAGGGAAGGCAGAGTCTGACCCCGGCGGCCGGATGCTGACAGGTGGCGGCGGCACACGCAAGTCTAGGATGCTGCTGTGGCCACCCCCAGACACTGGGCCAGCCGGCCCATTCCGCAGCTGCTCCACAGCTATGGCCTGCCGCCGCCGCCGCTGTTGCTCTTCCTCAATGCCCTGTGGACCTAAGTTTGAGCGCTGTGATGCTATAGCGCCTATTGCTGCATGATGGGGCAGCTCCCGGCTGTCCAGGCGGCCTGAGAGACCTCTGCCACCTCCCAAGGGCATGCTTGCTACCTCGTCTATGAACATGGTGATTCTGTCCAGGCGCTCCAGGCCCAGAATCATGTGAAGGACCTGCACACACAGCAGCTTCACAGTTCACCTGCAATTGCTGGAGCAAGAGCTCCACTTTGTCCATGAGAACATCGCATAGATGCACTCAGAATCCTGCCTTGCTGAAACGCTGCTGTGGTCGAGCCATCTATGAGAAAAAATGAGTCGAAAAATGGTTCTGTACTGAAAAGAAGATAAGGAAGAGTCAAGCAAGGTCAGACTTCTGGCGCTGACTGCAGAGTGTGTTGAGAGCAGAGGGGCATGCAGACTCTGCTCCTGGCTTGCCAATACAGATGCAGGCCAGTGTTGCAAAAGACAGCGTATAGCCACCTTCATGTGCAGGCTGAAGAATGGATAGTGAGTCAGGAAGCAATAGCAGCGAGGCGCGGCCACCAGGTAGCGTGTGAGGGGCATGTTGCAGTCTGGGTACTTAGCCTTCAGCAAAGAGGGAGGCCTGTGCACCATCTCATCCATGTAGCAGCACACACCGTACAGAGGCAGATTGTCTGCCACCTGCACATGGTCATAACACACTACAGAATCAGATATTCCACAGCGCACTCTGCATCTGTCAGGGCAGGCACAGCTTCTGGTGGAACCAGATGAGTGAGAGTGCACTGGAAGAGCCCACAAGCAACCTGAAGCTCAACTGCTTTTTGGAATTATCCAAGCAATCACAGCAGATGCCTTCTGCAGGGACAGATTTCGCAGGAGATAGCTGGTGTACAGCAGCAAGACTTATGCTGTGGATCAGACACAGAGGCAGAGACAGACATGTAGGAGATAGCTGGCGTACAGTAGCAATTTTCATGCCTTGGATGAGGCACAGAGGCAGAGACATGAACAGATAGGAATGAAGGATATGCCAGAGAGGCGTGCATGATGCCTGGTTTTCAAAAGGGAATATACAACGCACCTTGAGCAGGAAAATGAAAGAGCTAGCATCTGAGTTGAGATAGTTCTGGCTGTACAGCAGGTCATTGAGGGAGGTCATGCTGGGGGTACGCTCCAGCAGGTTGGGTTGCACCCCATGGGGGAAACAGAAGGAAGGCAGATCAACACTCACCGGACTCTCAGGTGGGTAATTGTATAGCACCTGCAATCATGAAGCCTCATTCTGTGTAAAGAAGGATGTTGCATGAAGGGTTTTGCGGCTTTTGAGCCTGGCCGGGCAAAAACTTGTGATGTTCCTAAACGTTGACTGCACGAATCTGACATGTTGTTATGGGATATGCTGAGCCAACATGTGCCCATGAAAGTAAGTGCAGCCAGCTGCTTGTGTGCCTGCAGAGCTGACTGTCTGGACCAGCTTGCATCATGGCCAGTATCATATAAGGCAGGCAATGTTGCATGCAATCCCCAGCAATTTTGCAAAAACACTTAGCAAACTTGGCGACAGCTGATCTGTCCTTCAAGCTGATGAAATGGATGGAATAGCAGCTCAGAGCAGCTTTTCCTCAATGATATATGCCAAAACTTCCTTTCTGAGGCTACAGCAATACAGTAGGAGTCTGTCTGGTGGGAGCAGCACATCTGGAAGCTGCAACACTGACATGCCTGACACCTCATGCATGCTTGCACACATGTATGCTGTGACACCAGGCAGCACGCAAAGGGACTATCAAACTTGACAAGCAGACTGCCAAAAAAAATACCTGTGGAGACAAGGGCGTGCCTTTCAGACCTCTGTGCCTGGAGTCTTCAGACAGCTCCAAGTTGACATCAGCATCAAGGTTGCTTGATTTGGCTACACACAAAACAGGAGAGATCATGGCTGAAGGGGACGAGCACTGCTGCAATCTTTGCCATGCTTGCTTCAGGCAAGCAGCAGAGCACACTTGTCTGGAGCCTCATGTATTGCAAAATGTAGCTTGCATTGACTGAAGAGGCGAGCGCTGATTAGTGCAAACCAAGTACCTGTTTGAAAGCATCTCAGCATCGCTGATAACAGATTTGACATCTGTTGTTGGTGGCAAGCCCTGTTGATGATTACACAGAATCAGCAGTGTAGCTGAGTGACGCCTGATGTGTGCATGAAACAGCTTGGCATCACAAGCTACATGGCAACTCACCACAATGACAAACTGCTCAAACAGATGTGCAGGCCAGCCAATGACTTTGTCCTTGTCTCCTGTGGCTTTTGCCCATTCGCGCTGCAGGCAGATAGCACACTGTCGCAGTCAGCTTGGCAGGATATTGAGGCTGTCAAATGCCCGTGACAAGCTGTGCTGAATGTGTATGACGCAACGTAGCAAGTGAAAGCTGTGTATGAATGTTTGAGTGTGTGGGCTCACCTTCTGTGCGGTGAAGTCCTCTGGATTGAACCACCCCTTGCTGGCCAGATGCCTGTCACGCTGCAACATTACCAAACGACGATTACACACCAGATATGGTGCGCAGTGCCACACCAGCAGCAATGCTGACTGGCCTTTCAAGGTTCAGCAACGGCTCTAACACCTTAAACAAGCTCCTGAACGATTTTCCTACGTTGCCCTGCCTGCCGCTCCGCCCGTGACTTGACACATGGTACCCGTTCGCATCTTGTGCACGGTCAAAGTTGCCAGAAGATCGAGCTGTTGCAGACGCTACAGAGCGGTCCACATCCATCTGTACTTCTCAAGGGCGTTGAACACCCCGCAGAATATCAAGGCAGTAAACTGCAGCTAGCACAGCTAGCAATCATGCTGCGCTGTCTGAGATCAAGCGAAAACAATCTGCAAATTGCCGACTGAGCAGGCAGGGCAGCGGTCATGCATGTAAGTCGTGAGCTCAGGCATGGCTAGATGACTCATGAGATTGTTGCTCTGAAGCTTGGGTTTCTTGCTGCCTGTAAGCATCATGCCGTCCAACCCTAACAACATGGGCACAAGCTACTTTCCACACTGCCACTCTTGTCCATGGTCACATCACAGGTCTGGGCGAAACATGGGTCAAGATTCTCCAACATGCACGCACTATTCACTGAAGCTCATTTGCGTCCATGCAAAATGTCATGACCCCAGGTCAATGTATGTCATGTATGAAATGTAAACACACAAGCTTCATCAAAAGCCAACAACAATGTTGGGCGAACATCAGTGGAAGCTGAAAGGAACTGCAGACTCCTCCACAGCAGACTGATGAAGTGTGCCAGTTGATGTGGCATGACAACAGTTTCACCAGGAAAAATTCATTGTGCAGGCAAGCACCAGAAGCACTTACTGTGAAATGGCAAACAAGGCAAATGTGCAGTGGCTTTAAGAATGCACTGTCATTTAGTTCAAATTTAGTAACGCCTGATGCAAGCAGCCTCAGGCGTTGGCAGTTCAGTCAGTGAAACTAAAAGCATGAAAGGCGCTCCTAGATCCATAGCAGCTCAAGGTCCAATTCACCGAGCAAGGTGCTTAAGCTAAGGCACAACCCTGTGGAGTTCCTGTAGCTTGTGTTGGTGTTGACATCACTTTTCTTGCAGCCTCACACCGTCCTTGCCAGCAATGACAACAACATCTACCATGTTCAAGAACAGGCCATGGTCTACAATGCCGGTCAGTTTGCTGATTGCCTCTGCGGCTGCATAAGGATCCTTCAGTGGCTCTTGGAAGTACAGGTCTACAATATAGTTCTGGTTGTCTGTGATGTATGGCTTGTCACCATTCATGCGCAGCTTGGCTTCTGATCCAGCCAGCTCAGGCAGGTCTTGGAGCCGTCCTAAGTTGTACTTGTAGCAGAATTGTACAATCTCAACAGGCATTGCATCTGCAAGGAGAATTGCATTTCATGTGCTAAACAGAAGCTCACTATTTGCAGGCACCACACAGCAGGAAGACCATGTGAGCAAGGGCACACCCAAGTACAAATTCATCAGCAAGATCTGCAAAACCATGTAATGTTGCTGACTGACCTTTGCTTCCACCCAGACCTTCCACAAGCTTGGATTCATCCACAATGCACACAAACTTCTTGGAGGCTTGCTCCACTAGCTGCAAAAAGGTGGCAGAGTACACAGTGAGCTTGGCTTGAAACAGCATGAGAACAGCAGATAGAAACAGAGGTGAGGGCTGCTGACCTTTTCTCGCAGCAGTGCTCCGCCTCGCCCCTTTACTACATTGAGCTTTGGGTCTACCTCATCAGCGCCATCAATGGCCAGATCTATCTCTGGTTGCTCGTCTAATGTGGCAAGTGGAATGCCCAGAGCTGCAATCTCACAGAAGCATACTTGTCAAACCAGACCAAATCCAGGCCCCTCCCTCAGGCCATACATGGGTGTGTTGATAACTCACTGAAGAACACTAATGCACAACTCTACCACGCTGGAAGTCTGAGCCACAAGATGCTGATACAGCAACATGCTTACCAGAGGCTTGTTCGTACGACTTGATAGAAGTAGGAACCCCGACAATGTCCTTGAGCTCTCCGTTCTTCATAAGTTCGCCGATACGGTCAATTGCAAATGCGGTTGTGGATCCGGTTCCTAGACCCAACACCATGCCGCTTTTGGCATACTCGACTGCTCTGTGGGCGGCTTGCTTTTTCAGCTCGTCTTGACTCAGAGCAACAGTCGTGCTTTTAGCCATCCTAACGGAACCTGGCCCTCGGACTGGCCGGAAGGGCGCAGGCGACCGCAAGGTCACCCCCGACGATTGCAGTAAAGCTGCATGAGATGCAGTTCTCGCTGTCAATGTGAGAGTCATAATGTGAACCGGCAGCTATCAATGTTCTCGCCGAGAGCTTCGGCGCTTCAATCGCATTTCATCTCGCCCTTGCCCAGGCCGATTAGGGCGGTTTAAAATAAACTCTGAAGCCCTGTACAGGCAGTAACATCACTTTTTAGCTGTACAAAGCATGAGAGGCAGCATGATAGATTACCCTGCGGATGCTGATAGCGTAGTCAAGGCAGTCAAATTTGCCAAGGAACTTCAGGAACTGAAGAAATATAAGTCTATAGTATGACACAAGTACAACCACCAGCAACAGATAATCCTTAGGTGCTCACAATTTGCTGTGTGGGCAAGGACAGTGGCCTGCAGGCTGTACAGCTTGTGAAAATGATGGTGGAGAGCACACCAGAACTACAGGCCATTGTGGTGTTGACCAAGGGGCCTCTGCAGGTGAGCATGCTGACTGGTGTCCAATTTTATTTTCAAAAGCCCTTCTTTAGATCATCAGTGGCCATGTATCATTTCTATTGGCTTTGTTGCTTGTGTGCTGAAGGCTGAAGCCGCCCTGGGTCCTAAGTCCAAAATAAAGACTTGGTTCCTACTGAGTCAGATTTACATGAAATTGATATACTTATGCTGTAATCTGGTATATAGTTATATCGTACAATTATGCGAATATATGCGAAGACAAGCAGAACCTGTATTCCTGGAAGCAGACCAGCGATGACAGATCCCAAGTGGCCAGAAAGAGCAACACTCGCTGAGCACCACAATCTATCAAAACCCTCATCAGTAAAATCACACAGGCAAGACACGATTTTGCAAGCGTCGCTCACACCAACCAAAGACTTTCTCGACGCTCTGAAGAACAATCACGTACAAGGCCAGGAAGCCGCACACAAGCAAATACAGCCTCCATAGAAAGGCCCAGGGCAGATGGTGGAAGTGAAACACCTTGAAAGCATCAAACCAAGAGGGGCCGAGGAGACTACACAAAACACCAAATACTGTATTGGCAAGGATCAGTGCCAGCTCTAATGTGCTAGCTTTGGGACAGAAGATGCGTGTATCGTTGGCAGAAGTTGCCAAGGGCAGCGCAGCACTGTTCAATGCCACTAGCCATATCACAGTCGCTGCAATCTCCTGCACACATCGGCAGCAACACATCAGCCAGCACATCAACAGCAACACACCAGCCAGCACATCAAGTTAAAGCCAAGATTCCACTACATGGAGACCACTTTCTGAGTTCCACTATCCTGGATAGTGCGTCATGTCAATCACCAAGGACAAACAATGAGCACAATCATGGTCATGCAGTTGTCACTAAACTTGCAGCAGCTGCTAGTCATGCACATGGCTGCCAGAGCTCACTTCATGCTTATACAATATTGCTTATAAAGGGTCGCTATAAGAGAGTAGAGGCAGGCTGAGATGACTTACATCTGACATGTCACCAGTGCTCTCTGAGAACCAAGCCTGATGCTGCAAGAAAGACGTAGCCGCCCAGAACATTGCGCTCACAACTGCGATACCCACAACAACCAAAGCACGATTTTGGTGCCGGCTCAACTGTTGAGGGGGCTGCTCAATTGTCAGTTCTGCTGCTGCTGGCTTGAAAGTGGCAACAAAGCCCATGGTGATTGCAATGACATCAATCATAGACCTCTGCATGACACAGGCAAGCTGACAGTAACATACATACTTTTGTGTTATGGCATTCACATCAAGCTTGCACACAAGCACAACAGAGGTGTGACGCACATCCAAAGCCTGTGCATCAAGCTGTTTGCATGCAAGCAACAGGCTTCATGCAAAAACATTGCAGACAGCACGACTTTACAGAAACGCAAATCTCGTCAAACAAACATAGCGTTGTAACTGTTTCTGCAAGCGCTTGAAGGTGAAGAATATGGGCATGTGGGTGTGTTACACACCTGTGGGACAGAGAACCTGATTCCCTCCATGGACAACAGCACATTGACTGCAACTGACATGAACAACTCGTATACCACCATGTACTGCATCACAAGAGGCACCACCTCAGTGTAGCCATTGTGCCCTTAGTCATATTTGTCATCAAGTAAACAAGCTCAGTAACATGAGTCATCTACATGCTGAACGTCATTCCAAAGTAAGTCATACATGTTTGTGAATGCATTGAGACTTGAAAGCAGTCGGAATAGCTTGGGTGCAGCATCAACTTGCTGTTCTGGAAGGCAATGACAAGGCTGGAGCAGTGGTAAGCAGCAACTGAGAGGCAGGCAGTTGACTAGCCTTGATGGCAGCCATCTTGACTGCTTGTGTGGCCCTTGCCTCCCGTAACATTGGCACAACGCCTGCAACAACATCAAACATACACATAGGTATCTAGTGGTTGAGTAAAGCTGCATGTTGTACAGAGCAGGAGCACTCATGCAGGAAGTTGCAACTCTAACCCCCTGACTGCACCATACTTGGAGCAGATTGTCAGAATACCATCATACTGGATGTTGGCCTTGATCCTAGAAGAACTTTGGAATTACATGAGACACACTGGCTCTTTCAAACCGCTTCTTGCAGAGAACTCACAACTCTGCCAGTGACAAAGCCTGACTTTGTGTCGGCAATGACTGTTAGACAAGAAGATACAGCTATGAAGTCTTTCATAGGAGAGTGTGGCACACCTAGACAGCTCAAGTGCCCCAAAGAAGATGATCCGTGCATCCTGAACCACAGATACATCGGAAACCAGATTTTAAAATCTTGCCTTTGTTTTGGTGATGTCCTTTTCTCCCCTTGTGTTTTTTGATTTATAATAAGTGAATAAATCACCTTCTAGTAGGTATGACTGGGCATGCTGTTGCAGCGAATACCTTGGATGGAGGGGTGGCCGTCTGCTGCGCAGGCGGCTGCAGATGCATGGCCAGCACCCACAGCCATGCCAGCTTCTGCTGAAGCAAGAGCTGCCAGGTCATTGATGCTGTCCCCACAATACATGCACATCAGTCCCAGCCCCTACACCACACATCACACACTCTGTGACTTCCAAAGACAAGGGTCACTGCAGCACTGCTGCATATTAGACCCAGGCCCGGCATCAGACATGACAGACTCTTTGCTTTTCTAAGCACATGGATGTTCACAGCAGTACATGCATGTCAGGCACATTCTTCTTGAAGCACTTGAGACTGCTTTTGCTGTCATGTTTCAAGCAGCTCTCTGATGCATTGCAAAGACAAGGCGGCCTAGCTTCAGCCTTGCTCTTCCTGGCTTGTATTCTCCCCTCGATGTGATCAGCTGCGCATATCGCTGTCTTATTTGCTATCTTCACCATCATCTACATTGCTGTGATTAACAAGGATGAATAGCTTACTGGCATGTAGTGCGGCTGTGCATGCTCATCACCGCTGTCAGGGCTAAGATACAGCCCAGTGGGACCCAGCATGTCCATGACCTGCGCCTTTTGATGGCTTCGCATGCGTGCACAGACGACCAGACTGCGCATGACGGCCTCCACCAGGGGTGCATCTGCTTTGTGCAATAGATGTTGCAATGCAGGCCCTGTCACGCAGCACCGCACAGACCCCTACAACAGCAGTTGCGTACCAATACTCTGATCTAAAGAACAAGAGACTATGAACTGTTTGATGTCAACCTAATGCATGTTGTTTCAATGGGAGGTGCCTAAAATCAAAGTCATTCCGTAATGCTTGCCACAGACATGCGGCTGAGGCATGACACACATTCAGTTTTCCAGCTTTTGCAACACATGTCTCGGGTGAGGACACAGTTAACACAGGTGGGCAGCATGTGTATGGGCAGCACAGCATGGTATGTCATGGCACAGCAGCCCACCTGAGCAATGGTGGTGATGGCAGTGTGTGGGTCCACCTCCTCACAAACACCGCCTCTGTCAAGTGTGAACATCAAGTGCTGACAAGAACTGCTGCCTGTTTTTCCCCCAGGGTGCTGCAGGGCTGACCCAGGCTTGGGGAGGAGGGCTGTATGCTGAGCTAATGGTACAGATACAGATGCAGAATGGGCCCTCTCTGACTTAGCCTCCATGACGACCACTTGGCAGTCCATAGCAATCATTCCCACCCCTCTTGCCACTGCAATGGCAGTGTGTTGGTAATCCCCTGTGATCATCATAGTCCGAATGCCCCCCCTGCGTCCATATCATAACGTATGAAGACTCATCATGGTTATGGTCTCCTGCTATGCAACTGCAGCAAGAAGGTTCATGCATGCAAAGCGCTTTGTAACACAGCAGAGGCCTCAGCCTTCAGCTAGCTGATGCTATGCTAGGGGTGACTTTGATTCTACTCTTGTGTAGTCAGGCCTATACTCAGGCATGGTAACACCACTTGAAATATACCAAAACAGCAAAGTGGACAAGGTACAAAGCTGTGGCTGCATGCATTTTGCCTTATCTAGCAGACATGCTGATCTGAACAAAGTGAACAAGAAGCGGTGTTGAAAAGCAAAGCACCTTCATTAACGGCAGGTTGCAGCAGCAGCTCTACCTCAGCTGCAGCATGGGCACACCTCATGTCTTGAAGACTAACCAGGGCAGATAACAATGTTGCATGAGCATGCAGCAATGGCACAAGTGAAGGCAGCGCGTGTGTACCGTTCCTGAAGGCTGATTATGGCTGGTCTGGAAGACGCGTGAGCACTGTTAGACAGCACAATCAAAGCCAGCAGGTCCATGTGATCGCACTCTGCCTCTGCTTCTTGCTGACTCATGCTGGCTAGCCTTTCAGCAGTCACCTGTCTCAATGTGCCAGCTGCTAGCGCCAGCAGCCTGAAGCTCTGACCAGCATACTCCAACACAACCCGCACCCAACAGTGTGTCAGAAAATTTCCAATTTGATAGTAATTTGTTGAATTATAAGTAATGTTAACATGAATGTTTCCAGGTCGTCCTCCTCTGGACTCCCATTGGTGATGCTGAAGCACTCAGGTACTTAGCTGCTTGAGTGAGCAGGCACAGGCATGTAAGTGTCATCCAACTGCTGTGAAAATGGATCATCCCTCTGTTCATGTGCCATGACAATGGCAATGGTCACTGCATGCAGACGCGCAGTATGCTGCAGAAACATTGCCCAGATGTGTTCCACATGTGCCCAGCAGTCTGGGCCACATGGATGTAGCACGTGACGCACCTGATCAAAGTCTGACGGCAGCCCCCCTCCTTTCACAAGCCCCACGACCTTGTGGGGGGCGCCCCTTACAAACAGCAGCGCCCCGTTTGGTGATTTGTCACGGACAATCACGCCAGATCTTGTAAGGGCAGGGTCAAACTCAAACCTCTTCAGGACTTGCAGGGTGCGTAAGGAGGCAGGCCAACCATCCAGCGCTGCAAGAGGCAGTGTCACATGCTCACGGTCCTGCATGGCAGGCCTCACATTCACCCATGTCAATGCCACAACTGCATTCAATGAGACTCTGTCAGTGCAATTCTAGCTGCTGGCATCAGATCAAGGGTACCTAATGCGCTGCTTCACTTAGGAGTGTCAATGAGACTGACATGCAAGCACCCTGCTAAGCAACTAAACTGTGCAACTTCTAAATGAACTGGTCAACTTGTACACACATACAGCCAGACACAAGGCTACAGCACAGGCTGGTGTCAGTTCGCGCAAACATAACTGCAATGCCAGCAGCATAACAACCCCTGGCAGATATGCATGCACTGGAGTCAGACAATGCCATAGCATGTGCGCAATTCCTTAGCAGCCGTGTGATGGATGTCTGGATGAACATCTGCATCTGACAGTCTGCAGCACACAGCACACATATTTCAGACTCAAGCCAGTCCTGACTCACCAAGAAGCGAGCTTCAACAGCCTTGAAGGCTTGCTTGTCAGCATCATCTCCTACCAGCTGGTTCCTGCCAATGAGTGTGAGGGAGTTGCAGACAGCCAGTGCTTGCTTCAGGCGGTTGGGCCAGCGCATGGCCATAGATTGCAGGCCTGTGAAGCTGCCCTGCTCCACTGGCACCAGGCCATGCAGCTCAGGCTGCAGTCACAAGCCAGCAGGCGATCACTCACAACCATTGAGGCAGGTGATGGGTCTATATATGTTTATACGGATGAAAAGCATGGAGACAGTTGGTGTTTGCCTAGATGTGCTTTGAGGCAGCAGAACTCTGCAGGCCTGCCAGGGGGCCGTTTGGCAATGGTCAAGATACAAGAACAGGGACGAGTGTCTTGCGCACGACAGCGTAAGCAGCGATGATGAGGCATGGTCCTGGGACTGACAAGAGTTGAGATGCTTGCATCACACAGGGTTGTTTCAATTCAAACTAGGCATCACACAGCAGAGCAGAGTCTGAATGCAATGTTTCGGTTTCGTCTGAAGTCAAAGACTGCACATTGCTTGCAAACTAATCAGGATAAGAGGCAGCTTGCAAGAGTGTGTCAAGGATCACAAAACAGCATGACAGAATGACGGCAATGCTCTTGAATTATGACCTGTCTTACAGAGTAAGCTGTTGCTGTAATGCTTGACCCAGCAGCATGATTTGCACAGATTTGAGGGTGGTCGCAAGATGGTGTATCACTTGCTGCATGCATCAAGGTGCATTCCTGCACTCCCAAATCACTTGAGAAGAGACTGCTTACCACACTGCCTGTCAATGTTCCTGTCTTGTCAAAGCAGACCACTTCGACAGCTGCAAAAGCCTTCAGCTTGGCAACCATCAGCACATCTATGCCCCTCTGTTTGAGTCGGGCCATGCATGCTGCTTTAGCTCCCAGAATCACAGTGGGTACAGCCACTGGTACAGCTGTCATCACTGTGCCAAGGACCATGGCAACACACTCAGATGCTGGCTGGTTATGGGTCCGGAAGTGAGGTACAGCTGCAATGAGGAAGATGCACAGCTGGAGGATCAATGCAAATCCACAGAAGCTGAACAGATCCTGCACTCACAGCCTTACTCAGCCTGACAAGGAGTTGAGAAGAAGTTGGTGGGCCAAATGCAGGTGTGCATAGCACCAAAAACCGATGCCCCCTCACGGGTTAGGACCTTAGCCTCAGCAGGAAAAGTAATCTATGCTGGCAACCATCGGGGTAGCCTTGTACAATAGACCTATCAGGACTAAATCAATATCACTCAAAGGACTGCAGCTTTGCAGCAAGCCAACAATGCTGCCTGATGCATGATTGCATGTGGTGCTGCAGACTCTGGCTGCTGACATTCTTGTCCAGCTGCTTGCTCACCGACAGGAATGGATCTTTGGCAAGACTCAGTTCATGCAAAGGCGCCACAATCTGGCGCAGCATGTTTCCCATGGTCGTCCGCAACCCTGCACAGCCATGCATATCTACTCAACAACAGCACAACACAACTCCTGTAGGCCACAGCCAAAAACAGATGACTTGTGTGAGCTGCTGATACATAGAACAAGATGGGTGCGCTCGGCATGGGTCAACACTGCTACATTCTGCAGCAGACTGTAACGTTTGCATTCTCTAACTGTGTGAAGATCCTGCAGTGCATCTTCTTGTAGAAGTGCAAAGCAGGTACACATCCATGAAATGTCTTGTAGAGCCAAGTGTTGAGTGAATGACATGGCACACAGATCTTCAATTTAAGTGCATCACATCATGAATGACTGCTGGGACGTCATTGATGTATTCTGCCTGGACAGCGGCATAGATGGCAACCAGGAATGCTTGGCTCACCTGTTCTGACCACCATCCCTAAAACCTCATCATCTGTCGCGCTATCTGCCCATGTCTGCAGCACAACATCAGCTTTAGCGTGGAATATTTTTTGCTGGTCTTGACTACTATGTAGTTCAGCACAACAGTGCCTGACGGGGCTCGTGATCAAGGAACATGCATGTTGAGATGCACAGACAATACACAGGCTGGTACAAGAACAGTGCCTACTTGATATCATGCATGCTATGATCCACCTTGTAGCAGTATAGAGGCCATGGCACTTGATCACATCAGCTAATTGTTGGCGTTGTCTGAGTGTGCTGACGAGAAGCGCCTACCTGTTGTACACTTGTGCCAGCATGAATGGTTTGTGAGTGGTGAGTTTCTAGGTGATAGGCATGCCCATGGCCCTCATCATGCACTGCAAAGCTGGACTTGCGTACTTGAGCAGCCTGTATCATGACGTCGGCCGCATGCTTCAGCCAGATGAAAGGCGTGCACAGGCAGTGGGCAAACGCAAGACAACATGCAATCAGTGCACCGTGTGCAATCTACAGCTGGACACTCTTGCAGTTTCTCAGTTTGGCACTGCTTTCTTCTCCAAGTGGCTGTGGATGCCTCGTGAGCAAACATGATGCAAAGCAGAGGCCGTGCCTGCCTGGCCATCTCCTACAGCAACAACATGACACTACACATTGCCATATCTGAGTCAGTCAGGAGCTTCACCTCTCCAGACAAGTTGGACTCCTCTACAAGACAAGTGCCTTGCAGCAGGACCAAGTCACAGGTTGCAGTACCAGGCAGCACCACTATCACATCCCCTGGCACAAGCCTCTTAGAGGATGTTGCCCTGCACACAGTGCTTGCAGCATCAATCACTAGCAGCGCTGCTTTTGGCTGACGCTCAGGCCACACACACACACTGATCAGTTTGTACAGGTCATCCAGCCTGAGTGCAAGATAAACAATGATTTGCAGCTTCTGTGTACAGCCACCTTGTTCCAAGGGTTGGTTGTTGAAGCTTGTCAATGATAATGATATAATGATGGTATGCTGATGTGATTGGCAGGAAATAAGACCATGACAGAACAAATCAAGCACAGCATCATTGACAGCAGAACAACTGCACTGCAAGCCCTACACAGTGAACCAGGTCTGACCTGACTCGTCCAGCAAGGACAGTTGGAATGAGGCGCTGCTGGCCAACAGCGTGGAAAAGCTCTGAGCGCTTTTTGTAGAGCTTGTAGGTGGAGACAAAGCTGGAGGCGAGGGTCATGAACAGCAGGCAGGAAGCCACCATGTAGAACTTTACATAGAACATGCAAGCTAGCTCAAAGTACTGCAGACAGCAATGAAGACAAGTTGTGAGGGCTTACAGATGACAAGCTTGCTCAGCAATGGCAGCCATCTCATGCCTACACTCAGGCCACTTCATACTTGCTGCAGCTGTAATATGACATGAACCATACATTGAGCGGGTGGGTGCAGTAAGGGTGAAACATCTGAACAAGACACATCAATAAGACGAACAAGGCGAATGACTCCATTCAATGAGACAAATCTTGCAGGAGAAAGGCAACAGACAAGATGTACTGATCACTCATACGCGACAACACATCTTGCCAGCTGCAAATGAGAAGTGAGGAGCATGCTGGTTTGCTGTGAAATGAGGTATGAATACTTCAGCAGACCTGGACAATGAAAGGGGGGTATGCCAGGACAGCCCCAGCAAGTCGCAGCATGCTGGGGCGCACGACAGACATGTCATTCAAACCATACAAGCGCATTGTCTCGTTTCTGTGCCTTCTTGACGTGGGACAGAGACATGACCACTCCGCTCCTGCAAGATCATGCATGCAGTCCAACCCAAACATGAGCTTCACTTTGCGGAGTGCTAGCTGAGCCGCCCTTGAGCTGTGAGGATGTTTTGATGTAGATGCTGAACAAGCATGATGTGGCAGTCATTGACCCAGCACAGAGTTGCAGCAGCGTAAAATGCATGTGCGGAAGTCCATCTCATTTGTTCTGCGCTGCCTTGCGGTGTGGTGTGCTGACACATGCCCTACAGCATTGCTTTGCTGCATCGCTGTACGCAGTCAATGCACAAATCAACAGCATCACAACGCAACCGCACATATGTCACAGTAAGGCTGTGAACATGACAGCAAGTCGGCAGCATGAGCAGAAGGCTCTACCTAATTCTATGCTCTGAAGAGCCTTCTGGGCATTGTGTATCCAGGTGGCTGTACCCACAGGCATGTCCGGTACTACTTTGAAATTGTCTTCGGCAGCGTCATAGATGTACACAACCAGCAGCAAGCTGATCAGGTGTAAGGCAGGGGCTGTTGACCCAGGACTCATCTGAGGTGCCCAAGCGAAAGGTGTCATCCATGGTGAGAGAAGTAAAGTGATACAGCACAAGAGGCAGAGAGGGCAGACATGTTTTTCATTGATGAAAGTCAGGAGTGATTGTGTCTGTTCATGCAAGTAGCAGCTGTGCAACAGGATATTGGGGAAAGACCCACAAAGTCACCTCAGGTTGCAGGGCATTAGCAATCTGGGGTGCAGATGCACATGCCATGCACCTGTTGGCTCTCTATGCAGATGCAAGCAAGACATGTACTGTTGCTGCATGCTGACCTGTCTTTGGGTTGCAGATAAGCATGAGTCCTCCAGCACTGGCTGTTGCAGCACTTTGACAAGCCCCTGGCGTCCAGTCACAAACTGCAACAACTTCTTGCATACGTCAGTGCTGACTGTGTATGAATGCCGACAGCAAAATGAGTCACACCTTAGCGTGAACGTATTGCGCTTTGCTGAGAGAGCATTTCTGCAGGGTCCACAGTCTGGCTTGCAGATAGCGTTGGCCAACCACCCACAGCAGTCCTCCGGTGAGGATTGTTAGCAGTGGGTACAAGGCTGTTGCCCATCTCCTTGTGGTATAGCCCACAAACTGCTGAACAACCTTGGGATTGTGGCCTTCAGGCATGCTCACCTGCGCAGCTTTTAGCAGGTCTCACCGTGTTCAGGCTGCAGCGACCATAGCATGAAGCCTTGGGCTAATTCGCACCTGGATCACATTTGATCGCTCACAAAGTGCTTTGTGCAACTAGATCAGCGAAGCAGGAATAACGACAGCACTGCTTGCTCTGCCGCTCTACCTGTTTCTGTGACTGCAAAACAACAATTCAGCAGACAAACAAGGCTGAAAATCAACCCATTCTTTCAACGAGCTTCAAGTATCGCCCAATAGCAGGCAACCTTGTTACCGTAATCTTGTTAAAGGACCCAGGTCTTGTCCGCAGGTCTGACGTCGACTTTGGCTGCATCGACCCATCTGAGCGATGTCTCATCGGGAGTGCGAGGAAGATTGAGCACCACGCTCAGGGGCGTCGGAGACCATGGGTCACACCAGCGCAAGTTGCTGGTGGTGGGCATTCGAGTGGGCATTCGAGTGCGATGTACGTAACGAGTCGAAAATCTGCTCGAGATTTTACTACGCTGCCCGTCGACGTCGACCGTGTGCGTGTGCGTGTGTCGCAGTTCACAGGTGAAGCTTCACTGGCCGCCAGATCTGGCCTCTCCCCCGCTGCACCAGCGAGCGCATCATGGCTCCCACGCCCAAAACCGGCTTTGCCGCTGGGCTGAACAAAGGTCACGTAGTCACAAAAAGGGACAAGAAGGTCAAGCCTTCTCACAGCAAAGGAGTAAGTATGCAGCACATCCGCAGGCAGTTGCTACAACAGCCACGATCTTTGGTGTTCGTCCAGACTTCTGCATATCCAACAGTCACAGTAGTTGCGGCCTGATATCTACATTCTGTATGAGAATTTCTGTTGCTGCAGAAACTAGGCAAGCGAACAAGGCTCATCCGTGAGGTGGTGAGAGACGTTGCAGGTCTTGCTCCTTATGAGAGGCGAGTGTCAGAACTGCTGAAGGTTGGCAAGGACAAGCGTGCACTTAAGCTGTGCAAGAAGAAGGTTAGTAATCAACAGAGGGAATTTGCTTATGTTGTTCCAAAGTGGATGTGTGTTTTACAGTCTTTTGCGCTGGTGCAGTTGGGTACACATCTTCGCGCAAAGAAAAAGAGGGAAGAGATGGGCAACCTATTGCGTAAGGCCAAGAAATAGGGTGTACACTCTGTGTAACAACATATGGCGGCATCCCAGGCTAGACCATAGCTACAGTAATCTGCTATGCATACAGCTGTCACAGCAGAATGCATACAGAGAAGTAACTGTCACAACTCATATTGATTTGTGAAAGCCGCTTTCAGCCCAGCAGCTACTTGGTGATAGCTGTGCTGCCATACATTGCTACCCATCTCTTGTCCCATCTGCTGTCAACCCAAGTCTGCATAGGCAGAACAGCAAACTGCATGAGGACTGGACATGTCAGTCAAGGATTGCAATCATGAGGCAAGCCCGGACTTTGTGGTCACTACAATGTAAGCATATTCTGGTGCCAAGCTACATCTGCCAGACGTAGGGTGAAGGATTTGTTGGACAAGATGGCTGTTCTGATGCTGTATCTGTCAGGGTAGGCTGATCTGAACCTGATGGCAGCTGGCAGGTAAGCTGCACCTGCTGCTGCTTTGTTTAGCAGAGACATTCTCTTCTCTGCTAGAAGAAGAAGAGAATGTATATGCAGAAGAGACAGCAAGTCAGGATTGCCTCAGCATCCACAATTCACTTTAGCTGCAGCTCAGGCATGCTTCTGATCAACCGTCTTCCACATGCTGTCTTGTACCTGAGCAGCTGGCATCTGAATATGTTGACACAGGTTGTGTCACTATTGTCTTCTGATTACATGAACAGCGTGGGCTATATTGTTGGTGTATTGAAAATTCATTCACCCTCATACATGTATGCTGCTGTTGCTTACGTGATACTGGCCTGGCATCTGCATGTCAATGCTGTTTACATGTACTACATAGTGCCATGTGTCAATGCGGCATGCACATGTTCCTGCAAATGCTTCACTCGGGAAGCACTTGCAGAAGTCTATCACTGCTCCTCACCATAGCCAGCCTCATCAAATTTACAGCACAAATGTCTCATACTTGGCTTGCTGTTATCAGATTACATGCTCAACGTCTGCTTGCTGTACACAATGGGGAATCGGGGTGCTGAAGCTCTGGTTTAGGCCAGTCGTCAACGTATGTCGGTGGGTATTATCCTAGGGTGGGTACTTATACCATTACTATAATAGTAATTTTCGCCATGTTGCACGTGCTGCGACAGCAGAAGGACATGCTGTTTAGCGCCTTTACCTTGGAAATATTCTGCTCAAGGTGTCGGCTTGTTCCTGGTGCTTCAGTTGGCAGGCTTTCCAAATCCTCAACTTGGCAGATGTTGCCTGAATGGCATTAGCCAACAACATGTATGCATGCATGTATGTACATTCTTCCCTCAGCGTCGCAAATGTCCGTAGGGCAATCCGTCTGACCCACACACATCTGCTGACATCAGTGTTGAGACTACATGCCTAGGCCATGTCAAATGACTCATCTATATAATATATATATCCGTCGGATAAGGATAAGTGACAATTTGAAAACATGCCGGATGCATGTTCGCCACAGCTGTCTGCGCTGCGGCATCAATCTCGCGTCGGAAAGGAGCAGATAGGGTCTGCGGCACCATCCAAATCTACCGCGGACTCAGCCCGCACGTAAATGTCCACCTGCTATCTGCACCCAGCCGAAACACCGGCTGTTACCACGTCGGCCGCACGGCCTGTCTGGAACTTGCATCCCGTTGCCCGCAGTCGGCAGCAGCGTGCCAGCATACGCCTTGCTACGAAAATTTCATTGTCAGCTCAGGCGCCTGCATTCTTTCTTTAAAGCTCAAAAGCACCAAGGAGACGAAACGGTGCGAGGTTCCTAGTCCCAACTTGTCAGCTCGAGCAGGGAACATAGAGCAGTTCTCGCTCGCCCTGAGACTCCAAAACCGTCGACTGCGCTGCAGGCATATTTTTTACAGCAGCAAGCCAGAGGCCGCCGCTATGAGAGACGAAGATGATGTAGACAAGCCTGAGCCTGGGGAGGATCAGCCCCAGATGTCTGCAAGTGAGCAACTCAGAGTACAAACTGAGCTTGCACGGGAAGAAGAGTATAAGAGAACTGCTGCTCCTCCGGGAAAGACTAGGCAACTGCTGATTGTCATGCGGCACGGTGAAAGAATAGATGAGGTATGCAGACCTGCAGCACAGCCGAAAGGCAGCCTCAAATAAAGCATAGCAAGTTATATGAGCCGGCTGCGCAAATTCTATCGACATTGCAGGTGGACAAGAGCTGGAGTGCACTTGCAAAGCGCCCTTTTGACCCTTTTCTTTCTGACCACGGGCAGGACCAGGTATTATTGCAGGCATCACTGGTCTCGCCAGCTGCAATGACTTGCTGATCATTGAGCATCACATATGTAAAGTTGTAATTTTGCAGGCCAAAAAAGTAGCGGCAAAATTGAAAAAATACGACATCAAAAAGGTGTATATTTCACCTTTCTTCAGGTGCGCCTGAAGATACTCGAGCGTGGCTGAACATGTATGACACTGCACCATTCACGACATCACAACTAAGCATGTTGATGGTCAACTGCACACAGACCCTCTCATTTGCAACATGTGTCTATGACATGTACTGTCAAGTTGCACGCAAATGTGAGTACAGGTTACCTATTGCAAATGTCCTTCTGCATCCTCACTCTGTATCATGTGGTGTAGATGCTTACAGACAGCCAGCTTTGCTGCAGAAGGATTGGGGATCCAGCCCCAGGACTGGACAGTCACCTGCGCAGTTGGTGAGGTGCGCTTTCATCATCCCAGCGTGTCACGGGTTTGGTGGTGCAGCATGCTCAACCAGTCAGTTCAAGAGCTTGCTGCTGTCTCTGAGCATCAAGTCAGAGGCGTCATGCATAAAGGGTCATCATACTGCAAAGATTAGTACTGGCTGTCTAGGCTGGGTACATGCTCCCATGTATCAAACACCTGTGGCCGGCATGCTTAAATCTGTAGTCTGCATATTTTCAGCTATGACATGGTCGCAAGTAACCGTACTTTCACTGCCATGATCTCGAGCAAGTTTTGCATGCATAAAGCATTGTGATGCCCGCAGTTCATGAATCCAAAGCTGATGGTGAAGAAGGGCGGCAAATGCCCACCAGGTGACATCAACACCTGGTTCTTTGAGGGAAACGGCTTGAAACATCATGTGCACAAGAAGTTGCCCAGTACCACTGCATCCAAGATGCAAGTTGGCAAGCCAAACTTTGGACATTATCCAGAGAACCTGCTCATATCTAGACGGCGCTTTAGCAAAGCCTTTCAGGTGCTTCTGTTGCTGGATCCTCAATGCATGCTGCTGTGCAATTCAAACTTACACATGATGACATGACAAAGGCTGTGAAGTTGGTCCTCTGCTCTCAATACATTCCATGCACTTTCACTTCAGCTATGAAATGCTGCTCACACAGTAGGTTACGATGGATACGCTTGATAGACATTGGACATACTGCAGGCAAGCAATTGCTCAAGATGAGTGTCATGGTATGCAAATGCTGGCAATTGAATACAGGCTATAGCAGAGGAAGCAAACGGCGACAATGTCCTGATCGTCACACATGGTGATGGTGTGAATGCCTCAGTCACACGTATTTGGCCGTGGGCGTTATCGCATCCAGTGTTACATACAGGCTTTACAGTAGCTGCCAGGGACAAGGAAGAAGGCACGTTTCTGAGCAATGAATGTATTCTGGCACTGTACATAAAATCTTCCTGCTTGCCTGATTTGAGAGCACTGCACTGCAGTATTGGCACGACTACCCTAAAAACACTGCAGAATTCACCACACGTACATTTTTGCATGCATGTTGCATTCTGTTAGGTTTTTCAGATGTTAGTGACCAGACAGTGTTGTTACACACCTGTCATTGAGTGTTGTGCTTACCAGTCTTTGTCATGCTCTGCCTTGATGCATGAGCTTGCATCTTTGCTACAGCTTTTTTACATCGTGATCATGATTGCACTGTATCTTCTTGTCCTCCAGTCTATCACTTCCATCGCTGCAGCATTGTTGATGTGTGCTGTAGATGGCATGTGGGGTCCCTGGAAGATGCTTAGCAAGAAGGGGGAATCTGGTGTATGGTGGCGAGCAGAACTGCAGCCAGCCTATCACGTTTTCAAAGGAGCTCAGGGTGTTGTTCAGGGAGCTGCAGGCGGTGTAGGAAGCCTGTTCAACAAGTTGAAACGATGACAGGCTGTGACACCTGGACGCCGCAGAAGACACTAGCTAAACCCTCTTAGCAAGTTCTGGTGCCTTTGCAGCACAACCATATGTGCTTGTGCCAGCTCTTCCTGCAAATGCAGGACCCCAACGTCCATTAATCTCTAGTGTCAGGCAATGCATAAACTTCAGTCCAAGTTGCGTCAGTGGTCCTAGTATCTCAGTGTGTGTTGCGCAGTATGTGCCTTCATAACACTAAAGGGGATCAGCACAACAAGACTTGCTGTTCAGGCTTGCGTTTCGTGCGTTGTCTTTGCTCTTGGCTTGTCAGCCTACACCGTATGCTTAGTCTATAGAGCCAGACATTGGAGCAATTGATATGTTGCAGCAAGAGTTTGTTGATGACGTAGCCCACAAGGTGAGCTGGGAATACTTGCACAGTATCGTGACTAGGCTCAGACGCCAGGACTGCAAAGCAGCTTTCAGCACATGGGCACTTGTTGCAACTAGCTGGTGGCTAAGACTGCAGCTGCTCACTGAAATTTCCATGCACACAAATTGAGACGCATGCAAATATATATATATATATATTTGCGTAACTGACTACTGACCATAGGGTTTTCTCTGTGATTTGTCAGATTATGTCAAGCAGTAGGGTTTGTGTGTGTGACTAAAAGCCTTACAAAACAGCCGCCATTAGTAAGCAATGTTTTAAAGATTCAAAAACATACCCTATCTGTCCATGGTACCCTTATCCCAGGGCTGCTTCACAGGGCTTTTGCACCAGCTGCAGCGCCCTGCTAGTATTTTACGCTGTAGGGCACCGCAAAATCCCATAATCCCACTTTTTTCAAACTTTAGAAAATAGAGAGAGTATACTAGAAAACAGCTTTTCAGATTAGGGTCTGGGGTTGCAGTGGGAGATTTGCCTGGGGCCTGGCACACACACACAGACACCCCCTGCTTGCCCTTATTTTTAGGGTTATGTTGGGGTTTCCCCAATTAACCCTAAAAATCTATAGAAATTTATTCAACTCTATCATAATGCAGAAAATTTCAGAAGCTTCTAGACCTGCAGAACTCTGCACGCAGACTTTTCTTCTTCTGCATGCAGACGCTGCAGTCATCTAGGGCAGATCCTACAGTCATGGCCCTGAATTACAGATAATCTAGGCCTGATCCTACAGTGATCTAGAGCAGAAGCTGCAGAGTCTGGGGCAGAAGGCTACAGAAATCACTCCAAGGATTATCTGCATTATGTAAGAGTTGACTATGGGTGACATAACTCTACTTTTTTCTGTACACAGAGTACTGTAGCTCTGTAGAACCTTGACAAAACACTGTATTTTCTATAAAATGGCTACGGCTGTCGAAAACCTGAACAAACACCTGCAATTAGCGGTGCGTCAGCTCAAAATAATTAGCGGGACTGTAAACGAAATCCCAGACTCTACATTCGAACTGGTAGACGAAATCTACGATCTGTTGTTGTCCCTGACAGAGCCGGGACCCGAAGAAAAATGAAGGGATTCGAGATCGTTGCGGCCCTAAAGGGGATAGTAAACGCAACGTCGTTAAATACCCTCACCCCACAGGATAAAGCGGAGATTCGAAGGTTGGTAGAGATCATAAACTTGTGCCTCTACTCTCCAACTTACAACGTGAATGCCTAATCATAGCCCTTCACGGTACGCTTGGGTTGTTGCCGATTTGAAGGACATAGCTATAGCTCAAGTATTGACAGACATTCAACAGGACTCTACAGAGAACATTTCTGAGGTAGAAGCCAGTTTGTCACAGTTTTATCTGAAACAAGTCTTAGAATCATTGATACTAGCGACCAGAATCGGGAGGCGTACATGGCCATCCCTCTCCCTACAGATGCAGTCATTGACTACCTCAGCATCACCCACAGGAACATCTACAGACTACCTATCAACCCAGACCAGCGATGCATAATCAAGAAGTATCTGAGGCTTATTGAGAACGAGATCGACGAGAACAGAGGTGTACCTGGGCCCAGATCACCTAGTCAATGAGCGTTTTTGGCGACCAGGATTTCGTCAACGCGAGAGCTGCTGTAAGACATTTAGGATTGTTTTTCTTGGTAGACAATTGGGTGGAGCCAAAACAAGTGGACATCGCAAAGATCAGAATTTTGAGGGATTCTGTCACAATCATCGATTATTATCTTTGGAGAAGAAGAGATCAAGAGACCAACAGACTACTTAATGGTTTCGGAGATTAGTGTCAGATTCGCGATGGACACGTGGGGGATCATGTTTCAAGCAATGGTGCCAGGCGCGACTACGAGTTACCTGCTAGCGAAACAGATGGGCAATTGGTTGAGATCGACAATGCAGGACCAACAGCTTGCAGTGGTGAATCAAGTGGCATGCAGTTCGGTTGACGATCGTGGCTTGTTCAACCTTTATGTGAAATTCGATTGGGCTCCTGACCCTTATGTTGCAACCAAGTACCTCAGCCTCGCATGCTTAGAGTTGAACGGGTTGCATTTCGAGGTGTACGACCCTTTGAATTACATGGCTTATGTCAAATTGCCATTCGAGCAAACAGAAGCTGACTTGGACAATGCATTGCTGTTGATCAGGCAAAACATTCCCAAACTCATTTCCGGTACGGGAATAACCTTCCGGGTATGGGTTGCGATAGGGTTTTTAATGGTATGACTGCATGACCATTTCCCGAACGTATTCGCTCGTCTTTTCGGTGGATTCTTTAACATGTCTATTGTGATTGTGAGGCACCATCAGCTTATACATTCAGCCCTGCTGCATGTTTTTATTCACGTAGTTTGTTGTCGTGCCTGATATGCTGCATTGGTATAACGCTGATTTGCTGATGATGATGTTCACAGCAATTACTGATCAGCATGGTTGTCCAAGATGCGGCGCCCAGCAATGTGCACATGCCTTTCAGATGACGTTGCCACAATGGCTCCTCCCCTGATGATCCTGGATGAGCTGGATTCGGGAGTGGGAGCCAGATTAGGCAAGTCCATTGGCCGCTTGCTCAGGAGAATGGGGGGCACTCAGCTCAGCACTCAACAACTCAACACCCACCAGCTCTTGAGCCTTCAGTCTGAGCTCAGCCAGCAACATCAGCTCGGTGCTCAGCAGCAGTCAAATCTGCAACCTGACCCTGAGCTCATGACTCAGCATCAGCTTGCAAGTGCCTCACAGATCTTATGCGTGTCTCATTGCCGCAGGTATGTACTTGCTTTTGCTTGCTTTGCACATCACATTGTCGGCAGATCTGCATTCATGACCACTTGCGCAATTTGCGTGGACATATGACTAATGCCTGATGCTTCACAGCTTCAGCTTGCACGCTAGCCTACGCATCACAAATTGAGAGCCAGGTCTTTGTCATATTCCAATGAAGCATTTTTTGAGATGTATGCTCAGCAGCTCCATGACAACCATATGATGGACAGCATTTGTGTGGCATGTGCTTACGCGCATTGCTTGGTGCAGGTTGCAGCTTATGCAGATCAGCATCTTTGTGTCAGGAAGGCTACAGACTTAGATGGCCGAGTTCACACACACATTGCCAGCCTTGAAAGCCATCATCACAGAGCACAAGAGGTTGCAGCAATGTTGGGTATGTTTGATAGTGTGGTCATGAGCTGTCATGCAGATATGCCCATCTGCACCCTGATGTTTTGTGCATTCCATGCATTCAGTGCGTGGAATGCATTCAGTGTAACTGCCGGCAAGCAGCATGTCAATGTCCGTAGGTGGGATGTGGTTGAATGGCCTGGGTCATGTGCTGCAGTTCATGGCACAATGTGTCATGCATATGCTGTCTAAACACAATCTCTTATGGCTACAGCTCTTGGGCACGTTGAAGCTTTGAGCTTGCTGGAAGCTGCTCAGGCTGACATGTAAACTGTAAAGCAGTGTGTGCTGCTTGCAACAGAGGCTGCTTGGGACAGAGGGTGTTGTGTGGCATGCACAGATGCAGCTGTCCACTCTGCATTTGAGGCGTGTCGATCTGAGAATTGGCAATTCAGGCAGCTTGGCAGATGGGGTCATTAATTCTTGAAAAACTTTGCATTCAAGCGTATACTGAACCATTCAAGTTGGTGGGGTGTGAGATTGTGGCGAGTGGCTTGTATTAGAGCCCAGAGAAACGATGAACTGTGGGACTGTAGTGAGTGGCTTGCATTAGGGCCCAAAGATAGTGGATCGTGTCTTCACATAGCAATGCAGGCTTGGTTGACGAGACTTGATTAGTATAAAAGCTGCTGAGGTATATCTCATTGTCCAGCTCGTTTTATGAAGGAGCTTTGATTGTCTGTCTTGTGTCTGGTATAGATCTTATATTTGGGTTTTGGCGCTTACGGACGTCAGTGTTGGAAAGTCGCAACACCCTACAAAACGCAGCTGCAGATTGGTGTATCCTTGCAAAAGCGTGTGTGAGATCCATCCTACCACAAGTTGTGGTCCACAAGTTGCGGACCACAACTTATTAAGGAAACTGCAACCGAAGCTGCAATGGGGCAGCACGTCGGTGGAATATGCGCGCTTATTTTGGTGGCGCGCTTGAATTGCGTGGTGCACAAAGTGCAGTACGCGTACCGCTGTGGCGTATCGATGAGGAACGCGCAGTGCGGCGGCGCACGGTGCGGTGTACGGTACGCAGGGCGGTGCGTCGCTGGAACGGCCTGCGGATAACGATGTGCGTACAATGGCGTCAGCATGCTCAGGACAGTTGGCATGACATCAACCTGTCTCCTGAACCACAGCATTCCCAAATACAGCGTTCCCGAGGTTGCTGAGCTGGTTTGAACAGCGAAAGTGCAGCAGCACAGGAAGCTTTCGTGCATGGCTGCAGCTTTCACGCAAGCCGCACTGGATGAACTGGTCCAAGGTCGGTAGCAGCCTGCGTCGGCACAGACAACGCATTCTTGCTGACCGGTGCAGCGTATTGTTTGGATGCAGATCAGCTGCTGACTTTGAAGCGAGATTACACGAAGTCCGAGCTTGCCAGTCACCTGTATGTACCGTACGATCTGCTAGAAGCGTGCAACCCCGGTGAACTTGAAAGTCCAAAAAGGGGCCAGGTCATTAGTCTAGGTAACAGCGTGTTCCTGCAGGCTCAATTTCACAGCATTTTGTCGTTCCCTGCAATTTGTGCTGCCGTATAGGTGGCCTTTACAGAGTCCAGACCGGAGACACCGTTTGGACTGTTTCTCGGCGGCTGGCTACGTTTGGACAAAAAGCGACAGCGTACGATTTGATAAAGTATAATCTTTCTGTTGATCCTAGACATCTTAAGCCAAGAAGCCTATTGGTTGTGCCCAAACAGCGAAGTGAGCCTTGCAAGATAGCGCCAGTCCTGTCTTGGGTGTAAAGTCTGCATTGATGCTCAAACACACACTGATTGACGTGTAGGACAGAAACGAGACTGAGCTCCAGGATCAGCAGAGATGCCTGATAATGCCAGCCCTGGCAAAGGTGCAGGCTGTTCAGCACCAAAGTTATTTGACTGTACTGCACCGTGATGTAATGTTGGTGTCGTTGTTAAATGCAGGAATTTTCTTGGCCTTACTGCTCATGCTGGTGGGTGCAGTGCAATTGGCACTGATAGCTGTGACCTTTTCCCAGGAGGAGGCAAAGTGGAGCGAGGCCATCACTGCAGGGCTCGGCATCGTTTGCAATTCACTGGTAATTTGTCTGGGGTGTATCACAACAGTCAAGCAGTTCCGAAGAGCAAAGTCTGCTCAACAAAACAATAATGATCCGCTGCCACAACAGCATGGTTTCATAACCTTTTTGTTGTTCTTTGTTGCTGTGCCAAATCGAGCCTTAGATGAACATGAGCCTTGGTGGTGGTTTGAGAAAGGCCATGCAATGGTCCAAGCCTCTTGCTGGCTGCTCGTCATTGACATACTGGTTGTGATTTTGAGGGCAAGCAAAGCCATCTCCACAACAAGTTCTGCCTTGTTTACCCTGGTCACCATCTATGGAGTGCTCGCCGCATTCTTTTTAGTTGTGACCATTGTGTTCATGTGGTGGGCACCAGACTTGCAACTAGGGCATCAAGGGCAACATGCCAATACTGCCAACGTTTAGTGTTAATGCTATAGCATTGGTTTATGTTAAAGTGAGGATTTAGGGTTTAAGCCTAAACCCTAGGCACTGCAAGAATGCTTCATCATATGTACAAACAAAATGATAGGTCATTAATGCGACAGAACTTTGTGACAGGTTGCATTTTAGTGAGCGAAAACGTAGCTGTACACACGTGTGCGAAAACGACGCCCCAAGTGTCAGTGCGAAAGTATTTGCCGCATATTTGCCGCCTGGCAGTGCTAATAAAGTGGTCATTCGATGTCCGCCATAAGGGTACTGGCATTTTTTCGCAGCCACACAACAAAGCCCAATTTTCATACCTGCTTTCTTTATTTCGCTACTTTCCCGCAGGGCATTTTCGCAACCACACTCATACACATCTGAACTAACTTGTGCCATATCACAGACTTGGCGTGATTGCTCGTGCGGGTGAACGCGGATCACGTGCAGGGAACGCTAAGGGTACTGGCAATGACTTCTGTAAAGGGAGACATTAATACAGTCTGCCCTTCATCAACATTCTGCCTCCAGCACAGCATGACTGTACTTGATGAGCAACATAGCTGAGAGCTGATGGCAGTGCAGGCATTCAGCATGATTGACTGCCTGTGTGCTCTGCTCTGCAGTAAATGGGTCGATGAATACCACATCCAAGGCCGCTATCATATCCAGGGCAGTGAATGGTTCTGGGTATGGGACGTACGGCAATCAGCCAGGCTTTCTGAGCGGCTTTTCTCAGCAGTATCCGCAGTGGTTCAATGTACCTGCAGTCTATGCAGAGACCGACCCTCCAGGTGACAGCTGGTGCATAGTTTGCTGTCTTTGTATGCAAGCGGGTACTTGCAGGAGCATACAAAGTTGCAACTGGCCTGCAACGTCAAATGGTGTTCATGTCAGAAAAGACAGCCTACCCTTTCATACTCATGAGCCGTTCCATGTAGCTTACACGCATGATGTGATGCTGCTATGTGGGACCAAGACCCTGTGATCTGGTGATGTCATTTCAAAACATGCATGTGTCATCCATATATAGCACCACTGATATAGCCTGATATGACTCCAGGTACAGCTTGGTGTGAGTACAGAAACATGTTGTGCAAGGCACCGCTCTGAACCACCTTGCTTGTGTTGTGCAGCAAACTCAACAAGCCTAGGCACAGGGTCAGGGCCCAACCTTGTCTAGCTTGAGTTCCAGTGCAAGCAATGCATCAGGGCTGTCCAGCACAGCTTTCCAGCTTGGCAAACAGCTTGCCCTCACCTGCATTTTAGATGCCAACAACATATCCAATGTGGGTTTCATTGCCAATGGTTGGACCTTCCATAACAACTCCGGCGTGTACAACAGTAACTACCTGCTGCGGGCACGTAAGTTCTCCTTGATGCTGCTCCTGGCATCTCATTTGTCATGCTGTCACCATTGTGCCAAGCCAGGCTTTTTTGTTCTTTGCTCATCTGTTTCAAGCCATAGCACATCCTTTCTAGGTTCTGTGTTCATCTGTTCAAGCCATAGACACATCTTTCCTTGTCAAGAGCTCAGTGCAACCAGGCTTGAATAGCTTTCCTGCAAAGAGTCTCAGAGCTCTGTTGTGCTGATATAACCTTTGAGTAGGTGGGAAAAGGGGTGTTCACAAGTCACGTCTACATTTGTACAGAGGAGTGTCAGAGCAGCACAAGCATGCATGCTGCAGTTTTTACTCACAGACGGACACTTTGTGCTCCACATCATGGGAGCCAAGCTTGACTGACACTGTAAGGTATAAAATGATGAAGTAAGAACTGACTGCACACTGAGGTGTAGTCCCTCAGCTTCTGCTCACACATAATGCGCTATATGTCTTGTGTTACCATGACTAAGCCTAGCTCTGGTGATGTTTGTGCAGAGGACACCCAGACTGTGATTGCAGCCCTCCCTCCTCAGCATGTCATCTACTTCCAGACCTCTGTGGACTCCCAGAACAGAACCCTGGATGCCTCAAAGGGCAACAATTACACCATCACCTTCCCTCTCCCTCTGCCAGCACAATCGTTCTGGTCTCTCACCCTCTACAACGCCACCAGCTTGAACCTGATCAACAACACCATCAACCGCTACACCATTGGAGACAGAGCATACCTCTACGTAGTATTTGTATGCATGCAATCAGTACTGACAAGCTGGACTGAAGTGACTAAGGACTTAGTGACAAGTGCACTAGCGACCTGAAGTCACTAGTGCATCAGTGAAGACATGGCCTGGACCCGGGTGATGCATGCCACTCTGATTCTCTTACAGTGTACGCTGTCTTTGTCCACTTGTTGGTACTTGCAGTCAAAAGTTGGAATGGCTCTTTGCTTTTATTCACCAATGCACTCACCAACCATCATGTGCTGTGCAGACATCTGGGCTGGTCTACACTGGGACAAACAACAACACTCTGACAATCTTTGTATCAGCAACACAGCCAGCGGCAGGAACTGCAGAGCTTGCCAATTGGTTGCCAGCTCCCAACAATGCACCTATGTTCTTCCTCTTGCGCACTTATGAGCCTCCAGCCTATGTGATAGCTGGTAACTATGCACCGCCGCCTTTCATTCTAACCACATCAACGACACATGTTGCTACTGCTGGCAAGTGAGGTCAGCTGGTGGAGACCACATGAGTCATCATGACTGAGTGTGATGCACCTCAGCCTGATCTGTCATCACCAGACCTGGGATGATGGTGATGACACAGTCAGCTGACTACTTGGTGTGGTGGTTTTGCTGAGAGCTTTTTGCATTAAGTGCCGTTTGAAAAGGGTTACGTGTGCCTACATCTCTTGGGATTTCTGTTTACGGTGATACGAATACAAGTCCGCGCAGGATGTGTAGCAGGACTCTTGACCATCTACTTACAGAGGTTTTGACTAGATGGGTGACCATATGTATGACCTGCCGTGATCATTGGGTGTCAGTCTGCCATTTAGTTTGAACATGGTTGCATGTGCAGCCATATCCATGTATACACAGCTGTCTGTTATGTTGTAAAGTTGGCAAGATGCAATACAGGCACTTGCAGGCAACATTTGAACATGAGTCTCCTGAGGCATCACTCTGTATACAGGCTGTATTGCACAGGCTGCAGATTAGTTTTGAAGTTGGACAGAGCGAGGACATGATGTAATGTAACAAACTGGTTTTGACTACGCTATTACGTAACTTGTGGCTGACAGCCATGAGCAGCTGATCAGATGTTGCTCACGGGCATTGAGAGGCCCTGCTGCTCCAGGTATACATCACATCATGACATAATTGTCATATGATGTACAGTTCATGTTCTGCTCAGCAGCAGCTCATCATCGACCTGAAGCGCTGAAGCTGGTGTGTTTGAGCCAAGCGGCACAAATGCTACCCTGCATGGCATGTTCAAGATGTGTGTAAGGGAGAGGGACCCAGGGTTGACTCTTCCTAGGGGTGACTCTCACCCCCTGCACCCCTAGGGAATAAGGGAGGGTGATTGGGAGGGTGGTTCTCCCTATGGGGGTGACTGCTGACCAGATTCATTAGCAAATTCATCATAGCGACATCCAGTGTTGGCACCCTTAATTAGTCCTGGGGTTAATTAAGGGTTAATTAAGTTACTAAGTTAAGGTTAATAACCCGGCGGCGATTCAGGTCTTAAGAAGCCTTAACAACCCAGAACAGCCGTTTAAACAACGTTAAACGCATTGCGTTAGCAATGCGCAACGGCATGTTGCTTGTTTATCATATATGAAGCTCTGGAGCAAGTATAAATGAGTCCACACCGCCACACGGCAGCGGTTTGTCGGTTCCAGTTGATCTTACTGACGATGGTCCATCTGACGGAGCTGAACTCAGCGCTCCTTCTGCCAAGAAAGCAAGGCTCAGTCTTGGACAGCCGAGTTCTTCTGGCCGCAGTGCAACAGGCAGACCACATGGCAGCCGCTGTTGAAAAGTCCACCCCAGCAGAGAACTCGTTGATGGATGTGGAAACACTCACCTCAGCTACAGAGTTTCGCTTGACTGTCAATGAGTGGCTTGCTGATATTGATGCAGAGGAGACGCAGGCTGCAGGATTCAACTTGGCAGCATACATGGACAGCCCAGCGGTAGTCAAGGCCCCTCTGAGCAGCATCTTTGGATCAGCTTTGATGCCATTGCTAGATGATGACACAATCGACACCTACTAGGCAGCAGATTTGAAATGCATTTTGTTTGGTCACATTAGTCTCACCAATGTCTGCTTCTTTAAGTAATGTTGTCAACCAGTGCTGCAGCATTCCTGAACTTCAACGTGTCTAACCACAATATTCAAGATTGTTTGATCTAATACTTTCGAGCTGTACATGTCATATGCTTGGGTATATATATATATATAATTTGTTAGTTGTGTCCCAATACACTTGAGATACTTAGTTGATCAAAAAGTACATCAAGACATAAGATCTGCATCTTATTAAGACTTTTTATGGATTCAGCAGCATCAGAAAACGTCAAATAGCATGTCTCTGAAGTTGTTAAGGGGTTGTTGAGGGTACCCTTAACAAGTTATTAACTTAATTAAGTGCCGCAAAACTTGTTAAGGGTTAATAACCCAACACTGGCGACATCAGCTTGCCTTGGCCAAGCGCACTGACGCTCGCTTGCAAAAGTAACGGTGATCGGTGAACGAATGTGAGCCTTCAGAGGTTGGCGAAGATGGCGGGTCATCCAGTCGGTACGCATCCGCCTGTATATTGCTGGTCTGTGCGGTGACACCCTTGATCGTGACTCTGTGGCGTGTCACATTCAGGCCCATGGCGAGCTCTCAGTGCATCCAAGACTGTAAGCGCTGCAGCTGTAGCTGGGTATGTTTTGTACAGCAACCGTATGCGCTTTGCTTGGCTGTTACAAGCTAACATTGAGTTGCAGCAAACAAACAGGTGAATAATACTGTGCGGGGGGGCAGTGAGTCTCACATTCATAGCGTGGTGCCTGTTTGCTCCTCACAATAAGCTGGGCAACTTGCTGACCTTTATTGGTGGATGTGTGTACGGTATTCTGTTCCTTATAGCAGCGCTGGTGAGCGCTAACCTACTTGACTCTGTGTCAGCAACATGTTTGCCATCAGTCTGTACCGTGTTGGGCCAGCTGCATGCTACATCCTGCACTTTGAGGGTTATTTACGGATTGCTTAACACTCTGGCCACGTTCCAGCTTTCAACAATGCAGCTTGGAGAATGTGGTGATGCTTGCACAGGCAATAGCATTGATCTACATCAGTGAGCCAGTGCCAGCAGTCATCAGCAAAGCAAGCAGTTCTCTGAACATAGCAACCCAGAGCAAGGATGCATCCTTTAGTTTTGGTGCTCAAGGAGACCCAGTGGATGAGCCTGACATGGATGAAGCATGTACGAAGGCACTACGTGATCAAGTCTATCAAGAGCTCCTGCAAACATCCAGACACACAGGACCCCCTCACCAAGTCACTCAACATGGGGAGTATTCAGGCTGGGTTTGGACCATCCCAGAGTCCAGATACGACAAAACAGAGGCTCTACCAAACTGGCCACCAGCAACAGAAGGACCCAAGGCTGCTGCTACAAAGTGGTTCGGCAGTCTCAAGGCAGGCAGTCTATTTTTGGCCAGCCAGCACACACTTGAGGACAGTGACAAAGTCCCTGTCATGCAAATACCCTTGGCAGGTTGCACAGTGAGGTTAGTCACAGAGGGGCTGAGGGGGAAGACCAGGTGGTGGCGCAAGACACCACTGGAGATCAGTCATCCCAGCAGGGGTCTGCTTGCAAGGCAGAAAAGCTTCCTGCTGTTCTGTGATGGCAGTGCAGTAAAGGAGCAGTGGCTCACTGCTCTTAGTTGGGCTTGCAGCACTGGTGGGCCTCCCAAAGCAGTGCAGGAGCTGTACTCTGCTTTCTGTTCAGCCCTGAGAGAATACAAGAGGCTGCACTTTCCACAGGTATGTCACTTGGGCAGGTGCTAGGCTGATGCTGGCCTGCTCCTAGTGTTTGAAAACACATCTCGATTCTGTTGCAGTCCTCCTATTACTGACTTGAAACATGCAGAGTCAGCCGTGACTAAAGCAGCACATGCACCTGCACTCTTGGTCTGCATGAAATCGTCCCAAGCACTTTTTGGTCTAATGACGTGATCTGCACATTGTGACTGCAAGCAAAAGAATCTGTGTCAGGCAAGGCAGCTGAGTTTGCTGCTGAAAGTAGATGGCATGATTTGGCTATGAGCCGTCTGTTAGAGTAGTTCCTTGGGCGTTTCAACTCCAGCCTATACAGAGCAGCTGCTACTCTTGCTCATTGCACCATCAGCACAGCTGCAGCGAGTCCTCATGCTTTGCCAGCAGGCTCACAGTCCTGATGAACCATAAACTAAGTCAGACACATCTAAGGAAGGGGGTCAGACTGAAGCTGGGTCACAGCCCAAGAAGAAGGGCCTATTCAAGAGGGGTTGGGGCTCTAAGAACAAGAGTGCAGATGAGAAGCAAGTCAAGGCTAGCAAGAGCAAGCTTGGTCACGGCACTGCAGCGCTGGAGCAGAAATCTGCGGGTATCTTTCCCACTGACTTGTTGCCTGTTGTCAGGCAATGCACATTCTTCAGGGCAGGAAGGTGATGCCTACTAGCATGCAGACTTTCAAGCATGCTTTTGTGGAGCTTCCACAAGGGGCATATTCCACAGGCCGGGGAGTGTTTCCAGATGCGCACAAATTGTTTGCAGTGTGCACTTGCTGAAGCTGATTGCCCTGCTTCCCCTGCTTGTGTCAAGATTGTTGGTGTCTGTCAGGCCACCGTGTCTTGGATCTTAAACAGTTGTGGTTGTTGAGTGGGAAAGCACTTTCTAAACTTCTCATTCCCACAAGCATTGTGCTCTGTATGCAGCATTCATAAACCCTGAGGACTTGGACAAACTGTGGATGGAAGCCCCTCAGTCCAAAGCCAAGCCTGCCAAATCTGCTGCCAAACAAGAGGAGCAAATGCCACAGCAGCAGCAGCGCCAACAGCACCAACAGCCTGCTTCACTGGAGAAGGAATCCAGTCATGAGGGCTTTGTGGATCATGCTGGGGACACTCTAGATGATGCCGCAGCTGCTGGTGAGTTTCAGCATGATTGTCCCGGTATCAATGAGCATGGCTTCTGTCGTGTGCTGGCTGTTGCAACAGGCATTCTCAGCAAGCCCTCTCAGACCTGCCCCCTTGAATGATCACACATGTTTGCTAAAGCAAGAGTCAAGTGCCGCCCTCAGACATAGGCACCACATCTTGCGCTCACTCAAGCCAGCAGCATTGGTGTCAAGTAATCTCTTGCTGCATCCCAGCAGCTTACCTCTCATTGCATCCAGAAGGCCAGCTATACTGCCGGTGGTATCAGTACCACTTCTTGCTGGTGTGTGTGACTGGTCAGTGAGAAGCCAAGGGAAGCTTGGACCCAACTCAGGATCACCTCAAGCTTCTCTATATTGAAAACTGACCTCGTTGTTTGAGTTTATGGATTTCCTTTCTTCTGGTTAGACCGTGAGATGGCCGACTTGTCCTGCACGTACCTGACTCATCATGAGCTGGCAAGCGTTGTTACTATTGTTATTATTGTTGTTATTAAGGCTGACGCCTGCAGGCCTGAAAGGCAGGGCTGGTGTCGTGAGGTCCAAGTCAAGTGCCAGTATTGGAGCTCTACAGGGCAGCCCTCTGCACCCCAGTCGCCCCAGTCACCACCAAGGTCAGTCTCCACTGCTCAAAACACACTGCTTCGCAAGCACCATCAGCAACAGTTCACAAACCAGCATAGTCTGCAGTATCTGCAGCATTGTAAGATGACAGTCGCACCGTATGCATTGCACTGCACACTTAGGCGGGATCCTTGAAGCTCATGCTGACACCTAATCCTCTGCCGTTGCGCTTCATGCTTCTTGAAGCTGAGATACACACTGCTCATTTTTGTCAGTCTGCACTGCTGCTACACAAACTGCTTGCCTTCATTCTTGCTGCTTGGCAAACGGTGCTTTCCTTTGCTGGCCGTTGACACATTAGTCACTGAACTGTGCCAAATCCAAGCATCAATGCTGTTGCTACCTTTGCATGAGCGAATGGCCATGACAGGTGCACCTTTTGAGAGCTGCCAGCAAAGCACACTACCAGCGTGATCGTTGCTTGTGGTCTGCTCCAATCGCATGAAACTGCATGGCAAACAGCCTGTGTGTACTATGTGTGTTGTGTGGACATATTGCCAGCCACCTTAGATGCTGGGCTGTTGTGCAGGGGGTCTAGATGATGCAGACATGCTGCGCCACAGCAGTGCACGCAGCGATAGTGAGGCCAGCATGGGGTCACCGCTGACTCATCACGGCAATCCCAGGGATGCATCAGGTACACCTCCAGCAGCCCTGTCAAACACCCGACCTTCTGTCTAACCCCAAGCTTGCTCACCTTCAAAGCAGGACTTGGATTCACGTTTGTTCTGTTAACTCAGCCTGCGTCATTTGCTAACTCCGGCTCGGCGCCAGGGTTATCTTTTGCTGTGTTATGCTGACCTATGTCATAAGAAGAGAATGCGGAATACAACGCTGCAGACTAACACATCCGAGAGAGAACAAACAAACTGAAAGTATGCTTTCAGCATTGAAATCAAAATGGTATGGTCAGCCGCTGAATGGTCCTTCACCTGTCTTCTTCAGTTGCAGCTAAAAAGAAGCTGTGAAGTGTCTACACTGGTGAAAAGAAGGAACAGAAACGAATACACCTTTCGGCATCAATCTAATGAAAAGCCAAGTATTACAGTATTTTCTGAATACCATTATAATGTTAATGGGCTGCCCAGGGATGTGTACACTGGTGCTGCAGGTGCCTTTCATGGTGCAGACACCGGAGGAGCTCACACAATTGCCATTGAGCATGCCATCAACATGCTGCTGGCCCGTGTGGCCTTTGACCTGATGCGCAGCCCCAAGTTCAAGCTGCAGATCATTGCACACATACAGAAGAAGCTGGACGAGCTGAAGGTGCCTGACTACATCAACGCTCTGCAGGTGAGCCATGGACACCTTGCATGCCACCATGCCAGCTGATGAGAAGCTGCTGTCTGAACTGTACATGCCGTGCAGCAGAAACAGCACAAGTGCGCATGCTTTGCTGTTGCTTTCACGCTGCAGGCTCCCTCTCTCAGCGTTGGGGATGTACTTGCATGATGACTGTTGCTTTCATGATGTGGGCTCCCTTAAGGTTTGGTGGTCGACAAGTCAGAAATGTGTGGCAATTGCCTTCATGCACTCTGAGCATGGAATGTTCATTGCTGGACACAGATCAGTGGTCGTATGCTGTGTCTGCTCTGTTGCCGAGTTGCCATGTCTGTGATGGATGGCCATGCTGTGTGCATGTGAGCAGGTGGTGGATGTGGAGTTGGGAAGTGGGGTACCCCACATCAGCAACCTGCAAGCCCTGGCCTCCCCCTCCCCCACAATCTGGCCTCAGGCCCTCTTTGACCTGGACTTTACAGGTGATACGTCTGCCACATTGAGATTTTTGGATACAAATCTTTGTCCCGATATCGAAATTAGGATTCAGCTAGCGCCAACTACAATTCTTCCGTCGTCCAATGCATCTTATTACAACTACTTGCTCCAGAATCTTTCACTGAGCATGGAGAGTACTAGTTTTGGAGATGGAAGCTACAAAGCGATGGTGGATGCAAGGATGGCAACTGGCAACCCATTAGTCATCCCTTCTATAACTGGTCAGGATTTGAGGGTAACACCACCACGCAGAATGTGAACCAGCAGTTCACCATCGGCACGGAGAGTTTGAATGGAATCATCGGCACATTGAGGCCACAGAATTACGATTCTCAGGTGACAGCTGTCATGGGTGGTTTCGACTTTGATGCTAACGGGAACAGATACGTTCCGCAATTGGGCAATGACCCTACAACAGGAACAGCTGCTAGCACGACAGCAGGACAACATGGTAACCTTTATAGCGCAACCACAGCCCCCGGAGGTGGTGTTATCGTTCCCTATCCAACAAACAGTTTCGTTGGCTGGTATCATACTTTCCTCTCCGGAGAGCAACCCACCAACAACACATGTGGATTCGGTGGACAAGGCACATGGACTGCCAATTATCAATTCAACATCGACTCAAAGTTGTACCCGCAGTTCCAAGCGGATGTTCACGATGCTTGGCATCTGATGAGGAACCTGTTTGATGCAAACGCGCTATCTTTGACATACGGTTCATCCGTTCAAAGTCTTGATCAGTTTACCCAGCAGTACTTTGGTTTTGCCGTGGGTCTAGATCACCACGCTGATGACGGTGGCAAAGATCATTTGATCTCTGGTCTCAACACAACAAGGTCTTTGATTCCTATCACGTTCAGCGTGAACATGACTCAAGATGCTCTGGGTTGGTGGGCTAAGCTGAGGACCATGTGCGGAGGTGGGTTCACACCCACGATTTTTAGCAACATGACCTCTACCTTGATGATCTTTAGGGACAGGACTATCTCCGTAGTAAACTAATTTTATGTCGAAATAGTAGTCAGTCGGTATGACGACTTCCGGAGAACCAGCAGCTACACAAGGTGGTACGGAAAGGGGTGATGGAACAACCGCAGGAGGGTATACTAAAGGGGACTCCTGCGGCTATAACCTACCTCGCAGGGCACCTTATGAAGAAAGGAGATCCTTGCAAGAGCCACACTTGTACTTGAGTCAGTTGAACAACCCTACTTTGGTGCTTGGCAGCAACTACGGTGGGCAGAATGGGGACAGCACTTACCCAATCCGTTATAGATACGGGAGGCACAACGCAGGGGTGGGTCACATGTTTGACACAAGGGACTTTGTGAATCACAACTTGGATGGGCGTAGCAATGATTACACACCTAGAGCAGTGCCCCAAGCAAGATAGGGGGGTTAAAGGTTGCATTAGGACATCCAGCAGTTAATCCTAACGGAACCAGAAACGTATTTAATCCTCCACAAGTCCTACGTGGATTGCCGCCTTTACAAAAGTCTGACTATTATTTTATGCAATACTATTAGTATGTTGTAAACATGGCGAACTTGGGTATCCCTTATGTAGAACAGACCGATCCTCTATCACGTGTTTCGTCTTACGTGGACTGTCAGACCCAACAAGTCTTGTATCCTGACTCGTTGACCACAGGGACCACATTGCCCACAGGGCAACAATACGCTTATTATCATGTCAACGTCACCAGTCTTGGGGGTCAGAACGTGGAATCGGGATGGAACTATTTCCTTTTTGAGCCCGCCTCGGTCACATGCACGACCGATTTAACAAATAATTTCGTACATGTACCAGGAGACGACCCGTCTAGTCCTACATTTGCCGCTTGCGCGATCACGGCGCCGTACGATTCTATAGTCACCGTTTTCGCCACGTGCCTGGTTGGGCAAACTTACTACCCAGGCAAATCCGGAGACACATCAACCACGTATGACACAGTCATTGCTAGCACTACGAACATGCTTATAGGAAAGAACTTTCCTATCGACAACACCACTCTATACTGCCCGTTATGACCTACAGCACCGATCACAGGTATGTTGCTCAAATCCGTGTAACTACCACTAAAAGCCACTTCGTTTATGTTGGTGTTTTGCGTATTGAGATTCTGGTACATCGATATGGTCTGTCCCAGCTGCGCCATTTCTACCACTAACTCATCCACATAATTATGTTCCTTGAGTCGGAGTCAAGAAATCGGTATCTATCAGATTAGGATACACCAAAGTTGGCTGTGTACTGTGACTATAGTACGGATAGTTGATCAGGGACATCTGCCAGGAAATCACCATATCATCAGCTCCGTGAGTTTCCCCGTTCGCATCCCCGTTGACTTGTTGACAGCTGACTCTGAACTCGTTTCCAGCCACGTAAAAAATCGTGCATATGATGCTGACATCCACTCCACTAGCTGGGCAAAACGCTTGTGCCATGCCGATGTATGTCTGACTGGTTGTTGCTACAGGCAACCCGTGAGGGATGATCATAGACGTGCCTATGGCTGCCAAGTCATTGGCCAAGTAGCAAACTCCCACGTTCGTCTGCACTATCCCCACAGAGTACGTGTTCATCTGAGCTGCAAATGACCCATTCGGTGGGCTGTATACCGAAACCAAACATTTGTTGGGAACCACATTTGGAGTGTTGCTTAGACTGTTGTAGTTGCCAGTGGTAGCCACTGGTGCCAATGCTGGTGCGTTGAGTAAATCCCCGTACTGATAACCGGTGGATTCAATAGGTCTCCAACACTGACCACTGTGACCTACGTTGCTGATCACGGGAGGATTCAAGATGTCACTGTACTGTCCAGTGTGCCCTACAGTTGAAATGATAGGATCGTTCAACTCGGTCTGATAATTCGTCAGATTGGTCAACGTCTGTCCCAATTGCGCCATGGTTACACGCTACCAAAACGTCATAAAATCAATTGAACTGGTTCACGTAGTTGGCCCATCTATTCAACTTAGCCAGATACGCTCTAACAGCTGTCACACCAGCATCGCCTATGTCTACCACTATCGTATCCTCGGCTCTGATAGAAGGGTTATCGGCCCATTGCGCCTCGGTGAACCTCTGCCATTCATTCTGCGGTCTGGATTCAAGGTACGCCTCATGCTCGTAATCCCGTACTTCTTCTTCAGGTTCCGAAGCAGCTGCCTCTGACATCCGTTCATCTTCGGGAACGACACTAGGCTCCTCTGCCTGCAGATCATCCTCTTCTTGGGGGTATTCTCTCTGGGCCTCTGTGTGCGTGGGCTCGGATTGCAGCAAAGTGGAATAAAATTGACCAGAAGCATCGGTCCGAATTCCATACTTGTCTCTAGAAGCTTGGGTCAGTGAAGTAGTCCCTCCTCGCAACGCTATCCGCCTCAGTATCCTCTTAGCAACTATCTTCCGCTCGTTCCTCAGATGGTACTCTCTGTTCCTCTGGCTCGTCTGCCTCTGTCTTATTCGAGCATAATTCTTCTGAAACCTTGCTCTGTCTGTCGCACCTCGCGTAGCCATGGTTATGTCCCATGCCATCTTCTTGGGCATGTACTCATTGACCCACTCCATGTCAACAGGGATGTCAGCAGTAGCTCTTCTAAGAGGGGAGCCTGCACCCGATTGGTAGATTGGGGCTTCAGGGGGTTTGGTAGGCTTCAGATCATCGGGGATAGGGTTCATCACCAGATTAGGATCACCTATGTGATCTATCACTCTGTTGCCCTCCTCTACACGATAAGCCTTGATGGACTCGTCCCACACAGCAGTCCTCTGCTGTACAACAGGAAGCTTTCTGTAATTGGTCTCTGCCTGCTGCCACTGATGCCTCATACTCTTGGCTAAAGCTTTCTTCGCATCATGGTCCGGGATGGGTCCGTCATCTCCTTAGAATGTACCTCTATTGTAGAACCACGTGACGTAGCTGCTCCTCAGCAGTTGCACGCCCTGGTGCATCTGCCTGCCATGGTCCCAAGCTCCAAGGATAGGGTTTTTGATCCTGGAAAGAAAGCCTGGCATTTGCCTCTCTCCGAAAGGAAGCTGTGGGTGGACAGAGCCTCCCTTGACTGGAAAGGCAAACGCCCTTGGCCACATCTTGAAGGAGGTAGTCAAGCAGTCTGAGAACTCTTGGCTGCAGACTATCTAATCTGAGCCGGTTTTCCTGCTGACCTTATCCACGTTGATGCACATGATGTATCTGCTCTGCTTGTCCCCATAGGGCCTGCTGCCAAAACTGCTCATCCCCATTCTCTGTCGGTTTGTGATACAAGAAATTTTCGTTCAACCTTGTGTCTGCCTCGTGTAGCCTGGTAGCAACCTCCCAATCCGTGGTGCACTTCATCTTCCCCCAGTTGCCTCTGACAGGTGGCTGCAAAACCATGCTGGCGAGCGCCAGCCACTCGAAAAGCGTATCCCAACCATCTCTCTTGGTCACAGGGTCGACGGTGAATGCTTCCTGCCTTGTCATAGGTGGGTTCTGTCAGCCTTGCAGCTTCACCACCTCCTTGCCCAATGCACTGACGATCTCCAACAGCTCCTTGTGCGTCTTTCCGAATAGCAGCTCCTTCTGATCTCTGTCTTGCCTGCCTTCTGCCGCAAAGATGACCCAATTCAGCCACGCTATCCAAGCGTTGCTCTTCTTGTAGTAAATGTCTTGAGCTGGCCTGTGAGCAGTTCCGTTGCGGTACCGAAACGTCACTTGCAACGCGTTGAAGTAGCACCTCTGAGTCGTGTACTTCCTCTGGAGTTATGCCGTTGTTGTCTGGGCGCATGTCCTCGTCAGCTTCCTCCAACTCCGCATCAGCTTCCTCCCTCAGTAGCCTGGCAGCTGCTTGCATGCTGTCTTCGTCCAATGGGGACGAATGATCACCAATGGGGCCTTGGTGATCCAGCACACCAGTCTGTCCACGTGCTGCCTTGTCCATCTCCCTTTCTTGTCTGCATCGCTGTAGGTATCGCTGCTCCAATCCCAGCCTAGCAAATCCTCCTCATTTCTTCCTAGTCCAAGGCGCCACATGGACCTCAACAAACTTACGTAGGCCTGACTGGTGCTCCTGATGGCCCCTATCTGGTCTGCCTGCTGACGAGTGGGTCTGTCATCCTCCAACCACTTTCCGATCTGCCTCTTCAGCTCTCTGATCAATGCTTTGTCTTCCGAAGTAGTGGAGGGCAAAGGGTCCCCGTTCGGATTATTGGCGTCCCATTCCGTCCATGGGGCAACTAGCTCTGGCCTCTGTGCTACCCTGGTATCCGAAGGTCTGTCTGCATCTAAGTCAGGTATCCTAGGCACCTCCCCGGGACGCCTCACTACTGTCGCTCCTTCGGGTAAAATCTATCTGGAAGCGGAATTGTTGACCCCAACGACCGTAGCCGGTGCTGCTTGGGCTCTCTGGCCCAATGGAACAGCCGCGACGCTTCTGGCGATGAGTAAAATCCGTATGCCCTCTGCCTTGTTAGGAACTGTCCTTGGACCCACGTATTCTTTTTCGTCTTTGTAGTACTTCAACTCACTCCTGATCTCTGGGATGGTGAGAAGAGCTGGATCAAACTGGTAGGTGGCTAGCTCCAAAGGCGTATAGCGACGCTTTTTCTCATAAACCGGCGTTGCTTGTGCGGCAATCAGAGGAATAGCAGGCATTAGATCCACCATTTTGAGTTATACTGACCACATTGCAGAAATTTAGGCTTTGTACTATCTCAAAAACGTTGCTGTTATAGCGTTGCTCTAAAGAACAGCCCCGGGGGATGAAACAGGGGGGGTGCTGCCTTTTGCCCCGCCAGGGAGGTGCTAGGGGGGTCAGTGGGGGGGGGGGTTTGGGGGTTCGTAACGATGTCACACTTGTAACGGTGATTTTTGAAAATTCTCCAGAATACCTATTTTCTACAGCTTTCTGTGTACTTTCTATATATATTGTTACATTGTTACAATAATATATAGGTAAGTTATAGGAATAACTGTAGAGAACTACAGAGTTATGATAGAGTTGTGATTATCTGTAATGTAATTGGGTAGTAGCCGTATGTTACTAGGGTTTTGCTAAGGTTTGGGGTCATACACACACACACACACCCCTGCTTTACGTAAGCGAGGACGAGGGCGCCGATCACGTAATCTCTCCAGAGTAATCATAATTACTCTGCAATGTAACAAATTTAGCTACCCTCCCTCGATATAAAAAATTAACGCTTAAGTGGGGTTCCCGGAAAATTTTCCAAAAAAAACAGTTACATCGTTACATTAGTCATCGTCCTCCAAAGCAAGCTCGGCTGCTGTGAGCCACCCCTTCTTGCGCAACAGGTAGAAGACACCTTCGATGCTGGGAAACGTGATGAGACCTCTCCTTGGGGTACCCGCCAGCCTCGCTAGTTTGGGCACAAGCCCAAGTTGCTTGAAATCCCGCTTGAGGTCGTCCTCGTTGTATCTCATCCAGCTCTGACCCTTGAATCTAGCTGCCACACAAGCGCTAATGTGGTTGATGGGGAGAATGCATTTGACTGCACTGTGATTCCTCAAGTCGTCTTTAAGGGATGCTTTTTCGTACTCCTCATCAAGGAGGTTTCTCAAAGCACGCGAGTTGTGCTCCCTGGAATGGAACGTCATCTTGGTCAGGTCGCTGGTGGGGCAGCTGCTTGGCTGTCCATCGCTATCTGCTATTGACTGATGATGCAAGGCCCAACCCAACAAATCAGCATCATGCTCGTGCCAGTGTCCATATTGCAATTGGTACATGCACTTGCTGCATAGGCACTCAAAATCCAACAGCTGTACTTTCAAAGCAGGCAAGTCTCTCGTTTCGTTGCAGGCACCCCGGATGCAAGACAGCAGCTCCTGTTGAAGACCCCACAGGACCTGGGTAGTTTGGATCGAACACCGTCGCAACACACAGACGCCTGGATGAGCCACGCCGCGCTGGACGTGAATGTCTCTACAGTATAGACTCCAGAAGAATCGTTGGGAGCCTGCACCTGAAAATAACATGAAAACCCAGGAACACGAGTTGCCGGGGTCACAATTGATGCATGGAGCACAAGTTAGTGGTGTGCGGCATGGAGTTATGCGAGGGAGGCACTGTACCTATTTGTGCATTTCAGTCGTTTCTGCATTAGTTTGCAGGCGGTGAGTAGCACCCTGCATGCATGAAAGTCCAGCAAGCGGTCTTGATGCCAAACAGTCCATGCTCAAACTCACTTTTGCTGGTCAGCACTAGCACTACCTGCTTGATGTGGCTGCGTTGTGTTGACTCCTTGGACACTTATGATTATCTTGATCCTTGTAGCTACACTGCATCCATGCGGGCTCAGGGTTGAGCTGCTTTCAGTACCTTTAACCATATTGCTCTGCCATTCAACATACATGCACAATGTTGACGCATCTGTAATGACATGTTTGATGTTCAGTGAAAGTTCAAGACTTTCAAAATTCTGATGTTTCTACAACAATTTGATCAGGTCTAGCGACAGAGAGAGGTCTGCCTTTCCATCAGGTGTGAATGACTACAGGACGGACGTACATGGTTGCATCAGACATGCCTTACTTGGCCTGGACTTACCTGACGGAGCCATGCACATGCACATGTAGCCTGAGATTGTTGTAGTGTCACAATTTTTTTTTCCGGCGTGTGCATAATGGCGATTATCAGTTCCATGTTTACATGGGCTGTATCTATTGTAATACCTCGTTCAGGCGCCAAGACACGGCCCAGACTCCTACGGGAGGCAGCAGTGAGGAATTCTCCGCACACTTAAGTGATCATGTGTAGTCCCCAAAATTCCTTTGTCTCTGAAAGAATTGCCTCAGCTGTTGCTCCACCAAACAAGGCGCCTCTACAGTCCCATCAGCTTTCTGGAAAAGGTAATTTAAGAGTCCACGACCTGATGTGAGCATCTTCATGTTCAGCTCTCTCTCTCTCTCATCACTTCTGTCAGGGTCCTGCACCTGCATCAATAGAGCAGCACCGACTGGAAACCTTTCTTAGCTACTGGACTTTTTCTCCGCTAAGCTCTTGAGTACGCAGCCGCAGAAGGTAGACACCAGCAAGATGGCGACGGGCGCATACCTGACCGGTGAAAACGGTCAGTTCCACCATGCATCCCGCCTCACTTGGGTGACTTGCCTATTGACGCTGCACCTTTGCACAGCATACACGCATGCCACAGCCGCACCCATACAATATTGGCCCGCTTGCGGGAGTACCTTATTGTATGGGCACAGAGCGGCTGTTGTGCACTCAGAACAGATCACAGAAAAGGCTCTTAAAGCCACGCAGAACGCATCGCAGATAGAGATTGCAGAAACACTCAAAGACTTTGCGAGAGAAAGCTACGATCAATGTGCTCACAGTGGCGTTGCAGAACGGGACACTACAAACCTGACTAGTACACAGCCATGTCAAGTGATAGACACTCAACGCACGATCACCAAAAGCTCTGTCGCGAAACTCAATCCTGAACCTCGACGGCCGGATGATGCAGGTGCTCTGTTCCACGTAGAAGAACAAGATAAGAAAACGTTTGGGGGGGCAATATACAAAGATCTGCCCAGAGCTGGCCAGCTCCGATCCACAGAAAGCTACCAAGACTATGTCAGCCTCAAACAGACTCTAGCGGCCAGCAAAGATGCTCCCTCAGTGTCCAGCAAAGGGTTCAATCTACTGGTAGCATCACACGCAGCCTATCAGCATCAGCAGGTGACAGGTGTGCCGCTTCATGCAAGTCTGACCAACAGTCAAGACTGGAGAAAGAATATAAGAGTATCGGCAATAGCTAAAGACATTGGTGTACAGCGCACAGAGGCTGGCATTGCAGCAGACCTGATGCTGAAATGCAACAAGCTAGTACCTGGGGTGGTGATCAGCATCCCCAAAGAAAAGGTCAAGATTTATACAGCACGCGGCACAGAGGCTTACCAGCTTGAGCCGCAGTTTAACCCAGACCTAGTGCCTCAGCTGTTGGCTACCTACAGCCTGCCAAACAGCCCCTTGACTCAGTATGAGGTGCTGTGCAACGACGGCACAGGCAAGGTCAGACCTGGAGCACCTACCTTCAATGTGGTTGCCCCATTCTATGACACCCGGGACCGCAAGCAAAGCCTTCCAGCGAGAGTGGATACAATCATGACCGGGGATCATGTTGCTCCCAATCCCAAGTCCCATCTCTGGGTTGGCAAGTGCGTGGAAGACTGGAGCCAAACAGCCTACACTCACCTGGTGCAAATGCACATGGCAAAAGGCAAGTGTAACTCGACAAGTAGCGATGTCTTACATGCCTTGCAACAGGCCACAACACCAGATATGTGCAACACTGCTTGCCTCGTCATGGATGAAAAAATGACTCTGAATGCAAATGCAAGGCTGAAATCATGCAGTGTTGTGAACCATACGTTGACATACCAAGGAGCAAAATTTGATAGACCAACAACACAAATGTGTAACTGTATGACTGTATACTATGTCATCACATCAGATAGCAACTAGGCTGTGACTTATGTAGGGCTGACTGAACTCGCTGCAATGGACGCAGCAGTCACCGACCCAACTCTCCAGATCCTGGAGATGCACAGCACGGCCCCCCACAACGCCAATGGTCACTTCTACTTCTACACGTTCTCAGCTGCAGCAGCCACCAAACTGCGCACCTGCAAATATGTGGAAATCAAAGTGCCGGGTGAGTTTCACATCCGCCTCACTCCAGCAACTGGCACAGCAAACACAGACCCAACATGGCAGCATGCAGTGGTCTCTAGCCCCCTACCACGTGCACAAGACCTTGCACGGCCAGAAATGCTGCTTCAGCACTTCACTCTCCTGGTCAAAACAGCCAAGAAGTATGGCAAGGCTCTTAGAAAGCCAGAAGACCCTCAGCTATACTTTTACGACAGCAAGGGACATGTGCTGACAGCTGACCAGATTGACATCAACAACGTGAACAGCATAATGTTCACACCAGCTGGAGAGTCATACCTTGGCATCACCAGCGGCAACAGACTGTCGAAACTGTCCTCAAGGGCAGGGCTTTGCATAGCGTTCAAGCCAGCAGAGTCACAGACAGCTGCCTTAATAGTCTTTGTCAGCATCAGCAAGGAGATGAAGGACACAGTAGGGGGTGATACGCTGCTGTACACAACCCATGGTAGCTCTCAGTGGGGCAGGATGGTAGAGAAGAGCAGCTCAGTGGCCCCTAAGCATGTCTGGATCTCTGTGGTGAAGATCACCTCTGAGCAGCCACTGTCAGCTCAGGAAATGGATATCCTGAATGCCAAGCAGCTCAAGAATCAGAGCAAAACAGCAGCAGAAGGCATCAAGGGCATGCCAGCCCAGTCTCAGCCACAGGATGTGGACCTCACAGCCCAAGCTGAGTCCCCAGACATTTTCGATGCAATCTTGGCAGATGGGGCTGAGCCTGCAAAGCCTTCATCTGAAATCCTTGATGTCGAGGAAGAAGTGCACAAGCACAAGAAGAGAAACATCCATGAGGTGAGCAAAGTCAAGGGAATGGCAAATAAGTTGTACAACAGCCAGCTCTCATGCAGTGAACATGAGTTCATACGCATCTGCAATGTTGCTGCTGCCAGCAATGAGAAAAAGACACCAAGCATTGCCTCTGATGAAAACAGTTCCTGATGCAGGCAACAAACAGTGACACTGCCAAAAAGCTGGAGCCAACCTTGGCAGGAGCTCAATACAACCAGCTATTTGTTGCAACCAGTCCAGGCCCGGACCAGCCCATGCCACCAGCTTCCCCAGTCCACCAGTAGAGCCGATAAGCCATGCTCTACATGCATACATGATCACCAAACACCTCACAGCATGAGCAATATGCAGACTGCTAGAGATAATCAGAGCAGACTGCATGATACTAGCACGCGAGTTGCAGACAAAATGACAACATACATGGATATAAGGCAATGCACATCTGTGACAAGCACTCACACGAGCGTAAACAACTATGTGTTGACTCCAAGAAGGCCTATGGATGCAGTCAAGTGGCATAGCACCCAAATGGCAGTTGCAGTCTCACACCTGTACACTAGCCTTGCAAGCAGGATATTGCCACTGCTGCCCAGTCTTAAACCAGACTTTGTCTGGATCTTTGCTGATGACCTGTACATTGTACACAATGGCTTGTTGCCAAGCATAGAGGTACCAATTCACTGGCACCAACACTGTCATGACACCCATGTGTCGGGCGAAGTAGTACAAGCTGTGCACACGCTAACAAATGACTTGCGCATGCAGACAAGAAGTTTGGCAGAGTGGGAGCCAACGTGGAAGATAGTACTGCAGACATGCAAACACATCAGCTCTGCACTCATAGGGCTGTTGTTCCCATGTGCTATTACAGTTGCACTTCAAGCAGTACAACTTGTAACATTGACCATCACCACTCTGCTGCAGCTCACCATGCAGTTGACCAAAGCAGTACCCAAGATGCAGTGCTCAATACTGTATTCCCTCCACAAAAGTGTGTATTGTGTCGATAGCACACTCAAGCAAGCACATGGGTCAACTCGCTTACTGATGTTGTTATGTGATGCTTTGATGCTATGCTTGTCCACTGGCGTTGATGTGCGCGAAGTACAACTTTACATGAGCGCAATGGAAGCAGTATGCATTGCAGGGCTAGTGATCGGAATACTCAGTCTACACCTCATGTCTAAATATGAAGACCTGATGATGCATGCAACATGGAACAACCAATGCACAAAACTACGTAAATTTGCTCACCCAAAGTGCGCGAATGGAAAATACTGGTCAAGAATCAGATATTTCCAAAGAAAGATTATCAGGTACCAGGCTGAGCACTCAAAAGCTCGAACTTGGCTGCATCAAAGCAGAGAGTGTGTGAAAGTAGTCATCCCTGGACTGTGTGAAATGCTACTAGCTCCTCTCAGATTTATAGCAAGGTGCATCTCTGGAGTGTGTAAAATGCTGCTAGCTCCTCTCAAACTTATAGGAAGGTGCATCTTTGCACTGTGTAGCATGCTATTACCTCCTCTCAAACTTATAGCAAGGTGCACCTCTGGACTGTGTAAAATGCTGCTAGCTCCTTTGAAACTTTTAGGCAGATGCATCTGGAGAAGCAAAGCTGACACACAGACCGCACATGCTGACTCCCAGCACTGCGATCCAAAAGGAGGGAACAGTAATGAGGTAAACAAACAGGGC
>JAABUK010000732.1_pt1 | contig 66888 bp, 88 predicted proteins | sample 5559141 | NCBI WGS metagenome assembly JAABUK01 (sample SAMN10711869, study PRJNA513367) | rock metagenome | isolation source: Antarctica rocks | place: Antarctica: Victoria Land, Pudding Butte nord | collected 2016-01-03 | reverse complement strand
AGCGCACTGCACCTATGCTCAGGGCGACCAATCTACACCCAACCAGCCAGTATCCTTGAGCTGACTGTGCAAGTCATGCTTAGACCACCCCTATTCAGCCACAAGGGTCTGAGCATGGCCTGGGAGACTCCCAACTCATAACTGATCCTGAGCAACTTCCAAGCTTTTGTTGTCACCATCGACACCAAAGCATGGATGTTGATTGGGATCAGCTGTTTCTAGGCAGTCTCTCATGTTATGTCCAGGCCCTTACTTGTGTTCAAAAGCAGCTCCTTTCTCAGCATGTAGCCACAGCAGCAAGCATACTTGAGCATGCTGAGCCAGCTGCCATTGTGTCCAAACATCTCATTTTGGACATAAGGATGGCTGGCTTAGTGTGCTCAACTTCCCTTGCTGCTGTTGCTACACCCTGAAAAGAAGCTCTTGGTAGTAATGGAGTCAGATTGCTTTGTTCAGATAGTATCAAGATCTTGATCTGTCTTCCTTAGGGTCTTCCCCAGGGTCAGGTATGTACAGTGCCAGTTGCCTTACTGTGTTACTTCAGATTTGGCAGGTGTAGGGTGTAATTCCTAGGATTTGCTCTGCAGTGTAGACTGCATTTAGGCAGGATTTAGGGTTCAGACTGCCACCAGGACTGCATGTTGGCATGACTTAGGATTCAGACCATGTGGATCACTCCTAGCTTGTCATTTGAAGTTGAGCCAGCATGCTGTTCCTCATAAACAGCATGCTGTTCCACATAAATAGCATTGCCTGCTCTGCTTCAGCAAGCAGGTGACAAACTCCCCTCCAGGCATTACCCGTCCAAGAGGAAGCATGACACTTACCTTTTGTAGTTCAATGCAATATGTGATTTAGCCAAGATAAAGTACCACCAAATGCGTGAGCCCTTGGACATGACATGCCAAGAGATTATACTATTACATATGTGGGTTCTTGGACAGGGTGTGTAGTATAGCCAAGCAATACCTGATACCTGATACTCAATGTATCAAAGAACAGAGTGCCATGTCTGTGAGTCCTGTACCATGACACTCAAGTCCACTTGTTGCTAGTGCAGGTGTTCTCTGGACTGTTGATTGGTGCCATGCTTCCCTACTGGTTCAGCGCCATGACCATGAAGTCTGTTGGCAAGGCAGCTTTGGCCATGGTTGAGGAGGTGCGCCGCCAGTTCGCCACCATCTCAGGCCTCATGGAGGGCACTGCCCGCCCAGACTACCGCCGATGTGTCGAGATCTCCACTGCGGTGAGTCATGCATGCTTTGCTGTCAATGGTGCGCGGTGAGTCATGCATGCTTTGCTGTCTGTGGTGGCAAAGAAAATATTAACTAGTCACAGCTGTTCCTGAGCTTTGTTCAAGTTTTTGTTGCCACCATTGACAATGCTCAGGAGCAGCTGTGACTGGGTAGTGTCCCTTGCCATGTTCAAACCCTCTTTGGGCAGGCAAGTGTTTCAAATGCATGATTCAACTGCATCTAGTGGCCAAGCTGCATGTGGCCGTTTTCATATTGGGTTGGTAACGACTTGCTGGGATGTTTGCTGTGCGCTGCAGAGTGTGTTCACCCTGGCTGACGGCATTTGCTTGTGCTTCTTCTTTCTCCTGCGTTCAAAGTAGAATGTGTAGAGAGTTCTCAATTGTTGATTGTCGTCCTACTGTGTAATGTGTAAGTGCTTTCTTTGCTGCTCCCCTGCCCTCAAACGACATGTTGGTATTCACAATTTGGATATTCACAATTTGGCACTCCGATTTTCAATATCTGGCACACTGATTTTCACACCTTGGCATTTTAACTGGCCGTGTCAATTGCAGGCTTCCCTGTCAGAGATGATTCCCCCCGGCTGCCTGGTCATGTTGACCCCAGTTGTGGTGGGGGTGCTCTTCGGCACCCGTACCCTGGCCGGTGTCTTGGCTGGTGCCCTGGTGTCCGGTGTCCAGATGGCTGTCTCCATGTCCAACACTGGTGGTGCCTGGGATAACGCCAAGAAATACGTAGAGGTAAGAGGCAAACTTCACAACACAGCTCAGAGTGTGCACATGTGTGCAAATTTGTTGTGGCCTCAGTTTTGTGTTCGTTTATGTGTGTGAGACGCTGTGTGTCAGGCTAGTGCTTAAGGTGCTCAGACAACCTGTGTTGCTGACATGTGTCCTGCTGCTTGTTCCAACAGTTCCAATGCTCTGTTGGGTCCTCACGCACATACTTGGGATGTGCGGTTTTCTTTCCAGATTGAATGTGTACTTGCCTTTGCTTCTCTGACATTGCGATTCCAACAAAGTTGAACCAGACAAGTGTGCACAAGGTTGACAAGCTTAGCACACAGTGGGCTGTGAGGGGAGCTTGCTCTTATGGTAGTGAATGCCGTTTCAAGCATGATGGGAGTCAAGGGACTGCCTGCCCCCCTCATGCTCAATACGCCATTCATTACCATAAGAGCAAGCTCCGCTCACAGCCCACTGTGTGCAAGGCTTGTCAACCTTGTGCACACTTGTCTGTTGTACATCTTTGTTGGAATCTCATCGCAGAGAAGATATCCATATGCCGTACTTCCAAGTGTATCCAAGGTCAGAGAGTACATACTTGCCTCCTTGCAGCCATGCCTTTCTGGTGTCCATAACCGCGAGGCTTTCAGCAAACCACAACTGGCTGTCAGATGCAGCTGTCTCTGCCTATTGATGTCTGCCTTCCAAAGGGTGCACAAGACAGAGACTTGTCCTGCATGTACCTAGCTTATCATGAGCTGGAAAGCGTAATCATTATCATTTTATGACTTGTCCTGCACATATTAGGCTCATCATCAGCTGGAAAGCGTAATCATCATGATTTTATGTCTGTCTTTTGATGTTGCAGGCTGGAGCCACTGAGCACGCTCGTGAGCTGGGCGGCAAGGGCTCAGATGCCCACAAGGCAGCTGTCATTGGTGACACTGTTGGTGACCCACTGAAGGACACCTCAGGCCCATCCCTGAACATCCTGATCAAGCTCATGGCTGTCGAGTCTCTGGTGTTCGCACCATTCTTCAAGGCTCACACCAGAGATGGTCTTATCTTCCAGTACTTCAGCACTACAGTCTAAGTGTGCTAAGGAGGCAACGCAAGCACAAAGCAGTCCACATATACATCTGCAGCCTGGCTTTTTGGTGACAGATTGCATGTCTGGTTTGATTCTGACAAACTGTTGGACGACCTGCTTGTGTGGATGCAGCTTGCATCGAAGTTTTGAGCAGCATGTGTTGAGGCTGTGAGAATATCAGCTCGTGAGTGCAGGATGAAAGGATCTGGGTCTGTTTATTACCAGGATATGATCATGTTGCTGGTGCTTGACTGTGACGAAATGTATGAATGTGCAGCTTGTCGTAGGTCTAGCTTGCCTGGCCTGAACTTCGGGAATGAATGTTAACAAACAAAGACCATTGTGTGACTCCTTACATTTCATTGGCTTGCACGTAAGCACACAGGCTCAATGCTGCAATATTTTGCGACAGTAAGCTGGATGCCTGCTGGTGAAGCAGGAAACACGGCACGTTGCATTGATTAACAGAGCTCGAAGACATGCTTGGAACAGGTGACACACTGCTGCGCTCGGTAAGTGTGCGCAGCTGGTAGGTAAGGCAGGGCAACAAGATGTTGATGGTCACACACACTGCTTCACCCCTCTCCACTATGTTGAATGCAGTACTTGGGACATGAGCATCACAGCCATATTTCCACGTGAACTGCAAATACTTTAATAATATATTGGCGTGTGTGGCACAAGTTAGCCGGCTTCATCCTTCATTGATTTGGTGACATAACATCCCAGCAAAAAGAAAAACACACGTGCCATCAAGGACTGCCTTTGCAGCAGATCGTGCCACACTCAATTGCTGGTACAATGTGAGCAATGAGGGCACCAGCACCATGATAACTTTCTTCAAGAGAGGAAGGACATTCCCACTTTCAATGTCACTTTGAGCTGTAATTCTTCCCATGACCTGCGTCAAGACAATGACGTCTAATAAGTTGCAACAATTGGTAGACACATCAGCTCTGGACACAACAGAAACTTGCAGTGTAGCCGTTGATGACAGCAGCCCCTCAGGGAAGCTTTGCATAGCACAAAGATGCAAGAACAGGGATGATTCACGTTTACCACTTACCATGTGGCTGCGACGACTACATACCTTACTTGGAATTGTAGATGGTGTGTCATGGTACATCCTTGCAAACAGAAAGATGGCTGACAGCTGCAGCAAGGTGAGCAGAACCAAAGGCGGTACAGCATACACATGTGTCAATGCTCGCTGCCAGCCTGTGATGTCTGTGCCGCCGTAGATCAATGACTTGGCCGCCCTCAGAGTCATGATCAGTAGCACTGCTGCGGACAGGCGCAGCAAATGTATCATTTGCACAGCAGCGGCAGTTGCCTGCATGCAAGGAGACATCATCAGATGCAAGGCATGACAGCACACCCCTGCAATCATCAATGCAGCATTGTCATTGGTTCTGGGCAAGAGTGAGAAGCACCTTGGGCACGTGTGATCAGGCAAGCGCTTGCTGCTTGTGTGCAGAAGGGTCAACTTGTGAGTCACCTGACAGGAACGCTATTGGCGTATCTGGTTGTGCACGTACCTGATGCCAAGAAATGTGCCTTGGCTTGGCTTTGCTTGTGTCTGCTTTGTTAATGAGCTCTGCTGCCTGCTCATCATATTTTGCCCAGTTTGCCATTTTCTGCTCCTCAGCGCTAGCAGTAAATGTTTGTGCAGCTTCACCACTGCTTCTGTTTCTGAGCGTGACAAGGCATGAAGTGAGCCAGCGTCTTGCCACACACATTGGCAGACTGACATGAAAGTGTTGACTGAATACCTGTCTGATGCTCTAGGTGTGTTCCAAAGCGTGTTGGGTGGTGGGGACATTGGCTGGTCGTTTTGTGGCCTAGCAGCAGATTCAGCATGCTGCACAGGGAGTGGCTCGTTTTCATCTGCTTCAAGAGGCTGTGTGGCTTCTTGAGGGAGAGATTGACTTCTTGTCAGGCTCTGGTCAACACTGCAGAGAGAGGTTTGCGTCTGTGTCAACAGCGTGGCTGCATCTAAATTTTGACTTTCCCTTCCTATTTCGAAATTAGGCACCTCCGCACTATGATCAGCGATGTCCTCTGTACAAAAGGAGTCAAGGTTGTGGCAGCTTACAGCGCAGGTAGGCACCAAGCTTCGGAGTGCGCAGCTCACTTTGCGGTTGCCCTTGCGTGATCTGCTGAAGCCTGTCTTTGCCTCTGGCCAGCAGTTTCTGGCGCCTAGCTTCCGCCATCGAGCGTTTGCTGATTTCTTCAGACATGCTGCAAAGCAGCTTGACCTGAACGAGCAACGATCTATGTGCTGAATGTGCTCCTGCTTCTGGAGGTGTGCAACAGGTCTCTGTATGGCACCAGTCTCGATCACCTGAAAAAGCTCTGACACCGACAATCTTTTGATCGGAGCTACAAGCATAGTCAAAATCTTGACTCAAAATCGTTCGGCTTCGGGCGTTCATCCGCTTCTTCAACATTTTGAGTTCCTAGTTTCCGCGTCACCTTGTCTCCTCCAAGCATGGGAGCTCTGATTCGCGCTCATCGGCACACGCTTTGTCTGTGTTTGACACTTGCTCGACCTCTTCGTGATTGATGCGGACATCTTGCATATTGAAATTGCTTGCGCAGAGTACAACTTTCATTTGTGGACGTGTTTAGTCAGCGTCTGCTGCGGCCGGCTGCATCATTTATTGCAGCTTAAACACTACGAATGAACTGCGTCACTAAATGCAACGAATGTGCTTCCGGTATGTTTGATATGAACCACCTCAAGTGAAAGGGCTCAAATGTTCTACAACCCGATTTGAGGTTCTTCCGTTGCCAGGCGGACCCACCGATGAAAGGCTGACCGATCATCGTAGGGAAGATAGCACCGAGGCCGGCTTACAGAGCAAGGATGTCGTGCCTGGCAACGTCGTGGTCGAAAGCGATGGACCAGACAGTGACCAACCTGAAACCAAAGCTTCTATGGGTGATTCTATACTTGTCTTTACAAAGCTTATGCACTGTGGCCATACCGCCTTTCAGTGAACATGCTTGATCCACAGGCAATGAGCTGCTTTGTGAATGCAGCATCAATGATGGAGCAGAGCATGGAGGGTTGGCGACTTATCGGTCAAGGCATGCAAAGCTTGTTCACTTGCAGCTGCTTTACAGGGTTGCAGCCATCACGCAACACCCTGAATCAGCTCAGGTCAGCTGCAAGGGAACGATAACTTGAGAAAAGCACATAAGTTTGTCACTGTACAATAGGCCTTGTCACTATTTCATTGGCTATTTCATGTCAGCTTGTCTCTGTACAGAAGTGTTAGATCGGTAGCAAGAGCTTGCAGAAATGGATTGTGAGGATACTACCTAGCTGTTCAGCAGATATTGTCTGCACTTCTCACCTGCCATTTGCAAGGGCGCTGCATAGCTGTTCAATGTTGCTCACGCAAAGTTTGCAGAATACTTTCAGTCAGGCAATGTCATGGACTGACATTGTCCTGGTCTATCAAGCTACAATATATAACAACAATGCCATAGACGTGCTTTTCATACCTTCTTCCTCGTTGACTCTTCAGCATGCGGTATCAATCATGCACATACCATCTAGCAAAACAGGATCCGTTTTGCTGCCATTGTTACAAAGATGATATCGTTTATATAATCAGCAACACTTTGCAACCTGTCTGATGGCCAAAAGGCGGGCATTGATTTGGACTGCTGTTGGATGTGAGATCATCCTGCTGCGCTTCTCAAAGAAAGACAAGCTTGCAAACTGCGTCATTTCATCTCCTTTGACACCTGCACAAACTGGTACCTCATGAGTGCACACGGAAGGTTCACTCGACACAAATCACACTGCAACAGCACGCTGCATCTGGTGTGCCAAACAAACATCATTGGAAGTCAATTCTGGAACAGGCTTCATACCTTTCGTATGTTGCATGCCTTGTTTAGGAGACATGTGAAAATCTCTAGATGACCATGTGTTGTTGGACTGTGGTGCAGCTTGCTCCTGCTGTTCACCCTCACATCCTGTGTCAATCTCTCTGCACCCAATGAAGACGACAACTGCGGCTGTACAAGGGCCTCATCGTCACTGCAGCCAACAAAGACCCATCAAAGCTTGAACATCAAGCCTCAGCCCTGTGCATGTTCTACAGGCAAGTCACGAGGTCATTTGCGCACAGCGTCAGTTGCCCTCTTGACACTTTCCCTTCTCGTGCTGCCCTTCTGCAGTCATCTGATCTGAAATTGGCAAGGAATGCAAGTGACTGTTTCTGCAAAATCAGCCAAGCCAACAAATGCAACCAAAAGCAAGCATGACTGCCACTCATCACATGACGGCATATGGCAATATGATATGGTTAAGACTCTATCTGGCTGCATGGGATGTTGCTGCCTACCCATCAGTCAACCAGGAAGGAAAGGTTCCAGAAGCCTGCTTGATCAAGGCATCATCCTGCGCTGATTCTGCCTCCTTATCTGCACTACTGTCATCACCATTCAAAGCAAAGCTGACGCCAGACACAATCCCCTTCAAGGTGCTGTTCCCCCTGCTCAGGGCTGCTACACTACTGCTGACATTACTCACACTTTGCTTCAGGGCGCTTTTCAGTGAGCTGGTATGGGAAATCGAAGACGTCGTCCTGTTGACAGCACTGACTGCAATGGTGCCTGCTGGACTGCTGCTGCTGCTTGGGCTCCCCTCAAGACCAATGCTCACATCTCTGTCATCGACAGAAGGGCTGTTTGCTGTCTGCATCAGCTCTGGGGATGCCCCTGCACGCTGTGATGAGTCATCATCGGTGCCTGTGTCGGGTGTGAAGGCACGGTCCATTGTGAATTTCACGGAGCTGGCTTTTCGGCTCAGAGGTGAATCTAAAGCGGGAGGTTGAACACTGAAGGAGCCCTGCGACTCAGCTGCTCCAACAGCTGCTGCCTCAGCTTCATATGAGTCAAGAGCTGGCGACTGCATGCTGCATGATCCTTGAGGAAGGGATCTTGCTCCACTTGGTGACTCACACCTGTTGCTTGACTGCATCTCTCGCAAGCCAGCAAGCGGCTGCATCTTCAGCGTTTGGGAAAGGTGATAAAGATCAAATGTCTCATCATCTGCAGCAGTGTCACTCATGCCAGTGACAACAGCATGATTGCTGGGCTGAGCATTTGCAATTTTGCTCTGAGTTGTGCTGAAAGACGCCGACACTGCTGCATCTCCCACACCATGCTGTGCACGCTGCGTCAGCCCCTGCTGCGCATGCTTTGCCGTGCTATGCCCATTGGCATTACCATACTGCGTCAGGTCCCAACCCTGCCCGCCGCGCATCGTTCTGCGCACTCCTTCAAACTCCTTCCCGCCAGAATCTGCACTGACATCAGAATTCCCGCCCAAACTCAAACTCTGCAAATCCCTCAGATGCACCACATGTGGCACAACGGCGTTCCGGCCTTTGGGGACTGGCCTGCTGCTGACAACCTCCTTATGTACTGGATGGGTTGTGTTGGACACCACATGATCTGGGGAGCCACACCGACTTGGGGGGGTCGCTGACAGCCTCAGGGTCTTTGACGAGATCAAATTCATTTGGCCAAGCGTAGCAACATCCAGCTCTGGGCTGCGCCTCAGAAGCATTGTCACTGACATCATGTTGCTCTCATCTTGCCTGCACTTGCAACAACAGAGAGTCAATTCTCAGTGCCTTGGCTTGTGGCTTGTGCCTGGTGTCAGAACAACAGGGACATTTGAGTGTTGCCTGCAAATGCATACTCACATTTGCAATCCTCTGTAGCAATATTTAGCTTGCTGGTCTAGCAGCAGCTGTGCACCAAGCAACACATGCAGAAGACTGCCAAGAGTTAAAACGCGTTGACACAAAGCTACAGCAGCTCGGGTGCACTGGAACTCAAAACTCACATAGGTACATAGGCTTCATAGGCTTACACAATGCACAACAATCAGCTCATCAGCATGACCACGGGTCTTCCCATCAGTACAGGAGACTCAGGCCAGGTCTAGATGAGGGAGTAGATGAGCTACCACAAGCTACAATCAGTGTTGAACAAACTCACATGTTGTCATCAGTGAGTTCAGCCGGCTGTTTGAGTGGGGAGGCGGCTCTTTCACGCTTGCCACTTCTGCTTGCTGTCATGTCAGCAGCAGGAGGGGGGCTCAGAGCAACACGTCTGCCTGCACTGCGGGCCTGTTTCTTGGAAGGCTGCCCCTTCCTGTTCCTCTGCCCAGTAGGACTCATCCACTGTCTTTGCTCTGCATTCACCACATTTTGATCCCTGACGCATGATCTTGCTCTTCATGCTTTGGCTTCATTGTATGTTGTGGCCTTGAAGACCAGCAACAGGTTTAGGTAAACATTTGCCCAGGACTGACATTGCACCAGGACATCTATCCTGCAAGAGTGACTGTCATCATCTGTCACTGCAACTTATGCTGCTTGATGCCGCAAGTTTCAGGTTGCCCTGTGCTGACTGTGGAGATCATCACTGGTGAGACGGTGATATGGACAGTGCAGTACAAAACCTAATGTGCTATCCACGGCAAACAGAAACAAGCTTGGTCTGTCTGGATTGGTGCAGGCTGTCAAACGCTCAGCTACTCTTTTGTTGACCAGCAACTGGCTAGGTACAGTTGCACATCATACAGTAGACAAGGCTTTGCTGCATGCACTGTGACAGACATTCTGTGAGATAGTCTGTGACAGATACTCTGTTACACAGTCTGTGACAGGTACTCTGCCAGACAGTCCGTGACAAATACTCTGTTAGACAGTCTGTGACAGGTACTCTGTTAAACAGTCTGTGACAGATACTCTGTATATGCGCAGGCCGCAATCTCCAGCCATGTGCCAATGCAGAGGCCGGCTCTCACCAATGACACGCTGAAGGTCTGCTTCCTCTGCTGCAAAGCGAGCCCGCACAGCTTCTTCAATCTGTTCCCTGCATGCAAAGTCAGGCAGCAGCTTGTATTGGTGCCATGTGGATTTACAGGTCCAGCATGGTTGTTTGCATGCAGGTCTTGCAGGCTGTACAGTGCAGAAAACATGTCAGTGGTACAAGGCCCTGCATAGTACCCTTCCAGGAGTGCCATACTGTCAGGACCTGCCGATTGATATTTCTGCTTTCAGGCAAATGAGCCTGCATCAATGGGTGTATGTTCAGCTGGTCAGCACCTGTCATGCCTGCACAGTAGGTCATGCATGCACAATGCACGAGCAATGCATGCAGAAGGTGTGTGCAGTGCATGCATCAACCAAAGCAGATGCGATGCACAGAGCTTGATGCAAGCTCTCAAGCGCATCTGAGCCGGACCCAAGACTAGGCAAGCGAAGTCATGGCAAAGTCGTCTGGGATCAAGACAGCAGCTGCTGCCAAAGATGCAAGATCTTGTCTTCATGTGTGATGCTGCTGCAAGTCAGCGGTCGAACTGCATCACCACTTGACAGTCACCTGCGTGTCTGACGGTCATTGGAAGTCAGGGGGTTGTAAAGGTTTGCATCATCAGGCTCTGGTGTGAAGCTGTCCACAGCCAAGCTCCTGAAAAGGGTCCCAGCAGCACCCATGTCAGCATTCTCTGCAACCAAGCATAGTCAGCCGCTCAATCTAGCCTTGAGCCATCAGAGCAGCAACATGCTGGGTGTTTGACAAAGGATATGATATGACGGGGGGCAAATGTAGCTCATGTAGGCAACCTTGAAGTGACATTGGGTGCAGACAGCCTTTAAGGCAGTGAGAACAAGCTGTATGTGCGCCAATATGCAAACAAGGATAGTCAGTCGCTCAATGGTGCCTTGACCCATCAGCTCTTCTCATTCCCGAAACGTCCGTTTTAATTCAGAAACGTCATTCCCACACTAGAAATCTGAACTCAGAGACGCCTGGGGACAGTAAAAATGTGTTTCTACAGTATGGAGATGTTGTAGAACAACAGCATGCCTGGTGGCTGACCAAAGATGCATTACAACTTTGTACATATGTAGCTTAAGAGGCATCCTTGTGATGTTGAATGCAGACAGCTTTAGACCTGTGAGAACCAACTGTATGTGCACCAATGTGCAGAACATGCCATTGCGCTAGACACTGCTGAGGCTTTGTTCTGCAGCATAGCAGCTTGTGCTCAGTTCTGCCTGTCCTGATGCTGCTTGCAAGCTTGTATGCACAACACAAAAAATAATGGATGAATACGTCCAGCGCACAAACACCCAGGGGGATGGCAAGTAACAAAGGGTTCATTGCTGATTGACAGGCCATAGAGTATAGAGAACACTATACTTAGCTTCTCAATAAATTGACGCCGAAGTGCGTAGTCTTTCTTTTCTTTTTGGTTTCTTTTCTATGGAAAACACTCACCCTGGGGATTGAAGCGCATGGACTGCCTGAAAGTGGCCGACAGATCCATTGCTGGCTCTTCCAACACCTCAGCAGCCGCTGCTGCTGTCGCTGTACTGCAGCGTAGCAACTTCAATGTGTTATGCACCTGACATGAAATAAGGGCAGGCATGCTTGTAGAGCAAGGGCCTCAACAGCAGAAAGAAATAACAGGAAGACAGACAGAACGCTGTTGGGCACTGTTTTATGGAGAAGCTTAAGGTTTGTTGGGGCTTGCCTTGGATGACCACAATAGCTTCCCATGTGCATATGGTGGACACCGTGTTTGTGCAGGTGCTGTGAATGCAGATGCCACATGCAACCACTTCATGTAAGCTGGTCTGTGCAGGCATTGCACCTGCTGAATGCTGCCTAGGCGCATTGCATTGCAGGTGTGTGTAGGCACTGCTGTACATTGACAGAGTCAGCTTACCTATTGTTGGCATGCCCTGGTGAGTCAATATAGATTTGACGAAGCTCTGGGTCCATGATAGCATCCACTGTGCGCTTTCTTCTGTATGCAGCTGTCAGGTAGTGTAACGGCACTGCTTCATCCCCTTGACTGTGCTTTCGAGGCGTCCTGTCGCCCCAGAAGGTCGCCTCTTGCTCTGCTTCTCTGGTCATCGTCATGATCTGGATGAACTCTGGCAACTCCACCTCGCCTACAAGATATGCTGGTATTTTGGAAGATGACACTGACAAGATGGCGACCGGGAGTGACGCTTGCTGCTGCTTCACCTGAGCCATCAGAGTCTACTCGAGCCACTAGATCGCGGACAGCTTGTTTTGTCACATGCAGTCCCAGGACGTGGAATGCCTGAGACAGCTCATCGACATCGATAGCTCCGCTGCCATCGCCGTCCATCAACGCGAAGCACTCTGCTAGCTGCGCACGTTCAGCACGAGTAAGTGCAGGTCGAACAGCATGACCATGCTTGCGCAGCCAGTCAGCGATCGAGATGGAAACTGATGCAGGTACATGTTTCATTTTGAAGTACCCCATAGTTGCTACTTTGTGAATGCACAGGCAGGCAAAAATAAAACCTTGAGCTCGACCGCGTGCGTGCGTTACAAATTAGTCACAGTTTTGTAACGCACGCGGTCGATCGCATTTCTACTTCATTTTGAAAGTCAGTCCTTTCAGGTCACAGGGCAGTCGCAACACCCGAGGCAAACCATTCAATGCTAGTGCAAAAGTCTTCTTCCGCATGTGTACGCGGCAGCCTGAGCAGCAGCTGTGTTTGCACGGCCAAGCATGGGAACCTGACTATAGTGCTAGCTAGCTTTGCCAGCGATGTATTCATTGTTGACACAGCTGATGTAGCAGGAGATGATTTCGATATTGAATACATCATATGCCGCAGAGCCTGTCCGCAGCAGCCTGACCAGAGTGTCTCGTGTAGCGCTTCCGGCTGCACCTTCAGCTATAGTATTCTGGCAAACAACCTGCGCACAGTAGATTTGCTTGCAGCATGTTACGCCACTGCATACTGCGGTGTACCATCATAATCTGACGGAAAGTGCAGAAGCTGCAGGTTGAGTATGCTGAATGCAATGCAGCCTCAACTCAGGTGATCCAGACAGCTAACTTTGTAACACCTTCTTGGCTCTATTTGTTGCCTTTCTGGCAACACTGGAGATCTAGGCACCTGTTGTCACTATCTTGATAGCAGCATTTGCGCAGCGTGCACGTGTGGGTGTGCTTATCCTACAGTTTGGGAGCAATGGCTTGGCACGGCCGTGTGCTTGAGAAACTGCCTGCAAACCCCTTCGGCCATATATATATATATATATATAGCGAAGTTGTCTTCGGGAGCATTGCCGGAACTTCTTGCATCTGAACACAGACCTGTGTGTGCCTTGACATTCTGTAAGTTTTCCCACCTGAGTGCAAGACACAAATTGCCACCTATATAGCTTCTGGCAAAGCAGTCACTGCAGTCAGCCTATGCACAACCAGGTACCCGATGCTGTGGGAACAGTTTGGTAATCTAAGAAACAAGATTTGTGAGCAAGCAAGGGCACGCCTGAATCAGCTCATCTATCAGCTCATCTAGCAGCAGATCTATCATCTCATCTATCAGCTCATCTTATCAGCTCATCTCATGATCAGCTAGCTGTATGGCTTCCCCGTGCACATGGGCCACCTAGAAGTCTGGTGTAAGGCCTCTCAGTTGATGGTTTCTGAATAGGTTTTCTGGGTCCAGGAGGCCTTTGAGGTACTGCAGCTGCTCTAGGTTCTCTTCTCCTCCTACCTTGCTTGCCAGGTTGTCCTCTGCAAGCAACATCAGCGAGATCACACACACGCACAGGAATATACAAATGGACTTTTACAGACACGCACGAGATTAGCGCTTGTATATTGCATGTTGACATTGCATGAGGTCGTATGTTGCATGTTAACAAAGCACAAGGGTATATACACATGGGTATCACAAAGCATCATATCCGCACCACATGCTCACCCACAGCCTACGCATGGCAGTGTTGCAGCAATGTTGTGGTTACATGGCATCAGCAGGCTGCTCTTCTGATGCATTTCTGCCTATATATGATGCTTATGTATGCTGAGTGGTATCACAACGCATGTGCATGCTAACATCATGAAAGACCAGACAGCTCCGTGCTTTTCAGCGATCATGACGCCAGCCTTTGCAGGTTGCAACACAAACACGGAATTGATGACGATGAAGAATGCTGAGTACTGCAAATCTTGTCAGCCCAGCTTATTGTCGGCAAAGACAGCTGTGATGTGTGTCACCTGGGTTGGGATCAGTAGCAAGGTTGTCATATGGGTAGAAGTAGGTGGTGTGGTCTGCCATCATCTTCTGCAGCTCAGCAGCCTTGGCCAGCAGAACATCTGTGTCAGGGTCAGGAAATGCCCAAAAATAATGCATGTAGGCGCCGTTGAATGGCGTGTAGCTTGTTGTGTTCTCTACAGCTCCTCCTAACCAATCTGCACCACCACACATTTCCACATTGCACTGCACATTTGTACATACAGCACCACACATTGCATGACAACACCATTGCTGGAGGCGCCCTTGACTTCTACTAGGCTCAATGTCAGTGCTCTTCACTGCTGTGCTGTGGCAACTTCTCCCAACAGGCGCATGAGTTGTGTTGTCCATGGCTGACTTGTCTCCGCAAGAAAGCACGTCTACACAGGCTAATGGATGGAACAATGCATGGAATTTAACATCAGGGGCTCATTCAGCAAGTCTGTGTGGTTTGTGTCAATGTCCAATCACTCTTGCTTGTTAAAGACCACAAGCTGCAAAGGCTCTCAGAACCCATTCCAGGGAAACATGTACGACGACAATGATGCCAGCATTTGATTTGTCACTGATCAATAACCAATTTCACTCACAGCTGCAACATCGGCACCGGCAGCCCTGACTTCGCCGTTCTCCTGTTAGCCATTCATGCTACTGACCATATGGTATATGCCATGTGTCCATCGTTCCATGCAGTAACTAGCAGAGTGACTGGCAGTAACTAGCAGAGTAACTGGCAGTAACTAGCAGAGTAACTGGCAGTAACTAGCAGAGTAACTGGCAGTAACTAGCAGAGTAAGTGGCAGTAACTAGCAGAGTGACAGGACAAAGTTGCTGACCTGTGAGGAGAACTGCCCCGCTAGGTTCCATGGCCACCCCGTTAGCTTCCAGCAAAGCTTCCAGCCCGCCACTGTTGAACTGCATATGCACGTCAATATTGCATGGCATGTTGCTCCTCACATACATGTACAATGTTTGAAGTCTGCAATGCTAGAATGTTGGGTGACCAATGGGGAAATCCACTGTGCAACAATTTGCATCAAATGTATAATACATTATGCAACCTTGACTTTAGAAAGGGCAAGCAGTCCCTGGGCGCAGCAGTCAATTAGTCACTGTGCAAGGTGTAGTCACACATTTACCCAAAGGCAAGTCGCCTCTCACACAATCAGCCTGTCTTCCAAACAAGGCACTGCTACAGACGCACTGACCTGCTCTTCGCTCATCAGGCCTGACAAGACAAAGGCCTTTGCAGGCGCTTGGAAGCTGGCAACAGCAATGTAGTCATTGACAGCATAAAAGTTGGAGGCTCCCGGTGCCAACAGATCCTGCACACCACATGTTTCCAATTTTACCCAATCAACACATAACGACTGTTCCGTGTTGGTAACACGAGCGTAACAATTCTTCATGCCATGTTGATGCTGGTGAAACTGGAATGTTTGTGAGCTATTTGACCATGCACCAATGCAACAGTACCATGTTGGCAGCAGCAACAATGCAAAGAGTAAGTGATTGTGAAGGGAAAGAGGGTAGTCAGCAAGCAAGGGGCTGGTAGTTTGACTGACTGGCTGCATGTCAAACTGTCAGACAGTCTGCAGGGGTTTTGGGGAAGTGCAAACTGGGTAGCTGGTGGTGCAAAATATATGCAACTGTCACAAACTTCAGCTGGGATCAAACGATACTCATTCTGATGCCTGATGCACACTTGAATCTAATGACAGCAAGCCCTTTGACATACCAGCAGTGCAGATGCACCACTGCAGACGCTACGCATGAATCAATGGCAAATGTTGAAGCAATTTGGAGAGCTCACTGAGATTGGATCCATCTGACGTAGTGGGGCAAAGACCGCAACTTTCTCTTCCATTGTTTCTGGCCCATGGAAGTTCACCTGCAGCTAACACCTTTTGTCATGCGCTCAGCATACAAAGTCTTAGCGATTGTGATCCGACGCAAAAGATTGGACAACTGTTCAGCTCTCCATTGAGTGGGTGCACTCTGCGTGCATTGTGTACAGAAAACCTTCCTGAGCCGACGGCTGCTGTTGGACCATCATACATGGCAGTCAGACTCGATGACTCTAGGATGATGTATGACGCTCATGAATGATCATCATTGACGAAGCAGCAACAGTTTGCAACTACGTGATAAACTCAAACAAGTGGTTGTATAACTTCAGCACGATTGTCTTCTGTGAAGGAGCCCTTGCCGGCTGTAAAAAGGTGCTTGTTACTAGTTGAACATCACAAATTTGAGAGACCTTCAGGTTCTCCATGAATGCCATGAATGCTTCTTGTGGCTTTCATCTTTATTGCAAACTTGTGCTTGAGACGGCAAGAATGGCTCTGTACAGCGTGTATCGAGGGGTATACGGTATGTATTGAGGCGTATATGGTATGTATTGAGGCGTATTGAGTACGTACCGTAATCCAAGCTTGACCAGGCAGACTCCAGACCTCAATTCCCAAGCCAGGATATTCTGCCAGAGCTTCAGACGTGAACTCCAAAAGGTACCTGCAAAATAGGAGAGGGGGGGGAGCACATCAGCAGCCTGGGTCAGACAACTTAGCCATCAGGGGCAACATACCAGCAGCTATCCAACTTTTGGATGCTGACTTGTAATGCCATGTAACTTGGGCTACCGAGTTCTACACAGCAACAGTAACAGTGACAATGTGCACAGTAACAGCCATGGCTGTTGTACCTGCCTTGCAGATTGTTGTGCTACAGCTGTGCAGCAGAGAGACATGGACAAAAGATGTGTAGAGCAAAGCTGCTGTGGTCTGTCAGTGCCATGCTTGTGAATTAACGTTGAAAGATGACATGCTCATTCCTGAAAACGTGTGATCAAATGAGATGTTTGCTTCAGTTTGTTTTGCTACAACGGTTTCCACTGCATATTGCAAAGGCTTTTCAATGTACAACAGGGGAGGGCTTACTGGAGGGTGGTGAGGTTAGCATCGTCTGGAAGGATGAGGTTGCCGGCATACACATCACCTGTCCCCCCAAACAGCTGGAAGGTGATTTCGGTGACAACACCAAAGACGGTGCCAGCTCCTCGTAGGCCTGCCAGCAGCTCAGAGTTCACACTGCTTGAGATCTCAATCTGCAGCCAAGCATACTCATGATCTCTTATAGTTGTTGTTATTGTTACAATTTTCATCATTGCTAATGCTGCTGCTGCTGCTGCTGCTGCTGTTGTCTGATACTGCGCAGGCCAGACTCCACCATAGAATTGCAGACAATGCCTAAAGATGATTGCTCACCAAAGAGCCGTTTGCAATGACAATCTGGGCAGCAAGGATGTTATCACAGGTGAGGCCATGTTGCCGCATGGACAGCCCGATTCCTCCCCCCAGCGCCAAACCCATACCTGGCACAACACCGCTGCTACCTCACAACATATAATATGGACAGCAGTCTGCAGCTGCTGCCAATTCGCCTAAACATATCTTGCACAAATGGCAATGTGCGCACAGGAAGGACTCTCACATAGTGTTGCAAGCGGTGCACAGCTCAACTGGCAAGGCAAAAGGAGCGTGCAAACAACAGCAGTCCATGTGTACTGTTGTGTTGCACATTAGCGCTGTGCAACGGGCGAAATGCAGGTCACAGTGCAGCGAGGTGTCATGATGCTGGCGCATGTGCCTGTACAGTGCTATTGCAGCAGGTGTCAGCTGCCTTGCACAGTTTTGGCATGAGTCATGTCAGATGGGAGTACCTGTCACGTTTGCATCCCCCCAGGGTAGCCCAAGCCCCCAGGGCTCAGCCGCATGTAACACGTCCCCTCCCAACGCCCCACCTGCACGCACATGTGCGACTATACAAAACACACGATGTGGTTTTGTCAGAACACATGTCATGTACAGCTGTACCCTGCATGCAGCACAGTGCTGTCAAAAACCACATTGTGACTCGTTCATGTCTCAATGTGTTGCACGTCTGCTGTAGTATCACTTGTACTGCAGATGTGGTTTGACAGACGGCTCTGCATATGCATTTGAGATTTCAACATGTGCATCAAAGTTACTGGCATGACAGAGGTTTGTTTGCATCCCATGTGAAGTGGCAGATGAAGTGGCAGATGAAATGGCAGATGAAGCAGCAGATGAAGGCAGTTGGAGGGATCACCAAAGGGGGGTCCACACATGCATGTGCGGCATGATAAGCTACACAGATGCTGGTAAGCAGGTGGGTTGGAGGCTGAGGAGAGGGATGGGAGAGCAAGGCTGGTTTGTGTGCGCACAGACGAGGGCAGAGCAAGATCAAGGCAAAAGAAGAGGGGCTGGACCTTGGACAACAGCAGTCTGCTGTACAGGATCCACAACAACCCCGCGCATCTGACTCAGGTCCACAGTCAACCCATTGTCAGCACTGCGTGCGTTGATCTGCAGTTGCAGTCAGACAAATCACAAGTTTTGCAGCCCTTCTGCAGTAACAGCCAGGGCTTCAGGTTGTTGATGCATGCCAGCTAGGATGAAGCAGTGACAGCTGTTGCAAAATGGCAATGCTGATTAAATGTATACATGATATATTGCCAAGGAGTACTCAGTGCTGACAGTGCAGTTGGTAGCAGAGCAGGGGGACCCAGTCGTGTGAAGAAGTCCGTGAGGTGCTTACTGGCCAATGTCCTCCACCATACACAGCAATAGTCAAATTGTATTCCCGGGCCACGTTCACAGCAGCGATCACATCCAGGGTGTCTGCAAGCAGAGATCATAACCACAGCTAAGGTGCACAGGTGACATGTCCTAGCATTCTGAAGGTGTGCGGTAGAAGTTATGCTGCGTATCGAGCGCTGCGTGAAACTATGACAATATACCTCACCTTCGGCGACGAGCACCGCAGCCGGCACAGACTCTTCGTCTTGCACAAAGGGGTCAACTGTGTGCCCTGCCACCAACTGCGACGTGTTTGCACCGTCTTGCAGTACATACAGCGGACCGAGAACTTGACCACTGAGTACTTGAGCCCACGTCTGCTGACAGCGCACAGCACTGACGGCACAAGAGAGGTACAGCATCGCTAGCTTTATGATTGACAACATGGCTGCGGTCTATCCCAAAGCCGTCAAGCTGATATGCCGATCTTGTTTATGTGCTGCATATACCGTAGTCGTTTGCTGCATAATACCCATGCTGATTGTCAACTGGGCCATGTCGGAATTCAAGCGATGCTGTAATGGAGGGCACTCGAGGATAGAAACAGGCGTTATGAAGGCGTTACAAGGATTGTTTCCTGCTTGTTTTGCTGGGTAAGGTTGTGCCACATGTGCTGACATTGCTGGAACACTCTACTGCACCAGTGGAAGTGCTTTGAAGGATGAACACAGCATGGTACTGACTGAGCATTCCGGATTAGCAAGTAAACTGCCCACGGATTTGAGGGAGCAAGGGCACGCCTACAACAGCTAGCTGTATGGCTTCTCTGGGCCCGAGGACCTAAGGGCCCTAGGCCCACCTAGTGCCTTAATGGGCAGATATGGGTCACTGGTGTAAGACCCCTCAGTTGATGCTTCCTGAATAGGTTTTCTGGGTCCAAGATGCCTTTGAGGTACTGCAGCTGCTCTAGGTTCTCTTCTCCTCCTACCTTACATGCCAGGTTGGCCTCTGCAAGCAACGTCAGAAGATCATATGGGATCACACTGCATCATATCATGCCCACGACCTGCGCATGGCTGTGTTGCAGCAATCTGATGAGCACTGTCATTGATGCAATGTCATGATGACATGGCGCTGCCAGACTGCTCTCTTGACGCATTTCTGCCAATGTAAGATACATATGCATGCTGAGTGGTGTCATGACCCTCGTCATGCTGACCCCCTGAAAACCCCAAGAAATGCCTGCAACTTTTGGCAATCAAGATGATCAAGATGATAGCCTCCTCAGGCTGCAATGCAGAGTGTTGAAGATGTAGAATGCTGAGCACTGCAAATCCTGTCAGCAAAGACATGCTACTGTGATGTATGTCACCTGGGTTGGGATCAATAGCAAGGTTGTCATATGGGTAGAAGTAGGTGGTGTGGTCTGTCATGATTTTCTGCAGCTCAGCAGCCTTAGACAGCAGAATATCTGTGTCGGGGTCACGAAAGGACCAGAAGTAATGCATGTAGGCGCCTTTGAACGGCGTGTAGCTTGTTGTGTTCTCCACAGCTCCTCCCAACCAATCTGCACATTGCAATACAGGTCTGTACATGCAGCACCACACACCTGTACATGCAATCTGCAGCACAGCATATCTGTACATTGCATGATGACACAATTGCTGGAGGCGCCCTTGAGTTCTGCCAGGCTTAGCACTACTGCTCAAAGGCACAGGGGCAACTTCACTCAACAGATGCATGATTCAAGTTGTCTGTGGGTAGGTCTGGCTGCCTTGTCTTCACGAGAATGCACGTCTACACAGGGTCAAGATGCAAGGAACTTATTGATTGAGGTACCATTCAGCAAGTGTGTGTGGTTTGGCTTTCACACAAACCACACACACAATCAGCAAGTGTGTGTGGTTTGTGTGAAAGCCAAACCACCTTTGCTTTGCCTAAAACCACAAGCTGCACAGGCTCTCTGACCTGATTTCAGGGAATATGTACAACGGCCATGCTGCCAGCAATTGAACAGTCACTCATCCACAACTGATCTTACACACGTCAGAGACACTGACAGGCCTGGTTTCACCATGTTCCTGTTAGTAGTGAAGCTTGCTGGGAAAAAGGTTTACACTGGAAAGGGACTGTTCCATGCAGTAATGATGTTAACAACGTTTTTATTATGATTACATAATGATAGTAACAACAATATTGATGATGATAATAATAATAATAATAATAATAATAATAATAATAATAATAATAATAATAATAATGATGATGATGATGATGATGATGATGATGATGATGATCCATGCAGTCACTGGACAAACTTGCTGACCTGTGAGGAGGACTGCTGCGCTGGGCGCCATGGCCACGCTGTTAGCTTCCAGCAAAGCTTCCAGCCCTCCACTGTTGAACTGCATATGCATGCCAATAGTGTGTAGCTTGTTGCTTCTCACCTTCAGCTTTGAGATGTGTAACGCTTGACTGCGGCATGACTTACGGAAACACCCACTGTACAACACTTCGTATCAACATATAATGTGTGAATATACCTTGACATCAGGAAGTGCAAGCTGCATCGGCCCAGGTCCCAGCAGTCAAACTGTGACTGTGCAAGGTGTACTGAAATATAGGCAAAGAAGTGTTTTGATTGTAACATTCCTTATACAGCGCAAGCCAAGGATCGAACTGCAACTTCAGCATCTGCCAAGACAGAATCACTCAGCACAGTTTGGTCACACATCTGCAAAAAGGCATGTTCTCACACAAACAGCTCGTCTTTCAAACAAGGCACCGCTACAGACACGCTGACCTGCTCTGACTGGCTCATGAGGCCTGACAAGACAAAGGCCTTTGCAGGCGCATGAGGATTGGTGGTGGCTGCAGCAATGTAGTCGTTGACAGCATAGAAATTGGAGGCTCCTGGCGCCAACAGATCCTGCACAACACACATTCACATGTTTTCTACATCAACACATAACAACTACACCACAATGTAGCAAGGATGATATACCGATCAACTTTTTCATTACTGATTGGGGAATTTGACAGCCGACCCACAACACAAATATGCAACAGTAGAAAAGAAAAGGCTGCAGCTTTTGGCGTCAATTTAATGAGAAGCAAAGTATTATACAGGGCTGCCCAGAATGCAACAGTACTATGCTGGCAGCAGCAGCAACACAATGAGTGTGTGACTGGGAAGTAAGTCAGAAAAGTGAGTAAGCAAGGGGCTGTTAGTTTGCCTGACTGGCTGCATAGCATCGTGTCTGGACCTTGAGGGAGTGCAGATTGGGTGGCTGGTGTGGCCAGGAATGTTGCAAAATTTACATAACTTCCACAAGCTCCAGCTGAGGATCCAATGATACTCACTACGATAGCCTGATGCACACAAATGAATCAAACAAGAGCAAGCCTTTTGACATGCCACCACTGCAGATACACACTATGCATGACTCAGTGGCTGCAACTGTTTGAGTGCTCACAGAGATTGGGTTCATCTGACGGAGTGGGGCAAAGACGGCAACTTTCTCCTCCATTGTTTCTGGCCCATGGAAGTTCACCTGCAGCTAACACCTTTTGTCATGCCTCCAGCACAAGTTGTGTGAGCAAATGTGATCCGACGCAGACACTACGACTGTTCAGCTGTCCATTGCATGGCTGCACTCTGCATGCACTGTGCACAAAAGATCTTCATGAGCTGACAGCTCTTTCTGAACCATTATGGAAGGCTTTCAGTCTCAACAACTCTAGGGCAATGTATGACGCTCATACATGATCATGACAGAAGCAGCAGCGACAACCTTTGCAACCGTTTGTGATAGTCTCAGACAAGTAGTTGTTTGACTTCACTTTTGTCTGAACTTCAGCCCATACAGGCTGTGGGGATTTTCTCATCACTAGTTGAATACTGCGCAATTGTTGCTGGTGAGACCCTGTCCTGATGCCATGAACGCACCTTTGTGTCTGTAACTGTAATAAGATACTGCTTGCAGTGTCAAGAAAAGCCCTACACAGCGCATACTGAGGCGTACCATAATCCAAGCCTTACACAGCATGTATTGAGGCATACCGTAATCCAAGCCCTACACAGCTTGTACTGAGGCGTACCGTAATCCAGGCTTGACCAGGGCGACTCCAGACCTCAATTCCCAAGCCAGGATGCTCTGCCAGAGCTTCAGACGTGAAGTCCATCAGGTATCTGCAATTCAGGGGGGGGGACATGTCAGCAGCTTGGGTTCAGACAAAGTAGCCATACACAAAGTAGCCATACACAAAGTAGCCATACACAAAGGTTTCAGGTAGCTGCAAATTTGGGGCAATATGTCAGCAGCTCAGGGTCAGATGACATAGCCTTTTACAATCAATTGTTATGCAGACTTGTGATGCCATGTAAAGTTACGCTACCGCGTGGTACACAGAAACAGTAACAAAGTAACAATGTGCACAGTAACAGCCACGGCTGCTGTACCTGCCTTGCAGACAGCTGTGCAGCAGAAAATCATTCATACATGATGTATACATCAAAACTACTGTGGTCTGTCAGTGCAGTCAGTGCCAAGCATATGCTTGTGTACAGACTGTGAAGGATGCCAGGCTCATGTATGATCAAATCAGACATTTGCTTCATTGTATTGATTTTATCATTTGATGATTTTGTTTTGATGTATATTTCACAATTCATGTCATGACTATTGTTTTCTGACTCTGCAGGGGAGGGCTTACTGGAGGGTGGTGAAGTTGGCATCATCTGGCAGGATGAGGTTGCCGGCATACACATCCCCTGTCCCCCCAAACAGCTGGAAGGTGATTTCAGTGACGACACCAAAGACGGTGCCGGCTCCTCGTAGGCCGGCCAGCAGCTCAGGGTTCACACTGCTTGAGATCTCAATCTGCAGCCAAGCACACTAACAACATATTGTCTTTTACTTATTGTTGTTACTGTTATGGATATTGCTGCTGCTGCTGCTGCTGCTGCTGCTGCTGCTGCTGCTGTCATTATGATTATCATGATCATTCTTGATGTTATTGTGCTATTACTACAATACTGTTGTTTTTCTGATTATGTTGATACTATAGACATGTTGTTAGCATGATGCTACTATGCAATGCTGTGACGTACCGCAGCCCAGGTCTGCAACCCAGCATGCAACCCAACAGCAGTACCCAGCTTCAACAAACAGCTGTACAGCCAAGGAAGAATTCACTACAGATATACTAAGGTATGCAACATACCAGAGATACACTAAGATGTACAACACACAGATGGAATGCTTTGTGGCACAGAGGCGTGGATGAAGTGTCAACAGAAGGCAAGGTCCCAGGGTTATAGTCAAGTTTCACAAGACACTCAGCAAACACGCCCTTCTGTCATGAGCAACTAGTGCTTGTCCAGCCCTTTGGCTGCAGTGCATTGCTAATGCGCATGCAGGCAGATGCGCACAAGAGTCCACCACTGATTTGCACATGCTGCTGTCAGGTGCTTTCTCACCGAAGAGCCATTTGCAATGACGATCTGGGCAGCAAGGATGTTATCACAGGTGAGGCCATGCTGCCGCATTGACAGCCCAATCCCTCCCCCCAGCGCCAAACCCATACCTGGCACAACACAGCCACCTCACAACATATGGTTAGACAGCAGCTTATAGCTGCTGTGAATTCACCCAATCCTATCTTGCACAGATGGCAATGTATCTCCCATGTTGCAAGAGGTGTACAGCATGAGGAGCGTGCAAACAATAGCAGCCCATGTGTACTGCCAAGTCTCACTGTAGTGCTGTGCAACAGACAGAATGCAGGTAACAGTGCAGTGCCATGTCATGATGGAGGCACATTACTACTGCAGCAGGTGTCAGCTGGCTTGATCATTGAGCAGTGTACAACAGGATGCTCAACTTGCTGTCGGGAAGAGAAGCAGCTCTGAGCACTAGGCAGTGCAACATGGCAGACAGTATTGGACACATCAGCACTTTGGCACGAGTCATGTCACATGGGAGCACCTGTGACGTTGGAATCCCCCCAGGGTAGCCCAAGCCCCCAGGGCTCAGCTGCATTTAACACATCCCCTCCCAAAGCCCCACCTGCACGCACATGTATGACTGTTCAGCACAACATGCGTGTTTGTCAAACCGCACATCAGGTACAACTATATGGCACACTATGGTTTTCTCACTCCGACTGGATCGTCACTCCTTTGTGTGGCAGCCTGTTGCATGTCTGCTGTAGCGTGACTTGTACTGCAGATGACAGGTGGCTTTTGCGTGTATGTATATATTGTGGGTTTGTATGAGGGGTGTATGTATGTGTGCATATGAGCTTTCACAGTGCTGTAGACATCAAAGTCACTGGCACGACAGAGAATTGTGCGCAACCCATACAAAGTGGCACTTAAAAGCAGGTCAGGCAGAAGCAAGAAAGGCTTTTCTCCTGCAAGCGACAAAGCCAATATAAAGCCGTTCAGAACACAAGCAGTATGATAAGCTGTGCACAGTTGCTGGCAAGGAGGTGAGTTTGGTTTTGGTGGAAGGGAAAGTAAAGGATAAGGGAGGACGGGAGGCAGGCTGGACTGTGTGTGCGCAGACAAGGGTAGGGCCAGATCAGGGGGCAGGACCTTGGACAACAGCAGTCTGTTGTACAGGATCCACAATAACCCCGCGCATCTGACTCAAGTCCACTGTCAACCCGTTATCAGCACTGCGTGCGTTGATCTGCAATGCAGTCAGACATATCAGAGGGTTTGCAGGCCTTCTGCCAAACCAGCAAAGGTTTCAGATTGTGTAATCATGCCAGCTTGGATGAAGCAGTAACAGCTGTTGCAATAATGGCAATACTGAACAGGAATAATGTTAATGATCACTCAGTACTGACTGTGTAGCTGGCTGCAGAGCGGGGCAACCTATTTGTGAAGAAGTGTATGGGTTGCGTACGTTTCAATGTCCTCCACCATACACAGCAATAGTCAAATTGTATTCCCTGGCCACGTTCACAGCAGCGATCACGTCCAGGGTGTCTGCAAGCAGCGATCATAAATCACAGCTGAATGCACAGCTGACTTGTCTTGAGGCTCTGAAGTAGTGCCGTAGGACGAAGTGTTACGCATCAACTGCTTCCTGAAGATACAGCTCACCTTCGGCGACGAGCACTGCAGCTGGCACAGACTCAAGGTCTTGCACAAAGGGGTCAACTGTATGCCCTGCTACTAACTGCGACGTGTTTGCACCGTCTTGAAGTACATACAGCGGACCGAGAACTTGACCACTGAGCACTTGAGTCCACGTCTGCTGACATTGCACTGCACTGACAGCACAAGAGATGTATACCGCAGCTAACTTTATAGATGACAACATAGCTGCAGCCTATCCGAAAGCCGTCAAGCTGATGTGTCGATCTTGATTGTGTGCAGCATACATCGCAGTCATTGGCTGCATCATACCCATGCTGGCCTGTCGACCAGGCCACGTAGTATAGAAGCGATGCTGTACTGGAGGGCACTCGAGGATAGAGCAGGCGTTATGAAGGCGTTACAGTGCAAGGAGTGATTGACTGAGCATTGCAGATCAGCAATCAAACCAGTACTGCCATCGAATTTATAGCCATGCACTGCAAGCTTTCACATTGAGCATGCACTGAGCCAGTCCTCGACAAAGCAAGGCAGCTTTTGCAAAGATGAATATGTTCGACAAGATCTGACGGGGTGCCACTTCAATTGAAATGTTGCAACTGATGCGGCTGTATGCAGCCACTGCGAGGTGCTGTACTTTCGACAAAACATGTCTAAGTCATGTCCAGAATTTGTGACGTGACCAACGTTGTTAATATGCTTTTGATTGGTGAAGCCTTCGGAAGTCAAAGGCGCCTCGCCCACCTGGCTGCCCTAGGTCTAGATTCGATGATGTTGCAGTGATTGTCAAATGTGTCATACGAGTAGGCTTTACAGCGATGAACAAGACAGGCTGCTCTGAATAGATAAGACTTGTCCTACACATTATGTACGATACCTAGTTCACCATGAGCTGGAAACGGTTTATTGATGATACCAAATCACAGCATGCGTCTATATGCGGCTCAGGAGAAGCATCTCCCAATGGAGCTACAAAACGCAATCTGAGGCCGCTACTCTCAGCCCTTCCGCATGTTGGTACACGGACTTTGCATGAGCCCAAATGCGTCTCCAGGTCCAGACAATCCAAGCCAATGAAACAGCTAGCTGTGTGCAAATAGTTTGACTGAAGGGTGATATGCCTTCAGTTTCGCCCTTTCATCCTTCAGTTTAGTGACGTTGCAACGGTTTGTGAATGATGCTCATGAGCAAGGGCCACGCCTGAACCAGCTAAACTGCTAGCTGCTAGCTGTATGGCCCTCTGCGCTCACGGGCGACCTAGAGTCTGGTGTGAGACCTCTCAGTTGATGGTTCCTGAACAGGTTTTCTGGGTCCAAGAGGCCTTTGAGGTACTGCAGCTGCTCTAGGTTCTCTTCTCCTCCTACTTTGCTTGCAAGATTGTCCTCTGCAACCAACATCAGGGAGATTACACGCCTGCACTGGACTACGAGGATGGAATTATGCAAACATGCATGGGGTGATCACTTGTATGATGCATATTGACACTGCATGAGGTCATATGTTGCATCTTGACATAGCACGAGGCAATATACACCTCGGTCACAATGCGTCATAGCATGAACACATGCTCAACCGCTATCCATGCAGGACTGCGCTGCAACAACATGGTAAGCAATGTCATTGATGCAATGTCGTGGTTACATGGCGTCACCAGGATGCTCTTTTGAAGCATTTCTGCCCACATATGATACCTATGCATGCTGAGTGATGTGATAACCCTTGTGCATGCTGACATTGTGCAAGACCAAGAAGTTCTGTGCATTTCAATGATCCTGTTATTGGCCTCCTCAGGCTGCAGCACAGAGTGCTGACGACAGAAAATGCTGAGCACTGCAAAGTTGTCAGCCCAACCTGATATAAGATATTGTCAGCAAAGACATGTCATTGCAGTGTATGTCACCTGGGTTGGGATCAGTAGCAAGGTTGGCATATGGGTAGAAGTAGATAGTATGATCAGTCATGATGTTCTGCAGCTCAGCAGCCTTTGCCAGCAGACCATTTGTGTCAGCTCCAGGAATGGACCAGAAGTAATGCATGTAGGCGCCGTTGAATGGCGTGTAGCTTGTTGTGTTCTCTACAGCTCCTCCTAACCAATCTGCAGCACCACACAGCTGCACATTGCACCACATGTCGGTACATGCAGCACCGCATACTTGTGCGTGCACTCTGCAGCATAAGCATCTGTACATTACAGGATGACGCGGTTGCTAATTATTTTTTTCCATCTTTTTGTTTTGTTGTTGTTTTCCGGGAGGCACACTTAACTTCTGCCAGGCTCAGCACTAGGGCTCAAACTCAAACTCAAACTCAAAATCAAACTCAAACCCAGACCCAAACCCAAACCCAAACCCACACTAAAACTCACACCCAAACCTACAGACTCAGACTCAGACTCAGACTCAGACTCAGACTCAGACTCAGACTCAGACTCAGACTCAGACTCAGACTCAAACGCGCTATGTCAAACTCACTCAACAGCCGTATAAGATGCATTGTCTGGAGCTGGGGCCTGACTGCATCATCTTTATACAATCTACGTCTATTCAGGGCAAAACATGAACAAAATGTAAAGATTAGGGTACCGTTCAGCAAGCCTGTGTGCAGTTTATATGAATGTCCAGTCACCCTTGCTTTGCCCAAACAAACAAGCTGCAAAGGCTCTCTGAAGTGTTTCCAAAGAAAAAACTATATCACACATGCTGCCAGCAACTGGATAGTCTCACGAATCAATGTCCAACCTCACACACAGCTGCATCATGTTGACATTGGCAAGCCCAAATTCACCACTTTAATGTTAGTAGTGCAGCTTACACGATGAGAGGTTCATGCTAGAAGGCCATTGTTCCATGCAGTGACTTCACAAGGTAATCAACCTGTGAGGAGCACTGCCCCGTTTGGTGCCATGGCCACACTATTAGCTTCCAGCAAAGCTTCCAGCCCTCCACTGTTGAACTGCATACGCATGCCAACAATGCGTAGCTTGTTGCTCCTCACGTACAGACTGAAGGTCTGTGACGCTGGACTGCCGCATGACCAGTGGAAACACCCACTGTGCAACAGTTTGTTTTACAGGTGATGTTACTTTGACATCAGAAAGTGCAACGTCACTGTGCACAGCAGTCAATTGGTGACTGTGCAAGGTGTACTGAGATGTAGTTTGCAAAGGCATGATGCCTGCAACCATGCTTGCACAGCGCAAGCCAAAGATCGTACTGCTTTCAGGATCAGCCACAACAGGATCATTCAGCGCACTTTGGTCACATGTTTGCAAAAAGACATGTTGCCTCTCACACGGTTTGTGTTTCAAACCAGGCATAGCTGCAGACGCACTGACCTGCTCTTCGCTCATGAGGCCTGAGAAGGTAAAGGCCTTTGTAGGCGCTTGGGAGCCAGCAGCACCAAGGAAGTCATTGACAGCATAGAAGTTGGAGGCTCCTGGTGCCAGCAAATCCTGCACACATTCCATTCATATGAGACAGAACAGAATGGGTTTTTTAGCGTTCCAGATACATACGGTAATGCGCCATATCACGCAGTAAAAATACGCCATCTGTTGCCGTATTTTGCCGTACCTTCCTCCGCAGCGTACACTAAATCAACACATGACAAGAACACCACATTGTAACAAGAATGCAACGAAAACCAATGAATTAGGAATATTTGTGAGCCTTCCCACCATGCACTGGTGCAACAATACTATGCTGGCAGCAATGTAATGAACACATGACTGGGGAAAGAGTGGGGAAGTTCAGCAAGCAAGGGGCTAGTCTGCGGCAGTCTGTCTGCATGGAACTTGGGCGAGAGCAGATTGGGCGGCTACTGGTTGCAAGCCAGGAATGGTGCAAAACTGACGCAAGTTTCACAAGCATCAGCTGAGGATTGGACGACACTCATGACAATGCCTAATGCATAACCTGACACTACAAGCAGCAAGGCCTTCAACATGCCACCAGTGCAGATATACTATATCTGTATGACACACTATGCATACACACTATGCATAGATCACTGGCAAACGCTGGAGCAAGTCTGAGGGCTCACAGAGATTGGGTCCATCTGACGTAGTGGGGCGAAAACCGCGACTTTCTCTTCCATTGTTTCCGGCCCATGGAAGTTCACCTGCAGCCAACACCTTTACTGTCATGCCCTCAGCATACAGTGTTCTAGCAACTGTGATCCCCGACAGATAATTCTGACTGTTTGGCTCTCCATTAGATGAGTGCACTTGGCACAGAAGCACTTCTAGAAGCGATGGCTGTTTCTGGACTGTTATACATGGCTTCTCAACATCAGTCATAGATGACACATGCTGTTTATACAAGATCATGACACATGCAGCAACAACAGCAGTCAAAACTCAATGCCTCTAGGGTGATGTATGACGCTCATAAATGATCATGGTGACACTTTTTGGGCATGCTGCATGATGGGATAGTGCTTGAGACATCAAGAAAGGTTCTACACAGCATGCACTGAGGCGTACCGTAATCCAAGCTTGACTTGGCATACCAAAGACCTCAAGTCCCAAGCCAGGATACTCTGCCAGAGCTTCAGCCTTGAACTCCAAAAGATACCTGCAAAATAGAGGGGGGTGGGGGGGAACATCAGCAGCTTGGGTCAGACAACTTACCCATACACAAAGCATCTTTGAGTAACTGCAAAACAGGGAGGGGGGGGGTTTGGGGGGGACATAAGCAGCTTGGGTCCAACAACTTACCTGTATCCCAGCTGTGCAGCAGACTTTCATTCAGACATGATGTGTAGATCAAAGATGCTGTGGTCTGTCAGTGCCATGCTTGTGTATGGACTGTGAAGGATGACATGCTCATTCCTGGAGATGCATGATCAAATGAAATGTTTGCGTCAAGTTGCTGTTTTAGACTTGTGATTTGATGTATGTTTCCAATGCACCTCATGTTTTTTTTGTTGTACAACAGGGGAAAGCTTACTGGAGGGTGGTGAGGTTAGCATCATCTGGCAGGATGAGATTGCCGGCATACACATCCCCCGTCCCCCCAAACAGCTGGAAGGTGATTTCAGTGACAACACCAAAGACAGTGCCAGCTCCTCGTAGGCCCGCCAGCAGCTCGGGGTTCACACTGCTTGAGATCTCAATCTGCACGCAAGCATCCAACAACGTATCACTTTTGCTTGTCATCGTTGTTTTTGCTGTTATCAGTCTTCTTACTGTTCAGTCATTATTACTGAATTGTCACTATTCATATATGGTTGTTATTTATGTTTATGTTATTATGTTGCTGCTGTAAACATGTTGTTGTGATAACAACGGAGCTTTATTGTGATTTCACTATGCAATAGTGTGTCTCATGTGCTGTACATCATGCAGCCCAGGTCTGCAACCCAGCATGCAGCCCAGGTCTGCAACCCAGCATGCAGCCCAACAGCAATACCTGGCTTCGATGCAAAGTAAACAGCAGGCAAGAAAAAGCACCAGAGGTACAATCAAAATATTGTGAACACACTCAGTAAAATTGCCCTTCAGTCAACCAGCAAACAGTGCTTGTTCATTAGTTTGGCTGCTGTTCACTGCTAGTGCGCTTGCAGGCAGAAGGGTGCCAGAGTCCACCACAGGTTTGCTGATGCTGCTGTCTGATGCTTGCTTACCAAAGAGCCATTTGCAATGACAACCTGAGTAGCAAGGATGTTATCACAGGTGAGGCCATGCTGCCGCATTGACAGCCCAATCCCTCCCCCCAGAGCCAAACCCATACCTGGCACAACACAGCGGCCTCGCAACATATACTTAGACAGCACTTTGCGGCTGCCGCCAACTCACCTAGCACTATCTTGCACATATGGGAATGTCGCTTCCATCTTTCCGTGTCTGGTTATGCTACTGTGACTCTGGTTTGTTCACTCAAAACATTGGTTTGTGCGCTCTAGCCACTGATTTGATCTCTCTTACGACCTGTCCGCTCAACCCTAGAACTGCTCATGTGCAAATCGACTCATGTCAGCTGTGAGCTGGCTTGAATGAGGTCCGCATAGCTCTGGAAAGATTCAAGCAAAGTGCTGCAAGTGGTGCACAGGTGAAGTCATGGCAAGACATAAGCAGCATGCAAACAACAGCAGTCCATGTGTACAGTCGTGTCTCACTGTAGCGCTATGCAACTGACAACATGCAGGTCACATTGCAATGACGATGCTGGCACTGCTACTTTGATTACTGATGCTGCAGGTGTCAGCTGCCTTGATAACCAAGCAGTATATACGTGCATATATACCTGTATATATACCTGCATATATGCTACAAGTTGCTCAACTTATTGTCTGGGAGAGAAGCATCTCTACGCACTAGGTAGTACAGCATGGCAGACAGCATTGAACACATCAGCAGTTTTGGCATGAGTTCATGTCATATAATAATAATAATACATATATATAAAAAGCACCTGTGACATTTGCATCCCCCCAGGATAACCCCAGCCCCCAGGGCTCAGCTGCATGTAACACATCCCCTCCCAAGGCCCCACCTGCATACACATGTACAACCGTACAGCACAGCGTATATACATATAAAACCACTTGCGTACAACTATATGGTGCACTAAGGTTCTGTCAAAATACATGTTGTGACTCTTGTGTGGCGGCCTGTCACACGTCTGCTTTAGTGTCCATTATACTGCAGATGACAGATGGCTTTTGCATTCTTGAATACACATATGCATGTGAGCTATCACGGTATGTTGAATATATCAAACTCAGTCACCGGTACGTCAGAGGATTGTGCGCATTCTGTACAGCACATGAAGGCAGTTCAGGCAACAGCGTGAAGGGCTACTCTCCTGCAAGCAGCTTAGCCAGTGTAACACTTTTCAGAACGCATGATAAGCTGTGCACATTTGCTGGCAAGGAGCTGAATTGGGTTTTGGGGGAAGCTTAGTGACCCGGGACCCTTAAGGGAAGGGAAGACACGAGGGGGGAAGGGGAGCCAAGTTGGAGTGTGTGTGCCAGACAAGGGCAGGGCGCAGATGAAGGCAAAAGAAAAGGGGCTGGACCTTGGACAACAGCAGTCTGTTGTACAGGATCCACAACAACCCCGCGCATCTGACTCAAGTCCACTGTCAACCCATTATCAGCACTGCGTGCATTGATCTGCGCATTGATGCATGCATTCAGTGAGACATAGCACAGCCTTCTGCAGAAGCAGCATGGGCGTCATTTATGCATGCTAGCTGGGATGCAGCAGTGATCACATGTCATGACAGCTGTTGCAAGAGTGGCAGTGCTGAGCAGGTATATTGTCAATCTATACTCAGCACTGACTGTGCAGCTGGCTGCAGAGCAGGACAACCGAGTCGTGAAAGTCTGTGAGTCGCTTACAGCCCAATTTCCTCCACCATACACAGCAATAGTCAAATTGTATTCCCTGGCCACGTTCACAGCAGCGATCACGTCCAGGGTGTCTGCAAGCAGCGATCATAACCTCAGCTGAGGTGCACAGCTGACCTTTCCTGTCCTTACACTCTAAAATGTGCCGCGGGACAAAGTATTAGGTGCAGATTGCTGCGTGAAGAAATAGCTCACCTTCGACGACGAGCACTGCAGCCGGCACAGACTCTTCGTCTTGCAGGAAGGGGTCAAATGAGTGACCTGCCACCAACTGAGATGTGTTTGCACCGTCTTGAAGTACATACAGAGGACCCAGAACTTGACCACTGAGTACTTGAGTCCATGTCTGCTGACAGAGCACAGCATGGACGGCACAAGAGACGTACAGCGCGGCCAGCTTTATGGTTGACAACATGGCTGCAGCCTATCTCACAGCCGTGTGCAGCAAATACCGCAGTCGATGGCTGCACCAGACCCTTGCTGATCTGCCGACTGGGCCGCATCGGAATCGTGAGGAAACACTAGGAAACTATACTGGAGGGCACTCGAGGATAGAACAGGCGTTATGAAGGCGTTACAGGATTGCAAATGTTTCCATTGGCAGGTCATGACGACAATCAGATACGAGTACCAAGCTACTCAAACTGGCTGATGGCCAGCTGAGCTGCATCTTACAGATCGTCTGCTCCTAGGGCAAATGGATCCGGATTGTTCAAAAGCATCCCAGCGGTACAGCAGGTGTAAGGACAGAGGACCAAAAAACAACTGTTAGCTTGACCCATGCCAGATCATGAGTGATGGCTTGTTCAGGTCAACACCGTCAGCAGTCTGCAGCATTCCACCATGTTGCAATGTGACGAAGCCGTCTTCTGGAATTCCAGCTGCCTGCTTTTCTTTCTCGAGAACCTTAGGAGCTTCATCAAGAGGCTCAATGCTTATGGTCATTGTGCAGCAGTGGATGCCAATGCTCCTCTTGGACTTCACATCCTGTGCAGAACACATAATGCTAATAGGATGACTATTCAAGAGACAGGTGAGTCTGTGCATCACCCTCCTCGGTTGTTTGGTGAACAACTGAGTGCGACTTGCAGCTGAAGCTCAGAATGCATTCAATGCCAAGCATGCAGTGATAACATTAAAATGCTGCTGTTGCTGCTGTTGACACTTCTCACATGGGCTCAGACAGACGCCAGACCACACGCTCCCTAATCATTGAATGAAAGCAAGAGACAGATTTGAGTTTGGAGCACATGGGAAACGCACCGCACATCCACTCAACCTATCTTGCACAGCTGTGCATTACTGTACATTGCACCACCTTACAGTGCATTACTGTGAAGTCATTACTGTACATTGCATTACAGTGCATTACTGTACAGTGCAACAGCTGACTTGCACCAACAAAAGAAAATCAGCAAGGGCTACACGTCATCTCTTACCCACCTTATCTTTTAAAACGCATGGAATCTGTTGGGTTCATATGCATCAATGGCAGAAATCCAGAAGGAATGTGACCCATACCTGGTGTATCTGAACCGCATCTGCAGGGTTAATATGCATGGGCTTCAGCATCCAACGAGGCGTGTAGGACCCAATGGGGATTGCACACAGGTCAAAGGGCCCATACTGCTGCCCTATCTCCTTGAAGGTGCCACAGTAGCCAGTGTCGCCAGCAAACCAGAAGCGCTGTGACTTGCCCAAAACTGCCCAGCCGCACCAGAGGGTCTTGTTTTTGTCATTCCAGGGCGTCCTGGCACTGGTGTGCTGCAACAGCAGGCTTCATGTTCAGGCTCTTGTGCAAGACCATGGCTCAGGTTTCAGGGGGTTTGTGCAAGAGCAGCACACAGTTGGGCAAGCCAACTTCTCATTGACCAACAGGTGTCTTTTTCCCAGGGTCAGGTATGTGCAGATGTGAGAAGCTCCCTGTACGGGGCTCAATTTGACAGCCAGCACACCAACAGAAGCTGATCAGGCTGTGACATAGATAGGATTTTGCAACAGATCTATCTGTGCTATTGCATGTGCACTACGCATGTTGCTTTTGGATGCAATGTGCCATACTGCTCTGTGAAACCTTGTTGCTCTACATGACAGCATGCGAGCAGACTGAACTGTGCTGACATGAGCGATCATGTCCAGGCTTGTATGCAGGACAAACGTATCTCTACACAAGCTATGGGCCAGGCTAATGGGCAGGTTGAAGGCAACCTGTGGGCAAGCTATAGGCAAGCTGTAGGCAAACTCAAAGCAGGGCCACAGGGCAGTTTGAAGGCAACCTATAGGCAGGCTGTGGGCAAGCTACAGGCAAACTACATGCAGCCTATGGGCCACCTCAGTTTGGCTACTCAAAGTGCGCAACATGTGTCTAAACGTATGTGGTAACCGTGCATGCATTCAAAGAAGCCACAGTCCATCAGTGCCACTAGTGTGTGCTGAGAAATCATTGTGCACCATACTGTGAGCCTCACTATGTGTAGCGTACAGCAAAGACAAAGGCAGAATGAAACAGTATGACACACTCCTCAGGCCAAGGTACTTGTGCAAAAGATGAGAATGAAATGAGTCAGCATTGTGAATGCTGTCACCTGTGCTGGGGTGCAAGCCAGGGTGACAGAGGAGTTGGGGTGGAGCAGCTCCTGCCACCAGCTCAGCTCATGCACATTGTTGACCCCCACCCCCCTGAACCAGGCAGCCAAGCCCAGAGGCACATACCTGTGCAGGCAGGGATTCTGTCATTTTGCACCTTTTCTCTCAATCTCTCAAGTGAGCTGATGCATGGCAGTGCTAACTTGTGTCACTTGGCTGCTGGACGGCCAAGCTATGACAATGTCCCAGAGGAAATACTTGTGTGCATTTGTGTTGTACAGAAGTGAAAACAGCAGGCTGAGACTATTGGATGTGATGCTGATTTTGCAACTGGAACATTATGTCATGAGTGGGCACGCTATCCGTCTGCAAAAGACACGCTACAGCCATGCAACAGCATCAGGCGGTGACACATGGTGCATCGTCACACAGAATTTTCACCATGCAGACTGTAATGCAGACTTGAGCTCATTGTTCAAATTATCCATGATCAGTTGAAACATAGCTGCTGCCTACAGAGATGGTAGCAAGGCTGACCAAAACTACTCTTGACTCAGGCTCACCATGTAAGCTCCTCTCCAAAGCGCTTGTGCAGTTGCAGGACGCTGTTGTAGTCTAGGTGATCATAGTGATTATGACTAATGACCACAAAGTGGATGTGAGGCAGCTTTGGATCATCCAGACTCAAGGCCGGCTGCACCACTCGCCTGCATTTGTTGCTGAATCAGCTTTGGATGACATAGACATGCACTTTTGAACATGCTAGATGTTGCTGTGAAACGGTACGGTGCAGTTGACAACTTCTGGCAGGCTTACAATGCAGTGAGCGCACTTGCAGGACTTTGAGATCAAAGTCCTGCAAGTGCAGAACGTGTCTGCCTACAGCATGAGCTCTGCATAGACAATGTGCACGCACTGCTCGTGCTTGGTCTTGTGGTGTCAACAAGGCAGACATGGGAAGGCCAAGATTTGGTCAGCTAGGAATCTAAATGCAATGAGGTACAGGCATTGTGGTTTCAAAGTTACGGAGAGGGGGGGGGGGGCAGTTGGGGCAGGGGTGGGTGCAGAAGGGAAGAGGGGTGGGGCTGAGGGGCCAAAGCTGGCACAGAGAAAGGAAGAGTTCACACCTTGGTCCTTTCCACTGCACTGGGCTGCAGCGCTGAGAGAACACAGGGTCTGTCAGAAAGTTGACTCCCTCCATTTGTATCAGGCAGCTAGCATGCCCCAACCAGACTGCCTGCACGGCGTCCTCTGCACACGCCAACTATGCCTTTTGTGCCTTTTGACTAGCATCAGCACGTGGCTCACAGTGCGCTTTGCTCCTTGCAGATTAGGCAGCGAGCTGAGGATACATAAGAAGCAATTGTGCTGACCAAGAACTATTACCAAGGAGCTCTGATCTGACATGCAAAGCCCATTTGTGGGCCTGAGAGACTGAAGTTTGAGGAAGGTCTTACTTGCTGGGCTTGCCAAGGCAGCATAGTTAGGGGGTACAACTGGAAAGGCACGTGCGTGGTCTGCTGGAGAGGGTTTTGGATTGTCCAGAAGGTGTCCTGTGGCACTGTTGTGATTTCGCCGTGCCCAGGCGAACTTTGCGAAATCTGAAAATGTTGGCTCCTGCAAATTGCCGCAACTGTGTTGTGAGTGAGTCTCAACCACGAACTGCTTGAGACTCTGCAGCTGCCTTGATCAGTGTACACACCTGCCATTCTGGCCAGGGATTGGCAAATGTTCGACTAGAACCTGTGCCGGTGACGCGTGGCTGTGACAAATCAAGTGCAGTTGCTGCTTCCCCATGTCGTTTCGGACTTCCGCTAGCTGGGTCGACAGATGTCATCAGGCAACCAGGTTTGGCAAAACACACGGCAGGCGCCGATCCGACTGACCTTGATGACTATGAGTCCATGCGTTCACGGGATGGTGTGTGCGCGTGATCCATCACATCGAACAGTGACGGAAGCATCCCAAAGGTATTCCTGTGTGAAAGCGTTACGACAATCGCTTAACAAATTGCAACAGCAAGTGCTTTTAACACACAGACTGAAACGTCCCTGGACCCCGCCTTTATCGACTCTGCTTGCACTAAGGATCTGGCGACGATGCGCCAATTTGCATGTCGATACTATAAAACAGCAGTGTGATACTCTCAGTTGCAGCAAGCATCTTGACAGCTTCAATATTGATTATTTAATTTATTATGGCTCATGAGGCTGATGAGTTGCCGGGAAGATGCAATCGGTTGTGACTCACATGTGTGGAGATTCATTGACCGGCCCATTGACAAGCGATGGTTGCATGAACCTAACTTATGGTGTATGCAGAGTTATGTCTAGACAAATGTGAAATGAACTGCACATGTGTGCAAATTCTGCTTTGCTTTTAACAAACTGCCTCGGTATGAATACATAATGGCTCAATGTCAGGTGTGGATGCTACTCTTTGCAACTCCACGCAAACCGTTGTAGCTGCAATACTGCAGACATCTGATCTGGATTTGGGACTTTGCAACTTCTCGAACTCCAAATGCAGATATAATTAAATGGATCAATTTAAATAGACATGGACAACAAAGCAAAAAGAACCGAGTCACAAGCTCAAGACACCGTCCAGCAGCTAGAGTACATGATTTCCTCCTGCATAAAATGTACAGAACAGCATAGAAAACACTAGTCTAAGTAGAGCGCCAACTGCAAATGCTTTCACTCTGATGCAGAGGAGAAGGTTGACTGAGGTGCATCACAAACTTATTGAAGCTGCTGCTCTGTATTCTGCTGAGCCAGAGCAACAAACACTTGCTCCAGCGTCGTCTGAGACAGGGAATAGTCCTCAATTTGAAGGGTGGAGCGGTTGCTCTCCACAGCTGCAAACAGAGCTGGCAGATCCAGTCCCTGCAAACAAACCATAATAATAATAACAACAATAATAATAAAAACAGTAATAAAAGTAATAATAAATAATAGTATAAAAACGCTTTCCAGCTCATGATGAGCCAGGTACGTGCAGACCAATCATGCCATTTTCAATGCATGCACATCATCCAAGGTGGCAAGCAGTGTACCCAAATCAAGATGTAGCAACCAGGTGAGCCCAACTTGAACGCAGGGCTTGCACTGTATCCCAGAATTTGCATAAATGCCTTACAAGGCTTCAATTACCAATGAAAAGCTTTCTAGCCTGGGCAACTTAACAGCACAAAACATGGCAACTGTGGGTGTAGAAACCACATCCATTGTCAAGCCCATATGCAGAGCATGAATCTGCATCACGCGGCCTAACGTGCAAGCCTGTGCATCTAGACAACAGTGGGCAACAATCGATTGATCAATTGATTGATTTGATTTGATTTGATTGATCGCATTAGACAACAGTGGCCAAGAAGACCAGCATATACCTGTTGTGGTATGCTGAAGGAAAGCCGGTCAGCAGTTCTGTTCAGAAGCTGAGCTGTTGAACACTGCCTCTGCACAAAAGCAACTGCGTCCTCTATGCGAGCAGGCTGCAGCCGCATGTCCAAGCAGTACCTGAAACACCCGAACCCAACAGTTGAGAGCCGAGCAATCAAGCCAAACATGTTACTGCCTAAGTACGCGTTGAACCCAGAATACCTACAACACCTCCACAATGTAGAAACGCTGTCCAGGCATTTCTGAGTTTAGATTTCCGGTGTAGAGATGAGGCTTCAGAACTGCACGAGACATTTTGGGATTGAGAAGAGTTTTTGGTGTGATGTGCATACATGTGCATTAGCACATTCACAACCACTAAATTGGACAGGTCTAAATTTGATCACAAGTGAAGCTTCAGCTGCAAAAGTCTTTCGCAACAGTACAAGGGGATGACTCACCCAGCGCCAAATCGGTTCTTGAGATGCTGGACGGTGCCAAGGCAGCGCAGGCGGCCGGCTGTCATGATGCCAATCCGCGTGCACAGCGCCTCACACTCCTCCATGCTATGAGACGTCAGAATGACTGTGTGACCTGCACATATAGCATGCCACCCCACATCAGCATCTGCCAAATGTCACCAATGCTATGAGACGTCAGAATGACTGTGTGACCTGCAGATGTAGCATGTCACCCCACATCAGCATCTTACAATGTCACTAATGCTATGAGATGTTAGAATGACTGGGTGATCTGCACATACGGCATGTCACCCCACATCAGCATATTGCCAATGAGACGTCAAAACGACTGTGTGACATGCAGATATAGCATGCCAGCCACATCAGCATCTTCCAATGAGTATGTGACCTGCACATATGGCATGTCACCATTAATCAGCATCTGGCAATGTCACCAATGCTATGAGACATATGGCATGTCAGTCACAGCAGCATCTTGCAATGCTATGAGATGTCAGAATGACTGTGTGACCTGCACATATGGCATGTCACCCCACATCAGCATCTCACAATGTGACCAATGCTATGAGACGTCAGAATGACTGTGTGACCTGCACATATGACATGTCACCCGACATCAGCATCTGCCAATGAGACGTCAGCATGACTGTGTGACCTGCAGATATGGCATGTCACCCCACATCAGCGTCCACTGCATAGGAGCAGCCTGCATGACGTTGTACAGTAAATAGCAAGATGTGTACAGTGCAGCAAGTGAAATATACTTACATGTAACACGGTAGACAGCATGACACCATCAAATCTATCAGCATCTGCCATGTCACTAAGGTAGGCATGCTGACGGATTTGATTGTGTCATGCTGTCTACAGTCTCACATGTAAGTACATCTCAGTTAACGTACTGCACATATCTTGGTAGTTATTGTACACCGTCATGCAGGCTGCTCCTACGCAGTGGTGCAAACGGTATTGAATGGCAAGTTCTTTGTGCCATGAGAAAAGGGTGCAGAGGTCTTGATAAAAAATCATAGAAGCTGCCAAGAACCAAGAAGGCCCCTGGCTTGGGTTGCGCATGCACGACTTTGCTTTAAACAAAATGCACTTGCAACTGGATTATGTTATAATGCACACATGGGTGGATGCTGACTGCTGAACGCTGAAAGCCTCTTGAATCCTACCTGCATCTACAACCTGCTTCTGTATCAAATCCCAGAGGAACCTTTTGGCCCCAGGGTCCATCCCCGTGGAGGGCTCATCCATAAGCACTGCTGGGGGGTCCCCAACCAGGGCAATTGCCACACTCAGCTTACGCTTGTTACCGCCACTGTAACTGTCACATACGCGGTCAGCGTACTGACCCAGGCCCAGACGCTGAAGGAGATTGTCTACCATTGGCTCTAAGTATTGTGAAGGTACGCCGCGTAATCGGCCGTACATGCGTAACACCTCACGACCTGGGAACAGAACAGAGCCAGGTCACTTGCTAGAAAGACTACGCCTTTCAGCATCAACATAATGAGAAGCCAAGTATTGTACTGGGCTGCCCAGGCAGGTCATTTGGTACATCAGCAGATGCTTGCTGGTTTACTGCATGACCTGCCTGAGTCACCTGGTAAAATCTGAAAGCTGCAGATGCTTGTGTCCTTGCCTGACATGCAGCGACACACAGAACACCGTGTCTTACAGGCCACAGCAGTTACATATTGACACACCAGATGTTGAGGAGTAGCTGGCATCATGGCTGGTAGAACTGTCGACACTACACCACAAAACACACAGCAGCAAGTCTTGCCTGCCCAACAAAGTGCCAGCAAGATGGTGAAAATGGGGGCAGAGCACTAAGAAAGACTTGCGGATCCATCATAGTGCCAGCAAAACAGTCAAATTAGGCGCAGTGCACAGTAGCAAGTCTTGCCTATCTGTCAGAAAGCCAGGAATACAGAATACTTGGGGGCAGTGCATAGTAGCAACTCTTGCCCATCTGTCAAAGTGCCAAAAAAAGACAGTCAAGTGGGGGCAGTACATGATGGCCACTCTTGTGTGGCTGTCAAGGTGCCAGCAAGACAGTCAAGTGAGGGCAGAGCACAAATGCACTGCTTGTCTACCTGTCAAGGTGCCAGCAAGGGCATCAAACTGGGGGCAGTAGCCCACAAGCTGCCTAGCCTTGGCCATCTCCCTCTGCATGGAGTGGCCACAGATGTACGCACTGCCCTCATCTGGCATTGTCTCCCCTGCATGCATAACATATTTAGAAAAGAAAGAACAGAATGTATATTTGTTTATAGACATATTCATGACATGCTCAGAAGAAGGGGGGAGGAAAGTTCAGAAAAAGGAGGGGAGGTGATTTTTTCTTCCCAATGTTTTTCAGTGATCATAACGGGAGCCTCCTAAGGCGGCAGCCCAGACACGACCAATTCACCTCATTTTTCAGTGATCATAACTGGAGCCTCCTAAGGCAGCAGCTCAAACAAGACCAATTCACCTCATGTTGGGCACGCTACAGGACCTTTGATGGAAGGGGAGCAGAAAAGAAATGTAAAGACTATGCGTTTTGGCGTCAATTTAATGAGAAGCCAAGTATTATATCAGGCTGCCCAGGATGGCAGGGGTGCACTTGATAAGCCAGAAACAAGGACTGATGATCAGCGCTGTGCCTGATGGCGAAGACAGTGAGGCATCAGCAGGAGTAATAAGGGAAGTAGGTGAGCAGGCAAGTGGGCATGCAAGCAAAAAGGGAAGCAGGCAAGCCAGCCAAAGTTGACAGCAAAATGCGCATGATGGGCAGCAGACAGCCCAGCTAGCAGTGAAAACAATGAGGCATGCAGTGAGGCAGCCATGCAAATCATACAACATACAGCATGTTGGTTTTTGTGAAGCCGGTATGGGAGGGCAGAGCACTGTGGCTATGCATGTGACGCAACAACCAGCCTCGGTGGGGAACAGCATTTGATGACTTGTCTCGTGCAAACTTCTGACCAACCGCCACTGTCTGTTGACTGCGCTGATGAGGTACAGCAACTAATAATGTAGGTTGACCGACTGTTTGATCGTTTGCATCATTGATGGCTTGGTTGTTTTGTTGTTTGTTTCATATTGATTGATTGATATTGATTGATTGATTGACATTGATTGATTGATATTGATTGATTGATTGATTGATCGATTGATTGATTGACATTGATTGATTGATGGATGGATTGATTGATTGATTGATTGATTGATTGATTGATTGAGTGATTGATTGATTGAGTGATTGATTGATTGATCAATTGCTGTATTGAATGGTAAGATAGCCATTGCCTTCCTCTTTTGCCTGTTCTGACGATTGAGCCTAACCTGTGAGCATGCTGAAGGTGGTGGTCTTGCCAGCGCCGTTGACTCCCAACAGGCCAAAGCACTCCCCTTCAGGATTCGTAGGCCTTACCTGTGAGCATGCTGAAGGTGGTGGTCTTGCCAGCGCCGTTCACTCCCAACAGGCCAAAGCACTCCCCTTCAGGGATGCCCAGCCACAGGCCGTCCACGGCCCTCACTGGGGGCCGGAAGCTGCCCTGGCTGTACTGCTTCTCCAGGCCCTTCAACAGAACCTGCCACTGTTGCTGCCTGGTCCCTGCAGTGCAGACAGACAGCTTCAGCTGAGCTGGCAGGAGTGTGGTTAGGCAGATTAGCCTCAGAGAATGAGCTCTGAATGAGTTGGAGAGGCTGGGAAGTGCCTACAAAGGGTGGGCTGAAGGTGTTGTGAATGTACCGCTTCTCCAGACTCATTCACAGAACCTGCCACTGTTGCTGCCTTGTCCCTGCAGTGCAGACAGACAGCTTCAGCTGAGCTGGCAGGAGTGTGGTTAGGCAGATTAGCCTCAGAGAATGAGCTCTGAATGAGTGTAAGAGGCTGGGAAGTGCCTACAAAGGGTGGGCTGAAGGTGTTGTGAATGTACCGCTTCTCCAGACTCTTTCACAGAACCTGCCACTGTTGCTGCCTTGTCCCTGCAGTGCAGACAGACAGCTTCAGCTGAGCTGGCAGGAGTGTGGTTAGGCAGAGATTGAGCTCTGAATGAGTGGGAGACGCTGTGAAGTGCCTACAAAGGGTGGGCTGAAGGTGCCGTGAATGTACCGCTTCTCCAGACTCATCAACAGGATGTCCCTCTGTCCCTGCCTGGCTTGAGGGAGGGCAGGGAAGGGGATTGCGGAAAGGGGTGGGAGGGGGGAAAAGGGAGGAAGCGACCACACTCAGACAGACAGTCTGCAGCCAAAGGCACATACAGCAACATTCACTACACATATACACACAGCAGGCCCAGTGATGCCTGACCTGACTGTAGAGCCAGCCTCTCTTCCTGCACATCTTCATCTTCGGCAGCCTCAGCCGCTGAGTCAGAGCTGGTTTGCTCATAGCCTCCCTGGCTATGATGCCTCCTCCTCAACCCCACCAGCCTCTTCTTCAGCCAGACTGTGATGTAGTGGTATGCAATCTGAAGCCAGCCAACCTCCAGCAGTAGCGTGGCTGCATAATACGCTGCACCAAACATTGCAATTTTCGATGTCAAAGTCAGTGTCAGTGTAACTATTGGTGCCTCTAGTGTCTGCACCGCCAAGCACAACATGACATGACCACTTTGGACGGCAAAAAGGCAAAAATGATCCAAGATCATAGATGTGTAGAGTGAGAAACACAAATCAATTGTGCACAGGATCTGACAGTTGATTTGTGTTTCTCACTCTACACATGTTTGATGAGACCCTCAGCAGCCCGTGGCAGTACTAATAGCACTGAGAACTGCATGAATTGTCATGCAACAGTTGCATGCGACCACTCTTGACCAGCCAAGTCTGCATCACAACGCTGATGTATGTCATGTACAGTAACAACACATGCTGCCCTCGCACATCGATCAAAACAGTATCAGCAGCTGGTACATCACATCCAGCAGTAAAACATGCTGCCTCTGCGCTTGTGATATCAAGCAGTGTCAGCAGCTGGGACATCACCAGCAGCAGTAACACGCGCTGCCTCTGCGCTTGTGAAGTCATGCAGACCTGGGCAGCCCGGTATGATACTTGGCTTCTCATGGATTTGACGCCGAAATGCATAGTCTTTTCTTTTCTAAGTTCAAGCAGTGCTAGCAGTAGGCAATTACCTGCGGCCTGAAGACACAACAGAATGAAGACTCGGCCAGAGACTGCATATGTGAAGGGGCTGGTATTTGGCAATCCAGACTCTTCCTTGTAGGTCTGGGAGATGTCATACAGGCAGCGTGACAGAAGGTAATGCGGTCCAAAGGTGCTGAAGACTCCCTTGATGATCTGGTTGGGCCTCAGCACCCCTTCCTTGTGAAGGAACATGTAGATCATGTCTAGAATCCAGGTTGTTAGGAATCCCAGGAAGCCGATTAGGAAGTAGGCGATGTTGAGGCGTCCCAGGGCTTTCACCTCATCCTGTATGACACACGGGAGTGAGTCACAATAATAATAGTAATAATAATCACAATGATAATGATGATGAAACTGATGATGATAATGATAAGGATAATGATAATGACAGTAGCCATTATAGTAGTAATGATAATGACAGTAGCCATTATAGTAGTAATAATACTAATAATCATCATCATAAGAACAGTAATAGTAATAAATAATAATAATGATGATGATGATAATAACAACGCTTTCCAGCTCATGATGCACTAGTCTTGTCTCTCCAGAACAGCCTGTCTTGCACATCCCTATGAGTCACAGTGCGAAAATGGAACCCAATGCATAGGGCACGGGACACAAGCAGACAGTTTTTCAAACATGCTTTTGTTTCAGCAGATGTGTCTGTTTGTTCGTGCTGACAAGCCAGAAACGTGTTTGTGTGTGCAAGCAAGCACAACATGGTAGAACAGCACCTTTGCACAAACAGGAGACAGGCAGCTCATGCAAAACAGCACATCGACGCAGCATGCTGAGCAGCACAAAACCCAAAAACCAAGCTTGATGACTCACAGTGAAGAAGAAGTGGAGGAAGTAGGTGAGGGGCAGAGAGGCCAGGCCGAACAGCGCAAGCAAAACTGTGAGGGCTGTCAGGCGCTCCCCCTGGAATTGAGCCAAGCCAAAGACTTGGAAGCACAGCACAATGCCTGCATTGAGATGCCACATTTTGCTTCTCAGAAACAACAAGAGATATAAAATCTACTTTTTGTAAGTTCAGAAACAGGAGCTTCCCGAGGCGGCCCAGAGTCTGACGAGTCTGTCAGACCTGACATTCATTACCAGTCATGCATTCAGGTAGATCTGTCACAACCGCTAAACTCATGTTCAACGCAGCACAATTGCCAACTGGGCAATGACAGAAGCAACCAGCTAGTCAATGTGTCACATCCCGTGCACACTATATGCTTGTCCTTTCTTTCCTTCAGCTTGTTCTTTGGCTTCTTCATTTGACAGGTGTCTTGTACTAGAGTCAATCACATACAGTCCTAAGCAGCTCCCTATCTTTTTATACAGGTCAGGGCACTGCAGAGCTGGCAAGGGCAAGGGCTTGTTTGAGAGGCAGACAGTGTTACCTGCGGCTGAGACAGCATAGTTGATGAGGTCCCAGAGGTACACAGACCCCCAGAAAGCTGAGGGGGGAGCCCCAGATACTGTCTGCACCCACCAAAGAAAGCTTTGCCATCTACAAACATTGCAGCATTGCCAAAGCGATGCAAACCATGATGGTGTGACGCATAAGCCTAATTGGGTGTCATTGATTTTGTTGCTGTGTGCAACAGAGCTACAAACAGCAGACATTTGCTCCAACACAGCAACTGGTCAAACTGCAGGAGTGATCACACCAAGAAGCTAATGGGCTTAAAATTGCAAAGCATGAGAGCATTAAGCAATGTGTGTGGTGACACAAGCCAAGCTGAGTCTGTACTCAAGCGTCAGATTTTTTTGATCTTCGTTTTTTCTGCAGTTTTCTCTCACATCTTGGTCATTGTGTTATGCAGCAGCACAAACAGATTTCAATTGACCAATGTTGCAAACAGGGAGTGAGGGACAGCAAATGCACCTGAACATGTTTAGACTTGTTTGCGCGCTCCCTCACAAGAAAGACAGCAAAAGAAGCTGACAGAGAAGCTGTGGCCATAGTCATCAGTAGCACCAACAACATGCTCCCTGCACACACATTCACAACATGAATACTGGCAACAATAAACAAATGACAACAGTCACAAACACCAACACTCATATGGTATCAATCTTTTGTTGCATGCATAAAGTGTCTCCAGCAATACCAGCTATGGTATATCACAGTCAACACATTTATGTGCCCCCAGGACACACAGCCCACCAGCTACAAGAGTCATGTTGATATATATCCTTTGAAAGTCTTGCAGGACCATCCTAGAGTTTGAGCAACAACAAATGTTCTTGTTTTGTATTCATGGCGTTTGCAAGTTAGAAGCTGCCATGTAAACAGCATGCACCTACTTCCCCACAGGAGTAGCACAGCTCACAACACAAAACACTAGTCTACTTTGCAGAAACAGAGAAAATTCACATGCAAGTCAGCTGCTTGCATATAAATCAGGGAACGTAAATTGCCAAATTGGCATTCATCACAATATAGCCAGGCCGGGCTAGCACACCTGTTTCCTGAGCGACTTGCTGTTTCTTTTCGTTCTGCAGCAATGGCAGTGGGTGGCGAGTGAGGGAAATGGTGCGCTGGGGATCCCCAGTTGTGGCTCTTAGTAAAGCGGTGTTGACTGCATTGATGACAGCTGGCAGGCTGTGAATGGCTGTCTGATTGATCAGCAGGGTGTAATCTAAACGAGTGTCACCAGTCATCACCTGCGATCATCAACGTGCAGAAACATCAATGACTAAGGCAGCAAGCAATCTGGAACAGACTTGCCTGACTAAAGCGACCTAGGGATGAGCATGACAGAGTAAAGCAAGGCTGCTTTGTAAAGACACACAGCACAGCCGCCGTCCCAAAAGCAGGCCATATGTTGATGCGTGACTTGTGATCACTGACTTGAAATGGACAGATTAAGCAGCATGTACAAAGGTGTAATGAGAGGACAGGGGAATTTGAGGACAAGGCACAGACAGCAAACTTTTGAAGCCCGATTCAAGTAGGGATAAGTAGCAACAAGGGCAGCATCAAGCAAGAAATGACATACATGCATAGATGAGACCAACCTGTGTAGAGTTGCTGAGTCTGTTGATGAAGACAGCATCGTAAGCTGGCCGTCCAGTGAACCAGTTCTTTAACAGGTATGATTCCAGGCTAGCATTTGGCAGGATGCCAAATGTGAAGTCAAACATTTTCTCCACATGGGTCTCTGTCAGATGCTCCTTAGGGAAGGCGCTGAGGAAGCTATCAAGGCCTGTTGCATTAGCCCTGGCCCCAGCAGAAGCTGCGAAGGCAGCTGGCTTGTCCATGAGGCACACATGTCTGCAGAGCCACCAGTGTCAGCTGTTGAGCTGCTTTGTTGAGTGATACTGCTGTGGTCATCAAACAAACACACCCATTTGTGTGCGGGGGTCCTCCAGCTTTCAGCTACCTTCACTGACACAGGATCTGATCTGTGCAAAGCTAAGGTGCAGACCTCTGCCACTGCCAATGTGAATGAGGCACACGAGTTGTGCCCCCCCGCGCACACACACACACACACACACACACACGCACGCACGCACGCACGCACGCACGCAGAGACAGACAGACACACGCGCGCACCCGCACACATCTCTGTTCATACCTGGAGATGTCTAGTGAGGGCTCCTGCACCATGGCGCTTGAAGCATTGCCAGCCCTCAGAGCAAGCAGCACCAGCAGTATAGGCACCAGCAGCTGCAGCACAACTGCCAGCCTGTCCCTCTTGGCGCTGATCGCCCTCTTGACAAACAAAGCCCAGAATTGCCGCCAGTACAGCACCAAGCCCTGTGACTTGGGCTGCACTGTTTGGTCTGCTGAAGGGTCTATGAGACGGGTGGGGGGCACCCGAGAAGAGCCGTGACCGGCAGGGATGTCCACTGCGTGCTCCTGGAAGACACAGGGTTTGAATTTAGGCGCCAAAAGCAAAGCGTGCAAAGCATGCAAGGCATATAAGGTTTCATGACTTGGCCTGTGCTGGTTTGGTCTGCTGCAGGGGCAATAAGTTTTTCAGGGGGGGGTCCAAGAACTGCTGCTAGGTGGAGCGTCCACTGCATACTTTTGAACACACAGCAGTCAAGGTTGGTGTGACTTTAGCCGAACAGCTTGTTGCGTCAGGTTGATGGTTCTTTCAGCCTGGTTGAGCAAAGCAGTCTTTGGGGTTAATTCAATATAGCAGAGCATACAACTGCAGAAAAGGCAGATTATAAAGTGACACAGATCTCACATAGTAAATGCCTGACTGTACTGTAAACAGCAGCATGCTTCTGCTCCAAACCATCCTAATTCCTTGAGATTCAGATCCTTGAGATTCAGACAAAAGAGGCGACGCACTCACAGCAGAGCACAAGCTGAAGCAACGACAAGGGGAGCCTCAGACTTACTGCTTGTGGCTGGCTGTATGCAGCAGCCTGCTTCTGGTCCAAAGCAGCGCTGCTACCACTGGACACCTTCAGAAATACCTCCTCCAGTGTCGTCACGGACAGACCACAGCTCAGCACTCCAAGCTCAGCCTTGCGTTCCTCAAGGGCTGTTAACAGGGCAGCAAAGCTGTTGGATTCGTCCCTGGGCAGCTTGAACGCGAGCTCAGTGCCCCCCCTTGTGCTGAGGGTGGATGCTGGCACGTGCTGCCGCACCAGATTTACAATGGCATCATCGGTGGAGCTCCTGCAGATCCAAGTAGGAGTGTCAAGGGTGCAACAGAGGCACACAGTGTGTGTGAGAAGCCTGAAGGGAATCTGAGCTCGTGCTCTGATGGTGAGACCTGATGCTGATACAAGCTGCCTGACCAACTATACAGTAATTGGCATCAGTATTGCCCATGCACAGCCAAGCCGGGGCTTGAAAGGCGCAAAGGCATGCAGCTGGTTTGTGCGTAGTTTGAAGGAAAGCTCAGTGCCTTCCTTTGTGCTGACGCTGTGCTAAAGCTGGTATATTCTGCCAAAGCAAGTCTACAACAGCGTCATTGGTAGTACCTCTCTACCGGCAGACGGCAACACAACTGGCAGATCAGTTCCTCAATGAGCAAGCAATCTTCATCATGCAGCTTCTGGGCGTTCAAAGTGGCGATGCTACAATTCTACATAAGCAAAGACCAAACAGACTCTTTGAAACTTTGTCAGCACACAGCATATGCTCCATTCAGAAGCTGTGATAGATGACAAAGCTCTGCCGAACTCACGTCTGCAGCACACATTCACCAACCAGCAACACAATGACCATCATTGATCGATCAAATCACAGCCTCTCTGACATTCACTTCAGGGCGCAACACAGTCCAATGCATGTCATGACAACTACATGTGAGCAAGCACACACCGCAAATTTGACCAGCCGAAGAGCAGCTTCTTGTTGTGGCAAGTACAGTGCAGAGAATCCACCTGGGAACATCATGTCTGCCATCCTGATTCTGAACCTGCCTGGCTTTCACCACGGTGAGAGTGTATCCAACCCCAAACTGGCTCTTCAGGTCCAGTGAGGTGCCTACAGTGGCTAAGCGCCCCTCTACCATGATGGCAATGCGGTCGCACAGCACATCAGCCTCCTCCATGCTGTGAGTGGTCAGCACAATTGCTGTGTGCCTCCTATGCTTCTTGATCACGTCCCATGTGAATCTGCAGTGACGCATACCAAAGATGAATAACCAAAGACAGAACATGTGTGTTGATTGAATGGGTCAGCATTATTGCTCAGTGTTGCCTATGCTTCTGAATCACATCCCATGTGAACCTGCAGTGAGGCATCATTGGGTCAGTGTGATGGAGCTGTGTCTCCTATCCTGCTTTGTCGCATTCCATGTGAACCTGCAGTGACACATCACCCTTCCCCCCCCCCCCCCCAAGACTTGTAATGTGCTGTGGGTGAGGGGTAAGATGCATAATATCTCAGGCGCTGTAGTCAGCACAGAAGTTGCTGTGTGCAGCATATACACATGTCAAAAACATGCATTGTCTCTAACAGTCTGCTGATGGCAGGATGTACTGCTGCTTGTTGCTGTGACAACAGGCAGAGTTTGACAGAGCAACCAGCATGATAGGACAATCTGTGGGCAAGCCAATGGGCAAACTAAAGGGCAGCAGCAGGTCTCAACACCGCATATCATATATTGCTGCTGTGTTGTGCATGCGGCAGGAGTCCCACATCTCAAAGCCAAGACCCTTTACAACCATGCAGCCGCAAAGCTTCATACACTACTTTTCACCCAGAAAAAGGCCATGTACAGCCAGCAGAAAACAAACAGACTCCAAGGGACCAAAGAACAAGAGGAACAGAGACTGTCAGGCCAGTACATGACAGTGAGAGTGCCCAAGGGGCCAAAGAACAAGAGGAACAGAGCATGTCAGGCAAGCAGGGTACATTACAATGAGACTGCGTGGGCATGGCAAACCTGCGGGAGTAGGGGTCCATGCCGCTGGTTGGCTCATCCAGAAAGACGACTGCAGGGCTGCCCAAGAAGGCAATGGCTACACTCAGCTTGCGTCGCTGCCCACCGGACAGATCGCCAGCAGGCGTGTCCAGCTTGCCGTCAAGCCCTATGACAGCAACGATAAGAACTCTCCTTGATTGTAATGTTAATATGTAGATAATAATTGTCAAATTCTGAACATGTTCTTTGTCAAAAACAACAGTATCAAATACAATCTTATTATTGCATTATGGCACTCTGTGCCACAAGGCATTAGTAAAGACCAGCATGCTTGCATTGCCTGTGGAGTAATTGCAAGACTTGTCTCTGAGTTGAGATCATGAGAAGCAGTTGTTGCTTCAACCATTTGCTGCTGCCGAGTGACAAACATGTATCAATGTCACATCAGAGTCACAGCAACACAATGGTAACTCACCAACATCATGAGCAGCAGTTGTAGCCTCATCCAGCTGCTGCTGCCTTGTCATGAAAGAGTCACAGCAACATGACGAGGACTCACCGACGTCATGAGCAGCAGTTGTAGCCTCATCCAGCTGCTGCTGCCTTGTCATGAAAGAGTCACAGCAACATGATGAGGACTCACCGACGTCATGAGCAGCAGTTGTAGCCTCATCCAGCTGCTGCTGCCGAGTGAAGCCCTTGATGGCGGCATACAGCATCATGTGCTCCTTCACAGTGATTTCAGGCCACAGGATATCGAACTGAGGGCAGACGCCCAGGTCCTGACGAATGGCTGTCATGTCATTCTTCACGCTCAGCCCATTGATGATGGCATCACCTGGAAGATGAAGAACGGTGTATAGCGGGGTGGAGGACTGGAGGGTTTGGGCAGCTGAGCAGCGAGGGCTTTTAGAGATGTTGCAAAGCTTTTGGTGTGCTGCGGTTGTCATGTACCACTGTTGCGTTGAACCACAGGGAACTGTGGAAAGTGCTTTCAGTCCCTCAAAAGCAGTGCAGCAGCATATGCAATGTGCTGCTTGCTCCTGTATACTCTGCCTGACTATGCCCAACAACAACTTTGAGTATCAGCGCATGCAGCAGCAGCAGCAGCAGCAGCAGCAGCAGCAGCAGCAGACATCTACATCCTGCAGGCAAGGCCTTCCTGTGTTGTTACCTGAACTGACTGGCACTGTTCCAGTAAGCATTGAAATGGTGGTGGTCTTGCCAGCGCCGTTGTGGCCCAAAAGGGCCGTGATCTGACCCCGGTAAATGTCCAGATCCAGACCGTCTACGGCATGTTTGACGCTGCCGTCTGTGGTTGTGAAATGCTTCCTCAGCTTGTTGATGCTCACCGACACATCGCCATCACCTGGGGCATGTTGCAACAGCCCTTGAACAATCTGACTTTGTTGTGGAAGTAGTTTGGGGCATGTTGCAACAGCCCTGAACAATCTGACTTGGTTGTGGAACTACTGGTCATGATGTAAGGGGCAGGGTTCACACTTTGTAAATGACATGCGTGATGAAAGTGTTGCATTTGATGACGACTGCACTGATGGAAGACAGGGAAAACAATGGCTGATTGAACAGCTGGAAACAATGACTGCAATGAGCATGGTGACGACAACAGGTGAAGAAGAAGAAGAAGAAGAAGAAGAAGAAGAAGAAGAAGAAGAAGAAGAAGAAGAAGAAGAAGAAGAAGAAGAAGAAGAAGAAGAAGAAGAAGCAGCAGAAGTTAAAGAAGAAGACAAGTTAGACTAGACAGCTGAAACTTGCATCACTAATATTCTGCAGGCTTCAAGGGCCATGTGTGCAGCTGCCAGGGCATTGATGATATTTTACAAGTCATATTGTTGAGCACCTCATACTTTCAATCCAGCTTTTGCAGCAATCACATGAGTGCGTCAGATACCTGCCGAGCTGATGAGGGGTGACTCAGGGTCCTCCTGGGGTTGCACCCCCTTGCCAACCTGGCTTTGGATCCAGTAGGATGGCTGCAAGAAGAAGTAGAAGGGTTGCCTCTGCCCAATGTCACTAGGCAACACCTGCATCACCAACCATCATGTGTGTTGTCAGACCATCGTTTCATGATCCTGTTTGCTTTCATGTGTGCCTTCAATACTAGAAACAGCCTGAGAAGTTCCACCAAGGTGTAGCAAAGTATGAGTCAAGTCTGTATGGGAGTGCATGTGACATGTGCAAATGTTTGAGCTCGGCACCAGCAGGAGGACTAAACACTGCCACTGAAAAGCTGATCAACTGGTGCAAAGTCACACCGCATATTGTCTTCCTGTTCAGAAACACATGACATTCACATCTGACTGGCAGCAAGCTGTTGCTGCTGCTGTCAAAGATGATAAGCATAGGAAAACAATAGTGTTTAGACTTGGAACTTGCCCCAAGTGCAACAACATAGCAATGGATACAGATGAAATGTGCAATTCAGCGCAGCAGGCAGATGTAGTAGACGCACATCAACGCAACAAGTAGATGTAGTAGGAAGATGTAGTACAACTCATCAATGTATGGAGCAAACATGGTATGTCCGCACCTGATCGAGGTACCAAGTCAGGACTGCATAAAGCACAATGTCCAGCAGGAGCATTTGGAAGACAGTTGCTGCACTAAATGGGGACTGACTGTTGACAGACAGGTGCAGGGTCTCTCGGCTGATGCCGCGCTGTGCTGACTCCAACTTGAGCAGCACATTGGCGTACAGGGATATGCAGGAGGGGGGCAGAAGGCAGGCTGTCGTCCAGCCTCTGCCCCCATAGGGCTGCAAGCTGGGCATCAGAAACCTGCACGCAATAGAGGTGCATCAACAACAATAACTTTGTACAGGCGTTCCAGCTAATCGTCCTCGCCAGGTACCTACTAGGTGTGCCTAAACCCTAGTCCTGTGAGCCAACATGGGCAATAGAGGTGCAATCGAGACGCTAATACAGCTACACATGGGTTGTGTTCTGACCTTACAAGATGATGGGCCTGTGTGATGGGAAGAAGGCAAGAGCCTGAGTAGTATAGTGGAAGAGAAGAGCTACATGCGTTGCAAATCTGGTATGCTGCTTATTGCAACTGAGCATAGAAGTCCAGTGAGGAGTTCTTGGGTCATGCACAAAAGTAAGTGTAACGCGTTTTGCACAACATCCTGGCTATTGCATGGTGAAGTCATGTGCAGGTGAAGTCATGTGCAGGTATGGGTTGCATCTACCTGCAAACCTAATTCAAGCAATCACCCAACAAGCTTAACTCAAAACGTCGTTCCACAGCATCAGATGCCACAACATGATGCAGTTGCAGCCCAAAGAATGTGCACTCTCATGTTGACAGTCTCACTCACCCAGGCACCATAGCCAAGGCATACAGAACAGCTGTCACAGTGCCGGCAACCCTCGACTTGGAGAAGATGGTACTCAGGAAGTAGCTGAAGCTGATGAGGGAACAAGCCAACAGCCAGTAGAAGCTGAGCATGATGGCAAAAGAAGAGTGGCGGAATGGGTACAGTCCAATGATGGCACACAAGATGCCTGAGACTGCCATTGTGGAGAAGTGTGTCAATGCCCATGAGCTCCAGTAGGCTGATTTCTGCAGCAGCAAGGGTATGGGTCGAGTCAAGGGTATGCACCCTGCAAATATGATGTGACTGATGTACATGCATTTGCTGTTGCATATGAAATTTTTGCAGTGGCCATCGAAACGGTGCTTCATTGCGAGGCAGGTTTCAGCATGAATGCATAATGGATGATGTATGGCACTCACAAAAGTGTCACTTCGAACCCGAATGGGCAATATGAATGGACAGAATATGAGCAGGCAGGTGTTGCAGTCACACTTTGCTTGATTGGGAAAAAGCAGTATCAGCAGCACAATGCAGTCATGTTCTACAGTATGCAACCAGCAGCTCTACTATGCACAACCACGTGTCATACAACTCAAGGCAACATTGCAGCACACCTTGAGTCCAAGAATCCGCATTCCTTCCCTCAGCCTCAGCTCCTTTTCCCGTACAATGCTGGCCACTGTGGACCGTGTTGGCGCCAAAAATGAGTACACAAGCAGTAGGTTGAATGCAATACTTGATGCTGCAGCTCCAATGTCAACAGTCACTGCCGGCCAAGGGAATGGCTTGAAGCTGACGCTGACTGGATTTGGAGTATCAGGCTTAGCTGACACAACAGCTATGATAGCCTGGTCAACAAGCTGTTGTAGGTTGATGAAGAACCAGTAGCGTCTGTACTGAGCATCTGGAAGAATGTCAAAGACATTCAACAGCTGGCGTGAAGACGGCATGTGGGTGTGGTTCATCCTGATCGTGTAGGCAAAGTCGGTGGCGCTGAGATCTGCATCTTCAAAAGTCAGCACTGCATCCACAGCTCGAGGGTGATCTGAGGCGTAGTCCACAGCGTCTGCTTCTGAGGCAAATCCTGCTAGATTGCCCTCAACAACGTGCTGGTAGCACTGGCTTGTGCTGAAGCACTGTGCTGTGTTTTGACATTCAGAAGGCGACTCTGCAGCCTTGAAATACTGGTAGAAACTGTTGGCATGTGTGAGGGCTGTGGGATCGCTAGGGCAAGCTGCTTGCCTGGCAAACACCTCCATGAGCTGGGTTACCGCTGTTGTGTTAGGAGCAAACAGTATAGATGCATTGTTGTGGTGGTGGCGTACAGCAGGACCTGCGATGGCACAGGAAAGATGGTGAATGCTACAGCCAAATTTAGCTGAGCTTGGGTGCATGCATGGCATGTGATTGGAATCAAGCGGGTGCAGAAAGGGAAAGCGTAGGACGCACCATGATATGGACGAGCCCAAGTGTTGCTGTCTAAGCTGTATGCTGGACCAGGTAGTTGCCGTGGACTGGGACTGAGAGGAATGTAGTACTTGGGAATGCACATCAGCAGAAAGAAAAGTCCTGGAATGAACATCTCGATCAGAAGGGCCGCCCATCCGCCAATGCCAAAGAAAGCCTTTCTGCTTCTGGTCTGAAGTATGAAGTTCTTCTTTAATACAGCTGCAAACTGTGCCAGTCGACTGGGACGCTGGCGCCCAGGGACGGCCTCGTTTACGGTAGAATTGCTTGTCTCCATATCAAAACTGTCAACGGGCATGCGGCCACTATAGCAGGAGAGCTGTCAACCAGAACGGGTCCATAAAGAAGGGAAACCACGCAACGTAGATCTCGAATACGTGTTGATAGAGACTGATCTACGACGAATGCAAAGCTGGTGGTTACAGGCACAAAAGCGATGAGCGCTGCGTAATGAAATGTCTGTCGGTCAAGCGCTTGGAAGCTACACTTCGCTTCGCTTAACATCTAGGGCGAGGTCGAAGCAGCCCTGCATGCGTAATAAAGACGTCCCATGCATAGCGTTTTGCATGGCTTTGGTATGGCCAAAAAGATTCAGAGACACCATTTCTACGATCGATTCGCATCAACGCACTGCGCGTTGCGCTTGAGCTGGTGTTGCAGAGTCCGAGCCTGTCTTGCAGGCCCGATCCAACGATCTTGCTGCGCATGTTCCACATATTGTGTCTGGTTGTGTTCCTTGCTGCGTTTACGAGCTTTGCTCAAGACAGCGTTAATCATGACATGCATAATTCGCTCGAGAAGTTCCAGATCGGCAATGTGCGACACGCTCTTGACGACGTCATACAGTTGGCCACAAGTCATGACGTGTTGAGGCAGAGCGGACAGTGGGTAGAAGTTACATGGCAGGGCGTTCAAGATCCGCAAGACGACGACTATATAGCTTTGTACGCCCCCGCCAACGTGAGCCTATACGAGACAAGCCCGGTCAAATATCAGTGGGCTGTCAAGGCCTCGAGCCATCGGGCACACGGTACAGGCAGAATCAGGTTCGTCACTTTTTGATACATTACTGAACTTGTCGCGCACCTGAACATCATTTTGGGCCTCAAAACCCCGTCATTCATACAACTAGCAGACACACGTCTTTGAGTTTCTTCCAGGTTTCGCTTGCTGAACCTAAGAACAGACGTGAGGATGGCATTCATACGCAATGGCTTTGAATTCCCTGTAGTTGCTGCTTGGGGGGATGTCATCAGAGTGGCAAACGTCAATGAGCCATTGCAAGGCCATCTTGCATTGACTGGTGAGAACAGGTATCCATAGCTAGCCGGGCATGCATCTTGCATGAACCCCTGGTGATCACGCCATGTCGTTTACTGCCTCTTGCAAGAAGAAGTTGTCCGCTGGCAAGGCACTGCTGCACAGCAATTATCAGCCAACCTGCTGAGTGTGGACAACATGAATTTCACAGCCTGTATCATCCCACAACTGTTTTTGCACTAAATCAAGGTGTAAGCTAGCAGGCACTGCCAATCTGCTCACCCAGATTAGGTGCAAGGTCCACTGACAAGATGCACTTGTGGAGGCAAACCCTACACACCAGATGGCATGTTTGTATTGTTACTCATGTCATATAATCATCTCCAGCCATGCACAAAGTCTTTGTGATCATGATACACACCAGCCTGCCACTTCAGCTCACATTTATGCTGCAGTGAAATGCTGATCCAGTGGACCACAAAAAACAGTTCAGCGCCTGAAGCCAGATGGGGGTTGCAGTCAGGCAAGTGCACAGCAAAGGCAGCAGCAAGCAGCATGACATATACCAAGGAGGACTTGTGTGGGGCTCCTGCAAATGCCCAGGGCTGGTTGGATCCTGGCACATTGCACAAAGCTCTGATAACTGATCTACAGGCTGGTCAGCGCTATTTCTACATCTATGGAGATGAGGTGCACCACTCTGACATTTATCACATCTCATGTTCTGCTATCAAGTCAATCATTCACACCAGTTGGATGTAAATGTGCTGTGCGTTTCTGTGCTGCATGTTGCTCCAACAAATCATGAGTGTGTTGCAGTAAAGGATCCTGTGATGCACAGTTGAAGTCTAGCACACTATCGTTCATGTTTAACGCCAGGAGTACTATATGTATACACTTACATATACTATGTAAGGATATACTATACACACTTTCACACATACTATACAAACATGCTTAAATACACTTATATACATATACATAAATACACACACATACACTTGAAGTATATATGTATTATAAACCTCAAGTTCGTCAATATACTTATACATCTATACATGTACTATACATACTTATACTTTTATATATTATATAATTATATGTATATGTATATGTATATGTATATGTAGATGTATATGTGTATTTACAAGCTCAAGTTGATACAGAGAGGCATGTTGGTGTGCAGGCACATGGCTTCAGCCAGGAGGCTTCTTTTCAAGCTGCCCCAGCCATTGGTCCTGAATCCCATGTCCGATTCCTTGCCATCGCTGACATGGGCCAAGCAGAGATCGATGGCTCAAATGAGGAATCTGAAATGATTCCTGCTCTCAATACAACCAGATTGATGATCGCAGAAGCTGACGACAAGCAGCTGCTGATCCACAACGGTGACATCAGCTATGCTAGGTGTGATCTTTTTGGTATTGCGTCTGGTGTCATGACTGCTTGTTGCAGTGATTTTGTCTATGCTTTTGGGCCATGGCCTATGCTCATAGCTCTGGGCTGCTGCCTTTGGAGGCTCCTGTTATGATCGCTGAAAAGCGTAAACTGTTCTTTCCTTTTCTCTTTTTGATATTGTCTATGTTCTGATGGTCATCCAAGGCAACTGTACATGTCATCACGCATTGTAACCATAAACATGTGCTGCACATGGGATGTTCCCCTGTTCCCCTTCTGTGAGCTTTGCCCATGTGGGTGCAGTCTGATTGCTGCCAGGTACTGTGATTCCAAATGCATGACCACTGTGACTCTGCTGGGCATGGCTGATGTGACTTCTCTCACATCATCTTCCCTTCTGTTTTTCTCTCACTCGTTTTTCCACAAATCTTCTGATCTTGTGTCTTCATTTTGCCTTGCAGGGGATACAGCAGCCAATGGGATGTCTTCTTTGACCAAGTTGAGCCATTAGTCACCAAGATGCCTTACATGACTACCATCGGCAACCACGAGCGCAACTGGCCCAACAGCGGGGATCGCTTCCCCGCCCAATATGATTCTGGGGGTGAATGTGGGGTTGCATATGAGAGACGTTTGCAGATGCCCCGCCCTGCTGAGGATAAGCCCTGGTACTCCTTTGATTTTGGGCCAATCCACTTTCTGCAATACAGCACGGAGCATGTGTTTTCCAAAGGTATGCTTCTGAAAGCTGTAGTCTCTTTCTGCACTGCAAGCCCTCTGTTCTGAATCAGCAATGACATTGTCATCGTTTGTATGGATGCATCCTGAGCAATGCGCTGGTACAGACTTTTGCAAGCTAATTCCCATTGTGAACATAGCAGTTGGGCCACTGCACAGGCCAATGATGTCACCCAGCAGCACAGTTGCATCACCATTATGGTGGGGCCATGTTGCGCTGGTGCTCATACGATCCCTGCTATGTTTATTTTGCCTGCTGCAAGGCAGTTATAGGCCACCAACCTTGCATGCACGACGTGCTGCTGAAGCAGATGTAAAGAGGAAAGTATAACAGAGCCGTATAAGTTCATGACCAGCAGACAGGAAAACACGGAGATAGATAGGCAAAGTTATAAAATGCCAGATAGGCCAGACATGTTGCTGGCGCGCCTAGCGTTGCTTCTTTTCTCTGAGCAAAAGTTGCCTAAGCAGATCAGAGTGAATCGAAACATAGGAAGTGACAGACAAACAGACCAGAGCCCTGCACGCACATACAGGGACAGGCAAGTGAAGACAGACATATGTAGCCATGCATGCTTGCTTGTAGACAGACTGAACAGCAATGGACAAGTGCACAAGATGAGCAGCAGATGCGCATAGCCTGATCTCATCCACCAATATGGGAGGGACGCAAACAGGCAAGGTTGGGGTGCATGCAGTACAAAGACATCCTCACCAAGAAGGTTGTTGAAGATGTCCATGTATCGCATGCACCCCAAACCCAAGGGGGCGTCCCTCCCACACTGGTGGGTAGGGATGTAGGGGTCTGCCCTGCCTTTTTGCAGCATGCAAGGTGCCACACAGACTTTAGTTTACTGTGCTACTGCAATCATGCAGGATCAGAGCAGCATGCATTCATGATCAAAGACCTGGCGAGTGTGAACCGCACGCTCACCCCTTGGTTGGTCGTTGGCGGGCACAGACCCTTCTACATCGACTCCACCAATAACTTGGAGCCTGATGGCGACCAGCCAGTTGCAAGAGCTCTCCGAGATGCATTGGAAGATGCCTTCTATAAGTATCAGGTATTTGCTGCATGCAGGCAGAGCTGATCTTGCTGTACGTGAGCAGATGGTCCTCAAAACACATGTGCATTCATATGCTTGCTGGAGTAAGCGTGAGGTGACACAGTGCGCAATGGAACATCAACATTGCTGACGCATGGTGTTGGAAGCAGTTGTGCCAACATTGAAAGGCAGCATTGCTGAGTTGCCGGCATAGCTGTGCTTCCTTAGCACAATGCTGTGGTAAGTCGCTGCTGCACCTGCTTAGCTGGTCAGATGTACTTGTCCAGCTTATAACATGCTCACATCACTGGCAAACGCATACCAGGCCAGTGTTCATTGTAATCATTCAAATTGCAGGCATTTCTTGGCTTGCTTGTGGAGTTTACATTGGTCAGGGCTGCTGTGCGTGAACTTCCTTCTGCATGTCTGAGCTTCAGTGCATGTCACCATGCACGTGTGCTCTTGATTTCCAGGTGGACATGACGTGGCATGGTCACCATCACAGCTATCAAAGGACTTGCCCTGTCTACAAGGAGCGCTGCCTGCCTTTCAACGCTGATGGCACAGCAGCAGGGCCTGTGCACTTGGTCATAGGGCATGCTGGAGCAGGCCTCTGCCTGAACACACTCCCCCAAAGGCCCCTGTTTTGGGAAAAAGTGGAGCTGACTCATGGTTACATGAGGGTGGAGGCAAATGGCACTGACATGCACTGTGAGGTAGGCATGCAAGGCTCATTGGGCTAGCTTTCAGTGCTGATTTGTTCAATCTAGCTTATAGGGCTAGTTTTCATTGCTGATTTGTTCAATTTAGCTTACAGGGCTAGCTTTCAGTGCTGATTTGCTCAATTTAGCTGATAGGGCTAGCTTGAGAGTGCTTAATGGTCACATTCAGCTCATACCTACATCAGCATGCATGACTCAGAGGGACACAGTGGGAAGGTACTATGTGCTGATGTGTTGCATGCAACACAAACTCCCTTCACTCAGAACCAGCACACTTATTGTTATCTTGTTGCAAGCTTGCTTGCCAGGACCGTAGGCAGGGCGTCAGACTCAGATCGTGTTCAGTAGAACAGGCCATGGTGCTGGCAGTTGCTGTGACCTGAAGACTGCAATATCTGACTGCATTTGAGCTGCAGTGAAAAGTTTCAGGTACCGTAGTGCAGTTCAAGTTCAACTGCAAGCTGTGGGCCTTGAGACTACACAAGTGATGGCAGAAAGAGAATGACTTGATAATGATTGGGTGTTGTTGCTGTTGGTTGCAGGTTGTGACTGATGTTGATGGGTCTGTCATGGACTCTTTCACATTGCATAAACCGCCAGGGTGGCAACCAAAGGATGCACACAGAGTCGAAAGTTGGGAAAAGTCAGTGCTGGGCATGGCAGGCATGTCAGGACAGACAAACATTTCTGCAGGATTACAGAGGATGCAAAATGCAGTCACAGAAAATGTCTTGGCTCATGGCTGGCTACAAGGCATTGTCCACTACATCAGGCGTCATAGATCCAATATGCTGCATAAGTTTCTGAATTCTAAACACATAGTTTGAAGTATAGGTGTTTTGTATTGAATGCAGGGTGACGTTTTCTTAGATTTACCCCTGTTTTCTTGTTTCCTGCTCAGAACCTGGTGTTGACTGCCTTGCCTGTGCCCCACTTTCTGTCATGCTTCAAAGGTGTTGGGCTTTTGTACACAAGAATTGAATGCAGTTTGGCATGCATGTAGCTTTGAGGCTGTTTCAAAGCTTCTGCAGTATGTCTTGCCTTGGAGAACCTTATTCATTTCAATCTGATGCACAGCACTGTGTTTTGTAAAGATTCACACATCTTGGATTAACACCATAAAGCAAAACACTGTGTCCAGCTGCTTGACAAAGTGTCAACTTTCATGCTGATGACGTCAGCATTGTGTACCAATTGTAACTGTGGTGTGAGCAGTTCACATGTGTAGTCATTGTGCAACATGACTACTGTAACAGTGACTTTTCTCTTGCTGCGCATGCGCGGATGTACGTGTATCACACTCACCAACAGACTCAACAGCTAATGTAGCAAAATCATTCGACCTAGCAAGGTCGAGCAAAGCACCCTGAACATCAGCAACTCAAATTGAACCTCATCAAGTGGTGACTCCTGATCACGAGGCCTCTGATGTACGCCTTGATGGGGTTCTGAGGCCCTCTGAAAGTGGTGAACTAGACACAGTGTAGCGAGGGCTTTGATATTGGCTTGGCGACTGTGCAAGATTAGACCTTGACCGCTGAGAAGGAAGGCCAGGCGTCTGTCCTGAAGGTGCCTCAGCAGCCTGGTCTGAATCAGAGCCAGACACAGTTCGCCTTGGCGGCGGCTTCGGAGGCACTCCTGCCGGCGAGGCCTGCCGGCTCATGGGAGAAGCGGTAGGCGACAGCGCTGGTACCATAGGCATGCCAGCGATGGCAGCAGGAATGCCCGCGGCACCTGCCAGCAGCGACACCGCTGCTGTCCGTGGCGTGCTCATCCCGGTTGCCTTCAAGTTGACAGGTGAGCCAAATGCAACTGGGCCGTAGGACGAGGAGCTCCAGCGAGGAGTGCTGCCTGCCTCCGAGCTAGCCACAGAGCCCGTCCTGCTGATCACACCTCCTCTGGGAGTACTTGCTGGAGTGATGAAAGGTGAAAAGCCACCACCTGCAGGTTCACACTGGACTGACAATCCTGACCAGAATTGTAATGCGTGGTACTGTCAGACAAACTTTGCCAAACCAAACAGCATCAGCAGCTGACCTCAGGACCAAGCTCACTAGATGTATGCTCACAGTTCCTTCTTGTACAAGCAATAACAGTATGCATGACTGCATGCATGTGGAGAGCAGATGCCGAAAATGCAGCAAGCCATGAGTGGTGCGTTAACCTGAAGCTGAAGAAGCACGAATGGCCCAGGCAGCTGAGTCATTACGGGACATGGGGGTGGAGGTGCCTGAAGGAGAAGACAAGCTGGACAGTTTCTGCTGAAACACACTCAGATTCCTGCATTGATGGGCTATCACTTTAGTCATATCATTATGGGCTGTTGGCAGAGTTCAGAAACAAAATCAGAACTCACATACCATTCACAGTCAGAAGCAAAGGACACTCAAGAGCATGTGCCAATAACTTGTCTGCATGGGCACATAGGCAGCTGATTGCATAGCAGGCGCCTACTCTAGACTGCCCTGCTGGCTGCAAGGTTAAGCATGACTATACAGCACATAGTCTCAGCAGGAGTGGGCTTGATGTGCATGCACAGACTTTGAGCATTTGCCACTAAGTGACACTGATCAATTGTGGCAAATTCCAGATCTCCAGGCCGTGTAGACAGATTAGTTTTGCAGAACACATGGCAGCTGAGCATGCAATTCTGCGCCTGTTTGACATGAATAATGAACAAGCAGAAGTCTTGAGAGGCCACCTAAGAAGCCTGTGTTCAAATGAGGGCAAGAGACCATCTGGCCATAGTCACTATACTTGGTATGTGGTTGCCCAGTCTGATGTCTGACCACAGTACCACACACTATTGTTGGCACGCCAATGAACGGATGAATGCAAGAACAGACGGTTGAATGAGTGACGGATTGAATGCATGCATGAGACCATTACAGCGCACTGCTCAGCATATGCACATGACAAGGATACATGAAACAGTTCCTGATCCACAAGTGCTGAAGGGGGGGGAGAAGCAATACCTGAGGTCCTTCTGAGGTAGCAGGAAAGCTGCTCTGATGGTCTCCACTGCCTCTTGCATCACATTCAGGCTGTTGCTCACCATGGCTTGCCCAGACCAAGCCAAGTGGGCGCGCCGCTGCCCTTCCAGCATTGCCTTCTGCTCTTCCAACTGCCTTGCAGTACTGCTCAGCTGGTACATTGCCTGAAGCACATCAATAGTCCCATTGAAGAGGGTTAGGCTTGCTGACTGCACAGGCGTTCGGGTTTTCAGAGGTAAGCTTGTCTAGGCAGCAGGCTGTTGATGCTCCTTATGCAAAGGCTCAAAGCTTGCCCTTTTTTGGGCATATGGGCATGCCGCTGCCCAACCAGGACTTTTGCACCATTTTTTGTTGTTGCAATACTGCTCAGCTGATATGTGGCTTGCACGCGCAGTGCTACCAACAACCACAGGTCTGTCTGTAATAAGCCCATGAACAGGCCAGATGGGCAATTTTGTTATCTTTTTGGCATACGCTTCGGCTCTGTCGAACACATTGCAGTGCTTCTCAGCTGCGACATGGCTTTGAACCAAAGTACAGATCCAAAACGTCTTGAAAATGGCATGGCTGTCACCTAAGCTGCGCATGAAAGACAACATAGAGTAGTCTGAGATGGACTTCAATTGAAGAAGATTCTGGAGACAGCGCCACATCATTGTTTACTGCAGGACTTGCTGTACAGAGCCTACTATGCTCTCTGCTTGATTCAGACAGACAGTTTGCCCCACATGAGACCCTGAAAAGAATTAGGCAACAAACCTCAGCATCCCTGCCAAACTTGGCCACATGGGTCCTGCTGCGCCACACCCTATACCTCCTCTGAATGACCCTGGCAGCATGATTCAGGCGGCGATTATGCAACCAGGACGCCTCCAGGTCTGTGCGATTCCTCTCGACAGCCTGCAGCTGCTGCTGCAGCTGCTGGTATTGCGCTGACGAGGCAGCTATCTGGTTCTCCAGTATACCCTGCAGCCACAGCACAGACACCACGGTCAGATATGTGTTGACAATTTATCTGCGTAACATGCCCAAACTTACATGACTTAGCAGGAACCACTTGAATCAAATGCTAGAAACTACAGCAGATGCGACGTCTGCAAACATACATACATTGTTTGCATGTGGTACATACTGTATGGCTTGCTCTGTGACACACACACACACACACACACACACCAACACTGATGACACAGTTGGAGCACATTGCCAATAATTGTTTTTACCTCCGCATTTTGGTGTCTGGAGGTTTCCTGAGCTACAAAGGCCTGCAGCTCTTCATGCTCTTGCAGCATGGCTTCATTCAGCCTCAGTGCTTCTTGCTTCTCTGCAGTCACCTGCATGCAGCACCCCCCTTGTCACGCACACACACACGGACGTGAACAGGGCCCTCCACAAGACATGTGTATGCCAACTCTAGGTCAGCCTGCAATCACTGTTTAGCAGGCAAACCCTCGCGCCACCATGAAGATGGTGTTTGGTGCCTGCTTTGAACCCAATAGCTTGTGTGACAATGCAGTGGAAGAGTTGAAGTTGCTGTGATGCCGTACATGGGATGAATGCATGATGCTCATGAGCACTAACACCAGACTTGCTTTCACAACCCAATGAGACATGTCTGTCAGCAAGTGATAGGTAGCCTGTGTGACGTTGCTGTCCTTGATGTGATCAAGCACTAGCTTCCCTGCAGATGCTGTTTTGCAGCTTGCATGCCAGGTTCTACACCATGCAGCTGTTTGACAGGCCTGATCACCTGCTGCAGTGCCTGCCTGACAGTATTCACAGATGCCTCCAATCGCTGCACTTGTGCCCTTAGCCGCTGCCCTTCCCCAATCAACTGCTGCCTTTCAAGCTGAAGGCCCTCAAAGTCACTGCCCAGGCTTGATTTCTGCGCCTGGGCTGACCCCAAGCTGTCGTCCAGGGTCTTGACTGTCTGTGAGAGGCTGTCCAGCTGACTGCGCAGGTGTGAGATGGTGGTGTCCTGTGCTGCTGCCTGCGCCTGTGCTCTGTCTGCTTGCTGCTGAGACAGGACTTCTGCTCTGTTCAGCCGTTGCTGCCACCGTTGCTGCAGCACAAGAAAAGAAAAGGAAAGTTTACGCTTTGCAGCCGTTATAAAAGAAAAGTTTGTGCTTCTCAGCAAAAAGAAAAGTGTTTGCTTTGCTTGCTGTCTTGAACAAACCACTGCTGCCTTTGGTTGGCCACTAGCAACAGCATCAGGTCAATCATCTGCTCAGAATCATGTGACTGAGCAGTTGATGCAGATCATGCTGAACTTTTCGATGACAAGTGAAGCGCCTCCTACATGCTTGGGCTCAGCCCTACCAAAGGGCTTCTGCGCAGGGCAGCTGTCAAGAAACAAAAGAAAAGAAAAAACTACGCCTTTCGGCGTCAATTTGATGAGAAGCCAAATATTAGCCCAGGAGCTGTCAAGAAACGGCAGATTGTGGATGGAGTCACACCTCACACAGCTCCAGCTCTTGATCATGCTTGGTCTTCAGCCTTTCTGCATGTGTCTGTGCGGTGGTGCGTGCCTCTTGTGCCAGGCGGAGTGCATGGTTGAGGCGATCTGCTTCCAGCTGCTGTCTGTGCAGGGCTGCATCATGCTCCATCTCCAACTGCTGCCTGAAAGTATTCTGCAGCACAGAAGCCTCTCTGACGCTCATATGCGGTCCTCTACATTTGATGTTAGACCAGATATCAGATGGGCCTGTACACATCCTGAACAGGAGGGGGGGGG
>JAABUK010000731.1_pt1 | contig 66896 bp, 66 predicted proteins | sample 5559141 | NCBI WGS metagenome assembly JAABUK01 (sample SAMN10711869, study PRJNA513367) | rock metagenome | isolation source: Antarctica rocks | place: Antarctica: Victoria Land, Pudding Butte nord | collected 2016-01-03 | reverse complement strand
TAGGGTGGAGGTTGGGGTTGGGACTGCTAAGGCGGGAGCGGGAGCGGGAGCGGGAGTCGGAGCGGGAGTGGGAGTAGGAGGCCGAGTAGGAGGCCGAGTAGGAGGCAGAGGAGGAGCAGGAGCAGGAGCAGGATCGGAGGGGGCAGTATTGCGGTGAGGAAGGATCAGATCCACAAATTCTTCTCCCCAGGCTCCGGATATGAAGTCGATGGATATTCCGCAATCGCCGAGAGAGGAGAGCGCCCGTTCGTACGTAATGTCGTCGAGCTCGAGTTCTCCTTCGATTTCACCGTCGTCTTCTGCTGCTGCCACGGCATCCATGCCTTGCCCATTCCCATGCCCATCGCGATCAACTGCCCTCTGTTGAAGTTGAAGTAAAACATTGGCCCCTGTAACGAGCCTCAAGACTTCGATATTGTAGTCGCAAAGGATGAATCTGATCCTCCCTCCTCCAGCTCTGTCCTTCTCCTTCCCTCCTGAGTCTTCACGGTGGAAGTCTTCCTCCTTTGGTCGTCGTCGTCGTCGTCCTCCTCCTCCTCCTCCTCCTCCTCCTCCTCCTCTCTTCCTCCTGCCGAGAACATACTTCAGCAACACCAGACTCGGAATGGCGCTCCCAGCGCCTAGCTCAATGACATCAAATCTCGCCTCCTCATTCTCCCAACCACCATTTCCTGCAGCCCCCCCACCAATACCTATACCGACATTAAACTCCTTCAACCACCCTTCCAGGTCAGCTTCCCCTACTCCACCCCGCTCACCCCGATCGTGAAGGTACAGGTAGGAAGCAAGATAAGAGGCAAGATCAACACCACACTCCCACGTTTTGAAGCCCCCTTCATAAATCCTCGAGCGTAGATCATCCCCGCTCTCTAGCGTCGAGATTAGAGTCTCGTAATCATAAGAAGAATCTCTGCCCTTTCGGTCGTTGCTTGCGCTCGTGTTAGTACCTGCCTTCCCGGTCGTGTTGCCATTGGAGCCTCGGCCAGCGTCAGAGTCAGGCAAAGGCGCTATATCAGCCTCAGCTTTTAGCTGAGAACTGACGTCGAATAAGGACCGTCGGGGGATGTTGATTGAGCGAAGGTCTTGATGGTTTAGTGTTAACGGGGTCCGAGCGGTGAGGGGGATAGAGAGCGTGTTGTTGGATAGACTTGAGGGGAGGGTGGAGAGCTGGTTATGATCAGATAGCGGCAAGGAGAGGTGGGTATGGATCAGGACGAAGGATAGGAGACAAGCAAAATATAAGACTCGGATGATCATGCTGCCTTGCCTCATGTAGTAGGCAGGCTGAACAGCAAAAAGGCCCCGGTTTCCAGAGAAATAAACATTTTCACACAGCGGAAGGGAAAGGACATCCTTACTATTTCATCCAGACTATGTATCCGAGGAAGTAAAAGCTCCGGGTGCTGCTCTCTTTCGAGCTGAAAATCTTCAGTAATGTCGAGTTGCATTTCATCGTTGACGTATTCTGAACCGTCGTCGACGTCAGCATCTATGTCGTCGCCGGAGAATCCGAAGGTGAAGGTCGACGCCATGACTGAGAGATTCCGTCGAGGTTTATCTAACTGACCGTGCCATACTGGAAGTGGTGGGCATGGTCCTGAGGTGTCTTATTGGAAAGAACTGAGACCCACAATGGGCAACTTTGTTTAGGATGACTATATTTTCAAGTCGGGCAAAGGAGTTGTTGCAAGTGGATTTTATCCAATATATATCTCAGGATAAAGTTTTGACTCCAAGACCCGCAAACCACAATTTTCACGAAGTCTTCGACTTCTACGTCTCCGTTCATGTCTCCTGAACTCCACGCGTTCACAAGATCACCATTGCCACTCAACGCCGGCCTGAATACCTAATGACCATCAGGCAACCCATTCGTGATTTTCGGTCCCACAATCGCCTTCTCCAAAGCCTGCAATACATCTCTCTTCAAGTCCTCTGCATCCTCAATACCACAGCTGATCCTGACCAGATCATCAAACACCCCAGCCGCTTCTCGTTGATCTTGAGGAATACCAGCATGTGTCATACTGCTGGGCACCTCGACAAGACTCTCGACCCCACCCAAGCTCTCAGCCAAAACGAAGATGGATGCATTTTGGCAGAAACGTTCCGCAGCTGCATGACCGCCCTTGATGCGGAACGACAACATACCTCCACCCATACCGTCTCGGTGTTGCTTAATAGCAATGCGTCGGTGCGGATGTGATTTGATGCCTGGGTAATTGACAGAGATGACATGAGGAGATGCCTCCAATGCCAAAGCCACAGACGTTGCGTTGATTGATGCTTCTTTAGCTCGCAGATGCAACGTCTTTAGGCCACGGTGCGCCAGCCAACAGTCAAAGGCTGACGGTACAGCTCCGATGGCATTTTGAAGAAAAGTGAGTCGCTCCTTAAGATCATCCGAGTTGAATGCAGCAACGCCCATGACGACGTCAGAATGACCGTTGATGTACTTTGTGACTGAGTGGACCACAATGTCTGCCCCGTGGTCGAGAGGGTTTTGAACATAAGGACTGAGGAACGTATTGTCAACCACAACCATGATACCATGCTTGTGAGCCACTGAAGCGACACCCCTTATGTCAACTAGTCTGAGGGTGGGATTGCTCGGACTTTCGATCCAGATCAATTTGGTCTCTGCTGGGCGGATCAAATCCTCAACATCTACCTCGAGATGTGGTGAAAATGTGACGTGAACTCCATGTGCTGCTGCGACCTTCGTGAAATATCTATGTGTTCCTCCATAAACATCGGAGACCGAGACGACATGTGAGCCTGCAGCGAGAGATTGCAGGATCGTGGCAGTGGTAGCAGAGCCAGAAGAAAAAGCGAGGGCGTATCTGGCATGTTCCAGTGCGGCAATGGCTTCTTCAAAGTCGTCTCTATTTGGGTTGGAGGACCGGCTGTATTCGTATGGACCGATTGGCTTTCCCACTGACGTTTGCGCAAAAGTGGTCGAGAGAGAGATTGGTGCAATGACTGCGCCGGTGGAAGGATCGAGGTGAGTGCCAGCATGAACTGCTAATGTACCGAAGTTGTGGACAGGAGTAGGTGCCCGAGGAGGAGTATCGATGGATCCATTGGCTTTAGTACGGAGACGCTCATTAGGACGTAGCGGCAGCGGTGAGAGCGTCATCGCAATACCCAAGCGGATAGATGAAAACGATGTTGAGGTGGGTAGCACGAGATCTGCCAGGCAATCGAGGCACGCCGCCGGCTTGCGCGGATCTGTGTCGTGGAGATTTCTTGCGAGTTTCTGTTTCTGCAATAGCTTAAGGGGTAGCAGGGGGGATCGAGGGTCGCTCAGTAGAGTGTAGTCATATAGCTGTTGTCTTCCACCTGGGGACCAACGACGTATTTATTCTATCCCCGTTGTACGCGATGAGTGATTAGTGAGCAAGAGCTTGATGACGCCATCGCACCGTACAGGACGTATCAGAAATGATGGCCGGCCAGCTCCGTAGATCCGGGCAGCAAGCGGCCTCCACTTCTGTCTCTGCTGGAACGCTGCTGACTGCCAACCTCATATCGCAAGCACATCTTTGCATTCTTCAAGGAGATACTGGTACGCACAACACCAGACGGTACGGGAGTGCGGAGTGTAAGACAGCTTGACGATACATGCGGTCCCTGATTGATTCCATCCGCAGTGTGTCTGCCCGTTTTGCTTTGCGGAATGAGGGAGATGACCTCGCTGCCTCTATCAAAGAAATGCATCACGGCCTGGCCAAAGCACGGCTGCAAGGAAACAGTCTCCTTCTGGATTCCAGTCGTGACCTGAAGACTCGTTTCTGCTCACAGACCCGAAGATAATCAACGGATCGCTTGATCTCCAATATCCTGCGGAAATCTCCCAAGCTCTTACCGAGTCTCGCTCTCTTTTCCAACGGGCTGGAGAGATATCGGCTCAGCTCTCGTCTGCGCGCTTCTCTTCACCCATGTTCTTTTCCTTACCAAGAACCAGCTACGCGTAGCTTTTGAGAATCGTCGCTGCAAAACTCGACCCACTGCTTACAAGGGTCCGCTTTCGAGCATGGTCGATTGCGCCTACCAAGTTCACGATGGAGCCCTGGCACGAGAATCAAAAAATCCCAGTGAATATGACGTACAAGAAACATGCAGAAGAGAGTGGGTGCGGACTTCACGCAACTATTGATATCCCAGCACGAGACTGTATCATTTCCATCGAAAGACCGCTCGTCATCTCGCTCGACATTCCAAGGCTTAAAGATACATGCTACTGGTGTCTAGGTTACAGAAACCAGGGGAGTGAGAATCCAAAAGTCGTCAATCTCGAAGGGGACAGCAAGTTACAAATCTGTACAGGTTGCCATGTGGTCAGATACTGCACAAAGGTTGGTACAGCTTTTCCTGAGAACCAATCCCGGTGCTCTCTTCCCAGAGAACAAAATGCAATTCATCACCATGAGAAACTGACCCTTCTTCGCACTTTGCTAAGCCAATGTCCGCTAGTGGTGCCAAACATGGTCATGGAGATCAGTACACAAGCACGAGTGCGGTCTCTTCGCCCGGTTGCATCCTAACGTCCTGCCAAACAATGTCCGAGCTATCAATCAGCTCTTACTGCTTCGTAATGCGTCGAAGCTTCCACCAGGAGAATGGGACGACTTCATGAAGCTCGAATCACACCTGAAAGAGTGGAAATCCAGAGGTGGACAGAGCTGGGAGAATATAGGACTCATGGCTCGAGGAACCAAAGAATATTCTCGTACGAGTCTCAGCGAAGAGACGTTGCGGGAGATCTTCTGCAAGGCATGCAACTTTTTATTCATCTCTGATGCCGCCACTAATTCCTTCTAGCTTTTGGTCAATTGCTTCACGATGGTCGACCACTGCTATGACCCGTTAGGACTTGCTCTTCATCCGCTCGCAGCCCTCGTTAATCATAGTTGCAACTATAATGCAATAGTACGCTTCGACAGGTCGATGTACTCTCAGCATACTCTTACCATCCGTGCATTACGTCCGATTGCTCGTGATGAACAGATCGTTGTATCCTACATCGACGCAACCAATCCACGCCATGTGCGGCACAAAGAGCTGCAAGATAAGTATTTCTTCACTTGCGAATGTAGCAAGTGCTCGAGTGTGCAAGTGAAGGAAGAAGGACTCTCCAATTCTCTGCAACCCAATGATCAATTACTCGTCGAACAACAAGCCTTCGAGCTTCTCGCCGCAGCCCGGAAAGACACAAGTATCACTGGACCCATCCAAAAGCTGCAATATGGCATACACATTCTCAGGAGAACCTACTCATGGCCTCTTCATCGTCAACCTCTCGCTTCCCTTCGCCAACAGCTCGTTGTCTCCCTCATAGCCGCACGCCAACTACATCTGGCCTTTTTACATGCATGGATCCAATACCGGTCCATCGACCCCAAATTGATGCCCGAAAAGCATCATCCCATCCGCCTCGTCCATCAATGGCTCATCATTGCCCTACTGAAGGGTATCGACCGCGCCGATATCTTGACAGAGAAAGAAGACATCCCAATCCAGAAATACAACATCTTGAACAAATCGATCAATCTCCAAACGATTCGTCGACACGTTCTCTATGATCTCTTCCAGAAAACCAAGAACGACAAGGACGACATCAAGACCGAGGCTAGTTTCGCCGACATGGTCCGCAACATGTACTGGCGTCATACTGGACGTGGGCACTGGGCAGAAAACTCCGTCGACCGAACCAAATTCCTCGAGGAAGTTGAGAAAATGAGAGTGTGTACCACAGAGATTCTCGAACAGGAGCTGGTGTGGGGCGAGTCCACTTCTGTCCCATGAAGAAGGCCAATTTAGCTAAAAGTAGTCGGTCTGAGAAGAGTTGATTATGTGAGGGTTTGCAACGCTTGGAGTCTGGAACAGGACTTGATATCGGGTGACTAGATCCAGGGCACGATGAAAAAGGTGTCGGCGGATCTTTTTGTCTGCATAATGAGCACACCCATGGGAAACGCATATGGCACAGGCATAGTCGAACCGAAATGGAAGATTTCTGCCGACCGAAGGATCGACCTGGATGACAATCTATGAAATGCTGCTGGAAACAACGGAGGGTGCTATCGGATGGCAATTGGCGAGCTTTCAAAGGTAACGCAACACGAGAAGCTAACCTGACATGCTGAACCACGGGAGAGGAGTGAATCTCCGCTGCAAGCTATTTCTCGACTCGTACAAAGAAAAGTGCTTGCCGGAGACAATGAAGTCACCAGGCCGGAGGTTCGAACTGGTCTCGAAGATAGTTTGTGCCGAATTGAGCTATCTGCCAAGGACCTCGCAGAGCTTTGCCGGCCATAACTCATGCTCTTCATTCGAGTTCATCCTACCTACTTGCGAATCCCACAACCTCCAGCTCACCAAATCCCTCTACTTTAGTGGAATAAACCTCGATGAATGCGTAGCCCCAATACCCGGCCTCCCATGCTTCACAGGCTTGTAACTGATACTAAATTCCCCCAGGTAGAAGCCCACCATCTCCGGCTTGATCTCCACCTGATTAAACTCCTTCCCGCTGTAGATCCCAATCACCGACCCGATCATCTCCGGCACGATGATCATATTTCGTAGGTGTGTCTTGACGAGGTCAGGCTTCTCGTTTGGCTTGGCGGCTTGCTTCGCTTTTCGTAGCTTTTTGATCAGGCCCATAGGTTTGCGCTTCAGGCCGCGGTTGAAGCGGCGACGGGCTCGGGCGTGGACGACATCGCGGAGTTGTTCGGAGGATAGGTCTAGTAATCTGGCGGAGGGAGAAAGAGGATGTTAGCCAGAGTTCCTCTTTGGGGGATAGAGTGAAGATTGGGTAGGAGTAGACGGTAGATTCGATATTTGAGAGTCCGGAAAGAGGCAATACATACTGGTCAAGGTCGATTCCTCTGTATGAAAACTTTCTGAATGTTCTCTTCTTCTTGAGTTCGGCAGCCTCTTCGGCATTCTATAAACGTTGCGGTCAGTCATCTGAACGTTGGTCCTTGGGATTCAGGTAGTTCCTTACGTATTCGGCGTCAGCCATGGTGACAAGCTGGTTTGGATGTGCTTGTTGCTTGTCGATGGACGCTCGAAAAAGAGAGGAAACACGATGAAATTGCGATTGACGTTGCCAACTTGAGGCTGCTAAGACTTCGGTTTGGGCAAATGGTGCGGGACTTGGCAGCTTAAGCTAGACTTAGGGCTTAGGGCTAGACCATGGTGCTTCCGGGCATGCTCACAGTAGTCACGCCCACAAGTCGTTCTTAGCTGAGGTATAGTGCAAGTTCTAGGGTGGGTGAGGTTGTCCATTCCACGTCTACATTGATGTCGGTATCTGTCAGTCCCAAACGCGAGCGCAATTGCAAATTGTCCAGGAGAAATTCACAACGACAAGGCACGATGCTGGATATCTTCTTGACGAGGTTGTAGCTACCGAAAGCAACAACCTCAAATCGGGCTGCAACTGGCGCCGAACGGAGCAAAATAATCGAGTGATTGTAGCTCAAGATGCTGTAGTTGAGTCCTGTGCAGCATTCTCCCTACCCTCGGAAAGCATTTAGTCGAAGAGACCAAAGCCCATGTCCTCGTCCGACTCCTCCTTTTCTTCTTCCTTCTCAGCAGGCTTCTCTTCCTCAGCGGCTGCAGCACCACCTGCGGCAGGAGCGGCACCTGCTGTCGCTGCACCACCACCAGCACCACCACTTGGAACGGAAGCGAGTTTAGATGAGCCTTCTTGGATTAACTGAATTAACGCGTCAGTAATAGAAGGTATCATTCAGCGAGTTGCGCTTGGCATACCATCTGGAGATCTTTGCCCTCCAACTCTGAGAGAAGCTTCTTCAGTCGGTCTTCTTCGGCATCAATACCGACAGAATCAAGAACGCCTTTGATATCGGAAGCCGATGGAGATGTATTGCCAGCGAGACCGAGCAGGAGGTAAGCCGCAAGATGCTTCATTTCGAGTTTGTGTCTGGACTGCGTCAGTAGCAAGCAAAAGGTTCTGCGAGATTGAAACGAACGTGGAGATTGTTTAATGGTTGAACAAGAGAGTCAATCGATTTAACCGCGATGTTGGGCGGAGACTGAAACGTCAAGTTCGTGATAAGGTAGTATTGATCAAACGAGTTCGTATAAGTTAATTGATTTCGATTGTGGACTTCTGAATTTCAAGATCTTTGCCAAGAGTCAATTCTTGGCACTCGTTGCGGCTCAACGTTAAGCAAGGGAATCTGATGAATGAGTGTATGAAGAGAAGAAGCTATCTACGCAAACTAGCAAGGAAGAAGGAAATAGGTCTCTGCTGAGTAAGCCGCCAAGGAGGACCTACAACAGAATCACCCGCAGGCCGCAACCGAAACACCAACCATTTCACTTCATTTCACTTCACTTCCCAGTCAGAGTGGCGTCCTTTCTGCCTGCACATTTACAAATACTCCTGATTTACACCTCACTATTAATTGTTGGTATCCCACAGTATCGTCTCGTATTTCACATCTAGACCGACGATTGGCCACAATCCTTTGACGAGATCATGACTTCGACTCCTTTCACAAACCATCAACGGTGACAGAACAGCGTTTCGACAAGAACGCCAACAAGTTCTCTTCCCAATCAAAATGAGCTTTCTAGATGTTCTCGACTCTATCGGGACAGGGCAGCGCGCAGCTGCTCCTCAGGCTCAACAGAGTACTTCCTCGTCAAAGCTGCCTCATCCGTTGCCCAACCCTACCACAGCAAAACTGAATGCGGCAGTCTCTCGTCCGGCACTTGATGAAGCATTTACCGTGCCAAACGGGACGAAGAGAACGGTCAACGAAGCTTACAAAGCCGCAGAAAGGCTATCGCAACCGTCTCAAAAGCAGGCGTCCTCATCTGGGATACAAGACAGAAAAGCGGCTGTGAACGTCTCTTCCCAGGCTGCTCCCAGAAGTTCACCTGTGAGAGCCGGTATCCCTACTTCCTCAGCTACTACCGCCAAAGTTCCTCGCCCGGGCTCATTTGCTGCTCTGATGGCAGAGGCAAAAGCTGCCCAGAAACAAAGGGCGAAGAGCGAGGTTGGCCTAATCAAGCACCAAGCCACGTCAAAGATTAGATTGTCAAAGTCCGAAAGGAGAAAGCAGGAGGAAGGAGACAAAGCCATGAGGGCGAAGTTGGGAAAGCAGCCTCAAACCAACAGTAAGGTGGAAAAACGAGCCCCTCTGGATCCGAAGAAGCGGTCAGAATATTCATACTTAGGAACCGCAAAGTCTGCTCCACCAATATCTTCCTACAAAGGCACTGCTGGTCGCCCTAGCCAACATAGGCCTTCCTCTGCGGACGCGAGGCAGAAAGCTGGCAAGACACCTAGAAGGTATGATGAATACCTCGGGACAGACGAAGAAGATGAAGGTGATGATATTGAAGCGGTTGATATGGACAACGGATATGGGTCGGACGCATCTTCCGACATGGAAGCTGATGCGTTCGATGTGGAGGAAGAGGAAACGAAAGCCCTTCGAGAGGCTAGAGCTGATGATGCAAGAGAATTGGCGCGCGAGAACAAGCTGAAGCGGGAGAAAGAACAACGGAGGAGGAAACTGGAGGCGCTCGCACAAAAGCGACGTTGAGGCGGCGATCAGGAGGCTGTTACTTTGTTTCTGTTACTTTGTTTCTGTTACTTTGTTTCTGCTGCCGGGAACTTGACTGCCGGGAACTTGACTGCCATAATTCAATGGCATTTGCACCAGGAAGACACTGTATGGGATACTTTTGGAACGTCTCCTTTGGGATTAGCGAGCATCAAAGCCTCTGATTTGAAGGGTGTGGCACATTCACAAAGCCAGTCAGCGCCCGATCTATGATTGCTGACGATACAGATAGCAATCTATGATACAGCATCCTCGATGTGCTTAATCTTCTGTCAATGTTCTAAGAGCACCCCCTACCCCCTGATAGTAAGCTGCAGTAAGGTGTGACGATAGGTGACATCACTGCGTCAAACCTCCCGGGGCTGTCACATTCTGCCTTTTTCAGAAGCCATATTTCAAACATTACTTTGCAATCGTTCTGGCATTGAGTAGGTGGTTGACATTGTTCAGACTGCCATTTTATCAAATTGTTTCGCGTTCTGCAAAGACGCGCAGGCTTGTCCTATGTCTCCACCAGCTCAGTCCGATTCGTCGATACCCACCATGACGACCTCCACGAAAGCCATGATGGCGAAGGTGAAACAGTTAGTCCCGCCCATGTTAGAGAAGTTCTACAAAGGTTAGCGTTCCAAGACAGAATCCTGATTATATAGAGTGTACCTAATGATGCTACGCAGGCCAATTGGGTCGAGTAGCGGTCATTGGAGGAAGTGTCGAGTAAGATACCCTACATGTATCTAGATCCTGATGCGTGGCGTACTCCACGGGGCTCTGCAGGAGTCCTTTGTGCTACGTTTGCACAGACATCAGCCAAGCTCGAAGTTGAAGCTGACAGGAGATTATTTGATCAGCTACACAGGAGCACCTTACTTCTCAGCCATGGCATCTGCCCGACTAGGTTTGTGTTCTTCCAGCTGCATACTTCAAGATACCTCAATTGACGTTCTTCAGGATGTGATCTTGTTCGTTCCTCTCATCTACGCTGGAAAACCCTTGCTTATCTTCTACTCACTCTTTCTTCTTTTCCAGAGCTACGTGATCTGTGAACCATCTGCATCACAAACCATAAAGTCTTACTCGCCAAATCTCATGGTCTCTCCCCTCCTCCGTTCTTCCAAAACTCTCGCTGTGAGTCACGAAGACCCATCGGTTGACGAAATGACCTCTCCAATCCTTGATCTGCTGCCAAGGCTTCACGTTTTGGTCATTGGTCCTGGATTAGGACGAGATGAGATTACTCTCAAGCAAGTTGCAACCGTGATTAAGGCTGCAAGAAAGCAGGAGCCTCCGGTCCCCCTTGTTCTAGATGCTGATGGGCTCTTCCTCATCAATTCGGACCCTGACCTGATCAAAGGGTACACAGAGTGCATATTGACGCCAAATGTGGTCGAGTTTGGTAGACTTGTCAAATCACTCGGTGTAAATGTCGATGATGGAGATCGGACCAAGGATTGCGAAAAGCTGGCAAAAGCACTGGGTGGAGTTTGTATCATTCAAAAGGGAAAGGATGACTACATCTCAAATGGAAAAGGAACAACAACTTGTGATTTCAAAGGTGGTTTAAAGAGGTCGGGTGGACAAGGTGATACACTTACTGGCTCTTTGGGGACTTTCTTGGCATGGCGACAAATCTATCATGAAGGACTGTGGGACGGGGCGGCAGGAGAGGACAAGATGTCAAGATCAGAGTCACTTCTGGCTGCAGCATTTGGAGGCAGTGCGATCACGAGGGAATGCTCAAGAAAGGCCTTTGAAAAGAATGGACGGAGTCTCCAAGCTAGTGACCTGACAGACGAGGTTCACGGATCCTTTTTGACCTTGATCGGTGAGCCAGAAGGTGGAAGCACGTTGTAAACATGACTTGTATAGTATTCTAGAAGCTGTGGAAGCTCTTCAATGTGTAGAATTGTGGTCTTAATAACAAGACTGGATGTGTGACCATGCGACTGATTCGGAGCATTTCCAGAACTGGCAGAACAAGGGGAACAAGATGACATAATGGTCAAGGTGCGGATCCTTCAAATTTTGGTCGTGTCTCGAAGTCGCAAAGAAGATCGATGAGTTTCTGATACGTTCCTTGTTCGCTGCATTTGTCGTCATGAATCGAATGGTGTCGTCGAGGCGGCTGCTACGTATGTTGTCTTCTTCTATCAAGAATACACCTTCTGCACAACCCGCTTCACGATCTATCTGCTTTGCATGTCGCGAGCCTCTTCGGGCTTCAAGCGTCGCTCGCGCTCAAAAGACAGCCTCCATCTTATCTTGGACCAATCGATTTGCTCGTTCTGTTTCGACATCAACTGCTACAGAGCCATCTGATGCGCAGAGCTCATCCTCTGTCCCAGATGTCTCAAACCATTACTCCATATTCCCGGACACTCTTCCTCTCGGACCTCCACCTGCCGGCCCATTCATCATAGACCTCATCTCCCTTCGGCGCGAATTCCTTCAACTACAAGGTCGCTTCCATCCCGACAAATTTCCACCGGAACAGAAAGCAAAAGCCGAAGCTCTATCCTCTCGTATCAACGAGGCGTACAAAGCGCTCCGTGACCCACTAGTCCGCGCCCAATATATACTATCCCACACCTATGGCATAGATGTGACCTCGGAAGACAACGGCTCCCACCCGGTGGATCTAGGAATACTGATGGAAGTGATGGAGGCACAGGAAAGTATCGAGGAAGCTGAGACGGAGGAGCAGATAACAGCACTAAAGGAGCAAAATCAAGAGCGAATCGAAGAATCACTCAAGTTACTGGATGATGCTTTTTCGAGTGGCAATGCTGAGGCGGCCAGAATGGAATGCATCAGACTTCGTTACTGGGCCAGTCTAGGGGAGGGACTGAAGGCGTGGAATGGCAAAGGGAGCGAAGTCAGGCTCGTGCACTGAATCATTTATTATCGAAGGAGGCAGGCCAGCAAGAGTCAATCATTCTTCCAAATCAACCATCTGTCCCTACTTACCAAGGCAACTCCTGGCCATCGAAGCCAAAAAACCTCCCACTCGTCTCCTCCTTCGTCGCTCGATCAATCTCACTCAACAACCCATCTACGGACTGCTCAAGCTCCACTGGCGGCCTCTCCACGAACCCAGATTTATCTGCAGCATACTGCCCCATCTCCGTCTTGACCCACCCGGGATGCAACGGCTGAAACACGATATCTGCGTTCTCGAAATGCAGTTTCCGCATCGCGTAATTCACTGCAACCTTGCTTACGCCGTACGCAACAGCATCGAAGGCTTCCTCCCCCATGCTGCCGATGGATGCGACGGATGTCGAGATTGTGAAGAATTTAGGGTTGCTGGATTTCTTCAGAAGCGGCAAGGTTGCTTGGAATAGCAAGATGGGCGCCACGGCGTTGATGAAAAAGTGCGATTCGAGCTCTGAGGCTTTGACGCCGGAGACGGGGCCGTATTGCGTGAGTATACCGCTGTTTGCTATGACTATATCGAGTACGTCGATATGATTGGTGGACTGGACGGCTTTGATGGCATTGAAGGGGGAGTCAGTGGACGCAGCGTCGTATTTCTCGACAATCAACTTTGAGCCCTCCGCCTTGGGAAGAGATGAGAGACTCTCCGATGTATCATGGCTTGGATCTCGGACAAGCACGATGAGGGTGGACTGTGGGCGGCTCAGGAGTTTGGCAACGAGGCCTTTGCCGATGCCACGGTTGCCGCCGGAGATGAGATATGTTTTGGACATGGTACGTCTTTAAGCTGTGTATGTTGGACTGGATGTTCGGTGGGGATTGGATTGCCTTTGAAGCGTGGATATATGGAAGCGATTTGGAACGGACTTGGGAGCTCTGTCTTTCCAGTCAAAGCCAAATGCACCGTCCCTTTTATATGTTGTACGGTGCTCAGTGGGTACAAATTTGCGTCACTGATGGTCTTATGCGGTACAGATCTCGTATACCGTACCATTCTCATCCTATTACAAGCTCAAAATTAGTCCGCATCCCACATAATGCCACAAAGTGGCCCAGCGCTGACAAACTTGGCATAAGTTATTCATCACCCTCGCTTCCCTGCATGCTTATTCTGCTGCTACTCCTATTGCGACTGCCATCGCTGCTTTACCTCCGGCGCACTCCATTGCTTGATGTGATGATGTTCCGACTCTCGCAGGGTGGGACTGGTGGCCATGGTCACGGAAAAAGTGTTGTAGGTCCTCCTTGGCGGCTTACTCAGCACAGGCCTATTTCCTTCTTCCTTGCTAGTCTGCGTAGATAGCTTCTTCTTCATACACTCATTCATCAAAAAGTGGTGAGGGTATTTCGACGACCTACCCGTATACAGGGTGCTGACACATACTTGTGATTGCTGCTTTACAGGTTCTGGGGTTGCTGACAGAAATGATAGGTTCGACGCGTATCAGGCACGACGTGGAAAAGGACTGGCTTATCAAGCTTTGATTTGTTTGCGTATGTACTTTTCTTGACTCTTTTGTACGAGCTTTGTACTCATCCGCTGGACTAACTAAATGGGTGACCGAAACCTGTTTCTGAACTTTGCTCTGCTGATCAAGGGATCGGTGGTTAGAGCGTGTTCGCGATGGTCTTCGGTTACCTGGGCAATTAGCCAGCGGAAGAACGATGAGTGCATGGCAGTCGCCAGATTCAATGATCACCCTGACGGTGGTCCAAGGACTGCGGCGAGATGGTCAGGCGGTATGGGGCGCTAATTGGAAAACCACAGACCTCTCGAATCGATCAAGTGCAAGCGGCAACCGCCACAAAGCTATTGAACCTTCTTGTCGCCGTTTTCTGCACTCTCGGCCCTCTCCTTCAGCACAAAGCTCTTGGTCGCCCGGGCCAGCCCTTCTTCCAAGCCAACCAGAGGAGTATATCCACATCGCCTCTTTAGCTTCTCACAGCTGAAATACCGTGTCATGCAAGCATACTTGACAGCCTGTCTCGTCATCTTCGTCTTGCGTCCGGTAATGTAAGTGCTTAGTTCTGCCAATGCACCGATAGGAAGCATGAATCCTTTAGGTATGTGCCATACTTTTTTCATGGTCACCGGACGGCCATATAGGGCCCAGACGTAGTGTGCCACATCCCAGAAGTAGGTGGGGGAATCATTGGTGACATTGAAGGCCTCTCCGTCGACCTTTTCATGGTCCAGTGGAGCAGCTTCGCCAGCTGTTACACGTGAATGAGTATGCAAGAGCGCTTCTGCTGCTATAGCTAGTCCAAATGCAACGTTGCCGACGTAAGTATTGTCGAAGAGATTGTCGCCCTCTCCAAGCTGAAAATGTAGTTGCCAGTCCGGTGCATAGGCGGCTGTCCGTAGCAAACCATCTGTCATACCCGCACCATCCTTCTCGCCCACGATGCCTGCCGGTCGAATAGCGCAGGTCAACATTCCATTGTGCTTCTTGTTTGCTTGCAGCACAATTTCCTCGGCGTCAGCCTGTCAACAGAGGTATTCGTCAGCAAAGGCTCCAAAGGGAAGAAGACCCAACCTGCAAAGAACAAAAGCAAACGTGCCTTGGTCTCCGAATAGTATTCCACTGCATGCGGCCGCACGAGTGGCCACCTTTCATCCGCGTTGATCAAATCACTTTGGCCGTCATGGACTACCGAGCAAGAGCTCGTATGCACAAATGCCTTGCATTTCCCACCCCAGTCTCCATGTAGTCCTCCCGCAACTTCTAGCAGAGTTTTTGTCCCTTCGATGTTGACTTTTCGAAGTATCTCTCGCGGCGAATCATACGTCGGCGACGCAGTATTGATGACAATCTCAGGCTTTACCTTGCGAAAGATAGGAAGCAGGGAATCGGGATCGCAGATATCGCCTTCGTGGTAGGTGGCTCCCTGTAAACGGTTGCGAGTACATCTAAGGTCAAGAACGTGGACCTCTGTCTTTTCGTACACAGGGTATCGAGAGCGTAGAGTAGGGAACGTGAGCGAAGCTGGATCAACGCTCGATGATTTCTTCGAGGTGGAAGTATTCCATGAAGGAAGGTCGTCTTCTGAGGGGAAGTTTAGGAGTTGATCTACTACATGGTAGCCCAGAAAGCCGCAGCCTCCAACCACTAGGACTTTGCCTAGTGCTATGGGAGCAGAAGAATCAGGGCCCATAGTGCTGTTGCAAAAAGCTCTGGAAAGCTGTTGTGGTCATGGTCTTTAAGATGCAGAAAACATGCACCTCTCCCATGATCGGTAGTGTGAGGGTGCAGAAGTTGATCAGTGGAGACGTTAGGCTCCGGAACCGTTGTTCCCGACCGTGGTGCGATGGCCAACAGCCTCCGAAAAGTTGCACCCCATTCACAGACAGCCCATGACTTAGAGAAGTGAGCAAAACATCGAGCTAGTATTTCTTGTTATCTTTGTGCAATCGAGAAAAGATGTATACGAATTGCGACCCTCGAAGAAACATTCCGCTTATCCACGACGCCGTCGCTCCGCATGCTGAAAGTGTCAAAGATCACGCCAAAGCTCATGTCTCGCCATCGGAGTGATGCCAGCACGATGCACCGTTCGCTGTACCCTTGCACCAGTGCAAAATGCAAGCTGGCTGCTAGACATCGTCCTGCCTATGACTAGGGAAGCCAGTAAAGTAGGAGGTGTGGATGCACTATGCCCATTGCCGCTAACACTCATCCATGCTTCGCTCGACCGACCGACGTAGCTGACGATGATACTTCTTTTTATCATCGGCACTGCCCCAGTAAAGCTTTGCGGCCTCTGGATGAACCGTAGTTCGGGGATCATAGGGTGGAGAGTCGTCTTCCAGCGCTTCAACAATAGCATCAATGTGTGACTTCATCTCTTCCACCCTTTTAGGAAAGTAGCAAAGAGTGCCGTCTTTAGCAACTCGATGATGATAGATAGGCGTGACAACCTTGACTCTGGGTTGCTCGTCTGGAAAGCGAGGGCTTAAAGAGATCTTGATCTTGAACATGCCTCCATCGAGATGGGTCATTGGCTTGCCAAAATAGGTGATCTGCCAAAGAAAAGGGTTGTCGTCCACAAGCTCTAAGTCAAGCGTAAACGCTTTGTTCTTGTGCGCTTCAACAATCTGCTCGTGTTGACGCTGAAGATTGGCCGACACGCCAATTTCTCGTCTCTTCGCAGTTAATCCTTCTTCAGCCCATCCTTGGGTCTCCTTGTGAATGGTGTCGTGGATGAGGTTGAGTCGTCGCTTCAGATCGCTGTATTGGTATGTGCCGTCCATGATGTTGCCGCCATGCTCGAATTCCATTTTCTGAAATTTCTCGCCGTCTCTGTGCTTTTTGGCGAATATCTCGATGGTACTTAAATAGGTGTCGTAGTACCAGAGAAAACGTCTTTTGAACAAATCTTTGAAGGGTTCGAATTTGATCTTCTCCGTATCACCCATTTTCTCCAGCGCCTCTTCCACGTCATTGTCGATATCGGATTCCCAAGCAGGTGCAGGTGGCTCGACTTGACCATTGGGCAGGATGCCGAGCTGCTCTTCGAGCTTCTGAATGATGGCGATGCGCAAAGTCTCATGCCGGATCTACGAGTGGTTTAGCATCCCGCCATTTGCTCCAATATTCTCATTCTCACCTTATCCACATAGAGGCCTTGGTGCCTCAGCTCGTCCGGCTCCTTCTTGTTCTCGTAACCCGGCTCATTCTCGTACGGATTCGAGGACATCAAGCTTTGGATTGATATGAGGATTGATTCAAGGCCCTGGGCAGATGACCATTCTTCTCCGGGACGCTCTCCCCTCCATGTGCCCAAGATTGACAAGCACACCTTTCCCCCAGCATAGATATTAGGGTTGAAGCGACATCGGCCGCCATTCGTCGTAGTCGCTGTCACGGAGGGTGGATTGCTAGGGTAGTCTCTGCCGAGCCTTACATTGAACTCAAAGAAACCAAACTCGTAGGGGGTCTCAGGAGGACCGATGATGAGGGCCTTGATGTGTTGAATGTTGGAGTCTTGAAATGCAACCGCGATAGCTTGCACCTGTCGGTTACCGGGAAAACAAGGCGCTCGGAAAGAACTTACATAGGTCGGTGCCTTGTTGAATATGCCGAATCTCCTGCCTGGTTGTCAGAATGATTCCGAAAGCACCGGCTAGTAGCTTACTTTGGTGATCCTCACCGCTGTTGAGTTCGACATCTGACCGTTGTTGGGGGTGGTGGTAATGTTCAAGAGCAGGATCTGGAAGGCTTGAGTTGCAGTTGAGTCATGAGATTTCTGTTGAAAAGGAGCATGACTGCAGGAGAAGTGCCTGAGATACTGAAGAGGATATTGAAAGGGTGCTCAGCGCCGGGTCCTAGGCATCAATGCGCTAATTGGGGCTGTCAAGCAAAGGTTCCCCTCTATGCAAAGCTGTGTCTTTGTTCGCTCCACCTCAAGGCTGAGCAGCGCGCCGCAGAGCCGCAGTCGTAGTCCCATGCATAGAATAAGGCTGGTGATGGGCATTTCTTGGTGCCGTTTTACTATTATGCATCGGAGAAGTCATCAACAAAGTGGGTCAGCCTACGTTTTGAAGCGTACTGTAGTCTGCTTCTCATACGCAGCATTTCCTAGCCTCGACCGTGACATTGGGAGTCAACTGCAGGTTCAATGCATCATGGGTGGCCGGATGGCTAGTAGCGCGAGGTGCACAGCTTGTTCAGACTACATGATGGAAATCACACACCATACTGCTGTCCTCCGTATGAGAACAAGACAGTCAAACCCACCCCCTTCTCTGGAGTCAAGGTGGCTGGAACAGTGGTAGGCAAGCAAAAGGCGAGCTTGGTGGATGGACTTTGGACCTCGTGATCCATCGATTCCAGAAATCAATGGATACGCCAGCTCGCGAGCCCCGACTGACTGGCTTGTAGACAGCATGTATATTGCCAGGTGTTTATGAATCCTGCCCATACATGTAAGTCGCAGTTACGCCTCGTGGTGAACTGATGCAGCGATCATAGAAAGCTTAGCGGCTTGGCAATTCCACCGTCCAGGGTGATGTTCTTGCGCTTCGCTGTCCAACTAAGTAGGGGGGCGAAGCTCTGGTGTCGTGCTTGAGTGCGAAATCAAAGACCTACACCATTCAAACAATTCCTCTCGTGCAGCGCGGCGCTGTCGTATGTGGATTCTTCTTCATTGTCGCTCATTTCGTCATCATCCGCAGACAGCGCTGCTTCGTGGGACAAATCCTGTCCTGCGACAAGACCGCACTTTTCTCTCACTCCGAACATCTGCAACCCGCCCGCAACCAAAGCCAATTTGATCTGTGGCACTATTCAATCCGGAAATTCAGATTTCAACCGTCTTTTGGGGCGACTGAGCCGTTGGTGTCAATTGGTATGAGCCGCCGTGCTGTCTTTTGATGTTTCGAGGCCTACAGAAGTGAGGACCTGTGAAACTTGTCAAACAGAATTGGCCAGCGCTCCAAATTTCCGCCTGTAAGCAATGGAAGCGTCTTCCTCTGAGTTATTGCTGATAATTAACCCAGACAGTGAATCAGTGGGAAGTATTCACTGCCAAGTTAATCGATCTAGCATCTCCTTGTGCATCTGACTTGACGCTGCTTGAAGCGCTCCATTCACCCCGGCGCCCTCTGCGCTCACCAGCTGCGCTTCTCTCCACCCTTCAAACGCCCTGGCGCCCTTTACGTCCGTGAGTCTCTTGCCGGAGCCTTCGCTGCTTGACTAGTTAGAGAGGCTCCAACTATGCCTGGCAACCCGCATGCCAATACTGGGGGAGCTCCGCCCTTTGTCAACGGGCAATATAACAACACCACACCGGAGAATGTCAACGAGGGTCACTATGACAGCGACACGCGTTACTCAACGGACAGTCGTCCTGGTAGATCTCAAGAACCAGGTGGTGGAGATGCCACAAGTTCCAGGAGCCGATCTAGAACGAATGGTGTTGCAGGTCAGACAAATTCCAGCGGGCACTTGAGAACCTGCAAGAAATGTGGTGAAGGTCTTACAGGGCAATTTGTTCGTGCTCTGAATGGAACATTCCACTTAGACTGTTTCAAATGTAGAGACTGCGGTCAGATTGTTGCCTCAAAGTTCTTCCCAGTTGAAGATGAAGATGGCACTGGGCACTACCCTCTTTGTGAAACTGACTACTTCCGAAGGTTGGATCTACTTTGTTACGAATGTGGTGGAGCTCTACGGGCCTCCTACATTACTGCATTGGATCGCAAATATCATATCGAGCACTTCACCTGCTCGGTCTGTCCAATAGTTTTCGGAGCTCAAGACAGCTACTACGAACACGATGGAAAGGTCTACTGCCATTACCACTACTCAACACAGTTTGCACAACGATGCAACGGTTGCCAGACAGCTATTCTCAAGCAGTTTGTTGAGATCTTCCGCAACGGAGCCAATCAGCACTGGCATCCAGAATGCTATATGATTCACAAATTTTGGAATGTACGACTTGCCCCGAACGGAACACCACCTGAGCCACCGAATCTTGAGGCAGATATCTCAGAATCTCAACGCGAATCTGTGAGAGAAGATGAGGAGAAGATGGAAGGCAAAGTCTACCGCATTTGGAGTAATCTTTCGACCTTTGAAGAGTCATCTGCTGCATGCATCTCCGACATGCTCCTACACGTAAGCAATGGAGCTTACGTGGATGGAGTATTAGTGGCAAGAAAATTCATCTGGCACGTCGATATTCTTTTCGGCGCAACCGACAGGCTTGCTGATATGATCACGAGGTCGTCTCTGAAAGAGTTGTCTTATGGAAGGGAGGCCAAGCTTTTGTGCAAGAAAATTGTCGCCTTCTTCACCCTCCTATCCAAGACACAAGAAACTGGTGTTCGAAAACTTGGTGTTACGCAGGAGTTGTTGTCTCTTGTAACGGGCCTTGCTCATTACCTCAAGCTGCTGATCAGGATTGGTCTTCAAGGAGCTCTGAAGCTTGAGCGGGAAAAGCAGTCTGCAGAGGGCCTACACCGTTTCCTAAGCGAGCTTGAAGATTTGGAATCCCTCAAGGAGCGGGAAGTGGATTCTCTGGATTTGAACGACAGCAATGCAGACCTTGCTCACGGAGAGTCAGACTGCTGCTTTGCCTGCAGAGAGCCCATCGATGACGAGTGTGTTCTACTCAACGGGCGAAGATGGCACCTGAAGCCCTCTCATCTCATTTGCAGCAGCTGTCAGCGCGACCTTAGCGGCGACTTTACAGAGGGGTCTTTCAGTGAAACGAGCGGAAGACTCTCTTGCTCGAAACATTCGACTCGGGTTCAAGACGCGGTCTCGGGGTTCACACACGTCACGAAATTGCAACAATACGTTTTTCTCCTACGTGTTGCTCTTGCACGATTGCTCCAAGTCCTCAAATCTGGGGGAACCCTTCCACATACGTCCGACGATCCCAATCTAAATCCCTATGAAGCTAATGAGGGCCATCGAGTCTCCCCATCCGGAGAGCTCTCAGCGCCGCATCAAACAATAAATTCCCGCTCCCGGTCCTATGCCGGCGCATTTCGCGAGCCACCGGCGGAGTCGTCCCTCGAACAGACGGTCGGCGAAATGAAGCGACTCCGTTCTACACGAAATGAACGAACCCTCTCTACCGCATTTCGAAAGTCCAGAGCGTCTCGAATCTTGGACGGCCCAAATGGCATTAGACCTGGTTCAGCTGGGGCTGATGGGTCCGACGCGAAGCAATTTCAGATCGTTGAGGAACGCGACGTTGACGGAAAGACACGGCCTGAACTTACATTCGGCAATCAGGATGCGCTAACTCTCGACGACATTCCACGAATCGTGGCCGCTGAACAGGCTAAAGAGCAGCGGCCCAACGCTTACCGGCATGCGCGTGAGAATCTCTTTGCTTCTGGTGATCATGCTCCAAAATTGGTGAATGGCCACCGGAGACCTACCTCGGCCGGTCCAAACGAGCTCTTGGCAGGGGAGCCTTCAGCAATGCGGACGAAACGGTTCTTCTCCGAGCTTTCTGCGTTGGAGTATTTCATTGTACGTCATCTTGCCGTTCTCTGCATGGAGCCACTCCTTAAAGGATACTTTGACTTGGAAGAACTGGTTGCATTGATTGATACCAAATCTAAGGCGTCTTTCTGGGACAAGATTGGCAAGGCGTTTAAAGCTGATGGGAAGACCAAAAAGAAGGGCGTCTTTGGCGTCCCATTAGACACCCTGCTTCAAACACAGGCCGCCGAATCAACCCATGGCATAGGTCCGGGTGCCCTGAAAGTTCCAGCACTCCTCGACGATTCTGTTTCTGCTATGCGACAGATGGACATGTCAGTGGAGGGTGTTTTCAGAAAAAATGGCAACATCAAGCGTCTCAAGGATATGGCCGAGCAGATCGATTTGAATCAGAGTCTAGATCTTGGTCGCGAAAATCCCGTCCAAATTGCGGCGCTTCTCAAGAAATTCTTACGAGAGATGCCAGATCCACTTCTGACTTTCAGGTTGCATAAGCTCTTCGTGACTTCGCAGAAGATCGATGAGGAGAAGCGAAATCAGGTGCTTCATCTCACGTGCTGCTTGTTGCCCAAAGCTCATCGCGATACCATGGAAGTTCTCTTCGCTTTCCTGAAATGGGTGTCGTCTTTCGCACACATTGACGATGAGTCTGGCAGTAAAATGGACAGTCACAACCTCGCTACTGTAATGGCGCCAAACGTTCTTTACACAAATGCGAAGAATCCGACGGTTGATGATAGCTTCTTAGCTATTGAGGCAATCAACCAATTGATCAAATCAAACGAGACTTTCTCACAGGTAAGGAATTGTCTTATCCAATGTGCGGAATTCGCAAAAGACTGACACAAATCCCAGGTACCTGAGCATATTCAATCTATTCTCACGGATAGCGATCTACACAACGAAACTGCAGAGATCACCGCTCAACACATCTTAACTAGGTATGGAGACATAGCCAGGGGCCAGGTCCCGGTTCACCAGGGAAGTACGCAAGCGGCAGATGCACCTGCGCAAACTCCACTTTCTGCGACATCGACCAGGTCAAACAATGCTCCTCTGGCAACTCGTGTTGACGTCGACCCCTACCAAACCAATGCATGGCAGAAACAGAGCTCTGTTCGACACGTGCAAGCGCCTGGAGCAGCTTCTTACGCAACTGGGCAACCCAATCAGGATTTTAGCGGCCCGGACAGCCCATTTCTGCGCGATCGAGCGGGAAGTGCCGGAAGCCAGGGCAATTTTGGTCCGGGTGGGACGCGCCGAAGTTATCATATGAAGCAAGGGGCCACTGGAGTTGCCAGTTGAGTGGCAGGTTATGAAGCAAAGCAACTTTCAGTCGTCAAGCTTCGTCTCTTCACTCCGTGGCGTTGATGAGCAAGCGCAAACCAGGACGTCACTAACTGGGTCCCCGTCGGCTCGCGAACAAGCGACCTGTTTGTCACCGGTCCTTTGTACCTTGCATCGCGCACGGCGTTCTCTTCCAAACCAATTTTCCTTTGTTTTCAGTGATTGCAAGATGAGCCCTTTCACCGTGATGGGCGCACGTTGGATGGCTCCGTGAGCGTGTACATCTCTTGGTAGGATGCGTTGAACAGGAGGTGTTCGTAGGGTAGTCAAGGATGCTGCCCTTGTGCAGCGTATCACCCGCTGGCGTTGGATACGTAGGGAAGTCAGGGCTATTGGATGAGCAGACGTGGCAAACAAGTCACCAGCCGAGCTTCTTTGCTTTGTACACCAGATCGGGGATTGAGTATGGGAGGCAACGGAAGGGGTTTGCTTGATAGTCAATAGGATGACATCAACCACACTGTGTAGATTCTCTGCTTGACCGGTGCACGGGAGGACACTTTTCAAGTTCGAAGTCATCAAATCCATGGAAAGCGAACTCCAGACGACCCGTGCCCCGAGAGCGTGCCCGAAGCAAGGCGCCGGCAGTAATATTCCCCCTGGCTGAGGAGCCGTATATACCGAAGCCTATGACCTAGGTCGGATTAGGCCACGATAGCGCAGCATGATCTAGATTGGGTGATGGGGAAACGGCGATGCCGCACGCAGGCGCTACGGCAGCAATGTCATGACATTTACATAGCAGGGCCGAACTCATGAACTGGTGGTTGGAGATCCCATCGTCGATCACAACCTCGCCCTCCTCCAGATCCCCCCAAAACGTTTTCCGGTGCGTCAGGCAGTCTATTTTGAAAGTCGAGGGTACAGGCCGATACTGGGACTCGATAGGGCCTACGGCCACAATCCATGAGTGAACGGTCACCAACAACCCTGGGCAGCTGCATACAGGAGCATCCTTGCGCAGCACTCCTCACGATCGGGGTCCAAGGGCAAGCGTGTGGCTCGAAGCGATCATTTGTTCTACCACGTACAGTGCCTACGCAAAAGTATCTACCCGCGGAAATTTCGCGCCCCACCCATCATTTTATTCACCACCATACATTTTACTACTACAAGATCAAAATTAATGGGTTATTTGTGAGACCCGTTGCAAAATATTTACAAATAACAGGTCTTAAGGCTGAGATACTTCTGAATTAGGCCTCTTAATATTAATACTTAATGTGCCAGCCTTTCTTCTTTCAGATGATCTTTATCCGCCTCGACATATTATTAATTAGATGATCGAGTTAGATCTGAGATATAACTTTTCAAGCGTCTATAATTATAGTCTTTAGAGTAAGTAGATCGGTCTTACTTTTGCTTATTTTAATCAGCTCTAAATAATATTAATAAAGAATCTCTTTCAGCTTCTTTCAGATATATTTAATAGAGTTTATATCTAATAAATAAGATAATTAATTAAGCAATAATATACTCTTATCTTTAAACTAATTTTTAATCTTTTTAATTATATAAATATTAATATTATTATATATAAATATATAATTAAATTTAAAGTAAACTTTCATCTAATTATTAAGAACTTTAAGATAGAAGTTAATAAAATAATTATTTTAAGTGATCTTCTTATCGCGAGTTATTATAATTAAATCTGATCTTCCTTCTATTTAAATAATATCTTAAATTATAACGCAGATATTCTTCTTTAAATTATATAGCTTAATCATCTTTTTATTTTATTTTTATATAGATATATAAAAGACTTATTAACGTTATTATTTCTTATCTTATTTTATTGAGTATTTATCTAAAAAAATAATAAATTCTCACTTAAACTTCTAATTTAAATAAGTTATAGCTTATATATATTAAATTTAAGTATATTCAGACTTTAATATAAATCTTTTAAGAGCTTTTTAATTCTTAATATTTATAGAATTAAGAATGGGATTAAGAATATTATAAGAGAGATAGATATAAAGATTTTATTAAATATCTATATATATAGATTTCGGATGAATTTAAATAAAATAAATAATATATTAAGCGTTTAATAAAGTATATTTCTTAGATTTACTTATACGCTATATAATGTTATTCTTTAAACATTGAGAGTCTGCTTTAATTATATATTTTATTATATTTTCAGAGATTTCTAATCGCCTTAAAATATCGCGAATTTCGCCGCCATCCTCATGCAAAGTTGTTATTTTCGATCGAGTATAGAATGTAAGCTCTTCTCCACGAGGGATATTCGCAGAAATCGTCTCCAAAGGCCTTCTGGGCATGGTATAATGTATGGTGCAAATATAATGATCAAAAAACGCGTCGAAATTTGGCCAAGAAAAACGCGCCCGCGGGTAGATACTTTTGCGTTAGTACTGTAGATGAGCACTGCCGATCCTTCGGCTTGGTAGCACAGCCGGGGGACGGTTTGCCATGGGAGCACGTTCTCTTCTCTCCGCCCTTTTTCCTCGCAGCAACTGGGGGATGCTAGGGGCTTTTCCGGTCGACCCGGCGGGAAGTGGGAAGTTGGGTTGCTGTCTCTAGGTGGAGGGGAAGTTGGGATACTGGATTTAGGTGGAGGGATACTGGATTTAGGTGGAGGGATACTGGATTTAGGTGGAGGGATACTGGATTTAGGTGGAGGAATACTGGATTTAGGTGGAGGGATACTGGATTTAGGTGGCGAGGAAGGTCATGGGGGATGCAGGGAAGGCGAGTTGATGCCAGGACGACGACGGCTCGACCACTGACGGCAGTTCGAAGTGGAAGAAGACCCCCGCCGCCATCCTCCACTGCTCCGGTTCCATGCCGGGAGAAGAGGCGACGTTGATTTTAGTGGGAAAGCCGCGCTGCGCGAGAGGCACGGCCTAACCATTCTAGGCTAGTGTCATGGCCCCCGCCTTCCCTAATCAGCCTAGACCGCCTTAGACGCCGCTGCACTCACTAAACTTACCGAACACAATTAGTGCTCACTCCAGTTGAACGGCACGCGCTCCAGCAAAAAGAAATGTCCTGCCAACAACTCGAGCCTAACCACCACCACCACCACCACCATCTCTTCTCCCCTCATGCTGTCTTGAACCGTTCTTTTCGAAGAAGTTCACTCTCGTTGCTATTGCTCATGTACTTGACCCGCCTACTACAACAACGGGCAGCGGGAGGCGGCTTTCACTCTCACAGCTCTTTGTTCCCATCCGGCGCCTCTACCTGCCGCATGTTCGGTCACCCCTCCCACCGTGTGCCACTTCAACAAGAGGCGGTCCCCAATCCTCGTCCAAAACATGGCCTGCTAAACCAAACACTTGCTCGGAACCGACCCTACTGGTCAATTGCCCTGGAAGCGGCCATAAGCCCTCAACCTCGACCACCATATTTTCATCAACCCTGACCGCCACCGAGTAGCATGGCCAGTGATGGACTTGAAAAGAACTCTCTCCCTCCTCCGGTCGTAACAGTATTGAGAGATGAGGCCGTTGCAGATTCACCACTCGCAAGGGTGCAGATGGAAAGGTCTTTCAGCCAGGACATCCAGGAAGGTTCTCGCGAATTGAAAGAGGCCGCAGAACAGACAAGGAACATCATATTGGATCTCGGCCTAGAAGGAGTCATCCGCTGGGTCAGCCCCTCGTGGACCGACGTGGTCGGAAGCAATCTGGAGGCTGTCAAGGGAAATCCCATCTCCAAGTTTATCGTGGATAAGCCGGAAGCATTTACTGAGGCGATCAAGTCACTCAAGAATGATGACTCCAAGAGCCAGTTCGTCAGATTCGCGATCAAGGTCGGCTTAAGGTCGGACCTCGAGCCCATGCTCACCTCGGAGCAGAAGGCAGAGGCAGAGGCAGAGGGAGACAAATCAGTATTGGTGCTCGAGGGGCAAGGCATCATGGTTTACGATCGGACGTCAGGTGGAGAGAGCCACGTGAGTGAGAGGCATTCTCCTTGAAAGCATGCTAATATTTCTCAGACAATGTGGATGTTGCAACCTGCTGCCGAACCTGTCCAGATCACCATCGCACTTCCAAGGTTTCTTGTTGAGTCTCTCGGTGTGGGCGCAGAGCTTCTGGCCACATATTTAACGGAGCTAGCCGAGAGCGGTGCCAATGACCCTGCACACCATCCACCGCCTCTACCTGTGCTTTGCAGAGTTTGCGAACGTACAATTGTGCCTTGGTGGTTCGAGAAGCACTCTGATCTGTGCGTGCAAGAGCACCGAGCGGAGATGGATGTTCAGATGACCCAAGAGGCTCTTGTTGAGCATCGACATGCTATCGTCAAAGTACTCGATGCCTTTGAAGCTCGAAACCCACGGAACACGTCCGGAGAGAGCAGTCCAAGCAACACGCCTCCGCCAGAATACAAGGGAATGCCCATAGGACCTGTCTCAGGCCCATCGTCTGGGTTTTCGTCCGCTCCAACATCGCATCCTGGAACGCCCTTGAGATCTCGAAGCCCCTCAGCTGCAAGTCTTGGCCACTCCCGCGGCAGATCGTTCGCCGTTCGACGTCCTCTCGCACGCATCGTCGAGCTCATTCTAGATTTATGCGACACCGCAATCGAAATTAGCATTCCCGCCGTCAAAGAGACAAAGAATGAGCCAGGCGACGACTTTATGACTCAGTCCCCTCAGTCAGAGTCCCGTATATCTCAGATCTCGCAATGGCAGACTCCCAGCAGTTTGGAGCATGAGCAAGGTCTAGCTGTCTTGGGCGTGGATACTGAAAAGCTGGCCAAAGCGAAAATCGAAGCTGTTCATCGGCATCGCACGATCATCGAGTATGCGGAGCGTATTCGGCAAGAATATCTAGCAGAAGTGGACGCTTGCATCAATGAAGCACTGAGAAAGGCTGAAAGGGTCGCAGCGGGTGAAGAATTGTCCTCGTCAAGTGGAAGCGAGAGCGAGACCGAAAACCAACCGCTTCCAGAGGTCAAAGAGGGAGAGACAGTTTCACCTGATCTCAGAAGTGTGGTGTCATCGTCGGAATCAAATGTGGAGCCGTCGTCCATGGCAGCCGCACTGAGGAGTGGCTCGGAAATGCCAAATTATGACCCCTCAGTGACCAGGCGATCCTCTTCGCTTGCGATGTCGACCCGTTCGAGCAGTCCTCTGGAATGTCCGACGCCGCGGTCTCATCGAAGTGGTTTGCTTGGTCACACTCAGCCAACGACAATGCGAAACTCGATGTATCTTGAGAGCGATGCAAATGACAGCGACAGTAGCTTGCTGTCATCTAGTATATTAGGAACTTGGCGAACAGAGTCCCCTTCCTCGGAGCAAGCGTTGAGTCGCACCGCAAGCTCTCGAGATCGGAAACGAAGGAGTCTGCACCTGCATGGCCTTAGTTCTGGCTCTCCACGACGGCAGCAATCTCCTGGCCGAGGGCCCCCGCCTCCGCCTTCTCCGTTGCGAATGTCAAGACCTCGTGTACCCAGCGCTGAGGGTGTACAATCACCCATAGTCTCGCCACTGCTGACAACGGGCGAGTTCATGCCAGCTTACGCCCATCCACACCACCATAGAAGGCAGTCGTCAGTGCATTCATCGGACACGAAACCGCCGGTGTCGCCAAAGCTGAGCTCCATAAGCCAGCCACCTCAACGCGTGCACCCGCCGTCAATCAAAGACTTTGAAATCATTAAACCGATCAGCAAAGGTGCCTTTGGCAGTGTTTATCTTTCCAAAAAGAAGTTGACCGGAGAGTACTTTGCCATCAAAGTCCTTAGAAAAGCCGATATGGTTGCAAAGAATCAGGTGACTAACGTCAAGGCGGAGCGAGCAATCATGATGTGGCAGGGCGAAAGTGATTTCGTTGCCAAGCTTTACTGGACATTCTCAAGCAAGGATTATCTCTATCTGGTAATGGAATACTTGAATGGAGGCGATTGCGCATCTCTGATCAAGATCCTCGGAGGTTTGCCGGAAGAATGGTCCAAGAAGTATCTTGCAGAGGTCATACTGGGGGTGGAACACTTGCATAGTCGTGGAATTGTCCACAGAGATCTGAAGCCAGACAACCTGCTCATTGATTCGAAAGGTCATCTTAAGCTGACGGACTTCGGACTCTCTAGGATGGGACTTGTTGGGCGACAAAAGAGAGTGCTGAAAGACAACGTGGATTCAGCACCGGATTTGCTCAAGCAGGGGCCATTCGTCCGAGCTCAGTCGACTGCATCATCTCGATCCGCCTCATTCGATTATCAAGGCTCACATTCACCAAGTCAAACACCGTTGATGACGCCGGCGCTCGCAGGCGGCCTAGATCAGCCATCCTATTTCAGTCTCAGCCGCGAGAATACATTAAGCAGACACTCGTCCAGGAAGGCGTCGGGCCATCGCAGTGACAGCGGCAGTGTTTCGAGCCACGATCTCCATCACGCTTTCAGATCTTTCTCCATCTACGATCCAGGTGACATGCATTCATTGCCTAATTCAGCGAGGGCGGGTCCGATCGAAGAAGAGTCCTATACCCACGGTAGTAATTCGCCTGACCTTTACCCCTTGCAAGCAATCGTAAGCAATGTGTCTCACACCCCTTCTGGGGTACCACCGTCTATGCTACCCCCTCCGATGGCCCTTTTCGATCCACAGGATAGCACTCGCCGATTTGTTGGTACGCCTGATTATCTTGCACCTGAAACCATCAACGGTTTGGGCCAGGATGAAATGAGTGATTGGTGGTCGATAGGTTGCATTTTGTTCGAGTTCTTGTTTGGCTCTCCTCCCTTCAATGCGGATTCTCCGGAGAAGGTGTTCGAGAACATCCTGGCTCGCAATATTGCCTGGCCAGATGAGTCGGATTTGCCAGTCTCAGAGGAGGCGAAAGATCTGGTCAACAAATTGATCCAGCTGGATCCCCGTGCTAGAATTGGGGCCAACACGAATGACAAGTATTCCAGTTCTGCCGAAGAGATAAAGAGCCATCCGTGGTTTTCTGACATCAATTGGGCAACACTACTCGAGGATGAGGCACAGTTTGTTCCCAATCCAGAGAATCCAGAGGACACAGAGTATTTCGACGCTCGAGGAGCCACTTTGCAGTCATTCCCAGAAGAGCTTGAAGAGCAACTGTCACCTCGCATGACACCAGGTGGGACAGAGATCTCTGAAAGGCCACATGATGCTCTCGGAAGAGTGAGATCTCAAGTGAATCATCTCAAAAGAGGTCTCATGCCCCTTCATATTCCGCCCCACGTTGCTCGTGATTCGCGAAGCAGACGATTAAGTGAACCAGCTGTCGCCGATGATTTTGGGAACTTCACCTACAAAAATCTGCCCATTCTCGAAAAGGCCAACAAAGTTATTGTGAACAAAATGAGGGTCGAAGCAATGCATGCACAAGCCCGAGGATCAACATCAGCAGCCGTCACTACCAGCAACACACCCATCACCGGCTCACCAGGACCATCCCTTGAAGGTAGTCCTCTGCTCCCAGGGCCATTGAAAAGAACTCTCTCCATGAACAGAGCGCTTCGGTCTGCATCACCTTCCGGTCCACCGGGATCTAGTTCGTCACCAAGTCGTCCCTCTCAACCTTCTTCGCCTTTGCTCGTGCAATTCTCTACAGGTCAAAATCATGAGCGCAGGAAGACTTCTGGCTCCTCCCAGTCCAGCGGCTCCCTGCAACCAGGGAGCTTCTTCGATCTTCCTCGCGAGGCTAACACCAAGGTGCCGTCGGTAGCGTCATCACCCATCAAGAACATGCGGCTTCCTGCGATATCCCCTGCCAAGGTGCCAAGTGTACCGCGACAGAGTAGCATGCCAAATCGTGTCAGATCCCAGACTGTGGGTTCACAGGAAGGCGCAGAATCTCCTCGAGAATCTTACATTCCAGGGCATCACAAGCGTAGAAGTCAATTATTTGTCCAAGACATCTCCCCGTCGTCTTCCGACAACGAGGGACCACAGTCGAAAGCGCTGTACAAAGTGCAACGACGACGGCAGAGCTCTCGAAGAATGTCGCAAATCACCCTGATGGATGGTCCCGTTTATCGACCTCTAGACGTATTGATCTGCGAAGATCATCCGGTCTCGAAAATGGTCATGGAGAGGCTGTTTGAAAAATTGCGTTGCCGAACCATCACTGCTTCGACAGGATCTGAAGCCATGCGACTTGCCGTCAGCCAAATTCAATTTGATATTATCTTCGTGGAATACAAGCTCCCGCTGATAAATGGTGCGGACCTAGCTCGCATGATTCGTGACACCAAGAATGCAAACACTCAGAGCCCTATAGTGGCAGTGACTGGCTACTTGAAAGAGCTGCCAGAGACTCATCATTTTGACAGTCTCATCCAGAAACCTCCCACCCTGACGAAACTCACTGAAGCGCTGTGCAAATTTTGCACCTGGAAGCCACCACCCAAAGATCTCAAACCGTCTATGCCGCTATCGATACCGCGATCTAGCCTCCGGCAAGAAACACAGCCCATGCAAGACAGCCCTACCTCAACAGCATCCACTGCGCCAACCATGCCTGACTCATCTTGCAAAAGTTCCAGCAGGGAGGACTCTATCAGCAGTAGTAGCCTCTTCGAGGATATGGACTCGTCCAAAAGCGAGTCTGGAGGGTTCATTGTCCGGAGGCCCACAGACGAGTGGTCAGTCAAAGGCGGCCTCGGCATTTCCGAGGACATCGTCACCGAGAAGAAGCCTTATGTTATGAGCGGATTCCCTCATCTCGTTCATACAGAGTCCGCTCCTGCTGTACCAGGGTCCATCACTCACCCTGGTGTTCTGACACCTCGGCGACAGAGATCACAAGAAGGGTTGGCAGCCAGGCGAGCTTCGCAGGAGAGGCACCGCTACGAACCAGGTGAGGAGTTCGGCGACGATGAGGATGAAGAACTTGGAGATGTCCAAGTACGCGCCAGGTCCCCACAAGGGAAGCAAGTGCGTCAAGCGTCGAAATTGGGTCATGAGATGCTGCGGACGAACAGTCGCGGAAGCGTCATTTCGACCATCGATGATGGCAAATCCGCCGACATGGATGCTTCGAGGTCTTCGATGGAGATCCTGGAGCAGAGGATGGAAGAGCTCAAAATACCCGAGGAGCCTGAATCATCAGCTTATTTGGCAGCCGTCCAGCCACGCAAGTTGGAGAGGGCCGGCAGTCACCATGCCCATCCCGATCCTGGGCCGGTTGTCGATGAAAGAAGACCGCCAAGTCTCGGTCACATAACCCCTCCCATCATTTTCCCGAAGCAGCCGGGTGCGGAGATCAAGGAATTCGATATGGATGCCAGTGGAGATGGAGATGGGGACGGAGATGTTACACCTATGCCGAAGAAGGCGATTAATTTTGATGAGGCGCCCACACCCAGACCGCAAGGGAGTCCTTTGCATCGTCCATGAAGTACTTGGCTTGCGATGATTTTTTCATCTCAAACTTCTCAGATTCTTGTTCATACTCGATTCACTCCTACCCCTCTTTTTTTCCGGTGCGAAATCTGGGCTACGAAAAACCGGTTTCTTTTGTTCGTCCTTTCCACGCAAGGCGCTGGGGTGTTGGAGATGTGTGAACGGCAATCAACAGATAGGCGTGCGGGCAGAGGGATGGAACACTGTTTCACGTATATCTTTGACGGCATTGATTGGGTCGGTTGTGGTCTTTGCTTTTGTTCTGCCAGATACGTCGATCCTTCTGCTACCTTTGCCATTGGCCCAGGCCTTCTGCGCTCCAGACTGCCTGGTGTAGGTCTTCATCGAAAAGCATCCTTGTTTGAGGCCGTAACAATCTTCATAAGCTGGGAATGGGCATCGCTCCTTGTCCATGTCTACAGCGGCTGAGATATCAGGCTCGGAGAAGCAGTGTATTTACCTTCAAGAAGGATCTGGCAGCACACATCGTAGAAGGCGATCAAACAAGATGGGCTCGACTTGCCGAAGGAGTTCTCCCAAGCTTTCTCATCCCCAGGATGACTGATGCTAACTACGTGTACTTCCCAAGAATGAGTCTCCCGTCTCTCAGAAGGATTCTCAACGGCGTCCCCATCGCAACGCACCTGGAGGGAGTCTCCGTCACGCATGGTATTCGAGAGGTCGTCAATGGACGCCTCGAGTTTGCTAGACAAGATGAGTGTGGCGGTGCGTGGCGGTGATCTGCAGTGTGGCGGTGCGTGGCGGTGCGTGGCGGTGCGTGGCGGTGATCCGCAGTGTGGCGGTGCAAGTCGTGGCGCTCGAAATCTGGCCTGCGATCGTCTCCGGCTTGATCGCATTGATGCTGCTCGTCGACGAATACGAATCAGCAAACGACAGGTTAGTTGGACGTCAGGCTTTCGGCATCGCTCGATCTCTCCTGGCCAGATCTCTAGCTGCGTGCTAGACCGAAGCCCCCGAGGGTGGGAAGAGCAAATCACCAAGCTGGTCGTCCTGGTCGTCCCCACAATAGCTGTCGTGCTTGGTCTCGTCCGGAAACCCATCCTTCAGGCTTGTCCAGAAACTTGATCTGGAGCTTGCTCTGGAGCTTGCTCTTGAGCTTGATCTTGAGGAGTCTTGACTGCTAGTAGAGTATGCCTACGTCACGCTCATCCTATTCTAGCCGATGTGCCTTGGAAACTGGCAACTAGAAACTCTACACATGCAGACCCGGCTCCGATGACGCACTGCCCCCCCGTGTGACATAGCTGTGCTGGTCGTCAACCCCCTTGCAACTCCAGCATAAGTATACCACATCCCATCGCACAACGAATTGGAGCTTCACCAGAAAACACTCCATCACACTGCCTTTGCAAGCACCTACAACCACCAATCCAATCTCCAATCAACATGTTTAGCAGAAAGAACAACCCCAACCCCAACACCAACTACGGTGGCGAAAACACCAATCCTCACACAACCTCCTCCTACAATGAGCCCAATGCCTCTTCTTATGGCACCGGCGCTGGCAACACTGACAGCGGACGGGGCCCCCACAAGTCTTCATTATTGAATAAGCTTGATCCCCGTGTTGACTCCACCAACGGTCAGCAGACGAGCGGCACCACTCGCAATGATGGTGGAGCACTTGGCACGAGCCCTCGCCATGAGAACACCGGCCATGGCACAGGCAACACTGGCTATGGTACCGGTCACACCGGCCACGGCGACAACACTGGCCGTGGCACCGGCAATACCAGCTACGGCAGTGGCATCACTGGCCGCAACACAGAATCAATTAATGTGGGACCTCACAACTCCAATCTGGCCAACAAGGTCTGCCTCGATCCGTTCTCAAAAAGTTTATTCGAAGCTCGAACTAACCCTATCTCAGATGGATCCCCGTGTTGATTCGGATGTGGACCGTACCAACACTGGCATGAGCCGTGATTCTGGCTATAACACACAACACAACTCTGGTTACAGCAACCCAACATCGGGCACTGGCTATGGCACGTCAAATACCACAAGTGGTCCCCACACCTCCAACCTCGCCAACACAGCGGATCCTCGAGTTGACTCCGACAATTCTCGAAGCAACTATGGCAACACTACTGGTAATTATAGTAGCCCAACTGGCAATCATGGCAGCAACACGACTGGCTCTGGTTACGGTAATACTGGCTCCACCACAACTGGTCCTCACAGCTCCAATTCAGCCAACAAGGCAGATCCTCGCATTGACTCGGACAATTCGAAAGGCAACTACGGAAACATTACCAGCCCTCACAACAACCCCTCTACCGGTACCAACTACGGCACCGGCCACAGCGAGTCGACAAATGCCGGCCCTCACAAGTCAAACCTGATGAACAAGCTTGACCCTCGCGTCGGCTCTGATATGGACGGCTCTCGAAATGTGGGCATGAATAACAACCAAGGCATGGGTATATCGAACACAGGAACCGTTCCTCAGGAAATCTCCAGCCATGGCCACGCTACTGGCCCTCCGGCAGGTGCCCTGGAAGGCAGACACGCCAAACACACATCTGGTCCGCTCAGCTCCCGAAACATCCTCTAGCACAATGTAAGTACGAACGCTGATGCGTAAAACGCAGGAAATGTCACCAATGCGACCGCCAGCGCCTCCGTCCACGGCGGTATGAATCCTGAGGGAACTGCCAACGCGAGCGGCCCAACATCTGCCGACGCGGGAACCACCACCTCCAACCAGGGTGGCCTCAAGGGAGCGATGAAGAATATGATGGGATCAGGTAACTACACTCACGTATCTAATGGTAGATCCACAATTAACAGCACTAATAGATAACAACAACTATGGCGACCATAGTGGAGTGGGCCATCATCAGGGTCAGTATACGCCCACGAATAGGAATTACTGAGTTCACGGTGTGGAAAGGAGATCATCGTCATGGTGGGCATGGTGTTTGTCCTGTGCCGGGGTGTGGCAAGTGATAGATCTATTGATATGGAGATCCGAGGAGAGCTTTATGGATTTCAGGAATCATATTCTACAGCCTCGGATTAAAAACAAGTCAAGTAATCGGTCAAATATCCACTTTGGTTCGACATGCATTAGATTATTCTTTACTATCTGGCCCCATCTACATCTATCATCCTCCTCCATCTTGGGTGTCGTAATATTATTTTCCTCCTGAAGCCCACATCGACATTCGCCCACCCTTCCTAAAGCAACATGACATTGCGTTGCCTTATTATCACCTGCCCTCGCCCAGCGCTTCCCATAAGACCTAACCCAGTACCGAACGGTCCAGATGCCAAAAACGGAAAATAGTCATAGAGTTCACCGCTTGTCTTCTTGCCTCCATATACAAGATACACTTTCTTGCGCAGGATTGCCGTCATCTCCTCCCCACGATGAGAGGAATGAGCGAAAGGCATTGACCCCCGGATTCCCTGGAGTAAAATTGACCCCCCGAAATGGAATTCCGAGTCCGAATAATCTTGACAAAAATCCGACCACTCCACTGAGGTGACGAACTTATCTTCCCCTTCGATAGCCTAAGTCTAGGCGGCATGACATATTTCCAGCGCTTGTTCACTCTGGCAAAAGTCTAGCGGTAAGGTTCTGGTTGCTATCTTGGTGCTTGCGTGAATCCTTCACTGACGCATGGTAAGTAAGCATAGAGTGTATCTGAGTAAGTGCAGAGTTGTTGTTGATACATCTCTTCGGTTGAGCTAGCTAGCATCGGTATATGTGTGAGACCCTTACCGGTACATCGAGGGTCTCGTCATGGAAAGGATGATGTGCAAATAGAGCCCGCGGAGCGGATGGCCAGATAGCATACCAAGACCATGACGTTGGAGCAGATCTCATCTCCCTTCTTAGCTCGGCTCAGTAGAGCGTACCAGACGCTTTTTCACCCATGTGGTGATTTGGCAAGTTCATCCATCCGCCCTTGGGGTCTTCGCTGTAGCTCTCTTCCTGGGAGCCGCACCTGCATCACCCATCGCAGACATCTGCTCTTCGTGGGCCTCCCCGTTCAGCATCCCATTCATACCCACATCCTCCTTGACCACTTCATGTATCCCATTCTCCGCTTTGCCGTCCTCTACTTCCACCTTCTTATCGACGTCGACTCTCAGATTCCGCTCTAAAGCCGCCGGCCTCCACTTCCCTAACACCTTCCTTGCCGCAGCATTCGCCTCGCGATACTCTTCTTCATCTCGCCAGATACTCTCCACTGTATCAATCACCGCCTCCCGCACCGGTGGTCTCATCAGGATCAGATACTGAAGCGCCATGATGCACATGCTAACCCGCTCCGGATCTTTCGCCAGACTCTTGATCCGTTCCAAGATGTCAACGTTAATGGCTGGGATCTCGGAAAGAAAGCGTATGAGGAGACGATTGTCGCGGGCGTCGAGGTAGGGAAGGAGGGCGTCGAGGAGGCGAAGTGTCCAAATACAGTACGGTGATTGCTGCGACGTTATTGGAGAGGCCGACTCTTTTGCACCGAGGCGGTCATTATACCATTCTTCGTTTAGCCACGAGATAGCAACGTTGAGACGAGACCGAAAGTCCTCCAGTACATACAAGTAGAGTGTTTGTCGAATGCCATTGGCAAGAGATGGGGTGTCGATGTCGGGCTGGAAAGCATCAGGATCATTCTTCACCAAAGACTTTTCGTCCTCAACTACAGTCTCCGCTTTAACAAGATCGTCGAGCCCACACGGAGCGCGCGTAACAAGCCGTGTGAGCATTGTCACCCATGCATCGCGATCATTCGTGCTGGCAGCAAGTCTGTTCAGACCAAGTTTCTGGCGCGACGAGGGGACGGTGTTCATATCGAGAGATGTAATATTCCCGAAAACGCGATCAACAGTCTGTTTTCCCAGCTGAGCTGTCTCCATCTCAGTTAGTGGAGGAGGTTTCGGCAATTCGAACGGTCCCAGAGCGATGTCAGGCTGTACGAGATCGTGCAGGGTCTGGGCCGTGACAGCCGCTGGAGCATTAACAGTCTGGTCTCCTGGATCGTATTCCGGATCATAATCATCTTCATCGTCCACGCCCGTCGGACCTGCCATCGGTACATCTGGTAGAGGGGTTGGTTGTTGTATTTTCTGGAGATGTGCGTATCTTTCTCTGACGGCCGCAATGGCCTCGTTCAATGCGTCAGAGTCGAGATGGTGAAGGGTGAGGTGTGTAATCGTTCTGACCATTTCCTCGGTCAGAATTTGTACGTCAAAGTTCATGAAAGCGGCATCTTCCGTCAGAGTGAAGAGTTGAGCAAAAGAGTTCGGGGGAGGAGGCATAGGAGGGAACCTGGTGGTTCCATCCAGCCTGGCTCGCTTGATCCCAACACCATCAGGCATCTCGCTAGGAGCCGGTCGTTTAAGCGACTGAGCATCGGCAAAGACGGCAGCGCGTGACTGGTTGAGACGGACAAGATATGCATCGATCTTGGGGGCCAAGAATCCATTTGGATTGTTCTTGTTGATGTTCTTCAGTAGGGCTCGTGTGGTTCGCTCTAGCGATCTACCAACAACCTTGGTACGCAATGTCATTGGGGAATTTGCCAGCTTCAAAGGGTTGAAGCTGAGAATAGCGGAGATGATCTTGTTTGCAATCGCTGGTCGACTGCGAATCAAGATGGCAATGCAGTTGAGCGTCGCGTCGACTAGGATAGGATCACTTTGGCTGTTAGTAAGTGTCTTAATTGGCATGTCCAGGGTCTACTGACCTCGAATTCTCCTGGAATACGTTGAGGAGTCGGTCTAATAAGCCTGATGCTTCGGCCTCGAGAATTGGAATGGATAGGATGGGGTCGTTTCGAGGAACAAACGTGATAGAGGTCTCATTTCGTTCGGGCCGCTGCCGACAGTTAGCATCTATATTGAATTCCTAGTGTTGTGAGATGCTATCTTACTCTTGGGTCTGCAATGACACTGGGGGTTTGGACCTGGACAACCTTCTGGACGAACTTGATAGCACAGACGCGTACACTGGTAGGAGCAGAGTCCATCCGCTTCAGGATATTGGATTTGATCGCGGTCATGGCTTGCCAGGCATCCGCTTTGGAAGAGATAGCCTTCTTCGTAAAGAAATCATCCGGCCTCGTTACACTGTAGATACCAGTCAGATATGGCTAGGAAAATCCAAACATGTCAGGCATCTTCTTCCGGCCGACACTAACAGCCATAGCTACGCAAAGAGGGTGTCTGCAGGTTTTAGACACGTACATTGCTCTGAAAAGTAGGGTATAGAAACTGGCAACGGCTTGGATAGCACGTTTGACCACCACGACATCCTCAGTAGGTGTTTCCAGAATGCCACGTATAAAAGCGACCACATCTAGACATATCTCTTCCTTCTGCGGATCTCCAAGTGCGGGTGTTGCGAAGGTCTCTGCCAAAAAATCTGCGCCCCATCTTCGGACTTCCACCGCAGCTGTAGAACCAACTATGGGAAGTATGCCAGGAACAATCTGCGAATAGAAGTGGGCATCTCCGAGGACGAGCTTACGAGCCGCCTCCAGCTGATGCAGTATATCGGAAGGTGAGGTGCCTGCCTGCGCCATCTTGGGCGCGGTCACCGGTGGGAGGGTAAGGAGGAGACGTATCTACAAAGGCGGTATGTGTCGGACCAATCTGATTTCTGTCACTGTCGAAGAGCATGGGCAAAACATGGAATGGCCCGGAGTTCTACTGGTAGATGAGTCAAAGTCAAGGTGACTCGAGCAGAAGGGTAGTGCAGGATGATGCTTGCGCAGGGAGATGCAAATGAAGTTGAACATGGACCGAAGTGTAAGAAGTTAAGGCTGCCTGTGGGCAAAATTTGGCCACGCGGGCAGCCATCATTATTGCAATGCGGCCACGACCATGATTCAATTGCAGCCCTACACCACATGCTTGGGCCACCCATCCCACAGGCAAAAGCATCCTCGATCATCAGCTTCTACCATCATCCGGAGAGCCCATCCAGGTCGTCAGGATGCCAATGTGAGTTTGATCTGGTCAACAAGTGCTCCTTTAGTCTGATCTTGGTCGCTAGATTGAAGCGATCCTCATACTACGATCCCGACTATCGCCAAAGCGCAGCTCTCATAAGAGCCCGAAGACCTTACCTTTTCAGAAACATGGCGACAGGCGCTGTGATTTTCTCCTTCGCACTTGGTGTCTGTATGTGCAACCCAAAAGCGGCGTCCTCGAGTTATACTGATCTCCCCCTCCAGATGCCTTCACCATCCAAGCTGTTGGTCAAGATAATTTTGAAGATGTCAAAGTTCCTGATGCCCCGGTTCAACCTGCGAACACTTCAAATGTTGCAGTCAATGGAACCACTTCATAGACCAAAGCGCCATTTTCGATACCTTGACATGCTCCGACTGCAATGACAAGCAACGGACGGAGTTTGGGTTGGGATCATACATATCTATCAAATGCTGCGACATATCGCACTGAAGAATGTATTAGGGCGGAAGTTTTCGGATTCGAGCGGGGCTGTTCAGTGCTGTTTGGAATGTTGCTCGGTTTACTACGCCAATATTCACCAGGAGGCCACTGATGGATGTAAAATCGACGAGAGATGGAGCTATTCGCTGGATCAGTGCTCCTATAAAAATTCTAATCAGTGGCTTTCAACCTCGATTTCACGATGATGGGGAGGCCTATACATCGCTTCAGGGTGTCAACCGGAACATATTGCGATATCGACTACGAATGAAGACCAAAGTTGACCGAGTGCTTATGTTGCATGAAGTGCTTGATATTAAGTTGTCCTCCACACTGCCCCTTACTGACGTGACAAACCAAGTCTCTCGCCCTGTTGCGTAGTATGCCTTCCTAAAGACGACGCATGCTGTCGAACCTTTTGGACCCAATGCCCGCCCGAGTTCTGATCGCTCTAAACAAAATGCATCTCAAACATGCAAGACCGCCCTTACCGTGCTCCTATCCTGCTCAATCCTGGAGCGGCCGTTAGATTGTTCTCTCTTACGTGCTGATGTAGAGTGATGGGAGACGACGTGGGATGGCGGCCACTTATCTCAGCATTGGACGGGCCATTTCGGGGTAATGACTCTGGCCGACCGGACGAGCCGAGGAATGCTATACGAGATGGTTTATATGAGTGAGAAGAAACTTCTTTCATGTCCTCCGCCGTACCGTCATTCGAATTCAACTTGTCCGGTCCGCCCTCGTATGCGACAAGGTTGTGCTTCCTCGTTTCTGTAGGAGAGAGTGATTGCAATCGTTCTCTTTGCTGTCGTGACTTCTCGGCAGGGAGCCGATGATAGCTACTAGTAGCTGTGATTTCGGACTGTTGGTGCCGCAGACCTTCATTGTTGCTATATGGGGTGGCCAAGGCCGAGGAAGCTTGTGCTGACAGAAGCTCTGCAATGGTGGAAGCAGAACTCACTGGTATATTCGGGTCTACCATGCTTTTCTGGGTAGCCGGCGTAAAGTTTGCGTCTGCTGTTTGAATCTGGTCGGAGACCTGGCGAGACAAACGTCCAATGTGCTGGTGCTGATGGACGGGATGTTGTGGATTCGCCCAAGGAGTCTGCTCCAAAAACTGTTCTTCAGCAGCAGGGCGAGACATGGCTGATGAAAAGGCACTTCGTGAAAACTTTGGCTTTGCCGGCTTGTTGCTTCTGACATGGTTCAACGAGATCTGGCACCTCTTAGTCGATTTGAAAACCCAGACAAGTGGTATTGCAGACTTACCCCCATCTTTTCCATGTCTTCATCCATTTCAGCCTGAAACGCGGATGTTACATTTGGAGCGGCGGGAAAGCCCACAAACTTGGCTACCCCTGATAATATGGAGACTTCTTTATTGTAGGAAGACTGCTGTGTGATTTGAGTTGACCGGCGCGTAGGGAATGGAATCGAGTAACTGGGAATCTTCTCATCTGTCTTGACATGATCTCGGCGAACCCTGCTCAACCGTTCGCCGATTCGATCAAGATGCTTTTCGCGCACATCCCTGACTGTCTGGAAGTATGCACTGTGTATCTGACTCCGTTGCGCCACGCTTTTTGTCTTCAACGACTTAATTTTATAGACCAAGAGCTTCTGTTCAGTCTCGAATTTTTCATCACGGTATCTCCAAATGCACTCGAGCTGGCGAAGGAATTCGGGATGCGAGGGTCTCGGTGCAGATAGTTGAGCTATCTCATCGTTCAAGGCCACTATCCGTTCATCGTAAAGGCTGCCAACATTTAGTCAAGATCCTCAGTAGAAAGTTGTACAAACGAACCGATCTCGTAAAGCAGCGAAATGTTTCTCCAGAGCGGCCAAAGAGTCCATTGCTGCCATCTTCTTTGCGTCTGGAGGTTGTCAGCATTTGTCAAGGTTTGCGGGCTAGCAGTCTTACACTCTTCCTCGTCCTTTGCGATGGTTTCGACGTCTTCATCCTCACCTTCAGCATGCTCCTCACCATCAGTTCCGGCACGTGCTTCTTCTGCGCTCGGTTCTGCTCGCTTGCCGCGATCCTCTCCTTCTTCAACTATGTTTTTCAAAGGCTCACGGCCTTCCGCCTTGCCATGCTTTCCATTCACAGCTTTTGAGCCTTTCGACTTGAGAATATGTCGTGCATTGCGAAGGATGTTGGATGTCGCTTCTAATGCGTCTGCGTCATTCGGCACGTCGACCATTGGCTCGATCGTTGCCTCCCGGCTCAGACCCAATTCCGACTGCCCCTCTGCGTCGCTTCTGACTGACTCGGTGCGCCTTCGTCGCCGTCGTGCGTCTTCTGCTGCGTTGTCTTCACTGCCACTGTCGTCTCCTATGTCCAGATGCTTGCGCTTCCTGGGGGAGTTGTCTCGAATGTGCGCGTCCACGTTGTCCTCGTTAGCTGAGGCTGCGCTGTGCTCCGAGCGTAATTCACTCTCAAGGTCTTCATCAGACGGGCCTGGCGATGAGACAACACTGTCACTGAAGAGTTCCTGTTCCGCAACTTGTGGAACTGCGGAATGGGCCAGGTTGCTCGGGCTCTTTGGATAGGCTGCGGCGCCAAATTCAACTTCATTGCCATCATGATTTTGATTTTTGTGAGGTGAAATCTCGAGACGCTCTGTCTCCGCTTCTGATTCTGCTTCCAGTTGTCTCGAAAGTGCGACGTTGACGGAGACCATTTCAACCTCGTCAGCGCCATCCTCAAGGTCACTAAGACTACTAGAGCGAACATCATCCAGTGGATCGTCTGCTTCTGCATAATCAGGCTGGCCGTTGAAAGTGAGTGGACTCAGCCCGTCTGCCGCATCTTCCAGTCGTGTAATTCCTTCCCCATTTTCCTCGACCATTGTGCTCGGAGATTTGCAATGGCGTCAGGTAGATCGATACAGTAATGGTTTCGGAATGGTATCAATGTCGACAGATTGTCTTACATTGGGGGGACACTATGATTCCGCAAAAAAGTCAGCTGAGATTGCTTCGGAAGATGAAAAAGCCAAAGCCGTGCAGTCATACCAAACAGCGCAGTACAACAGGGCAGGGTCTTAGAGCGCTCCTGCATAGCTCTTCCGTCAATGTTCTAGTCCTCCGAGATACATGGTGTCGCTAACAGTGGAAAAGTGTGCGCACCTTGCGATAGTCGTGTTAGGTGGAGATAGCGCTTGGACCAAAGTCTTCCACAACGTCATCCGATTTCCCCTTGACCCTGGAAGCACTTCGCAGGAGATCGAAAGCTCTTCGATGTACAGGTAAAGATGTGGATGCGGAATGACGAGAGGATGCAGCACAAGGTGGGCACGGGAGATAATGAGCTGTTGACTTCAAGCGCAATTCGATTCTGTTGGGTATGAGGCTTTGCAAGAGTGATTCGAGAGCGAGTAAATGTTGTCAGCGACCCTGTGGTCTCTACTCGTGTTTTTAACGCAATAAGTGAGAGCAGATGTGTGGTGAGAACCGGTGACTGACTTGCTGTCACTCCCTGGCCGTAGCCCACGATCCGACGCCAGGCACGTTATCCGGGGCGTGGTCACCTGCGCTAGTCAAGAAGTGGTCGCTACGTTCTCCCCGCACCTCAAACTTCTCCAAAAACATTTTTGCATCGAGGCCAAGCTATTAAGGCCGCTGCTAATCTCGTCGTTGAAAGCAACGTGCACATTAAGCAAGGCATATCGAGCTCTAGTGTCTTCTCAAGCAGAGAGTCGATATGGGCAAGATGCACAAGCTGACCGCAGAGTCTCCGGCAGAATCGTCCATGTCTGCAGGTCCTTTGACAGCTCCGTCTTCTGCCTTCGATACCGCACTTACCTCCTTGTTTGCTGCCAGTGTTCGTGAGTAATCTCCCTGCTTGCTATTCTGACTAATTGTGGCAGTCTGGACCTGTCGCAGCTCCGCGAGCTGGCTCTACTAGCAATCGCCAGAATTCCGCTACCTCACAGAGAGATATCGCAAGCCTCACCAAAGACAGCAAAGCTGGGCAAGAAAATGGAGTGCCGAGGCCGCATTCGTCAACCCCAGAGTCATTGCTCGACAACGAGTCTATCGCCTCAGCTGATTCTGGGACAAAGGAAGATGCGCTGCCCTGGCCCTCGAAGAAGCGAAGGCGAATCGGACCAGCTGATGACATTGAAGGAGCCTACATGAGACGTCTCGCTAATCAAGATGTCCGGACTCAGAGTAATACGCATCTTGACAGCCGTCCAGCACCGTCATCTCTCACGGATGCATTCGGCTTGCAGAAATTGTCACAGCAGGATACTTCTGAAGCCTCTAAAGCATCAGGAAATGAGCAGATCCCACAACACGAATCGCTCACTGGCATACTCGCGGGAGATGCATCTGAAAAATCGGACAGGACTGTCTTCTTAGGCAATGTTTCAATTGAGGCCATCAAGTCCAAGTCTGCAAGGAAAACGTTGTTAAACCATTTATCGTCCTATCTCACTACGTTGCAATCCGCAGGCATACCTCACAAGATCGAATCGTTGCGATTTAGATCGACAGCATTTGCCTCGGGTGCCGGGCCAAAACGGGCCACATATGCAAAGAAGGAATTGATGGAGGAGACAACTCACTCAACACATGCCTATGTCGTGTACACAATTCAAGCAGCGGCCAAACAGGCAGCTACCATGCTCAATGGTACCATTGTGCTTGACCGACATCTTCGCACCGACCTCGTTGCGCATCCTGCAGAAATCGATCACAAACGCTGCGTCTTCGTCGGCAATCTAGGCTTTGTTGACGATGAGATGGTCGAGACGGAAGCCGAGAGCGGTACCAAAGAGCGCAAAAGAAGGGGAAAGCAACCAGCTGATACAGAAGAAGGGCTTTGGCGAACTTTCAGCAAAGCTGGAAAGATCGAGAGCGTGCGGGTGGTCAGGGATAAGTCTACTCGTATCGGGAAGGGTATTGCATACGTGCAATTTCATGACGAAAACAGCGTCGAGGCGGCTCTGTTGTACAATGACAAGAAGTTTCCACCTCTTCTTCCCCGCAAGCTCAGAGTTACGAGAGCTCGAAGACCCAAGAAGGAATCCAAGCCTCCATCTGCCGTTCAACACAGAGGGAAGCATTCCAGAATTTCTGGTGGAGCAAGGAATTCCAGGAAAACCAAGAGAGTGTTGCCAACAGAAGGCGAGAGGAATGGCCAGTCGATAAAGGCCAAGGGTTTCGTCTTCGAAGGACATCGAGCTACGAAGCCAGCCGCTCGCGTAGCTAAGGGCGCAGTGAAAAAGCGAAAACCTGCAGCCATACCTACCACCAGGAGTAGTCGTCGAGGAGCAGCTTTCAAGGCGGTAGGTGGCAAGCGCCAGGAGAAATAGCTGGATGCCTGTCTTTTTTCTTCATCATGGCCGGTTGCGAGATCATTAGTGATGCATACCCAAGATGAAATGGCACTTACGAGTTGATCTCGCACTCCTCCAACCATATAGGGTGGTTTTTCGAAGCCCCATTCTTGTCCGGCTTGCCACCTTGATGGAGTAGTGCAAGGGGATTTTGGAGATAGACTCTGAATCGCAAGATTAAAATTCGCGTGATCTGAATAGGAATTGTGAGGTCGACTGACCCTGAGTCAGTCTTGAACCTTTGGTATCTGAACCGAAACACCCTCTCTCTCTCCGCAGCCTCTCCCTTGTGTCACTGGATTGGCAACATGCCTTATTGAGAATAGCGTTGCCGCGTTTTAGCGTGATAACATTGCTGCAGCCTTGGCAGAAGGAACATGACAACTTCAAGACAACTTTTCTTTTTTCAACTTAAAATACTACAGTTTTAGCTTCAAAATAGCTTTAAACTCTATATAATTGCTCATGAGCCTTCTTAATAGCTAAATATAACTATCGATTAATTTGAACTGTGTAAAAAGGGCGCTTTCCTGGCTAGTTTTGGCTGAAATCAATGGGAATTCATCAAAATCGAGTTTTCTTGTCTTTAATTACCTGCATCGGGCCGGCCATTATAGTTAAATTTAACTTCATTATATTAGTGGATAGAGAATTTCAAGGAATATCCAATAATATTATTTAGAAACTCATCGCTATAATAAGGAGCCTGATATAGACAATTAAAGACTAAAAAAGTACAACAAAGTAAGAAAGATTTTGATGTTCCTTCTGCCAAGGCTGCAGCAAAGCTATGACGCTAAAACGCGGCAACGCTACTCTCAATAATGGAGCTTGCCAATTCAGTGACACGTCCCACAGCTTGCATATTCTGCTCGCCACGCGTTGTTTGCAGTTCCCTGTACTGTGAATAGATTATTTCCAAAATGGGCTGGCAGTCTGACACTTTCATTGCCTGTATTCTTTAACTTGGCGAGCACCAGCAATCGCCGCCATAAGCTGTTCCCGGCCATAACATTCTCGAAGCTCTGGAGAAGGTGTGTAGTCTCAGTCTCAGTCCCAACGCTCTCAGCCTACGACGGATTTGTATTGAAGGTCAGTAAGAGCTGTTAAGATGCTGGTTGCCTACTGCCTTTAGATGGCTGTGGACTCAATCACCGTTCTATCTGAGAATCACCCTGTTTGAGCTTGAGTAAAATGACTAAAAGTCATAAGAGGAAGTTTGGGGAGTACTATCATGAAGCTCAACGCACGAGCAATCACGACTACGAAGGGGTTGGTCAACTCCTTGCAGGATTGAAGAAGCCGTCACCCCAGAAGCTCCCTCCACAAGCGCGAGCAGACGGTCAGAAGACATCTCTGGTTGAGTCACGGCACGAAAAGGGCTCTTTGCCAAGCGACACGTACGAATGGCAGATGGTCGATCGCAAGCATAAACGCAAAACAAAGCGCAGGAGGGCCGAAGATGAGAAAGACCGGATCAAGTATCCAGAGCTAACATGTCACGGCAAGGTCAGCGCGCCTATACGCATTGCTGATCTGCAGGCGCTGACTCTGTACACTCTCGCCGACGGAGTTGCTCCAAACTGGGTTGCTTTCAAGCACGCCCACCACACCAGGAAGGTCGCGGTGCTGATGGTGCCTGGACTTGAGTGGGGTATGCTTGACGGCACTATCAACATCGAAGGGGATTCAGGTCTTGGTGCTAATCACCGGACATGTGTGAATAGCCATGAAAGGTGCGCGCTTGAAACTTTGAAGCTAGAAGACGATGGTTTCCGTGCGTGGAAGAAGGGTAGGCCAGCCTATATTCTTAGGGAAGGTAACCCCACGGAGTTGAATGGCGAGTCTATCCTACAAGCTCTGCAGCCTCTTGCAGACATTTTCGGCGACGTGTGGCCCGTGAAAGCTCCAGGGGACAGTCGATACTCCAAACTACATTCCCCAATTCGAGCTATGCTAATCTCGCCGCTTCCCCAGTCCAAAGAGCACAAAGCGATCAAGGGTCCAAAACCACCAGCAGAAGAGAAAAATTGGCGATCGCAGCGTACAGCCGTTACCGAATTCATCCACGCAGTAGATGAACTTCGAGAAGCAGAGTATCCGCTCCACCCGGCTATCTTCGACGGCGACCACGAAGCAGCGTTGCTTGAACAGGAGCGTCGAGAGCAGTCCGCTCAAAATGTTGAAGGTGGCTGGATTGACACCCGTGTCTCCTCTTATGCAGATCACATCGGTACAAACACATCCGTTCAGCAGGGCAGTATCACCGCAGGACGTACGGTTTATGCAGTCGATTGCGAGATGGTACTCACTTCCGACGATAAATACTCTCTTGCACGTATCAGCATAGTGGACTGGAATGGAAAGACTATGTTGGACGAGCTGGTCAAGCCGACCTTGCCTATCAAGAATTACTTCACACAATTTTCTGGCATGACCAGCGCGCTCTTAGATCCTGTCAAGACAAGTCTTTCTGAAATCCAATCCAAGCTGCTCGACATTTTTACCCCACAGACAATCCTCCTCGGCCACAGTCTCGAATCCGATCTCACCGCCATGAAGCTAACGCATCCTTTCATCATCGATACTTCCTTGATCTACCCTCATCCGCGGGGCCCACCTCTACGATCATCTCTCAAATATCTTGCACAGAAGTATCTGAGGCGTGACATCCAGCAACAAGACTCGAAAGGTCACAACAGTGTCGAAGACGCATTAGCGGTGCTGGATTTGGTGAAGCTAAAATGTGAGAAGGGCCCAATATGGGGCACATCGGAAGCCGCTGGGGAAGCCATCTTCCGCCGCCTGGCACGAAATAAGAAAAAGGATGCGGGTGGAATTGAAAGGGAGATCACAAGCGCAATGGTCGACTACGGAACTCCCGAGCGGGGTTATGGTAAGGAGGCAACTGTAAAAATTGGATGTGAAAGTGACGAGGAGATTGCGAGGGCGGTCATCCGGGCTGTCAATGGCGACGTGGATGGGAAGGTAGTGCCAGGAAGTGGTGTTGATTTCACCTGGGGACGACTGCGGGAGCTCGAAAATTTCCGCGGATGGTCCAACAACAACCGGGAATATGCCACTGTCGATAAATTGCATGCCGGGCCGCCATCGCACGCTTTGGCGCCAGAATTAGCGACGAAGAACGATGGGCAGAAGGGCCCAGCGTCCTGTTTGGAACGGGGTACAACCCTGGATACTGCGCAGCAGGATGATAAGATGAAGGACAATGCTAGCATTACTCCATACAACCAGCCACCACCACCACCCTTCACAGCTCCAACCCTCCATTCAACCATTGCTTCAACAATCTCCCACATCCGTGCAATTCACGACAGCCTTCCTCCTTGCACGCTCTTCATCGTTTACACTGGCACGGGTGATCCACGCGAAGCCGGTCGGTTACAGAAGATGCAACAGCAGTATCGCAAGGAATTCAAGGTCAAGAAATGGGACGATCTAAGTATTAAATGGACGGACGATGAAGAACAGGCCCTGAAGATGGCTGTGGAAAAAGCAAGAGATGGTATGGGTTTTATGTGTGTGAAATGAGAGCTATGAGACGGTAATGTTTCCGAGGAATTGGCGAATGAAGCCATGTTGGTAGTACCAGTGGTGGCACAATGCCAGGGCGTCGACTCTTGCCAAAAGCAGCTTGTGTTGCTGGAATGCTGGAGACAACTAGTTTCGATGTGATGGAGATGGTTGAAGCTCAACTTCCCATCCTCTTGCCATCACTGGCATCGAAGAAATTTCCTTGCAGATGGCTAGATTTCCTGTCATTCAGAGACCGTCGTTCGTGTGCTGGAAAAGTGCTACCTATTAGTCGTTAGTGATAGATTGCACACCAGAACGCTTGAAGAGGAAGGCTTCAAAGCTGGTTTACTCAGGAGATGATTCATTTTCTATCGAGGTAAGTCTCCGATGGTGTCACTCTACTCTTAATACCCTTACACCCCGCTTTTTCGCCGTTCTCTTCTTCTTATGGCCTCTGTCGAATGCCACTGCGCTAGCATGATCCCTGCCCACGTTATCGAGATCTTTGACCTTGTAAATTCGAATAATCCAGTTTTCGCTGGTGTAAGCTTCTTCGAGTGTGCTTAGCTGTGGACCTTCAGCCGGTAGACGAGACCCTCGAACTCTGTCCTGCGCCTGGCCGGCTGGAAAGAGAGAGTTGAAATTGTAGTAAGACATTTTGTACCTTGAGGGCGTCTGTGTGAGCATGCGCATCAAATGGCAGGATGGAGCATCTTACATGAGGGAGTTCCGCATCGTTGGGGTTGCCTCATCATCCACCCTGTACTCTCCTCTTGCGGTGAAGAAGTCCCGCTCCTTCACTTCATCTGGCCAAATACCTTCCGCGATCCTCACCATCCACAAGAACTTGTTGATATCATCTCCGCTGTACCCAAGTAGACCACCAAAGACCACCAGAACATAATCGACATCATGCTGACGCAGGATGGGATAGGATACTTCTTCTCTCGACGACATTGCCTTCCCGACCGTGGCAATGTGAGTATTGTTCCAGGTATTGTTGTCGACGAGGGTAGGTCTATCAGCCATGCCACCAATTTGATATCCGTAATCCCACCACGACATGATTTTGGCGTCTTGAGGTGTGTTTTGTCGAAGCCAATAGTATGCCTCTCGATAATCGTCAATAATATGCTGTGAGCCGTCAGGCATTCTCGAGGCCAGCACGACAGACGGAGAAGAGTATGCATTTGAAGTAACCCAAGTGCAGTGCAGCACAAACAGCATGAGGTAAGCTGTGGTCGTTCCTGTAATAACCGACTTTGAGACAGAAGAATAGATGCCAACAAGTGGATTTCGCATCGAGCGCAGTGACTCCGTGGTCGACGCCGCCTTGGATGCGGTCTTGCTGCTGGCCTCTGCCGACCCGTTTCGAGTCGGTTCGGCAGGGGTATCGGACGACATATAGGTGTCAAGAATATGTGACAACGCTAGAGCCGCAGCCACGCAGACAATTGGTGTTAAAGTCAACATCAATCGGACCATAACACCAGCGAAGTAGCTCGCCATGACGGCGTAGATGACTACAAATACGTGCTCATCTTTGAGGTTACGGAAGCACATGTAGACGCCTGCAGGGAACAGCCAGATGAGTAGGTTCAGATCGAAGAAGAAAGCCGGCCAGGCTGTTGGTTGATGTTCCGAGACTGAAGCAATGATGGGAATATGAAGCTTAGCGTATCCGGTATCCCAGAGTGAGTAGAACCGTCCGCTCCATGGCGCAACAGTGCCGGTCACAGTGAGTAGGACCAAGCCAAAGAATGCGACTGCGAAGAGAACCAGGACTGCGCCAAAAAGCAAAGTCTGAAATTGCTTGCCCGGCACTCTACTCTGAAGAAACTCGGCAGCCCCAACAAGTTGTACCAGTCCGAAAATTCCAAGAGCAGACATATGGTCGCTGCTCCTGATGGGCAGAAAGCCCACGAACGGCACCTGCATGCTCGCCAGCGTTCCCAATGCGTACCAAGTTGTGTAGCTGATATAAAGTCTTGAGCTGAAGCGACCCATGCAGATGAGTGTGAAGACATGAAGCGGGATGAGATTGGTTATGAAGACGTATCCTCCCCAAGCAGACACCATATAGCCGTAAAAGAGAGCTGAGAGGGCGCCCCACATAATGGATCCATTTTTTATTGCTTTAATCCAGAGATAAAAGGTGAAGACGAGTAGGAAGATGGCGATTGCTTCGTTATCATAGCTGCCGGCAACTGATCTCGAGATATAGCCAGGAGTGATTCCCATGAAAGCTGCTGCAAGTAGGCCAGCTGACGGAGAAGCTGACATTTCAGAGGTAAGAAGGTACATTGCGAGGGCTGTCAGACCTGAGCATGCGGGGGCAAGTAGTACACAAATATTCCTTATATCGACTGGGATGGAAAGAAGCCTGAGAACGTGATAGATAACGCCGCTGGTAACCATGAGGCCCGGGTATAATGTGCCTCCTGTAACTCGACCCAGAGGATGCCACGTTCCTAACACCAACATCAGCACTCTTCAACCTGTGAAGGAAAGTTAGAGGCGCTCGTACTATCATCAAACCAGTCCCAAAAGCTGTAGAAGCCATGCTTCACCAGATATTTTGTTGCACGAAAATTGAACCACGGATCGACTGTGGGAAATTGTCAGTTTCGGAGGAGACATGGCGGTTGAGGGGAGGAGATAAAAACTGACATTCGTGAATAATGCTTTCGAATCCTGCGAAACATCGTTAGTATTGCCAATTGGAGATATTGGAGGCATGCACACGGATTACAGAGAAGAGTCGACTTGCTACTGCCGCAGCAGCAATAGTGAGGAGGATGATGATCCTCAGGAGCCCTCGTGTGCTTCTACTCGAGTTGCCTTGCAGGAAAGGATCGGCGACGGCCATAATGGCCGGAATGAAAAGGGGATGTCGAAAATGATGAAGTACTTCGAGAGTTGTGGTCGAGAGCAAACGAACAGCACACAGGGGCCCAAAATGCAAAGGTGTCTGCGCATTTCAGACTTGGCACCACCGAGGTCTTATGAACACTCCACCATGCGGAGAAGATACGGTCAACTTCAGCCAGTGAGGTACAATTGGGCATTCCATCAACGATCTTTCCTCTCTGCAGACACCTAAAGCAGACATGCAAACATGAGTTGTGTTGACTGGGAATACTTGCGACCAAGTACACTGGCGAGATGACACTTGACGTGTGACAAAGTGTGTAGTCAAATGAATTTCCGAAGCACTTCCTGCTAACACTCACTATCGTCGACCTCTTTCCCTTGTTTTCTCTAATTCTCCTGGTTTATTATCAGTCGTGCTTCTCGGCCTACTCTGCGGTGGTCTCTTTGACTTGACTAACTTAATTTACCTCGCCTCGCCCCATTTTCCTATCAATATTCTGATCTCTTCGGCGTTTTCTCCTTTATCTTAGGATCGGATCAGCTGGATGGATCAGTCAAGAGATTCTGCTCCGTGTATACTAGTCACCGATAAACAAGTAGTGGGAAAGAAAGAAAGTCTTCCGGAGAGCACCAAATCTGGGTTGGGAAAGCCAGGCACGCAAAGCAATGGTGTGCTCGATTCTGAAAGCTTTGCTCGACAGGTGCATTTTGCGCTGAGTGCGTGGCATCAAGCACAGAAACCAGCGAATTTGGGTCCCAAATGCTTTGATCGCCGAGGCAAGAAAACTTGTTCGACTTGCAAGGCGAGATCATAGATACTATTGGCTGGATTGCTGGATGCGTTTGATCGGGACGAACTGCGTGGTTGATTCGGTTGGTTAGCAGCCACGACGAACCCTACAGTATCGTGTCATGGGAAGCTTTCTGGAAAGCAAAGTCAGCTGACCATGGTCTTCAACCTGGCCATGTCAAATGCAACCGGAAGGTTGCGTACTGACCAAGGTGGAAGCTTCAAATGCTCAGCATCAACTATAGGATGAGCCCCCCCGGGGGAGGGGGGGGACATGTAAGAACATGGGGAGACATCCTGTTCACAAAAAGTGGAACCGTGCTTTTCACGGATAGGAACGATGTAATGCTGGACAGAAAGGAGATCTACCATCAATATGACCATGAAAAGGGCTGAAGGGATAGAAGTGCTTGGGATTCTGACCCACGACCAATCCAGCATGAAGATATCTAACCGTGCAGCAGTTGCTATCTGGATGTATGAGACTTGCTACTGGAAACAATCAGTCGTACTTTCTCGTAGATAATAAAAGGTACCAATGAGAGGCTTTTGGCAGTAATATATAAGCCCACTTTGGAGAGTAGGTACTGGCATTGTTTCTTGGCCAGGGAAGCAAAATTCTAGGATCAAATATGGGACACCAGCAGGCAAAGCTTTGAGGTTAGCAGAAATCCTCTGCGGGTCGATCTTCTCTTTCGCGCTCACTAATCAACAATCACCCCAATGCAAGGCATTTGTGGCAGGCCTCCCGAAGAAGGGAATATGCCGAGGAACGACTGCAGTCATACTGTGTTCCCGGCTTTGGGCGTGATAAAACAGCTTGATTTCAAAGACCGTAATATACATTGAGTTTGTAGCGGGTCGAACATATATACATCGGATTGGGTCTATGGCTTTTGAAGAGTTTGGGACAAACGTCGGCGCTGCTGGTCGCCATGATGGCTTCTTAATTGAGACAGGTTGGTCGCGAATCATCTGCCTTTCAAATGTTTTCTGCAGATTTCATGGTCAGATATGCTTCCAGGTCGAAGTTCTTGTCTTCCGGATCTGTCACGACTGTACACCGCACTATTAGTATCGATTTGAGGAGCCTGTACGGGGTGGAACTGACTTCCTCCACTAGCGGTCCTTGATTGCGGTGGCACGTTCTTCTTCGTCCATTCCAGTTTCGCCTTCTCGATCAAGGATTCTTTGTGTTTGTACTCATGCTGGACATGGGAGGCTTTGTTGTTGGCCGTGAGCGTTCTCTGATGCGAGAAGCCGTAGAATATGCCAAATAGGAGGGCGGAGTATCGGAGGACCTGGTCAAGGGTTTAGTATACCCTCGAAAGGCATATCACAGCTCCCAGTGAGCGATGCACGAAGCCACTGCTCACTCACGTTCACTCCTTGGGAAGTCGACATCGTGGGGACACCCGGTCCCAAGCAAGGGGCACCCTCCGAGACTGAGAATTTACCGTCGCAATAAGTCTTCCTTGCAATGTCAAAAAAAATAACGCTTCCGGCTGGTCACTGAGTCGGTTTGGGCAGTCTTGAAAAGCTGTCAGAAGCTCTAGCTCCTTGTTCCTGAATTGAGGTTGGGCCACGGGCAGCTCAAGGCTTGGCATACACACGTGATGTTGATTTCTTGTACCGCGGAAAGTAGAACGTTCTACAATCCTATGCTTCACAGAATTTGTGCCTCGATCACTTAATCAGCTGAAGTACAGCCTGAAGATGGCCTCGCGCCAGGATGAGCTCGCGGCGAAGAGAGCGCGGCTCGCCGAGCTCAAGCGGCAGCGCGAGCTTCGAAAGCAGGACCCGGTCAAATGGAGACAGAGCATAGGCACGACATCTGAGGTGTTACTTCCCTCTAGTCTAATACGATTGCTTTATTAATATCCCCCAGGATACCATTATCCCGCCATCTAGATCTGGAGAGCGACGCGCTCAGGTCGATGAATTGGTCTCCAATCTCATTGGTTCTAACCGGGACGCGGTCGAAATTGATGAAAACAGGAGGACAAGTCGAGCTAGCCCAGCTTTTAGCCCTTCTCGAGGTCCTATCGAAAGCGGCACCGCAAAACCGATATGGACACAGACGCAGTCCGTTGCGACCCAGACTTCTTCGGCCGTGCCCACTTCGACCGTCTTCGAATTCGCCCCAGAGTCAACACCACAGCGACAGTACATAACCTACAGCAAGGGCGTGCAAACAGATGTCAAGGCCTCGAGGGTTGCTGATGGGCATGAACAGCCTGAAACTGAAGGAGAAAATCTCCCAGGCAAGGGCCAGAGCCAGGATGATGAAAAGCAAGCTGAAGAGGTCCGTTCGCGCTTGCGCAAGGAGATTGAGGAAGAGTTGAGAGCCACAGCGGAGTCAAAGCATATCCCACATGCAGCCCAGCAGAGATATCAACTACCAACGCTGACATCGGACCAACTGAACGCTGTGACGTCCTCCAATGACTTCTTCTCCTTCGTTGAGCGCTCTTCAAAAGTGATACAACGTGCACTTGATGACGACTATGATCTTCTTGCGGATTACACCATTTCAAACACACAGGAAGAAGGTGTATCTGACGAAGAGAGAGGTCCCTATTCTAGATCGTCTAAGAAGTCGTATCGGCTCAAACAGACCCTACAGTTCTTCGATTCAAATCAGAGTCGGAGACGTCAGATATCAGACCTGCAATTTTCACCACATTTCAACGAGCTTTTCCTGTCTTCTCATACCAAGAATCCTACTGTCGCGAGTGACCCTTCCGGCCTGATCATGGTCTGGAATGTGCACGCTCCATCTCGCCCAGAGTATACCTTTCACAGCCAGGGAGCTGACATACTCTCCGCGCGGTTCTCACCTTTCCATCCTAACCTCATCATCGGCGGGTGCTACACGGGTCAAGTTTGTCTGTGGGACACTCGTGCTATATCTCGCTCAGGCGGTGCTCCGGTTCTCAAGACCCCCCAATCTGGATCCCACCTTGGTCACAATCATCCAATTTACAGTATCAGCATCATTGGAACACAAAATGCGCACAACATTCTCACTGCGTCCAGCGATGGTGTTGTCTGCTCGTGGAGCGTTGACATGCTTACCCAACCTCAAGAGTATCTGGAATTGACGACGCCCCCTCCAGCCAGGACAGAAGATCTTGCGCCAACGTGCATGGCATACCCTGCTACGGACCCAACATTCTTCGTAGTCGGAACAGAGGAGGGCAATATTTATCCTTGTCATCGATATGACCGGGCCGGAGCAAAAGCAGGCGTTGACACCAAATTGACCTACAAAGGACATATAGCACCCGTGATGAGCAGTCAATTTCATCTTGCAAAGGGTCCCCTCGACCTGAGTGATTTGCTGCTCACGAGTAGCGTCGACTGGAGTGTGAAATTGTGGCGCATCAAGCCTGCCGCGAGCTCATCAAGTGTAGCTGCCGCCGTTGGTTCTACGTCAATGACCACAGGGGGAAGTGGTGGACCGCAATCGATTTCACCCGTGCTAGACATTGGCAGAGAAGATCTCGTGTACGACGCCAAATGGGCGCCGCACAAACCCTCCGTTTTCGCATGCGTAACAGGCGCTGGGGACTTGGAAGTCTTTGACCTGAATGTAGACCTTGAGGTTCCAGTTGCAAAGGCGTCTCCAACAAGAGGGAAAGGCGGAGCTTTGGTTGATGGTCTGAATAAGTGTGCATGGGAGGAGAAACGGGGTGGACTGGTTGCAACTGGCGGGCTGGATGGGGTGGTGAGTCTCTTCGAGGTTGGCAAAGCGCTCAGTGGTGAGGCAAGACCAGATGAATGGACCACTTTGAAGAAGGCCATTGCACGAGCCGAAGGAGGAAAATCGTGATTAAGGGGTGTTTTCCGGTCACTGCAGGCAGCATAGCTAGGAAGTCGTTGACCATTCGCAGAGATACCCTTTTGCATTGCAGCGCAGCAATGCAGCAATGAATCTCCTTTTCCCGACAGAGCCTTTCCTTCACGCAGGAATCTGGAATGTTTTATTATGGATCTCGGAAGAAGCTTTGACTGGGTCCGGAAGCATGATTCAACAGACTCCCGGTGCCAGTGACTCAGGCTGCTTGCGTGCTGTGAATGAAAAAATGTTGGTTAGGTGCCTTGAATTCAATATGTATGCCGGAAGCCTACTACACCCTCTATTACTTTGCCGAATCTTTTTTGTTTACTGTTCGCCAACCAAAATAGGGTGGTACAGGCCATGACTACGAAGATCATCATGACATGAGACCCAATACTGACCCAGACAGCAGTCATATACTTCGGAGCTTCGCTAGTACGGACGATATAACTTCCAGCAATGCCTCCCAATCCGTTGCAAGCGCTCACAGCAGCCGCGACGGTTGCCCTCTTCCATTGCCCGGTGATGTTGTTGGCTTGATACGCGTTGAGCGCTGCCCAGTTCGAGATGTAGGCTCCAGTCGCCAGGTATGTTCCAACATAACGGACTGCTACTTGTGACGGAAAGCCGAGCATACAGAAGCCAAGGATGAGGCAAATGGCATTGAAAATTATCACAGGACCGCGGAGACGATACTTATCCCCAACGAAAGATGAGACTAGTACAGGAATCACCGAATAATAGTATGGAGGAGCCGATAGCAGAATTGCTTTGTTTGTGGAGAATCCCATGCCGCTTTGCAATATGATAGGAAGAAAGTACGACAAGGCTGTGGATACGATGTTCAGCAAGAAGAACAGCACACAGAAGGCGTATAGTTTCGGGTCGAAGAAGTGGATCAAGATGTCGCCAAGACGGAACGGTTCTGGGGCTTGAGCATCCCTTCGATCACGATTGATGCGCAAGACTGCTTGAGACGCCTCCTCGAGACTGAGGAAGTAAAAACTGTTTCGGCTGTTCTCCGGGAAGTCCACCATCCACAGATAGGTCAAAAGTCCAATGAACATTGTGATGGTGCCTTGGATCAAAAACATCCACTGCCACCCTCGAAACTGAGAGTGGCCATCGAGCTGGTTGAGACCGAAATTGAGTATTGATCCCGTCGCCAGAACAATGACTTCGCCGCATTGCAGGAAGGCAAAGCGAAGTTGCTGCTCTCTGCGGGTGTACCATGTCGATATCAGGTAAGTCAATCCGGGATAGATACCGCTCATTGCGATACCTAGGAGGACTCTCAGTGCTATCATTTGCTGCCATGATTGTATGAATGCAGTACAGAAGGTGACGAGACCGAAGCAGAATGTCACCGTTGCGAAGAAGAAACGCGGGCCGAGGACGCGGACTAGAATTGTCGAGGGCAACTGAAATACTATGCTGCTGACTGTGAAGATGAAAATGGCGACAGAGAAGCGGTCACCAGTCAGGCCGAGGTCCTGGGGCATAGATGTCACCGACGCCGACGAGATGATACCACTGTCCAGGAGATTGAGACTGCATAGCAGACCAGCAATAGTGCAAAGCCGTAAGTCTACCTTGAGTCTGAGACGTTTTTCCACTGCTGAAAGCTTGCCAATGTCGTCCTCGATTGGTTCCGAAGCCTCCTCACCGGGGTTTCTGTCTGCATCGGGGACGAGTCTTGCCTCGGAATTTGTAGAGATGGTCATGACGAGATTGTAAATGATCAAGAACAGCTCGAGAAGAAATCAGGTGGGAACTGAATCTAAGAATCACCTGTGCATATGCATGGGAGTGCTCACTTCCGAATTCTCACTCTTGAGATGCGGGATCGGCGCGCAAAAGAAAAGTGCCGAGGTGGAAGCGGCAACAACTGGCGATGAAGATCATGCTTGTCGCCCTTCGCCCATATACATATATACATCTTGGTCCTCGTAGTAATGTCCACTGCAAGGGGCGTGCAAGGCGTTGGGCACTCTCTGCAGTCTCAACCAACGACCTGCAAGGGCTCAAGTTCCTCAACACAGCACCCGCTGAAGACTGCTGTGCTTGGTTCAACGCCGAACACTTCCCCTCCACCCAGGCCAGGAGGAAAGATCGTCGGCCAAATGGATCATCCCCAGCATGCAACACTAAATTGTCAAACCACCACATGTGAATGTGAAGCAGCCGAACGGCAGGTCCGTTACTTGGTGGGTGATACACATTGTCTTCTCCACCATCTCCATACTTTGTCCTCTCACCGTCATTGCTTGCAATCCAGACGCTCCACTCACCCGCTGCAAGCTCTCACGAATAACTGCTTGGTCATACCCATCACTCTCCTCGAAATACGTCCATCATGGTCGACTTGGTCCCGCCCCCCGAGCCACATAGACTCCTTCCACCTCTGCTGGCTTGTCTTCCGACCGCGTTCGCCTCTCACCGTCCGCCGCCAGCTCTGCTGCCCCTTGTCTCCCCGATTCTTCGACAAAGATTACAGCTAATTAACTCGTCCTCCGCCTCATCCTCCGCCTCAGCCTCATCCGAGAATTGGCTTCGACTTCTATGCTGGGATAAAGAGAAAGCGAACAAGTTGAAGGATGTAGTGGAAAATGGTACATACGAACCCCACCCTTCTTCTGGTGAGATTGAAGTTGGCGACATCGGGGCGATCAAGTACAAGCGATTGGACCTGGACACACTGCGCGCACAGATTGCGCTTCCCGAATGGAGCTTGACTGCTCTATATCTTTGGATTGCTGAAGGCGAAGGAGGTAGTGGCTGGAGGCTGGCGGAACTCTTGCCATACGACAGTGAGTTGGAGCGCAATCCTACCTGGTCGCATTCGATGGGTGAGGCGAACGAAAGCTCGAGGGAACGAATGGTTTCAGAAGCGATTCGAGATGCTGAGGCTGCAGAGAAGACCACGGCGGGGCAAGACGACGATGACGATTACTGGGCTCAATACGATAGGACTCCAGGACCTACCCCTGCACAGAACAGATCACCTGCACCTAACACCCCTGCCGCTGACGCCGATTACTATGCACAGTACGGTGAGGTCCAGCTTGCGATAGCCACCCATGATCCGTCTGAGGAAGCAAATGGAACTCGGAACTCGTCTCTAAGTGGTGACATCCTAGCAGGTGTTATGCAGCAAGAGTCTGAGGGAACGGTAGATCGAGGCCCGATTCAGCAGGGAGGTCTTGGTGGACAAAAAAGAGTTGTGGAGGCAGCAGAAGCTCCCGTCAGTCTACCACCGCCAGCTTCGCTGTCCCCTGCAAGCTCAGACGCCGTGACACGGTTGGAGGAAAGAGCTGACCAACAGTCTGCATCCGAGATGGGCATAAGGCAGCACATAAGTACTACTATGAAAAGTCTTTATCGATTGGCGAACAGTGCTGGGATGGAAGGAGAGGAATTCGATCGCATTATACAAAGAGAGCTGGAGACGAATAGCATGCTTGATGAATAGTCATCGTGAGAGAATCATAAGCAACTTATATGAAGTTCAGACCGTCGATGAAATCCAGTGCTGTAAGCCGTGCGACGTCGCAGATATTTGGGGAGCAGAGCGTAGTATCGAGGACTGAATCCTTGGCAAAAAACAGGGATGAAGCTCGGACCAAGCATCGCTCTCCCTTCTTCCAAGACACTGCAAGGACAACTTTTCAGACCAGGACCCTACGTTTCTTCATGGAACACCCTGTGCAAACCTCCCAGTTTTGCTGAAGGCCCCCTTGCTCCTTGACACTGCTATTCCCGCGAGGCCCCTTACAAGGTCACTGCGTTGGCCAATTTTCCTGGACCAACGTCTTGTCCTGCTGCCCTCAATAGCAGCAGCTTCATGATGGCATCCCCAAACGCGACGTTTCGACACCGTGGGGGACCGAAGGAAAAGAAGCAGATGAATGGGCAGGCAGACCAAGCTGAGGAATATTTGGACAGTGTGATCGAGTCGAGCAAGAAGGCGGTCACTTCGGAATGGGACTACAAACTTGGGCTCCTGATTACAACTCTGCTTTCATTCGTTACGCGGTTCTGGGGGATCAGCCATCCCAATGAGGTTGTTTTCGATGAAGTGCATTTTGGCAAGGTTCGATACCCATCCTCTCTTACCCAACTGTATACTGATATTGCCTGCAGTTCGCGTCCTACTATCTCCAGCGGACCTATTTCTTCGACGTTCACCCCCCTTTCGGCAAGCTACTTTTCGCCCTCATGGGTTGGTTTGTGGGCTATGACGGTCACTTCCTCTTCGACAACATTGGCGACTCCTACATAGACAACAAGGTGCCCTACGTTGCGTTCCGAGCTCTTCCCGCCCTCATGGGAGCTCTGACCGTGCCGACCGTCTTCTTGATCATGTGGGAATCTGGTTATTCTCTCCCTGCGTGTGTCACAGCTGCGGGATTGGTGCTCTTTGACAATGCGCATATTGGGCAGACCCGGCTCATTCTCTTGGACGCTACCCTGGTGTTCTTCATGGCATTGAGCGTTCTCTCCTACATTCGATTCTACAAGTTTAGGCACGAGCCCTTCGGTCGGAAATGGTGGAAGTGGTTACTCTTGACTGGAGTCTCGATGAGTTGTGTGATCTCTACGAAATACGTTGGCGCCTTTACCTTTTTCACCATTGGTTGTGCAGTCTTGATTGATCTGTGGGATCTTCTGGATGTCAATCGGAAGGGTGGAGCAATGTCCCTGCCGACCTTTAGCAAGCACTTCATGGCTCGAGCAATTGGCTTCATCGTTGTGCCGTATTTCTTTTACCTGTTTTGGTTCCAGGTCCATTTCTCGATTCTGTATCGATCCGGACCCGGTGATGATTTCATGACGCCAGAATTTCAGGAGACTTTAAGCGACAATGCGATGGCAGCTTCCTCAATTGACATACAGTACTACGACACAATCACTCTTCGCCACAAGGAGACAAAGACATACCTCCACAGTCATCCCGACAAATACCCTCTTCGCTATGATGACGGCCGAATCTCAAGTCAAGGTCAACAAGTAACAGGTTATCCGTTCACCGATACCAATAATCACTGGCAGATTCTTCCTCCGCAACCAATTGACGGCGGTCAGTCAGATCAGCCAGTCAAGAATGGTGACGTCGTACAACTTCGTCATCTTGTCACAGACACCATGCTGCTTACCCATGATGTTGCCTCGCCATCCTTCCCGACGAATCAGGAATTCACAACGGTGCCGATTGATTTGGCAACTGGAGAGCGACATAACGATACGTTGTTCGAAGTCAGAATGGAGCAGGGCAAGCCCGGACAGCAATTCAAGTCCATGTCAGGTCATTTCAAATTGGTTCACTACCCTACAAAGGTGGCCATGTGGACCCACACAACACCTCTTCCTGATTGGGGTTACAAGCAAGCCGAGATCAATGGGAACAAGAACATTCAGCAGAGTAGCAATGTATGGTTTGTTGAGGAGGTACCGTCCATTCCTGCTGACTCTCCTCGGCTGGTAAAAGAAACAAGGAAGCCGAAACAGATGCCGTTTTTGAAGAAATATTTCGAGCTGCAGCGTGCAATGTTCTTCCACAACAATGCTTTGACTTCAAGTCATCCATACGCGTCGCAACCATTTCAATGGCCATTTCTACTCAGAGGTGTCAGCTTCTGGACACAGAACGATACCAGACAACAGATATATTTTCTCGGCAATCCCGTCGGGTATTGGATTGCGTCGTCGCTTCTTGCCGTGTTCGCGGGTATCATTGGAGCAGATCAACTTTCGAAGAGGAGGGGTATTGATGCCTTGGATGAGCGTAAGTCTTGCCCTCATCTCGTCCTGTGTCTACTGACAATTGCAGCTACTCGTTCTCGTCTCTACAACAGTACCGGATTCTTTTTCCTTTGCTGGGCTGCCCACTATCTTCCGTTTTACCTTATGGGTCGCCAACTCTTCCTCCACCATTACTTGCCTGCTCATCTCGCTTCTGCTCTGGTCACTGGGGCACTTGTGGAGTTTGTGTTTAACACAGAGCCGATCATTGAAGATGAGACCATCTTGGCGAAGAAGGATGATTTGAAGAAGAAGGTCCCTGAAAAAACCAGGAAAGCTTTCCAGAACGCAACTGAAAGGCTGAAGGGCCAAAGTATGGTAGCTACATGGGCTGCATCTGGCGTAATCTTGGCTATCACGATATGGGGATGGTGGTTTTTCTTACCGTTGACATACGGCAAACCTGGATTGACCGTGGAACAAGTCAATGCCAGGAAGTGGCTAGGGTATGATCTGCATTTTGCGAAATAGCTAAAAAGTAGGGACTTTGCCAGCGGAATAGCGCTGGGAGACGGAGTAGTAAAATCCGACCGAAATTTCAAACTTCTATAAACTATGAACGGAATTGTATAAGATGTGAAGGACAGTTGGTGAAAGTTTCCGCTCCGATTTGAGGATTGACAGTACCATGCAGAACCCCTTATGATCCACCATTACCGGAAGCTTTACCTCTGCCTTTGTCGTCGCCGCCACTACCGCGACCTTGACCACCATTCCCCCGACCTTGACCATCACTGCCACGACCTTGTGCTCCATGTCCAGAGCCTGGGGTACCACTGCCAGACGCCTGGGTACCACTGCCAGATGCTTGGGTACCACTGCCAGATGCCTGAGCGCCACTGCTAGATGCCTGGTAACCACTGCCAGATGCTTTACCAATATCACGACTTTTAAATTGGACTTCGTAAGGGCTACGCCTGGTTTTGTGGTAGCTAAGCAGGGGCAGCTAAGTAGGGGCCACAGATGGGGCAGCGAGTATTCAGACAGCCCATCTTGCAGACATAATGTTTGAGTTTGCACTGCTGAGCTTTTGGCAACACGTGGCCATCAGTTTGCACTCTTCTGCCACAACCTCAGGAGCAGGACTGATCCTTGGTGACTCCTGCAGGACACGGGCAAGTCCTCCTCGAACGAGAGTACGATCGACATTTTGTCGGCCCTTCTTTACCTTTTGGACAATCTTCACTCGTTGTTCTTCTGAGGCTCGTAATTGCGACAAAGGTTCGAGACCTGCACGCTCTACCGGGCGCGCATGCCCAGGAGCTCGCGATGACTGTGTGATTAGGGGAGCCTTTCCTCCTTGCACTGGAGTAGGATTTTTTTATTAATTTTAAATTCTTATTACCTGATGTCACACTAAAACTAGTCGATGACTGGAGTAGGATTGAATCTGTAATTTGCGACTGAGCTTGAGTCAGGGATTGGCGCGCTAGAAAAGGGGAGGGCCGGAGCAAAGTCGGTATCCGTGGTCAACGAGAGGGGCCCCCCTGTAGGGGGCCACCCATCCTATCAGGGGGCATACCCCTGCGTAGGCCACTCGCCGTCAGGCGAGCATTTTTCTACGCGTCTAAACGCGTCGTACGTGTGTATATATATCTCCACCATAAGATGTCTGATTCGAATGAAGCCTTAGATATACAAGCCTCGAGAGCTGCTGAAGAGATTCTTCGCGTTCGAGAGGCTGGGGAGAGGGTCAACGTCGCAGTAACTGCTCGAAATCCTATCACTGCTCGAAATCCTATCACTGCTCGAAATCCTATCACTGCTCGAAATCCTATCACTGCTCGAAATCCTATCACTGCTCGAAATCCTATCACTCGACGAATCAAGGGTATCACCTCCGTGCTTGGAAGGCCTCAATTAGCGTACTTGGCCAAATCAAGCTTTTTGAACCGCATTTGATCGCCGCAGCTCTCCGCAGCTTTTTTTCTGTCTAATATTTCAATCACCAACCATGCTACGAGCTCGACGAGGTACTCAGATTCCTCTTAGAGGTAAAAGACAGCTTATCTCCGAAAGAGCAAGCTATCAGCAATCAAAGAAAACGATGCAGAATTGAGTCTACAACCGTTGATCTAAATGACAGTCGATCAGGCCTTGGCAGTCATTGCGCCGGCGCCGGAATGCACCGTTGAACCACCGATATTCATTCCAACAGAACTACCTCATTTCAAGACCAGTGAGTGCCATATTTGGCTTTGCGTTGAAGGATAATGCTGGCAATAGTATCACAACTTAACTGGAGTCAATTGCTGGATAGAACAGTCTCAATTGGCCGAAGATGGACGTTTGTTGACATTTTAAGGCCCCTCATAGTGATCGACAGCGCTAATTGAGGCGTATGACACTCCTGTCCAAGCACGGAGGTGATAGGGCCGAGAATAGGCTGAAAGCCTGCGAATCGCTAAACTAACTTTATCATTTTCCCATCTCACCATCGACTGAGAAAGCCGTCCGGGTTGCACCCCGGGTTGGAAGACCAGCTGCCAATCACGTTCTTGCCGGCGCGGATTACGATGAATTGGCGCTCGTGAAAAGAGTCATCGCTGCGGCGAGGATCTGCCATATCGCACATCTTGAGCACGGGTCTCTTCTCTTCCCGTAGCACACTGTATGCGTTGATCATCTCTCTTCGTTGTCAATTGATAGAAATTGGGCAATATGCCAGACAGCAGCAAGTCGTGACTGTATGAGATGTCGTTTGGAATCTCATGCTGAATTTTAGTCGCGAGACGAGGATCGGACAAGGCTTACGTCAGCAGCGTTCCGGCGGTCGTCTCCGCTCAGTGCTTGTATCTTCATTGCATAAACGGGTGAGGTCCGATGTCCGCCATCTCTTGAGGGATACTCAGCTATCTATGCGGAGCCTCGTTCACTGACCCAGAAGAGCACCAACGCTTTCGACGGTAGCAAGGCAAAGACGCTCCACGACGCCCAAAATGGCAGATTGGATCAGTCAACAGGATGAGACCAATCTACGTTAGGTCCAGAATCACGCCTATGCTGGTGTTAAATTGCCGAAAAGCTAGTACCAATTTCATTGGGTGATCATGTTTTTGGCTGGCCTTCGGCGTCAGGTCCCCTCTCGGGGTTGGCGTCTGCCAAGAAAAGGATATGATTCCATAAGGGAATTTCCCCTTTCGGCAGTGAGCAATGAAAGGTCTTACAAACCTGCCACCTGTTAAACAACAAGTAGGCGCAGCTATGGCTCTTGCGAGAGAGCCCTCGCTTATAAGTTCAGTACTCCCCCGAGTTCTTCGTTGTTGAATCTTTAACACACAGCGTCCTCAGCTTTCTTCTCCTCGTTTATTTTCGAAAGTGGTGAAGATCCTCTCCGTCATGTTGCTGCCTTGTGCTTTCAGCGCTTTGGTGATCTTGCTCCCTTGGGCCATCTCAGCTGGAACTATCAAAAAATCCACACTTTCATCTTCGCATCGTAGCTACCGACGGCAGGCGTTCCCTAATGAGTTCAATCCGGCCCCTGACTCTGGTCTCGATGACCCGACAATACAGATCGCCGACCCGTCATTTGCCACCGCTATCAAAGTGGGCTACCAAGGGCCCATGGCCTCATATGAAAATCATGCTCTCGTGGGCCCCGTCGATCTCCTCCGAAACGGTCATGTGAACTACGGGGTCAATCCTAATTTCACCCTGCCGCTGTATCACGGTGTCTCAGCGTCAAACACCTCATATTGGTGGATTGTGACAGACACGTCTGACGAGGGCAATGCGAAACAACTCGGCATAAACTTCTCATCAAAACTAAAATTCGCAGCTCAGGGAAAGAAGGGAGGACCAATGGGCGCTGAACAGCTTAACATCGTCGACAACGCCGTCTACGGGCGTGTGGGTCTGGTAGACTTCTCTCCAGTGCGAAAATTAGTCCCGGGAGCCAGCTCTCCTTTTCCGCCTAAATCCGTCCAACCTGGTAGCGTTGGTGATGCCAACTATACTCCGATGATCCAACTGCTGAATGCTGGTGCTGAAGTGTATAATGCGCCGGTACGTCGATTCGGTGCCACCAGGAATTTTGATGACTCTTGCTGACGGTCCGTCAGATTATTGCAGGCGACGTAACCGAAGACTATCTCAACCAATTCTGTGACGGCATCCCAGACTCCATGCTCACAGATTTCCGATCTAAAGTCCACGACCAAGTCCTCTCGATATGCCCCCGCGACTCTGTTGTCACGCTCGCAACCATCCGCGGTTTCTCGTTCAGCAAATCCGTTCTCTACCTCGTCGCCGACGGCTCTGACCCCCTTCCTGCTACTCTTGACGGCGGCACCTACGCACCACGGCTCGCTGCTATTGCGACTGGAAGCGATGACGCGCTGTTCAGTGGCATTGAGAGGTTCTTCGTTAGTGCTAATGGGTTCACGAACTCTGAGCTGGCAAAGGGAGCCCCGAACAATGAAACACATCACCCCTGGCGACAAGGGTTGAACTCGGCAGTATTGGGCGAAGGCAATCCTTTGAACATACTTGGCGCCATCCCAACAGTCGGGTTTGACTATTCGCCATTGTGGGATTTCAACATTTATCAGTGGACGAACTTCTCGATCGCGAATGGTATTCGGACCAGGTTGACCGGCGAGTTCGAGGTTTTAGGCATGGCGGCAGGTAAAACTCTCCACGACGCCTTTTACAGCTGTTGCGTTCATTTGCTAACAACACTTTCATTTCTTAGCCGGCTACGTTACAAACATGGACGGGACGCCACTGAGCGACGCGGGCATCGTCAACAACTGCCCAATTGTCCACCGTTTCCTATAATTCACGAGTGTTCTCAAAAGTCATTCACGTCTTGCAGAGTTGATCTAGACAAGATATTGGACTCAAAAAAGGTTCAGGGAAGTGCTGGACGCCTGCTTGTGGATTTCAAAAGCAGTATTCCTGGCTCTTGAGCTACATTCCCTTGACTGGCTGACTGTTAGAATGCATTCTGCCACCTTGTTGAAGTCTTTAAGTATTAGATAGTCTGCGCCTGATCCTGCGTCTTAGACTCTCTATTGATCAATTTGAGTTAATTTGCG
>JAABUK010000730.1_pt1 | contig 66941 bp, 57 predicted proteins | sample 5559141 | NCBI WGS metagenome assembly JAABUK01 (sample SAMN10711869, study PRJNA513367) | rock metagenome | isolation source: Antarctica rocks | place: Antarctica: Victoria Land, Pudding Butte nord | collected 2016-01-03 | reverse complement strand
GTCCAGGCGCTGTGCACGAAGTTCCCGCTGTATGCGTGAGGCTTGAGGCCCCGGTGAGGCCCCGGAGCGCCGCTGCAAGTACTTGCAGCGGCGCATTTGCTGTTGGGACGCAGCGAGCTAAGCCCGGCTGACGGCTAAGCCCGGCTGCTGGCGCGGCCTAAGCTTGAGCGTGGAGGCCGCGCCCGGCATATCGCAAGTACTTGCCGGTTCAGGCAAGGGGCAAAAGGTGAAGAGGAAGCGCGGCGGGCGCCGGGGCTTTGCGTGACACTGACGCCAGGCCGCGAGCCTCGCTCGATTTCAAGCACTTGCGCGGCGGGTTCGGCGTTGAGGTTCGTCGTATGCCACTTGCGCCACTTGATTTCTCGCACTTCAAAGGCTCGCCGCTGGCGGCTCTGCTCGCGGCGTTCGCCGTCGCGTTCGCGGGCACGCCGCTGGTGCGCCTGCTGGCGTGGAAGTGCGGCGCGCTGGCCAAGCCCGACGCGCGGCGCCTGCACCCCGAGCCCATCGCGCAGTGGGGCGGGCTGGCCATCTTCGTGGGCGTTGCGGTGGCGGCTCTGCTCTGGCGCCAGCCCACGCTGGCCGACGCGCGCCAGCTGTCGGCTTCGGGCAACGCCGCCGTGGTGCAGGCGACCGCGCAGACGCTGCACCTCTCGACGGTCTTCTTCGGCTGCGGCCTGCTCATCTTGCTGCTCGGGATGCTCGACGACCGCTTCGAGCTCTCGCCCTTGTGGAAGTTCGGCGGCCAGTTCGCGGTGGTTTACCTGCTGTGGCGCGGCGGGGTGCGTATCAACACGCTGCCGTTTTCCTCGGGCACGCAGGCTTTGTCGGACGGGGCTTCGTTCGGGCTAACGGCCTTCTGGGTGCTGGGCATGACCAACGGCATCAACTTCATCGACGGCGTGGACGGCCTGGCCTCGGGCGTGAGCGCCATCGGAGCGGGCTGCCTTTGCCTCATCGAAGTCTCCAAGGGCGCGACGTGGGCCGCCGCCGCCGCCGCCGCCATCTGCGGCGCCTGCCTGGGGTTCTTGCGCTGGAACTTCCACCCGGCACGTATCTTCCTGGGCGACACCGGCTCGCTGCTGCTGGGCTTCTGGCTGTCGTCTGTTGCTATCGCAGCGGCTTCAAAAACAGCCGCCGCGACCACTTTGGCCTTGCCGATGCTCATCCTGGGCGTGCCGGTTCTGGACACCGCGTGGGCGATTGTGCGCCGCTCGCTGGCACGCCAGCCGGTGTGGCGGGCCGATCGCGGGCACCTGCACCACCGCCTGCTGGCGCGCGGCTACTCGCCCATCAAGACCGTGCTGGTCATCTACACCATCTCGCTGCTGCTGGGCGCAGCCGCGATTTTAATCGCGCGGGTTTGAGAGCCTGCAAGTACTTGCGGGCGCGCCACATCCTAAAGCTGCTTCAAGACCTGGGCGCTTTGGCTTCGGGGGCGCGGAAGACCTGGTGCGAGACGGTGGGCGTCTCGGGGCAGATGAGCGGGTGGAAGCGGTGCAGCAGGGTGTTCACCAGGCGGTTGCGGTGCTTGATGTACGCATAGAGCGGGAACACCTCGACCCCGAGCCGGCTCTTGAAGGCGTAGCTCGTCTGGCCTGTGCTCACGGTCGGCACGCCCTCGCTGCAGGCCAGCGCGATGGCCGGATACACCAGGTTGAAGTAGGTGTTGAAGCGCGCGTTGGAGCTGTAATCGACGCCGGTGTACAAGTCCTGAATCACGGTGTCGCCCAGCAGGAGCAGCTCGATGCCGAGCAGCTTGCCCGTCTCGGGCTCGCGGGCCGTGACCAGGCGGGCGTCGCGGCAGCTGCTTATGGCGCGGAAGAACTCCGGCGTCAGGCGCTCGAAGACGGCCTGGGCGCGCTCCAAAACGTTGGCATACAGCGCGAACGCCTCGTCCGCGAGCGCCCCGAAGTCGCTCTCGATTCGGATGTCGAGCTCGCGCCCCAGCGCCTGATCGTCGCGCACCGCGCGGCGATACATCTTGCGCATGGCGGCCACGTAGTCCTCGAAGCCGCGCCACCCGGCCTCGATCTTGAGGCGCGTTCCGGGCAGCGAGGCCGCGCGCACGTAGCCGCACGCTTCCAGGGCCGGCCCGTAAATCTGGGCATCCTCGTCCGAGAACTCGAAGGCCACGCGCAGCGCGCCGCCCGGCATGGCGTCGATGCGGCGCACCAGCTCGCGCGCCAGCCGCGCCCGCTCCTCAGCGGGCAGAGCCGAGCTAAGGTAAAGGTTGGGGCGGCAGTTGGTGATGACAGGCCCCGAAGTCAGCGCGCGCAAGAAGCCGAGCCGCTTGAGCGGGCCGCGTCGCACGCGGTCGGCGGCGCGCTTGAGCTTGGGCGCGGCCAGCAGCAGCAGGTCGATGTCGTTCACGCTCAGCACGCCCACGCCCGCCAGCTCGCCCGCGCGCCGCACCACGACGTAATGAGGCTTGACCGCCATGCCCGACGCCTCCGCCGCCCGCAGCACATCGTGGCGCAGCTGAGGCTCGTCGCGCGGCACCAGCGCGTTCCACTCCGCCTCCTCGAAGGTCAGGATGCTGGAGCGCACTTCAGTCGTCAGGGCCGCCCGCTCAAGAGCCGCGGCTTCCAGGGCCGGGGCGGGCGCGTGGCTGGTTGAGACGGCGTTCTCGGGCGCGCAGACGGGCCACAGCTCGCTCGAAGAGGGCGCCAGCGAAGAGGGCGCGACAAGGTTAGTGGAAGGGGAGTTCGTCATAAAAGGCTCTTGCCAAGGGTCACGGAGCAAGGCAGGCGGCAGGCCAGCCGGAAGAAGAAAACGAAGGCAGCACGGGCGGCTCAGGCGAAAGCGGCGCGCCCAGAAGACCAGAGGAGGCCGGCTCATGAGGAGGAGGTCGCGGCGGCAAAGGCCGCCTGCAAAGCGCGGTTGGTGCCGGCGTTGGCGCGCAGCTGAGCGAAGTTGGGAAACAAGATTTTGGGATGGTCGGCGCGCGAGATGGCGCGGAACAGCGGGCTGCGCGGCTCGCCGGGCGACCACTCGCCCGTCACGTCGGCCCCCACGATGTCGCGGGCCGCGCCGATCTGAGCGATAGCGCCCAGCAGCTCGGGCAGCTCCAGCTCGCCCTCGGCCCAGTTGGAAACGGCCCAGGCTGAGCCGAGGCAGTCCTTGTCAACCGAGACGTACACCTGGCGCGTGGGCAGCCGCGCAAGTACTTGCGACAGCAGCGCGCTCATGCCCTGCGAGCGCACGGTCTGGAAACGCCTGTAGCCCCTCGGCTCGCGCGAGATGCGCCAGGAGGCGGGATACAGTTCCAAACGCCCCTCGCGCAACGCGCGCGTGCTGCCCCGCAGCAGGTTCCAGCCATGCAAATCCTCGCGCCCCAGCCCAATCACAACCACGCGGCGGATGTGCTCCAGCTGCAGCGCACTGTTAACCCACGAGCCGCAGCAGGGCCAGGGCAGGGTGCAATCCCAATCGGGGTGCTGGTCGAAGACGATGAGCGACAGCGGGCTGGTGAAGGCGCGCAGCAGCTCAGCCGTGAGGTGGTGGAAGTCGCCCGAGCCGTAGAACGTCAGGCGCGAGCGGTCGGCGGGCGAGAGCGCCTCGCGGAAGCGGCGCAGGGCGGCGCGGCTGCACAGGTAGCGCAGCTCGGGAGCCAGCGCGCGCAGGTCGCGCACCTGCGCGTGCTCAAGCGAGCTCAAGGCAGGCAAAGCCGCCGCGCCCGCCGCGCCACGGCTCGCGGCGCTGCGGCTCGCGACGCTGTCGTCCAGGTTCAATACACGCGGCAAGTGGGCCTTAAGCACGGTTGCTCCTGCGCCAGTGGCCCGCACGCTTGCGCGGGTTCAGCTTGACACATCGATTAACGCTTGCTGCATCGCCCTTGTCTCTGAGAATTTTTTCAGGTTCGTGGCTTCAGCTCCCAACAGAGAAACTGGGGGCAGCCGCGCCGAGCCGCGCGTTGTGAAGAGGCCGTCAGAGGCGGAGGAAGGCAAGGATGAGCATCGGATACGAAGAGGCGGCGCGCCTGATTGCGGTGGCTTCGAGCGTGGTGGTGACGTGGGGCACCTACGCTCAGGTGTGGCAGATGTGGAAGACGCGCAGCGTGCGCGACATCTCCTCCAGCCTGATCTGGCTCTCCTCGGTCAACGAGGTGACGTGGCTCAACTACGGCTTCGCCATCCACGAGTGGCCGCTGATGCTGGTCGGGCTGGCCAACCTGCCCGCCTGCGTGCTCGCGATCTGGGCCGAGCTCAAGTTCAGAAGCCACTCCCAGCCCCACGAGCCCCACGAACCACATCAACCCGAGCCGGCTCAAGAGAGCGGTCAGGGGAGCCGAGACGAAGGCCCCTCGCGCCGGGCCTGAGCGCCGCTTTGCGAGGCCGCGAGGCGAAGGCTCGCCGGCAAGTGCTTCAGGTACTTGCGGCTCGCTTTGGTTAAACTCGGCGCGCTTATGCTCGCCTCAACCGAACAGGCCGGACAGCCAGCCCCTGCCTTTGGAACCCGCCTCGAAGCCGCGCGCCCGCTCAGGGTGATGCCCATCTTCGGCACGAGGCCCGAAGCCATCAAGATGGCCCCGCTCATCAACTTGCTCAAGTCGCAGCCCGACTTCCAGGTGCAGGTCTGCGTCACGGCTCAGCAAAGAGAGATTCTGGATCAGGTGCTCGAAGTCTTCGGCATCGCGCCCGACTTCGACCTCGACATCATGCAGGCGGGCCAGACGCTGACCCAGATCACCACCCGCGCCTTGATAGGGCTGGAGCAAGTACTTGCGGACGCCCGGCCCGACATCGTGCTGGCTCAGGGCGACACCACGACCGTGCTGGCGGCTGCGATGGCGGCTTCGTACCAGAAGATCGCCTTCGGGCACGTCGAGGCGGGCCTGCGCTCGGGCGACAAGTTCGACCCCTTCCCCGAGGAGCTAAACCGAAGGCTCACCGGCCAGATCACCGACTTGCACTTCGCGCCCACCCAGCGCGCCAGGGAGAACCTGCTGCGCGAAGGCGTTGAGCCGCAGAGCGTTTTCTTGAGCGGCAACACCGTCATCGACGCCCTGTTCCAGAAGAGCGACGGGCTGACGCGGCGCGAGGCTCCGGGCCACAGGATGCTGCTCGTGACCACGCACCGCCGCGAGAACTGGGGCGAGCCGCTGCAGCAAATCGCGCTCGCCCTGCGCGACATCGTGGAGCGTTTCCCTGACACGCGGCTGGTGCATTGTATGCATCCCAACCCGATCGTGCGCCAGACGCTGCAGCAAGTACTTGGGGAGCACCCGCGCGTCGAGCTGCGCGAGCCGCTGGCTTACATCGAGTTCGTCGAGCTGATGCGCTCGGCTCACCTGGTCTTGACCGACTCGGGCGGCGTGCAGGAGGAAGCTCCGGCTCTGGGCCTGCCGGTTCTGGTCTTGAGGCGCACCACCGAGCGGCCCGAGGGCGTGCAGGCGGGCACGGCGCGGCTGGTGGGCACCGATCGCGAGGAGATCGTGCGCCAGGCGTCGCGGCTGCTCAGCTCAGCCGAGGCGTATGGCGAGATGAGCCGCGCCGCCAACCCTTACGGCGACGGCAAGTCGAGCGAGCGCATCCTCGCGGCCCTGCGCTTCTGGTGCGGGCACGGCGAGCGGCCCGCAGATTTTCAATACGCCGGGCCAGGCGGTCTTTAGCTCGACGCCTTCGGGACGCCTTCAGCTCGACGCCTTCAGCTCGACGCCTTCAGCTCGACGCCTTCAGATTGATGCCCTCAGCTTGATGCCTTCAGCTAAGCGCAGCCAGCCCGCTCGAAGCAGCTCGAAGGCACGATCAGGCGACGCTCAAGTACTTGCAGCCTCCGCCGCGCGCTCTCGTTTGACGCAGCAGCTTGACCCCGCAGCTTTATGACCGAGCCCATGCCGCCCTTCGCCTCGCCTCAGCCCAGCGCCGCCGCTGCCCCCGACGCTGCCCCCGAGCTGCGCCTGCCGCACCACGGCGACGCAGACAGCCGCCCCAGCGAGGCCAACGGAGCCGTCCTGACCAAAACCTCACTACACACTGCATCCGCTGGCGCTCCTGGCGACGGGCCTGACGAAGGGCGCTGGGGCAACAAGCGGATTCTGTGGCTGCTGGCGGTTGGCACGCTGATCGTGAGCCTGGTGTGGCACGCGCCCAACGAGGTGCGCTACGTCTTCGAGCGCGCGGGCGAGCTGTTCCTGACCCTGGTGCTGGCCATGACGGGCACTTACCTGATGCGGCCCAGTGTCAATGCGCTGATGCGGCTGCCCTTCTTGAGGCAGCGTCGCAACGGGCGGATGCTGGCGACGATCGTGGTCTTCATAGGCGCGATCTTGCTGCTGTGGCTCTTCTTCTTGCTGGGGCTCAAGCCCATTGGCCGGGACGTGCGCGAGCTGTGGAGCAACTTCATGCCCGCCGACCCCGCCGACCGCGCGCTGAAGATGCAGGCGTGGAAGGACTCGCTGCGCAGCGCGCTGACGCCCTTCGCGGGGCTGCTGCCCTTCAAGCTGGAGGAGATGGACGCGGCTCTGGCTGCTTACACGCAGCAGGGCGCTCACTGGGTGGCGGGCAAGCTGACGCACTCGTTCTCGCCCGGCTTCATCGTCGAGCTGATCTTGATTCCCGTGCTGGTCTTCTACTTCCTGACCGATTCCCACGCTCTGCGCGCCGAGGCGCGGCTGCTGGCGCCGCGCGAGTGGCGGCCCCAGGGCTCGCGGATGCTGAGCAACTTGGACCGCGTGCTGGACGGCTACATCCGCGGCCAGCTCATCATGTGCCTGATCGCGTGGGTCTTCGTGACGCTGCTGCTGCTGGTGCTGCACGTGCCCTACGCCTTCACGCTGGGCATGGTCGCCGGGCTGACGCGCGCGGTTCCGGTCATCGGGCCGCTGCTGGGCGGCGTGCCGCTGATTCTGATCACCCTGCTCAAGACGGGCTCGACCCAGATCGCCCTCACGCTGCTGATCGCCTTCACGCTGATGCACTTCCTGGAGTCCAAGGTGCTGCTGCCCAAGATCGTGGGGCATGAGGTCGATTTGCACCCGGTCACGGTGATTTTGTCGCTGCTGGTGGGCATGGAGTTCTTCGGCTTCATGGGCGTGTTCCTGGCGGTTCCCATCGCGGCTCTGCTCAAGATTTTGCTCACCGAAATGCACGAGAAGCGGGCTCAGGCCGCCGCGCGGCACGGCGACGCCGCCACGCTGCGCGATGTGCGCGAAGCCAACGCGCTCACGCACTGAGCCCGCTCCCACAGCCCAGCCGCCTCAAGTACTTGCAGGCCGTAAGCGTTGGCGGGCGCGTCGCCAGAGGCATTGGCGGGCGCGTTGCAGGTGCGGGCGGGCTTGTTTTTGGGCAACCTGTCTGGCGGGGCGGCTGAGGCCGAGCCGCGTAGGTTTTGATCATCTCAATTCAATAGTCGCACGCGCTGCTTGGGGAAGGGGCGCGGGCGCGAAGGCTGTGTCGCTGCGGAATGCTGAATCAGAACACTCAACCCGGCGCAGGCGCGGGCGGAAGCGGAGGCGCTTACGTGTGCGGTCGCTGCGCGCAGAAGACCGCTGCGGGCTCCAACTACTGCCCGCGCTGCCGCTGGACGCTCTTCTCGGACCTGCCGGACCTGCTCGCGCCCGGAGAAGCGCCGGCCATCGAGCTCGAAGCGCCGCGTTCGGGCGGCTTCCTGGAGCGCAAGAAGCTGGAGCACCAGGCCGCCTCGCAGGACAAGAGCCTCAAGTCGGGCGCTGAGTCGCACATCAACGTGCTCGAAGACAAGCTGCAGGCCGCTCCTGGCGACTCGGGCGTGCTGGCCGCGCTGGGCGAGTGGTGCCTGCTCGACCGCCAGCTGCTGCGCGCGCAGGCGCTCTTGCAAAAGGCCGTCGAGAACGCCGCGCCGCCCGACGCCCTCGCGCTCAACAACCTGGGCCTGGTGCAGGCGCGGCTCGGCTTCTGGGCTCCGGCTCTGGAAGCTCTGCAGGGCGCGGCCAAGGCTTCGCCTCAAGACAGCACGATCTGGTCGAACCTGGCCTCGGTTGCTCTGGCCTCGGGCCGCTTCGACCTGGCTCTGGAGGCCGCGCAGAAGTTGCAGGAGAACGCCGGCAGCGAGGCGGCACGCGAGGAGTGGGGCGAGGAAATCGCCACGCTGCGCGGCCTGGCTCACGTCGGCAAGAAGCAGTGGAACGAGGCGCGGGCCGCCCTGAACGGCGCGCTGCACCTGGCTCGCGCGCGGCGCGAGAAAGCGCCCGAGGAGGCTGCGGGCGAGGACGCCGACGCGCTCAACAACCTGGCGCTCGCCGAGGCCAACGCCGGCGACCTCAAGAGCGCCGTCGAGCATCTGCGCGCGGCTTTGCAGGCGGCTCCGGGCCACCCGCGCGTGCTGAACAACCTGGGCGTGCTGGCCTTGCAGCAGGGGCGGGCCGATGTCGCGCTCAAGTACTTGAGGCTGGCCACGCAGATCGAGGAGGAGCTCGAAGCGCCCGAGCCCGCGCGCATCAACAACCTGGGCGTGGCCCTGGCCGCGCGCGGGATGCTCGACGAATCGCTCGAAGCCTTCGTGCAGGCCGGCTCCTTCGAGAGCGCCGAGTTCGAGGTGCTCTATAACCTGGGCCGCGCCCTGATCCAGTGGGGCAAGCCCGACAAGGGCGTCGAGGCGCTCAAGAAGGCCTTCGCCTTAGACCCCTACAACGCCGACGTGCACAGCGTGCTGGGCGCGGCCTACCTGCTGCGCGGCCAGGAAAAGCTGCTGCCAGAAGCGGTCAAGCACCTCAAGCGCGCGCTGCAGATCAACTCGGCCCACAAGGTCGCGCAGATTAACATGACCCTGGCCCTGCGCGAGTCGAACAACGAAGAAACCGCAGGCCGCCTGCTAACTCAGACCTTGAAGAGCTACCCGCGCTCCTCGGAGGCCCTGTTCCTGGGCGCTCTGATGACGATGATGCACGGCGGCGAGCCGGGCTGGGCCGCTGCGGGCGGGCAGTTCCAGATGGTGTACGATGCCCGCCCGGACGCCATCGCGAGCCTGCACAACGGGGCGCTGTGCCAGTTCATGATGGGCTTTCGCGACACCGCCTCGGGCCAGTGGGCCATGGTCTCGCAGCGCGACCCTTCGTTCGTGCCCGCGCACTACATGATGGGCCTGAGCCACGCGGCGGGCGCGCGCTACGCTGAGGCGATCAAGGCCTGGCTCAACGCGGTCGAGTATGAGCCGGCCAACGTGGATCTGCAGGCCAACATGGGCTTCGCCTACTACCGGCAGGAGAAGTGGACCATGGCGCTCAAGAGCTTCATGTCCGCGCACGGGCTCGAACCCGGCGACGCCGATTTGCTGGCCTCGCTGGGGCTCTCGTTCGCGCGGGCCGGGATGTTCCCGCAGGCGGTGACGGCCTTCACGCAGAGCCTGGCCATCAACCCGCGCTCGCCGGTCACGCACTCGAACATCGGGCTCGCGTATTACTTGCAGAAGCAAATCGAGCGGGCCATCGACCACTGGAAGATCGTGTCGCAGCTGGACCGCTCGTACGCCGAGAAGCGCGAGGAGGATCAGGACAAGCGGTTCGACGACTCGCTGGTTTCGCTGCGCCCCTTCCGCTGGCGCGAGCGCGTGGTCCCGACCGCGCCCTCGATGCCGCCGCCCAAGATGAAGCTGCTGCCAGGCTTCAACGCGCGCCGCCTGCGCCCGCTCTTCCGCGAGCCCGACGCCCAGAAATCCTGGAGCCGCCGCGAGGAAATGGAGCGCACCCAGCGCCGCATCGCCCAGCTGCACGCCAAGTAGCCGAGCCGGGCCAGCGGCACGCCGCGCCTGCAAGTACTTGCAAGCGCGAAGAAGCGCCTTCAACTCGGCAAGCGCTTTCAACTCGGCAAGCGCCTTCAACTCGGCAAGCGCCTTCAACTCGGCAAGCGCCTTCAACTCGGCAAGCGCTTTCAACTCGACGCGCGGTGTCGAAGCTCGCGCTGTGTAGACTTGAGGCATTCTTGGAGGCATTATGGAACCGTGGAAAGGCGCCGCCATCGGCGCGATGCTGCTGCTCATCGTGGGCTACGGAGTGGCCCAGAACCGCCCGCTGCCAAAAAATGGAGACGCCACCGGCAGCCCGCCCAGCGCCCCTGCGACCGAAGCTCCCGATCCCGTGCTGGCGGCCTGGGTTGGCAAGGAGCCTCTGCCGTGGAGCTTCCCGGCTTCGGCCTGGGTCAACACGGCGCGCCCGCTGACGCCCGCCGACTTGAAGGGCAAGGTCACGCTGCTGGAGTTCTGGCGACGGGGCTGCTCGCACTGCGAGGACGCGGTGCCCTTCATGAACGAGCTGCGCACTCACTTCGGCTCGCGCCTGCAGATGATCACCTTCCAGTCGCCGGGCGTGCTGGACGACCCCGAGAACCCCGAGAACTCGTGGCCCCAGGTCAAGGAGTGGGTCGCGGGCCACGCCATCAAATACCCCGTGGCCTTCGATGAGGGCCGCAAGCTCAAGAACCAGTACAACGTCGCGCTGTACCCCTTCGTGCTGTTGGTCAACCGCGAGGGCAAGATCGTCTACGTCCACACCGGCCACACCCGAGACAAGATGCAGGCGCTGGGCCAGCAGCTCCAGAAGCTCATCGGCAAGTAGCCCGGCAAGTACTTGAGAGAACCAAAGCAGCGGTCAAGCCACGATAAAACGAGCCCGCTGCGGGTAGAATCCATTGACACCATGAACCAGATCAATATTTCTGCCCACCGTGCCTGCCTCAGCCAGAGCTTGAAGCCCCTGCGCTGGCTGCTGCCGATTGTGCTGGGCGCGGGATGCTCCAGCGCCACGCGCGAGCCGGCGACAGCTCAAAATGCTGCTGCCGAGCCCGCCACGCCCGCTGCCGAAGCCAACGTAAACTCCATGGCGCTGCCCGCGCAAGGGACTTACACCAACCCGCTCATCGACAACGACCTGCCCGACCCCGGCGTCATCTGGGACCACGGCACCTTCTACCTGACGCATACCATGGCCGGGCCGGACAACGGCTGGGGCCTGTGGAAATCCAGCGACGGCCTGAAGTGGGCCTTCGACCGCCACCTGCTCACCAAAGAGAACAAGCCCGCCTGGATGAAGGGCGACTTCTGGGCGCCCGAGCTGCACCGCATCGCCCTGCCCGCCGCCGGGGGCAAGCCTGCTGGAAGCAAGCCTGCTGGAGCGCGCTACGTGCTGCCCTTCACCTCGCGCAGCAACACTAACGGGCGGCTGTGCGTGGGCCTGGCCTTCGCGGACGCCGTGACCGGCCCTTACACCGTGCAGCCCAAGCCTCTGGTCGAGGACGTGGTTGCGGTCATCGACTCGGACGTGTTCCAGGACGAGGACGGCAAGGTCTACTTCCTGTGGAAGCGCGACGGCCCGCCGCGCGACAACGCGGGCATCGGCGGCTCGCTGCACATCCGCCAGCTTTCGCCCGACGCCTCGGCCTTCGCGCCCGGCTCGCAGGACAAGGTCCTGCTCGAAAGCGGCACGGCAGCCCAGGCCGGCCAGAACTGGGAACGCGGCCTCATCGAAGCTCCGTGGATGATGAAGCACGAAGGCTTCTACTACCTCTTCTACTCGGGCGGCTTCATCGGCCCCGACCTCAGCTACCGCGTCGGCGTGGCGCGCTCCAAGTCGCCAACCGGCGGCTTCACGCGCTTCGAGAACAACCCGATCCTGCGCAACAACAAGATCTGGGGCGGGCCGGGCCACGGCTCCTTCTTCACCGACGCCGCCGGCACCCAGTGGCACGTCTACCACGCCCGCCACGTCCAAAGCCCCAACGATCCCGGAGCCAACCCGCCCGGCAAAGGCCGCGTCATCGTGATGGACCGCGTCATCTGGAAGGACGGCTGGCCCACCTTCGCCGGCAACTCACCCAGCTTCACGCCCCAGCCGGCACCCGTGCTGCAGGCTCCGGTTAAGCCGAAGGCATTGGCTGTCGCCAACGGTCAGGCTCCAGGCAAGCCGCAGCAGTAGCCTGAGCCGAGGCAAAGGCAGCGCGAAGGGCGCTCAAGTACTTGCGAGTGCTGGAGCGCCCTTTACTTTTTCATCTCTTGGTCGCGCTGCAGCCTGGAGCCGAGGGGGCCTTGCTGGCCCGAATATTTGCCTCGGTAGGGGCGGCTCGAAGGCGACGAGAGCTTCTCGAAGGTGAACGAGCAGATGCGCATTCCGGGATACAATGCCACCGGCATCGGCCCGATGTTGCCCAGCTCCATGACGGCGCGCCCGGTGAAGCCCGGAAAAAACAGCGGGGCCGTGCCGTGCACGATGATGCCCAGCCGCCCCAGCGAGGAGCGCCCTTCGAGCCGCCCCAGCACGTCGTCGCCCAACGTGATGGTTTCGATGGTGGCGGCCAGAACCAGCTCCTGCGGGTGCATGATGAACCTCTCGCCGTCGCCAACCGTGACGACCGAGGTGAAGGAGTCCCAGTCGATGAGCCCGCGGGGGTCGATGAAGGCGGTGCGCGCCCGCTCGAAGACGCGGAACTCAGCGCCCAGCCGCAGATCCAGCGAGCAAGCGCCCAGCTGCGACTCGATGTCGGGCGCGGGCTCGATGGCAATCGAGCCCGCTGCGATGGCAGCCAGCAAGTCCACGTCGGATAAAACCATGTTCGCTCCAGCTTAAATTCCACCTCGACTGCTAAGCCGAGGCTAACCCGAGGCGCTGCGGCTCGTGCAAGTACTTGCGCCGCGAGTTTAAAACTCGAAGCTGCCCTGGGCTTTGCGCAGCACGAACAGCGTGATCTCGGGCGGGCAGCGCAGGCGAGCCGGGAAGTGAACCGAGCCCAGGCCGCTCGACACATACATCTGCGCGCCCTCCTGGCGGCACCAGCCCTGGAACCACGGGCTGCCGCTCATGTCGCCGGGCCGCCGCCGGAAGCGGGTCAGGGGCAGGTGAATCTGGCCGGCGTGCGTGTGGCCCGCGAGCACCAGGGCGTTGCGGCCCCGCAGCAGCCCGAGCAGCCGGGGATTGTGAGCCAGAACCACCTGCGCTTCGGCTCGCTCCACGCCCTCGAAGGCCGCTCCGAGCCGAGGCCGCCCGGCCCGCACGTCGTCGAGCCCAACGAAGGGCAGGCCCGCGATGCGCACGTTTTTGTTTTCCAGAGTCACCACGCCCGCCGCTTCGAGCAGGCTGCCGATGGCCTCGAAGCGGCCCAGCGCGTGGTCGTGGTTGCCCGGAATCGCCAGCACGCCGAGCCGGGCCTCCAGGCGCGCGACCTCGGCGGCCATGCGCCGCGCGTACTCCAGCTCGGGCCGCGCCCACAGCCGCGCGCCGGTGAAGGAGGCGTAGGAGTTGCGCCTGGACACGTAGTCGCCGGTCAGCGCCACCAGGTCCGGCTGCAGCGCATTGCAGTGCTCGATGACCTGGCGCAGGAACCGGGTTCCGGTCATGGCCGAGACGTGCAGGTCCGAGAGCTGCAGAATCTTCAGGCCCTCAGCCTGGCGCGGCAGGCCGGGCAGGAAGACTTCAAAATGGCGCAGCGAGACGCGGTGCGGCTCCAGCAGCGACCACGCCACCATGCCTCCCAGCCCCCAGCCCAGCGCCCTGGCCAACTTCATGGTTTTGTGCCGCAAGTACTTGGAGCCGCCTGAATCTACCGCGCTCAGCGCGCCGCCTGCACGAAGGACTGGAACAGGCGCTGCGTGGCCAGCGAATCGGGCGTGCGCTCGGGGTGCCACTGCACGCCGTAGACCCACGGCTGCTCGGGAAACTCGATGGCCTCGGCCACGCCGTCGGGCGCGGTCGCGATCAGGCGCGCGTCCGGCGCGATCTCCTTGACGGCTTGATGGTGCGAAGACTCGACCACGAACTCGTCCGCGCCGATGACCTCGCTCAGCCGCGAGCCGTGCGGCAGGTGGACACCGTGCCGCGTGCCCGAGTGCTCGATGGGGCTGGGCCACTGCGCGCCGATGTCCTGGATCAAGGAGCCGCCGCGCCACACGTTGAGGAACTGGCAGCCGTAGCAAATTCCCAGAATCGGCTGGCCCGCGTCCCAGAACGCCTGAGCCAAAGCCGCCTCCCAACGCGGGCGCTCGGGCCGGATCAGCTCGACTCCGCTGTCCGCGCGCACCGCCTCGCCATACATCGCGGGCGGCAAATCCGCCCCGCCCGAGATCAAGAGCCCGCCGCAGCGGAGCGCCGCCTCTTGCGCCAGAGCCGCCAGCTCGTCGGCTTCAAGATCGGGGTTTAGCTGCAGCTCGCGCGGAATCCACAGCATCTCGGGCTCGCCTGCGGCCTGGGCGATGCCATCCTGATAGCGGCGCAGGCGCCCCACGTTGTCCTGGTCCGCAGGCAGCTCGAAGTGCGAGCAGGTGATGCCAAAGGTTTGCATGGAGTTCAAGCCGTCTGGGGCGCAAGTACTTGCAGCTCCTAAATGCCTTCCTGGGTGCGCGCGATGAGGTCGTCCACCACGCTGGCCAGGGCGCCGCCTGCTTCGAGGGCGCGCCGCTGCCGCGCGGCTCCGTTGCCCTCGGCCAGCACTTGCTGCGCCCAGCCGTGCGCGAACTCCCACTCGCCGCGCTCCTGCAGAGCAGGCCGCAGCCAATCCAAAAAGCCCTCGACGACATGGCGAGCCGAGCCCAGGCGAGCCGAGCGCACGTCGATCAGCTCGTCCTCGACCCCGTAGCGAGCCGCGCGCCACTCCGCCGCGCGCAGCATCTCGCCGCGCGCAGGCTCGAACCGAAGGCCCTTCTGCTCAGCGTCGCTGTGCTCGCGCCAGCACATCACGGCCACGGCGCGGCACAAAATCGCGATGGCAACCGTGTCGCGCCAGCTGGTGCCGATGTCGCAGGCGCGGAACTCGATGGTCTCGAAGCGGCCGGCGGGCCGGATGTCCCAGTAGATTTTAGTCTCGTCCGAGATGGCGCCCGCCTGCACCAGGTCGCGCACCAGGTCGTCGTATTCGGCGCGGTCGCGAAAGGGCAGCGGCGCTCCGGCCATCGGCCAGCGCCGCCAGATCTCGGTGCGATAGGACGAGTAGCGGGTGTCGGCGCCTTCCCAGAACGGCGAGTTGCCGCTCAGGGCCAGCAGCACGCTGTTGAAGGCGCGCGCGCGGTTCAAGATCGCGATGGAGGCGTCGCGATCGCCGATTCCAACATGGACATGGCAGCCGCAGATCAGGTGCTCGTCGGCGAGCTGCCCGTAATCCTGGGCCATATCGAGGTAGCGTTCCTTGGGCGTCACGTCCTGGTCGCGCGCCAGGGAGAAGGGGTGCGTCGAGGCCGCGACGATGGCGTCGCCCGCAGCCTGAGCCGCTGCGATGACCGCGCGCCGCAGCCGCCTGACTTCGGCTTCCACTTCTTCGAGCGCGTTGCAAACCGGCGTGCCCGTCTCGATCTGCGACAGGAACAGCTCGTTGGTCGCGGCCTGGCCAACGTCCTCCTGGGCGCGGTGCACGACGCGGCTCGCGTGCGACTTCAGCTCGCGCGTCGAAGCGTCCACGATCTGGAACTCTTCCTCGACCCCAATCGAAAACGGCGGCTCAAGCATCGTTAGCACCCTTCGCCACGCAGGGCCACCGAGCACCACGGGATTCCACACAGGAAAACGGCAGGAGGCTCTGCAAGTACTTGCACCTTCTCAAGAATCTCTGTGATCTTGCGCTTGCGGGGTGCTCGGTGGCCAGCCGTGGTGAGTTCCCCGCCGCAGGTTGTGCAGGTTGTCAGGAGCCACGGCGCAGGAACGAGGGCACGTCGATGTCCACGTCGGGCGCTTTGGGGGCGGCTGGGCGCACGATGGTGGGGTTGGTGCTCGATCCCTGGCCCGGAGTCGAAAGGCCCACGTTGGCCAGGCTGACCGCCTGAGCGGGCTTGTCGAAGCCGGTCGCCACCACCGTAACGGCCACCTTGTCGTCCATCGAAGGGTTGAAGACCAGGCCCCAGAAGACGTTCGAGTCGTCCACGTCCGAAGCCTCGCGCACGATGCGCACGATCTCCTCGGCCTCGCCGATGGCCAGGTCGTCGCCCGCCGTGATGTTGACCAGCAGCTTGCGCGCTCCCGCGATTGGCCGCTCCAGGTAAGGCGAGCTGATGGCCTGCGAAGCCGCGTCCGCCGCGCGCCGGTCGCCGCCGCCCAAACCGATGCCCATCAAGGCCGTGCCCGCGTCCGCGATGACCGAGCGCACGTCCATGAAGTCCAGGTTCACGATGCCGGGAATCGTAATCAAGTCCGAAATGCCCTGCACGCCCTGACGGAGCACGTCATCCGCCTGCGAGAAAGCCTCGCGGATGCGGGCGCTTTTTTGCATCACTTCGAGCAGCTTGTCGTTGGGCACCACGATGAAGGCATCGACGGCGTTGCGCAGCTTCTCGACGCCGATCTCCGCGTTGTTCTTGCGCTGGCCACCCTCGAACGAGAACGGCTTGGTCACGACCGCGACGGTGAGCGCGCCCGAGGACTTGGCGATGTCGGCGACAACGGGCGCGGCTCCGGTTCCGGTGCCGCCGCCCATGCCGGCCGTGATGAAGATGAGGTCGCTCTTGGCCAGGGCGTCCACGATCTCGTCGCGCGACTCTTCGGCGGAGCGGTGCCCGACTTCGGGGTTGCCGCCGGCGCCCAGGCCCGAGGTGACGGTGGTGCCGATCTGGATTTTCTTGTCGGCGTTCGAGAGGTCGAGCGCCTGCTTGTCGGTGTTGATGGCGATGAACTCGACGCCCGAGAGCCCGGACTCGATCATGCGGTTGACGGCGTTGTTGCCGCCGCCCCCGACGCCGATTACTTTGATTTGCGCGTAGCCATTGCCGCGACCCATTGCCATGCTCGAAGTTCTCCTGTCCGCTCAGCCCGCCGCGCTGTTCCCGCGCGCCGTGGTTTAGTTTTGTTCTGATTGATGAGCAAGGCCGTCCGCCCGCCCGCACCGGCAGATCACAATCAGCGCGAGCTCCGTTTGAGGCGCAAAAATGCGTGCCGACTTCGCGGGTCTGCCAAGTCACTGCAATTCTACACAAGGCCCCGCAACAGCGCCATAATTTTCCCACAGCGCAGTCGCCTCAAGTACTTGGAGCCTCGCTTTGAGCGACCTGAGCTGAGATGAAGGCTTCCAGGTCAGCCACCGAGTAGTCAGCGATGTTCTGGATGTGCAGCCTGTTGCTCATCATAATCCTGATGCTCTCAAAGCTCAACTGAGGACGCAGGTGCTCGACTTCGCGACTTTGCTGCCTCTTCTCCTCACGGCTCAGGTTCGCTTTGCTCTGCTCGAAGGCCCACGTTTGAAAGTGGAACTCGGCCTCGGCACGCACCAACTCGCTCGGGTCGCGGCGCAACCGCTCGAAACTGCGCGAGTGGATGGAGCGCAGCGGCTCTTCATACGGCACGCCATGAACCCATAGGCCCATGCCGAAGACAGCCCAACGCACAGCGAAGTAGGTATGCTCGACCATGCGCTCGACCAGGCTCCAGGTGGTGTGCTCTTCGAGCCACCAGATTTCTTCGGCTAACCCCGGCAGCAGCACAGGATCGCGCTCAAGCAGCACATCGAAGGCTTGGTGCATCGCGGGTAGGCTGCGCGTGCTGCCAATCTTGCCCAGCGCGTAAATGGCGTTCGCGCGCACGAAGAAGCGCCCGTCGAGAATCAGCCGCTCCAACTGCTGCACAGCCTCGGACTCAGGAAACAGGTCACGGAAGGCCTCGCCGTGCGCATTCCGTGGCCCAAAGTTGATGAGATCACGGATGACGAGGCACGTCCAGATGACATCCTGCGCCTCGTGCGACCTCAGCATCCGCGCCAGGAGGCGTAGCAACTCAGGCGTGGGCCGATCAGCCAGGATGCTGTCCAGATATGGCGCGTTATTGAGATGGTCGATGTAGCCAAGAATACGATCTTCAAGCGTCATCACAAGTACTTGCATCTCCTTCACCTGCACGATGCGCGACATCCCACGCCTCGGCCTGCTCTTGCATTCGCAGCCACAGCTCAGGCTCGTTGCCGAACACCTCAGCCAAACGTCGCGCCGTGGCCGCCGAGAACTTGCGCCCCTTGATCAACGCGATGACGCGCCGCCTTGACACGCCGAGCCGCCGCGCGCACTCGCTCTGCGACAGCGCGCGGCGTTCGAGCAGCGCGGCCAGCAGATCGCCGGGCGTTGAAGGTCTGGGGCTTATCTTCTGAGGGTCCATCTGCAACGGCTGCAAGTACTTGAGGGGTGTGCACAAATCCAGGAGCGCCTACAGGGACTTTTGGCGAGTGCGTTGTCCGCATCCGTGGAGGAGTATCAATACACCGATGCCGACTGCCACAAAGCGATCCAGCAGTCATCTAACTTCGCCCGCAAAAAGCTGCAGAAAACTCGCTGAGCATTTGTGCACACCCCTCAAGTACTTGCGGCTCTACGCGCTCAAAATCTCGGCTCGCAGCGTCTTCATCAGCTCGATGTAGAAGAAGACGTTGTGGATCGTGAGCAGGCGCGCGCCCAGCATCTCGCGGCACTTCATCAAGTGATGCAGGTAGGCTCGCGAATACTGGCGGCAGGTCGGGCAGGCGCACTCGGGGTCCAGCGGGCCGAAATCCATCTTGAAGCGGGCGTTGATCAAGTTGGCCTTGCCCTGGCTGGTGAGGGCGGTGCCGTGGCGCGCCAGCCGCGTGGGATACACGCAGTCGAACATATCGATGCCCTGGGCCACGCACTCGCGCAGGTCGCGCGGCGTGCCCACGCCCATCAAGTAACGCGGCTTTTCGGCTGGAAGCACCTGGGCCACGGCCTGCACCATCGGATACATCTCCTCGGGCGGCTCGCCTACGCTCAGGCCGCCGATGGCGTAGCCCTCGAAGCCGATTGCAACCGTGGCCTGCGCCGATTCGAGCCTCAAATCCTGGTGCAAGCCGCCTTGAACGATGCCGAAGACGGCCTGATCGGGGCGAGCGCGCGCAGCCCAGGCGCGCTGAGCCCAGGCCACCGAGCGTCGCATGGCGCGCGCGGTGTCGTCGTAGGTGGCAGGCAAAGCGACGACATCATCGAGCACCATCGCGATGTCGGGGCCCAGGGCTTCTTCGAGCGCGATGGTCGATTCGGGCGTGAAAAAGTGCCTGGTGCCGTCCACGGGCGAGGCGAAGTGGACGCCTTCGTCCGTGATCTTGCGCGTCTTGGAAAGCGAGAAAACCTGGTAGCCGCCCGAGTCGGTCAAGACCGGGCGCTGCCAATTCTGGAAGCCGTGCACGCCGCCCGCCGCCCGAACCACTGCGGCTCCGGGCCGCAGGTGCAGGTGGAAGGCGTTGTTGAGGATGATCCTCGCGCCCAGCTCCTCCAGGTCGCGCGGCTCCAGCGTCTTGACATTGGCCAGCGTGCCGACCGGCATGAAGACCGGCGTCTCGACCGTGCCGTGCGGCAGGTGCAAGAGCCCAGCGCGGGCGCGGCCCTTGGTGGCCAGAACCTCAAAGCGAAGCGGAGAAGCAGATTCGGAAGCGGACATGAAGAGACATTTTGGCAGACCGAGCCGCCCCCAAGTACTTGCTGCCTCACCAAGCGCTCTTCAGCCGCACTACTCGCGGCTTTGGCCCGCGTTGAGAACTTCATGGCTCGGCTCGCCTGAACTTAGACTGGCAGGCGTAGAAGGAGGGCTGCTTTGAGCGCAGGCGGGCGCGTTCGGGAAGCAGGCGCTGGTGGGAATGAGAAGCAGCGGGCTCAAGGACCGAACCATTGGCTTTGTGTTCTTCAAGCTCCTCCAGGCTCATGCTTCCGCCTCAAGTACTTACGGCGCAATCTCGCGCAGCAGTGAGGCGACGTGTCCCGGATCGCGAACGCCGTAGAATCCAATGGTGGCCCAGTGAACCGAGCCCGACTTGCCGACCGTGCCTACTTCAGCGAAGAGCACGTCTCCAGTACCGTCCGGGCTCTGGGTCTGCTTGATGGAGGTCAGCGTGGCGGGGTTCAGGTTGCGCTTCCGGGTGTTCGGGCTGGATGTGGGCTCGCCTGGCCTCCACGAGCGCACGCTGCGCTTCAAGGTGCCTTCGATGACAATCGCGCGCCGATCCGTGACGCCGTAGAAAGTGCTCGCAGCCTCCAGGCGCGCACGGCTGGGAGCCCGTCTGATCCACACCGCGAAGCCGCACAGCACCAGGCCCCACGCGGGCCAGAAGAAGGCCCAGCCGCCCACGCTCATCGCGAACAGGCCCGAGAGCACCGTCCACACGATCGCGGCCACCAGGAACCCGGTCCCGAAACTCGTCGCCTCGCGCGCACGCTGCACCAGCGCTTCCACGTTGGCGCGCGAGCACCAGCGCAGCGTCTCGCCTGCTTCCAGCTCGCGTTCCAGTTGCGCCCTCGCCTCGGCCTCGTGAGCTTCATCGGGGCTGCTCAGCTTGGGGTTCGTCTCGCTGTTCATCGTGGCTCCTTGAAGCGTCTCAAGTACTTGCGGCTCGCCTACTGACAATTTGCGCTTTAATCGCGTGCGTGCAGTGAGGGCGCGCGCTCAGGGGTTGCAGTTGCTCGCGCGTGCTCTTCCAGAGCATCCAGCACATCCTGGAAGTCCTGGTGCAGCGGCGCCTGGAACTTCATCGTCTCTCCGCTCACGGGATGCTCGAACTCCAGCTTCCACGCGTGCAACGCCTGACCTTCAAGATTCTGCAAAGCGTGGCGAATCTCCGGGCTGGCTGCGGTTTCGAGGGCGCGCTTCTGCCCGCCATACATCTCGTCGCCCACGATGGCGTTGCCCATGAACTGGAAGTGCACACGAATCTGGTGCGTGCGGCCCGTGAGCAAATCCACCTCGCACAAGGCGAGCTTAGGCCACGACTTGACCACGCGATAAAGGGTCGTGGCTCCCCTGCCGTGAGGAGCCACGGCCATCTTGAGCCGGTTGCTGGGATGCCTCGCGATGGGAGCTTCGATGCGGCCCGGCGTGCGCGGCACGCCGCAGCACAGGGCCAGGTACACCTTGCCCACGCGCCGCTCCTCGAAGGCCTTCGCCAAAAACTCGTGCGCCTCATTGGTCTTGGCGATGACCATCGTCCCTGTTGTGTCCTTGTCCAGACGGTGCACGATGCCCGCGCGGTCTTCAGGCCCGCTCGAAGAAAGCGCCTTGCCGTGCGCGCGCAGCACCTCGACTAAAGTGGCTCCGGTTTCCCCTGCCCCGGCGTGCACGACCAGGCCGCGAGGCTTGTCAATGACGAGAAGATGCTCATCCTCGAACAAAATCGGCGGCAGCGAGACATCAGCCGCAAGTACTTGAGGCGGCGCTTCGGGCACTTCGGGGGCTTCGCCGACTTCGAGCGCTTCGCCGCCCCTGAGGGTGTGCGAAGCCTTGACCTCAGCTCCGTCGAGGGTCGCGCCTTCGAGCCTCCTGTGAGCCGCCGCGCGCGAGATGCGAAAGTGCTCGGCCACGAACTTGTCCAGCCGGACGCCGCGCGCGCCCGCTTCGATTTCGATTCTCATGTGGTGCGCGCCAGTTTACCCACGGCCCGGCCCCACGCTGAGTGCCTTGGGACGCCACAAAGCCGCGCCGCAAGTACTTGCAGCGCGGCTTTGTGGCGCGAGGCAGCTTCAGAAATACTTGACGACTTGCAGCTCCGAAATGCCCGCGAAGGCCCCCGGCTCGCGCACCACGAGCGGGATGTCGTGCGCCATCGCGGTGGCCGCGACCAGGGCATCGAGCGCGCTGAGCCCGCTCGTGACGTGCTGCAGCATCAGCTCAGCCGCGCGGCTCGAAGCCATCGGGCCCAGGCTCAGCACAGCATACGGTTGCACGAAGGCCCGGATGCGCGCGACCTGCTCCTCGTTCTCCGCCGCTCCCAGCAGAGCCAGGTACGAAGCCGTGGCCAGGCGCGGCTCGACTCCAAGGTTGTGCCAGAAATGCACCGCTTCGGGCCGCCCGACGGCCAGATCGGTGGCGACCGCCGTGTGCACCACGACGGGCTGGCTGCGCGCCAGCGAGGAAACATTGGGGATTTCGGAGTGGCCTTCGGGCGGGATGATGTCCTCGAAGTGGCTCCACATCCCTTCGATGGCGCCCGGCCCGTTCGCGATGGGAGCGGCTTGCTCGGCCCGCGTGTCGAGCACGGCGTGGCCGGTCTCGGCGGCGCGCCAGGCCTGGGGGTTCGAGATGTCGGGGCGGTTGACGAACTGGTTGAGCGGCAGCGCCTTGCCAGGGCCGCCTTTGGTGTGCACGTTGAGGCCAAGAGCGCGCCCCAGGCGCTCGCGCTCGGTCATCGGGAGCTGGACGGCAACCGCCATCGCGTCTTCAAAGAGTGACATCGTTACACTTCCTCCACTTGATTCGCCCAAGTACTTGCAAGATTCGTTCGCCGAACACGCAGCGGCGCAAAGCGTTGCAAAACGGCGCAAAGCCTCGCGCCGCGTCACCACGCCACGTCATCACGCCACGTCATCACATGGACTCTACTCAACCTATCACTTCCAGCATCGAAGCCGGCACCCCAAGCAGCGCGCAGGCCCAAGCTCAAGCCTCGCGGGAGGGCGTGCGGGGCTTCGATCATCCTCTGGTCTGGCTGGGCGCGCTGGCGGCGCTCTCGCTGCTGGCGCCTTACGTTCCGGTCAGCTCGCGCGCCTCGGCTCTGCTGGGCGTGCTGGCCTCGACCGGGCTTTACGTGCTGTTCGTGGTGCGCCTGGCTTCGAGCGCGGGGCGTCTTTTCAACGTGCCGCGCGCGCGCCCGCTGTGGCAAGTCCTGGCGTGGTGCGGCGGCGCGGTGCTGCTGTGGGCGCTGTCCGAGTTCGTCTTCAAGCCGCATCTGCAGCAAGTACTTGCGCCCTACGGCCCCAACATTCCGCAATCGCTGCGGCTCATCGGGCTGGCTAATTACACGCTGCGGCCTTTAGCTCTGGTGGCCGGAGCGACCTGCGGCGGCGTGGCCCTGAGCCGCCTGGTGCGCTACCCGAATATGCTCGGGCCGCTGGCGGGCGTGGCGGCCCTCGTCGACATCTGGGGCGTCTTGCTGGGCGGCATCGTGTCCAAGCTGCTGACCTCGCCGACCTCGGCTCCGCTGGCGCAAAAAGCGATGGCTCCGCTGCCCTCGATTGGTGGCGCGCACGGGGCCGCAGGCGGCGGCGGGCTCTCGATCGCTTCGGTTGGAACCGGCGACTTCCTGTTCCTGGGCCTGTTCTTCGGCGTGCTGTGGACGCACAGCATGAACGCGCGCGCCGCCGAGCGTTGGACGGTTCCTTTAGTGGCCTTAGCTCTGCTCGCCATCGCGCTGGGCGTGATTCCGTTCCTGCCTGGGCTGCTGTTCATCGGGCTGGGCGCCGCCATCCCCAACCTCAAGTACTTGCGCTACACGCGCGAGGAAAAATTCGCGCTCGTGTACGCAGCCGGGTTCGTGGCCCTGCTCACGGCGGGCCTGTACTTCGCCGTCAGCAGCCAGCTTCAAGCCGCGCCGCGCCGTCCTCCCGGCCCGCACGCACCAGCGACGGCGCGCGCCAGCAGCCATTCTTAAACCATTCTTACACAACAATTGGAGACAGCATGATCGAGCAAGAGCAGCCAGTGGAGAAGTCAGCCGAGCGTTATGATCCGGGCGCGGTCGAGGCCAAGTGGCAGGCGCGTTGGGCCGAGTCGAAGCTCTTCGAGGCGAAGCCGGATGCCGGCAAGCCCAAGTTCTATTACCTGGATATGTTCCCGTATCCCTCGGGCGACTTGCACGTCGGGCACGTGCGCAACTACGCCATCGGCGACGTGGTGGCGCGCTGGCGAGTGATGAACGGCTTCGACGTGCTGCACCCGATGGGTTGGGACTCGTTCGGCCTGCCCGCTGAGAACGCGGCGATCAAGAACCGCACGCACCCCGGCGAGTGGACCGACAGGTGCATCGCGCGGATGCACGAGCAGTTCGCCAAGCTGGGCATCTCCTTCGACTGGAGGCGCGAGGTCACGACCTGCAAGCCCGATTATTACAAGTGGACCCAGTGGCTCTTCCTGCAATTTTTCAAGCGCGGCCTGGCTGAGCGCCGCCAATCGCTGGTCAACTGGTGCCCCAACGACATGACGGTGCTCGCCAACGAGCAGGTCAAGGACGGGCGGTGCGACCGCTGCGGCACCTCAGTCGAGCAGAAGTCGCTCACCCAGTGGTTCTTCAAGACCTCGGCCTACGCTCAGCGCCTGCTCGACGACCTGGACACCCTGACCGACTGGCCCGAGCGCGTCATCAAGATGCAGCGCGAGTGGATCGGGCGCAGCGAGGGCACCACCTTCCAGTGGCAAGTCGAAGGCTCAGGCGAGCAGGCCGAGTACATCGAGGTCTTCACCACGCGCGTCGACACACTCTTGGGCGTGACTTACATGGTGCTCGCGCCCGATCATCCGCTCGTTGATAAGTTCGCTCAGCGGAACGGAATCGAAGCCGAGGTCGCGGATTTTCGCAACCGCGTGGCGATTTTGAAGGACGCCCAGCGCGACCGCAGCACCGATGTTCCTAAAATCGGCATCGACACCGGAGCCTGCTGCCTGCACCCTTTGACTAACGAGCGCGTCCCGATCTGGCTGGGCAACTACGTGCTCAGCGACTACGGCGAGGGCGCTGTGATGGCCGTGCCCGCCCACGACGAGCGCGATTACGAGTTCGCCCGGCAATACAACTTGCCTATCAAAGCGGTGGTTGCGCCTGCGGGCAGCGATGCAAGTACTTGCGAGTCGCTCGTCGCGAAAGCGGCGTTCACCGATTATGGCGTGCTCATCAACTCAGCCGGGTTCAACGGGCTGAGCTCAGAGGAGGCCAAGCTGAAAATCACGGCCAGGCTCGAAGAAATGGGCGTCGGGCGAGCCACGGTCAATTTCCGGCTGCGCGACTGGTGCCTCTCGCGTCAGCGTTACTGGGGCTGCCCGATTCCAGTTGTCTACAACGCCGATGGCGAAGTGGAAGCGGTTCCCGAAGAGCAGCTTCCGGTGCTTTTGCCCTCGGATGTTGAGTTCACGGGGCAGGGCAACCCGCTCGAAACCAGCGAGAGCTTCCTGAAGGCGGTCGATGCCCAAGGCCGCCCGGCGCGGCGCGAGACGGACACCATGGACACCTTCGTGGATTCGAGCTGGTATTTCCTGCGCTTTTGCTCGCCCGCTGCTCAGGATGTGCCGTTTCGCGCCGAGGATTTGGCGCGCTGGATGGCGGTCGATCAATACGTGGGCGGCGTCGAGCACGCCACGATGCACCTCATCTACGCGCGCTTCTTCACCAAGGTGCTGTTCGACCTGGGGCTGTGCCCGGTTTCGGAGCCGTTCCCCAGATTGTTCACGCAGGGCATGGTGACGATGTGGTCGCAGCCCGAGCAGAAGGTGCTCAAGATGAGCAAGAGCAAGGGCAACGTGGTCGCGCTCGACTCGGCGGTGTCGCGCTTCGGGGCCGACGCCACCCGGCTGGCGACCTTGTTCCTGGGCCCGGCTGAGCTGGACGCGGAGTGGGCCTCGGGCGTGGACGAAGCGGGCCAGAACAAGAGCGACAAGGTCTTCGCCGGGCCCTATCGCTTCCTGGAACGCGTGTGGCGCATCGCGCAGTCGAGGCCGTTCGAGCCCGCCTGGAAGTCGAAGCTGGATCGGCAAGTACTTGACGGCGCGCACAAAGCCCTGTCGCGCAAGACGCACCAGACGATTCTGCGCGTGGGCGCGGACATCGAACGCTTCTCGCTCAACACCGCCCTGGCCGCCATGATGGAGCACGTCAACGCGCTCTACTCGTGGCAAGAAAGCGCCAAGAACGACGCCAGCAACGACGCCAGCAACGACGCCAGCAATGAAGCAAGCGAGGCGGCGAACCTGGTGTTTTCGGAAGCTGTTGAGTCGCTGGCGCTGTGCCTGGCTCCGTTCGCGCCGCACATCGGCGACGAGATTCTGGAGCGCCTGGGCTTCGCGCAGTCCTCGTTCGAGATGCCGTGGCCCCAGGCCGATGCGGACTGGGCGCGCGAGGAGGAAGTTACGGTTCCGGTTCAGGTCAACGGCAAGCTCAAGGCACGCATCCAGGTCGCGGCGGATGCCGATCAGGAAGCGGTTCAACGCGCGGCGCTCTCGGCTGCTGAGGTCATCGCAGCGTTAGGCGGCCAGCAGCCGAAGCGAGTTATCGTGGTTCCGGGCAGGCTGGTCAACATCGTGGCCTGAAGGTGCTCAAGCCAAAGCTGTTTTAAAGCCGCAAGTACTCTTCGAGTACTTGCGGCTTTGGCCTGTGTAGCTGAGCGCGGCGTAAACTGGGTGCAAGTACTTGAGGAGGCTTCATGGCATCAGCAGCACGTCAGTTCGAGCCTTACATCACGCCCCAGCAGCACGAGCAGATCGAGCGCGAGACGGGCCTCAAGCACGAGTGGCACGACGGCGAAATCTTCGCCATGGCGGGCGCCCGGCCCGACCACAACACGCTGGCGGCCAACATCACCGCGAGCCTGCACCGGCAGCTGCGCGGGCAGCCGTGCCAGCCGTGGGGCAGCGACCAGCAAGTGAGGATCGCCGCGCGGCGCAGCGTGGTGTACCCGGACGTCACGGTTGCCTGCCCGCCGCACGAGTGGGACGAGCAGTTCAGGTTCGCGCTCTTGAACCCCAGCGTGCTCATCGAGGTGCTGCCGCCTTCGACGGGCGACTACGACCGCACCGAGAAGTTCGACCTGTATCGCGCCATCGACTCGCTCCAGGACTACGTGCTGGCCGCCTCCGACCGCCGCCGCATCGAGCACTTCCACCGCCGCCAAGATGGCTCGTGGAGCGTTGCTTCCGTCACCGAAAGCCACCAGGCCGTCGATCTGGCAGGCATCGGCTGCGCCCTGAGCTTAGAGGAAGTCTACGAGCGCCTTGAGCTGCCCTCCTCTCAAGAATGGGCCGCGTCCCGCGAGCCAGCAGACGAGGCAAGCTGAGGCGCTCCAAGCCGAGGCGCTTCAAGCTGAGGCGCTCCAAGCAGAGCCGCCTGCATCCATCACCAAAGCGGGCTCTGCAAGTACTTGCAGAGCCCGCTTCTGGCTGAGTTGAGCTGAGCTTAGAGGATGACCCCTCGCACTTCGCGGCATTCGATGTTGGCTTCGCGGCAGACCTGGTGCATCTCCTCGACGACGTTGCCGATCGAGGGCATGGCGATGATGACTTCGTCCACGGCCAGCTTCTGCACCACGTCGAGCAGGCTGCGGCGCGAGCCAAGTACTTGCACGCCGTGGATGCGCGCGCGCTGCTTGAGTGGGTCGTCGTCCAGGAACCCGACGGGCTTGAGGTGCAGCGAAGGGTTCTGCAGCATCTCGCGCACGGCCAGCTCTCCGGCGTCGCCCGCCCCGACGATCAGCACGCGCTTGAGCCCCTCGCGCCACTTGAGCGCGAAGTAGTAGCGCAGCGCCTTGAGGCCCAGGCGCACGCCGACGACGGCGATGGTGAGCAGGGCGGCGTCGATGATGAGCGTCTCGGCGGCCATCTTGGAAGCCGCGGGCACGATGATCGCGATGGCCACGCCCGCGAGCAGCGTGCCGCCGACCACGGCTCGCAAGGCAGCCCCGATGTCCGAGATCGTCACGTAGCGCCAGATGCCCGAGTACAAGCCCACGTAGTACAAGGCTGTCATCTGAGCCGCCACCACGTAGGGCCAGCAGTTGGTCAGGGCGCGGATGTGGCCCGTCATGTGACCCTCGTACTGCAGCAGCGAGGCCGCCAGCAGGCAGGCGCACACCAGGCAAAAATCCAGAAACGCCTCGACAAAGCGCCTCTTGTGCAGGGCTAAGCGCGACAGCACCGTCGCCTCGCCCGAGGCCCGCTGCCTCGCCTTGGCCACCTCGTATTCTTCCTCGGAATACACCTGCACCTCGGCCAAGAACACCGCGAAGACAAGCAGCGCAATCGCCGAGAGCAAGGTCACGACGACCGTGGCCAGCGGCGCGCCCTCGGTGGCTCCCCACAAGGCGATGCAGCCGAACCACAGCGTGATGCCGTAGAGGTAGCAGACGGCGCGTTTCTCGGACAGGCCGAGCATGACGAGGCGGTGCGAGGTGTGGTCGCGCCCGCCCTTGCTGATGGGCCGCCCGTTGAGGAAGCGCACCACGGAGACGAAGGTGGTGTCGAAGAGCGGGGTGGCCAGGGCCAGCGTGGGAATCAGCAGCGCGGTGAAGAGGCTCGAAGACGAGGTGCGCGGCGAGCTCATCAGCGTCAGGCAGGCCAGCGTGTAGCCCAGGAACATCGAGCCGCAGTCGCCCATGAACACCTTGGCCGGGTTGAAGTTGTAAACCAGGAAGCCGCCCGCCGCGCCCGCCACCACGAGCGCGCCCAGCGCGACGTTGGTGTCGCCGATGATGGCGGCGTGCCCGGCCATCAGCAGCGCAACTAAGGTCGCCACGCCCGCCGAGAGGCCGTCCATGTTGTCGAGCAGGTTGAAGGCGTTGGTGATGCCCACGATCCACACCACGGCCAGCGGCATCAGCCACAGGAAGCTGAAGTTGTAGACGCCTTCGTGCGAGGCCATGCCGTAGTGCAGGGCCAGGAAGCCGCACGAGGCCACGATCTGCGCGATGAACTTGTGCGCGGGCCGCAGCGGGCGCAGGTCGTCCCACAGCCCAACCGCCCAGATCCAGGCCCCGCCCGCCCCCACCGCCAGGAACGGCCTCTTGTCAGGCAAAAACAGCATCCCCGCCAGGGCCGCAGCCAGGAAGATCGCGATGCCGCCAAACAGCGGCGTCGTCTTCTGGTTCCAGCGATCCGACGAGGGCCGCGACACCAGCCCGTTGCGCCGCGCCCACGCCATCACAAGAGGCGTCAGCAAAAGCGCCAGCGCAAAGGCACCGCCCAGCCCAAGCAAGGCCTGGCGCCAGTGTTCCTCGGCCTGCAGCCAATCAAGAAAAGATGACATCGGAAGTCCTGCCTCAACAGCGTTCTCCGCTCCCTATTATGACCCCATTTTCAGCGAGAACGCGCCGCGCACGCCATTCACGATGGCGAATCTACTCACAAGTACTTGCAGCTCCTCCTCCAGCGCCAAAGCCCCGCTGAACGCTCAAAGCCGGCATCAAATTGACATTCTACCACTTGCGAGCCGCGCTTTGACGGAGGCGGCGGCACAGGGTTCGAGCGGGATTAGATGTCCTGCCCCAAGTACTTGAGGGCGGGCGTGGGGTTTGGCCGCTGCTAAACTTGGTGTTCCACGTGTTTAAGGAAGCCGCTCACTATGTCTGCTCAAGCCCCCGCCCTTGCCAACTCGCACGCCAACTCCGCCGCCCAGGAGTTCCCGAAGGCCGATCCCAGCCGCGAGCGGGTCCCGCGCCAGTCGATCGCGTTTTCGTTGTACAAGCTGGACCCGGCCTTTCGCCTGCTGCCCGCTGAGGAGCAGGCGCGAGGCAAGGCCGAGTGGATCGAGGCGGTGCAAGGCTTCCAGCAATCGGGCACCATCGTGGTGCCGTATTCGTGCGTGGGCCTGCGCGCGGACCACGACATCTTGCTGTGGCGCATCGACTTCGAGCTGGAGCGGCTGCAGTCGATGCAGGCCGCGCTGAGCCGCAGCGGGCTGGGCAAGTACTTGCTGCCCTCGCTCTCGTTCCTCTCGATGAGCAAGCGCAGCCTGTATGTGGACAAGCTCAACCCCGAGCACGACGAGATCCGCTCGGTGATCGCGCCGGGGCGGGGCAAGTACATCTTCGTGTACCCGTTCGTCAAGTCGCGCGAGTGGTACCTGCTGCACAAGGCCACGCGCCAGGGCATCATGGACGAGCACATTCAAGTGGGCCAGAAATATCCCAGCGTCAAGCTCAACACCACTTACTCGTTTGGTTTGGACGATCAGGACTTCGTGGTGGCTTTTGAAGGCGATTACCCGGAGGACTTTTTGGATTTGGTGATGGAGCTGCGCGAGACGGACGGCTCGAAATACACCGTGCGCGACACGCCGATCATCACCGGAGTCAAGGGCTCGCTGGAAGAGATTGTGGCGACTCTGGGCTAAGCTGAACGCAGATCAACGGAGCAAAAGTAAAAGCCGCCCGCAAGTACTTGCGGGCGGCCTTGTCGTGTCAGGGCGCGTGCCACAGGAGCGGCTTCTTGAGCGCAGTGATGCCGCGCGGATGCGCCAGCCAGTAGGCCACGGTGCGTCGGCTCTTCCATCTGTAGGCGCGCACCTGGCTGCCGCCAACTGGCGACTGCTTGTAACGCGGCCACGGCCCAAGCTTGAGGCAGGTGAGGCTGCCGTGGTGGAACATCTCGTTGCCACTGGAGCCTGAGAAGATCAGCAAGCGGCGGTTGTCGGGCGACCAGGCGCATTCCATGATGTAGTCGTCTACATTCGTGAAGTCAAATTCGCGTAGGCGCTGGCCCACGCGCCACACCAGCACGCGCAGATCGCCGCCAGCGACCCGGCACACAGCGGCCATCGCTCGCCCATCGCGCGACCAGAAAGGCTTATAGAGATCAGCCACGCGCCGCTTCCACAGCACGCGCCGCGTGGCCCCATCGAACAGCGACAGGTCAGAACCGTAGCTCGTGTAGCCTGGGCGCGTGACTTCGATCTGGCGCTCGCGCAGCTCATAACGCTTCGGCTTGGCCTCGGCCCGCACGCCCAGCACCAGCACGCCCAGCGCTATCGCCAGAAAAACCCTCATCTCTGTCTCTTTTTCATCAGATGATATTACCAATTTTCAAGGGTGTGGTTCAGGGTGCGTCGCCTGCAGGGTCGGGCGGCAGGGGCTCGATGTGGAGGGTGGACGGGTCGTCGCAGCGGCGCAGCATGGCCTCGACCTCGGGAGTGTGCGGGGCTTTGCTCCAGGCGCGCTCCATCACCTGGCGGGCGTCGTCGTTGCGGCCCAGGTCGAGCAGCGCCTGCGCCTGGGCCAGCTGAGCGGGCAGCACGCCGCGCTCGACGACGACGCGCTGCCCGGCGCGGTCGGCGTTTTCCTGCAGCGGCTGCAGCTGCCGGAAGGTGCTCAGGGCGCGCCGGGCCAGGTCGGGCTTGCCCAGCGTTTGGTAGCTCTGGCTGAGCATCAGGTAGCCTTCGGTTAAGCTGGGCATCACGCGCAGCAGGCGGCGCAGCACCTTGATGGCTGCGGCGTGCTCGCCCAGCGAGCGGTGGTTGATCGCCAGCAGCTTGAGCGCGAGGGCGTCGCGCGGGTCCAGGCGCAGGGCCTCGCGGAAGTACTGCTGCGCCTGGCGCGCGTGCTCGTCGCCCTGGCCCTGCTGCACGATGTCGCCCAGGACGCGGAAGTTGACGGGCGACTTCTCGCGCTCGACGGCCAGGCGCGCGGCCTGCTCGGCCTCGGGCAGGCGGCTCAACAGCTGCAGCGTCGCGGCGCGCAGGCGGGCCGTGGCTCCGCTGGGCGACTGGGCCTCGGCGCGATCGAGGTATCTCAGGGCCTCGGGGTAGTGCTGGTCGTTGAGCTCAAGCTCGCCCAGGCGCTTCCAGATGTCGCCCCGGCTCGGGTCCACGCGCGTGGCGTCCACCATAAGCGAGCGTGCATCTCTGGCGCGGCCCCGCGACAGCAGCAGCTCGCCGGACCAGAACAGCACGTCGGGGTCCTGGGGCGCGGCCTGCAGAGCCGCGTTCAGGAACGTGCCGGCCTTCTCAGGGTCGCCGCTGTCCCACTCCGCGCGCCCCGCCAGCAGGTTGAGCTGGGGCTCGGACGGGTCGGCTTGCACGGCCCGCAGCAGGAAGTCGCGGGCGTCGGCGGCACGGTCTTGGTCCAGGCACCGCTGCCCGGCGAGCTTGACCACGACCTCGTCGCGCGGGTTGGCGCGCGCCTGCGCCACCAGCTCCGCAGTCGAGGCGCGCGCCAGCTGCCGGCGGCGCAGCACGTCCCGGTTGAGCCACAGGGCCAGCGCGCCCAGCACAGCCAGCAGCCCAAGCAGCAGGCTCAGCTTGCCTCTCTTGCGCGGAGCGGCGGCACGCGGCGAAGTACTTGCGGGCGCGGTCTTGGCGCGGCGGGCGGGCGTCATGGAGTCGGTGCCGAGCGGCTGCCTTGATGAGCTTGATGAGCCAAGCGCAGCCGAGGCGAAGGCTGCTTCCTCAAGGCCCGGCGCGCGACCACGCCGCGCGCCTCGTCCACTTCGAGAATCTGCTGCGAGGCCACGTCCTTCAGCCGCGTGCGCGCGCCCGAGGGCCACTCGATGCTCAGCTCATCAACCTTATCACGCGGGCCAAGCCCCAGGGTCAGGGGCAGCTCGCTCGCCGAGAGGAACGAGGAGCCGGAGCGCACCGTGCGCCGGATTATCCGCCCGCCCGCCCGCGCCTGGACGCGCGCGCCCAGCGCCGAGCGGTTGGAGCGTGCGCCGCGCAGGATGAGGCGCAGCGCATGGTTGGGGCCGCTTTCGTCGTTGCGCAGCAGGAGCGGCGGGCCGTCGTTGGTGGTGATGAGCAGGTCGAGGTCGCCGTCGAGGTCGATGTCGGCGTAGCAGAGGCCGCGCGCCACCAGGGGCGTGCTCAGGGCGGGGCTGTGCGTGCCGGCTTCGCGGAACTGGCCGTCGCGGTTGAGGAGCAGCAGGGGCCGCTGGGCGTAGGTGACTCCGGCTGGCAGGGCGCTCTGGACGTCATCGACGTGGCCGTTGGCGGCGAAGATGTCGAGGCGGCCATCGTTGTCCACGTCCAGCAGAGCGCAGCCGAAGGTCAAGTACTTCTGGCTGGCGCGCCCGACCTCGGAGCGCGGCGCGGTGTCGGTGAACAGGCCGCCCCGGTTCTGGTACAGGCCCAGCATCTCGTCGGCGTAGTTGCCGATCAGGATGCTGTCGCGCCCCGAGCCGTCCACGTCGCCCGCGTCGATGCCCATGCCCGCGCGCGCCCGGCCCGAGTTGCTGTAGGCCAGCCCGGTGGGTGCCGCGACCTCCGCGAAGGTGCCGTTTTTCTGGTTCTGGAAGAGGAAATTGGGCCGCTGGTCGTTGGTCACGGCCAGGTCAGGCCAGCCGTCGCCGTTGAAGTCGCACACGGCCACGCCCAGCGAGCCGCCCTGCAGAGGCCGCCCTCCGCTCAGCTCGCGGCTGATGCCTGCGCACCGCGAGACATCCACGAAGCGCCCGCCGCCCACGTTGCGGAACAGGCGGTTGGAGTCGGGCGCGTAGGAGAGCGGGCCGGTGTAACGCTTGGTCTGGCCGTCTTCGGAGGCGAACACGTCCAGCGCGGGCTTCCAGACGAGGTAGTGGCACACGAAGAGGTCCAGCCGCCCGTCGCGGTCGAAGTCCACCCAGGCCGCCGAAGTGCCCCAGCCCCCGTCGCGCACGCCCGCAGCGCCCGCGACATCCACGAAGCGCGGCGACCTGGAAGGGCTGGAAGTACTCACGTTGTGGAAGAGGAAGCTGCGCCCCAGGCCGGTGACGTACAGGTCGGGCCTGCCGTCGTTGTCGTAGTCGCCCACAGCCACGCCCATGCCGAACATCTCGACATCCAGGCCGGAGCCGCGCGTCACGTCCGAGAAGGTGCCGTTGCCGTTGTTGCGCAGCAGAGCGCCCGTCGTCGCAGCCGCCACGGGCGGCGGCTGGTGCGTGGCGCGGCGGTGCTTGGCCGCGAGCCCGGCTCTGTAGGCGCTCAGCTCGGAGGCGTTCCAGTCGCGCCCGTTGACCAGGAAGATGTCGGGCAGCCCGTCGCCGTCGTAGTCGAAAAAAGCCGCGCCGCTGCCGACGCTCTCGGGCATCAGCTTCTCGCCGAAGGCCCCGTTGTGGTGCGTGAACGCGATGCCCGCAGCCCGCGTGATGTCGCTGAACTCGACGCCGGGCGCGGCTTCAGCGGCCACGCCAGCGGCCACGCGCGGCGCTTCGGGAGCCAGAGCCGTGGGCCCCGAGCGGCATCCGGCCAGGGCGAGCGCGGCCAGGAGAGGCAGAGCGAAACGGAGCTTCATTGGATCGGAGCCGTGAGCCGAGGCAGCGCGAGGCAGCGCGAGCAAGCAGACACGAAAACGGAGGGGCGACAGATGCCGCCTCTCCGTTTTCGCGAGTTCGACTGGCGGCCCAAGTACTTGCAGCCGCTCGCGGGTTAGAACTCCTTGAACAGGGTGGTGGTGCCGGCGGGCTGCGCGATGCGGCTGTCGTTCAACCCGCGCATCAGGTTGCTGGAGTTCAACCACTTGACGTGGCCATCGGCAAACAGGATGTTGCCGCCGCCCAGGTGCCCTTGCTGGATGGTGGTGTCAGGGCCCTGCAGCGAGCCTTCCAGACGCGCCGGAGGATCGCCGGTGCCGGTGTTCAGGTTGTCGATGAGGAAGCCATTGCCTCCCCACGATCCGAAGACCATGCCCAGCTGAGCCACGCTCTGGACTTTGGCCATCGAGATGGCAGGCCCGCCGTTGGGGCTGAAGTACTGCGTGTTGTAGCCGTAGCTCGCGTTCTGGTACGGGTAGCTGGGGAAAGCCGGCGGCGGAGCCGTGGACACCGCGCCGACGTTTTTCGAGTCGCTCGGGCAACGCCATAGCTGCGAGCTCTTGTGGTAGGGCTCTGTTATCTGGCCCAGCGCCATCGTTCCGGCGTTGCCGCCGCCCCAGGGCGCGTACGGGTAGGTCTCGTCGTAGTCCTGGTTGTACTGCAGTACGGCCAGGCCGATCTGCTTGAGGTTGCTCGAACAGCTCGCACGGCGAGCGTTTTCGCGGGCACGCGCGAACACCGGGAACAAAATCGCGGCGAGGATGGCTATGATGGCTATGACGACCAGCAACTCGATCAGGGTGAAGCCCTTGACCAAGCTCAGGCCAAGGCCCGCGCGACGCTCGTTGGGCGAGGTGTGCTCGCTCCTATTCTTCCTGCTCATCTTCAACATATCTTCCTCCGTTCCCCGCGCCGGTTGAGCCCGCGCCTCGGGGATTTCTACAGCGGCGCTCGAATTATACCCGCAGCCGGATTTTTGTAACACACTGCCCCGGCGACCTTCCATTTTGACCGGCACCCTTTGCGACCGCCTCGCTGAGTTGCGCGTGAGCCTGACAATCCCCTTGCCCGAACCTGGCGAAAAGTAAAAGCCGCCCGCAAGTACTTGAGCAAGTACTTGCGAGCGGCTTGTGTTTTTCGCCAGGTTCGGGCGGTGGCCCAGAGCGCGGCTGAACCCAACTGAGGCGAGGCAGCGAGGCCAGTTCTTGCAGGCCAGTTCTTGCAGGCCAGTTCTTGCAGGCCGGCTCCCGCGAGCGCCTTCAATCTTCGGCGGGGTGGTCGGGGTCGGCGTCCATGGCTCCCACAAAGAACTTGGCGTCCTTGCGGTAGGCCGCCGGGTAGTTGTCGTAGACGCGGCGGAACATCTCCATGTCCAGCTTGTCGGCCAGCGACTCGCCTTCGTCCAGGGTCGCGTCCATCATGCGCAGCAGGTTGCGAGGATCGACGGCGCGGATGATGCGCTCGTCTTCTTTGTACCACTTGACCAGCAGCTCGCTCATCTCGACGGCGAGCCGCTTTTCGATGCCGTGCTTGGCCGCGATGCGCTGGAAGATGTCCTTGAACAGCTCCTTGGTCGGGCGGTCCACCAGGATTTGATATTGCAAGCGCCGCTTGAACGCGTCGTCCAGCAGCTGCTCGTGGTTCAGGTTGGTCGAGAGGAAGAGGCGCTCCAGGAACGGCGCGCGCATCGAGGAGCCGCCGGTGAACTTGACGATGGATTCCTGCTGCTCCAGCGGGTAGATGAACTGGTTGAGGATCATGTTGTGATCCTCGGTCTGGCGGCCCAGGTCGTCGAAGATGAAGATGCCGTTGTTGGCCTTGACGTGCGGCGGCGCCGAGTACTGGCCATCGAAGGAAATCTCGAAGTGCTCGGTCTTGAACTCGGTTCCCACCGTGACCAGGGGCGGCTTGGAGATCAGCCAGCGGCGGTCGGGCTTGCCCGAGGTCGCGAAGGAGTCGCCGGCTTCGTTTTCCTCGCGCGCCATCATGTCTTCGAGCAGGCGGTGGTAGGCGGGGTCATAATACTCGACGACCTTGGAGTTGAACTCGAAGGCGTAGGGCAGCAGCACCGGGTCCTTGAGCAGAGCGTGCAGGGCGTCGGTGATGAGCGACTTGCCGTTGCCCGGCGGCCCGTAGAAGAGCATGATGCGCCCTTGGGAGTTGAAGCCTTCCTTGAGCGTGTTGAGCAGCTCGGGCCGCATCGACTGCTGAGCAAAGACCTGGCGCACTTCTTCGACCGTGACGCGCCGCTCGCGCTTGGCCTGCTGGCGGCACATCTCGCAGTAGGCGCGGAACGAGACCGGGGCCGGCCCGACGTAGCCGTCGTCACGCTCCATGATGGCCACCATCTCGCGCCCCTTGCCCGTCAGGTCGTAGTGCAGCGGAGCCGGGGTGTCGAGCAGCTCGCGCTTGTGCAGCGACTTGAGGATCTCTTGGAAGACGTTGACCGCGAGCTTGAGAAACTCCGAAAGCTGCGTCTCGTTCTGCGGGCCCTCCTGCTTGATGACCTTGAGGATCAGGCTCTCGATCACACGGTAGGTGATGCCGGCTTCCTTGAAGGTCTTGGGCTGCTCGGGCCGGAACAGACCGCCGTCGTAGCCGGGGTTGGGCGTGGGCTGCTTGGCCTGAGCCTGGTTGAGGGCTTCGAGCCGGGCCGCGAACGAGCCCGAGCCGCCGTTGGAAGGCACCGTCGAAGTCAACGGAGGCATCAAGGGCACCAAAGGCACGCCCGCCGCGCCGCCAGCCGCGCCGCCCGCAGGCGCGCCCGCAGGCGAGGCAGCAGGAGGCGAGGCCAGGCGCGACACCGGGTCGAGCGCGGGCGCTTCGAGGGTGGCGGTGGCGTTGGCTTCGTAGGAATCGGCCTCGGACTCGCGCTCTTCGGCGCGGGCGGAGGGCGGGGGAGTGGTGGCCTGCTGCTGGCGGAACTGCTCCAGCGCGGCGCGCGCTGCGGGGCTCAGTGCCATAAGAATCTCGGAAAAACACGGAAGGCAGCGGCCAACTCAAGGCCGCAAAAAAGCCGGCGGACGCGAGGCGAAACCGCATCCAGGTAAATTATAGTGCGTGCTCACGCTCGCAAGCTCAGCCCAGCCTCCAGATGAAGGCCCTCGAAGGCCCTCGGTTCCAGGGCTCGCCTGAACTCCGCTCAGGCAAGCTCACGGGCGGCTCGCAAGTACTTGAAGCACTCGCGAGCCGGGCGCGGCAGGCCGGGCGCGGCAGGCCGGGCGCGGCAGGCCGGGCGCGCCGGCATCATCGCAATTCTTATGCGCTCCTACCATTTTTTCGCCATCGCGCTCGCTTTGTTTGGGACAAGTGCCTGCCAGGTTTCGCGCGCGACTCTGGAAGGCCAGCACGGGCCGTCGCCCGAGGTGCAGGCCGAGAACACGGTGCCCAAGATCGAGATTGCGCGGCTGCGCATCCAGAACATCAAAGGCGGTGTGATCGAAGGCTCGCGCGACGCGGGCGGGACGTGGCAAGTACTTGGGCACGTCATCGGGCCCACGCAAAAGACCAACCCCAACGGCTTCACGGCCTCCAAATACGGCCCGCCGGGGCGCGTGGTGGCCACGGCTGTGAACGCGATCCACCTCAAGGCCGGGCAGAACATGAAGGCCGACAGGGGCATCATCTGGACGCTGTCGCCCGCGAGCACGACCAACTCGGGCCGGGTGAGTTTGCAAAGTGAAATCTCGCTGGGCTCCTCGGTTTACACGGACATTCCCGGCGGGCGCGGCATTTTCGGCGGGCCGTTCACGCCCTTCGTGGCCAACAGGATTTTCCTGGACAACGCGCGCAGCAACACGCTGGCCCCGCTGCCCGACAACTACAAGCCCAGGCTGGGCGATTCGTGGGTCATCAAGATCGAGCGCCCGCGCCGCTACCCGCGCGAGATCGTCTTCGAGAACCGCTTCGGCGGCCTCATCACCATCGACTACCGGGGCCAGCAGCCACGCGTGATCGGCCAGGTGCTGCGGCCCGTGCTCGGCGTGGGCCGCTTCGTGGGCTCGTATTTCGCCGAGCGGGGGCGGCTTAGGGCCAACCACAACGGCGTCATCGACATCGGCCTGGCGCCACCCGAAACCACGGGCACCATCGGGCGCGTCGGGAGCTTCCAGATCGTGCCCGCCAACCACGCCATGAGCCCCGAGACGAACTACATCCGCGAGCTGACGCAGTGGATGGTCGTGGGCCCTGTCAGCGCGCTGGACCCTTCGTGGGAGGGCACGGCGCCGCTGTTCTCGCAGTTCCTGCGGCCCCGCTTCGACCCCGCCGACTTCGGGGGCGACTGGGTCGAGGACGTGGCGGGCCGCTTCTACTTCGACTGCAAGATGCGCCTGAAAAACGGCCAGGACTCGGACTGGCAGCCGCTGCCCTACCTTTACCTCAACCCCAAGAAGCCGCTCCCGAACTGGGCCGGAACCGCGCTCGAAAAGATGACGCACCTGCGCATCGTGTTCCCCTTCAGCTACGACGACGACTCGCCAGCCCCCGACGACAGCGCCGCCACCCCCGCCCAAGCCCCCGCCGGCACCACCCAAAGCACCCTGGACGCCCAGGCTCAGGACGCCAAGAACCAAGCCCAGCCAAGCCCAGCAACCGGCACAGCAGCAACTGGCACGGCGGCAACGGGCACAGCAGCAACCGGCACAGCAGCAACCGGCACAGCAGCAACCGGCGCGGCGGCAACCGGCGCGGCGGCAACGGGCGCGGCTCCTGAGCCGGCTGAGCCGGCTCAGAGGTGAGGTGCAAGTACTTGCCCTGCGCCCGCTTCGGCGCGTCCCGATAGAAAGCCGAGCGTCATCAAAAACCTATGCGATTCTTCTGCCTCGCCGCCTTCGCCGCCTGCCTGCTGGCCGCCCGGCAGCCCTCCAGCCGCGCCGATGCCGCCTCGAAACCACTCGCAAGCGCGCCCGCAGCCTCAGACGCGCCGCTGGCTTCAGCTGCAGCGGTTGCAGCATCGGCCAGGCCAGTTACGTTCTGGCTGCCCAGCGCGAAGCCTTCGGGCATCGCGGTCAACGACCGGGTTTGGCTCACCTTCTACCCGGCTCAGAGCGCCTCAGCTGCGGCTCCGGCCCCGGCTGTGGTGCTGCTTCATTATTTGGGCACCACGCGCAACGCCGAGCTGAACCGCTACGCGCGCACGCTGGCGCGCCAGAACATCAGCGCGGCGGTGATGACGCTGCCTTATCATATGCAGCGGACTGTTGGGAAGGCGCAGCCGATGCAGTTCTTCGTGTCGCGCGATGCGGGGGCTTCGGCGGCGGCCTTCGAGCAGGGCATCTCGGATGTGTCGACGGTGGTGACGTGGCTCTCGGCTCAGCCCACCGTGGACGTGCGGCGGCTGGGAGTCGTGGGGGTGAGCATCGGGGCCATCATCGCGCACGTCGCGATGGGCCGCGACGCCCGGCTGAGCGCGGGAGTCGCGCTGCTGGGCGGCGGCGACCTGCCCGACATCTACGAGACCAGCCCAGCCGGGCGCATCTTCCTGCACACCCAGGCGCGCCGCCTCACAGACGAGGAGAAGGCCAGGCTGAAGGCGGTCGATCCGCTGACTTACGCCGGGATGAACCAGCCGCGCCACGTGCTGATGATCCAGGGCGCGCGCGACTCGTTCATCCCGCCGCGCGACGCTGAGAAGCTGTGGCGCGCGCTGGGCCGCCCGCCCATCCAGTGGATCGACACCAACCACGCCGCGCTGCTGCTGGCCATCGGCTCAGCCGGAAACGCCGCCACGACCTACCTGCGCAACGTGTGGAGCGGCAGCTTCGACGCCTCGATCCCACGTGTGCGCGCCCCAACAATCCAGATGGGCCTGATGACCGGCCTGGACGCGCTCATCACGCCCGTTATCTCGCTGCAAGTACTGAGGCTGGGCACGCGCAGCCACATGGCCCTGGCTCACGTGGACGCCGGCCTGGGCACGCGCGGCCTGTTCGCGGGTCTGGCCGCGACCGTCACGCCGCTGGTCGATGTGGGCCTCGGGCGGCGGCTGGGCGGCTCGCGCTGGCGGCCCTACGCCTCGCTGCACATCACGTTTTAAGCTCAGCTGAGCCGCTCAAGCCCGCTCAGCGCCGTGCTGTTAAGCTCAAGCCCCGCGCCAGGCTCAGGGCAGGCGAAGGCTCGGGGGCGCGGAACAATTGGTACGCAAGCAAGATGAACGAACTACGGACGCAACTTGAGCAGCCCTGGACGCTGCTGGTCTCACTGGCTCGCAACGACGTGCGGCTGGCGCAAGCGGCTCTGCGCGGCGGCGCGCAGGGCTTGAAGATCCACATCAACGTGCACCACCACGCTTCGGGCACCCACTTCGGAGCCTGGGACGAGGAGAAGGCCGAGATCGAGCGCATCATCGAGGCCGCGCGCGAGCACAAGGCTTCGGTCGGCATCGTGCCCGGAGGCAGCCCCTTCGCGACCCAGGAAGAGTTCGCGGACATGGCGCGCGCCGGCGTCGATTACTTCGACGCCTACCCTTGCGACGCTCCGGCCTGGACGCTCTCGCAAGGCCACCTCGACGTGATGCTGGCGGCTTACTTCGGCGGCGCGCTGGAGGAAATGCAGGCTCTGGAACCGCTGGGCATGGGCCTGTGCGAGGCTTCGATCGTGGAGCAGAGCTTGTATGGCACGCCGCTGAGCACCCTCGATGTGGCGGGCTACGCGCGGCTGGCGAGGGCGCTCAACAGCCCGATCATCGTGCCCTCGCAGAAGGCCGTCGCGACCGACGACGTGGCCGCGCTCAAGAAGACCGGGGCCAGGGCCCTGCTCATCGGCGCGGTCGTGACGGGCCGCGACGCGAGCTCAATCGAAGCCGCCGCGCGCGCCTTCGCCGCCTGCTGAGGCCTCAGCTTGCCTCACAGCGCGCGGGGCGGCATGGCCTCAAGCGCGCGGGGCGGCATGGCCTCAAGCGCGCGGGGCGGCATGGCCTCAAGCGCGCGGGGCGATCGGGGCGAGGGGCGCGGCTTGTTGGGCAAAAGCCCGCCGCAAGTACTTGCGGCGGGCTTTTGCTGCTGGGTTAGCGGGCTGAGCGGGCGGCGGGCGGCAAGGCGAAGGGCGCGTCGCCCACGACGCCGAAGAGCACCAGCATGGCCTCCAGGCGCGGCTTGGAGCGGAAGCCGATGCGGTCGTTGAGGCCGTCCTCGGCCTCGCGGCGGCGGGTGCGGTCGGCCTGGACCACGGCTTGATACTGGGCGAGCAGGGCGCGCACGTCGGCGTCGCTCTTGCCGGGGTCGCGCAGGGCGGCGTAGATTTCCTGGGCCTTGCGCCTCACCTGGCCGCGCGCGCGCACCTCGCCGCCGATGTAAAGCAGGATTTCGTCCTGCAGCGTGCGGTCGTCGAAGCCAAGCGAGCTCATCGCGTGGCGCAGGTTCTGCGCCTTCCTCTCGCGCTCGTGCGCCCGCTCGACCCTCTTGTGCTGGCGCTCCTCACGCTCCCTGAGCTGAGGATCGTGGGCGGGCGCGTGGTGCGCATCGGCGGGCGGGCCGGGCGCGGGCACCGCGAAGACGCGCCCTAAGAGCGGCCCGAGCGAGAAGGCGGCTGAGGCCAGCAGAGCAAGCGGAGCGAGAGGAAGGCGCGCGAGGCACGGGTGTCGGGTTATCATAGTGGCGCTGGATGAGCCGCGTGGCGCTGGGTGAGCCGCCCGACTGTGACATTCGCGGCCCCAGCCGGTTGCGCCTGATTTGGCCCTTGGCCGCCTGCCCGCCCCGCAAGTACTTGCAGCACCCAGGCTCCTGACGAACCGCGCCGCCCGACCTCAAGACGCCTCAAGATGCTTCCTTCTTCCCTTCCGGCCCTGCCGCGCGACGCGGTGCGCGTGCGCGTCCCGGCTTCCTCCGCGAACCTGGGCCCCGGCTTCGACTGCCTGGGCCTGGCCCTGCAGCTGCACAACTTCGTGGCCATCCACTCGGCTGGGCGCGACGAGGTGCTGGCCTGGGGCGAGGGCGAGGCCTACGTGCCGCGCGGCCCCAACGTCGAGAAAAACATCGCGGTGCTGGCCGCGCGCTCGCTCTTCGACTTCCTCAAGATGCCGCGCGAGCCGCTGCGCTTCTACCTCGAAAACGCCATCCCGCTCTCGCGCGGCCTGGGCTCCTCGTCCGCCGCGCGCGTGGGCGCTCTGGCGGCGGCCAACGAGTGGGCGCGCCACCAGCGGGGCCGCAGCGCCTCGCCCCAGGAGCTGCTGGTGCTGGCCACCGAGCTCGAAGGCCACCCCGACAACGTCGCCGCCGCCCTGCTCGGCGGCCTCACCGTCGCCGGTGCCTTCAGCTCAGCTGCCAACTCAGCTCAAGCACCTTCAGCTCAAGCACCTTCAGCTCAAGCACCTTCAGCTCAAGCGCCTTCAGCTCACGGCTCAGCTCAGGCGTCGCAGGTGCGGGCGCTGCGCTTTGGAGTCGAGAAGTTCCCGCGCCTGGCGGTCTTTATCCCGGACGCGCACCTGGAGACCAAGACGGCGCGCGGCGTGCTGCCCGATTCAGTCGAGCGTCAGGACGCCATCTTCAATCTGGGCGCGACCGCCATGCTGCTGGCCGCGCTGAAGTCCCAGCAGTGGGATGAAGTCCGGCTGGCGCTGGACGACCGCCTGCACCAGCCCTTCCGCGCGCCGCTGATCCCGGCCTTCGCTCTGATCGCGCAGGCGATGCGGGGCCGCGACGACTGCCTGGGCGTGACGATCTCGGGAGCCGGGCCTTCGGTTCTGCTGTGGCTGCGCCCCGAAGCCGACGTGCCTCAAGTACTTGCGCCCGTGCTCGAAGCCGCCCGCGAGCACGGCATCCAGGGCACCGTGCGCGAGGTCGAGGTCGATCACGAAGGCTGCGTCGTGCTGGCGCTGTAGCAGATCGAGACGATTAAATGGGCAGGCAACCGCGCGAAAAATCAGGAGGATGAAGAGGAAGATTATTTAAACCGTGGCCGTAATCCGGCGTTTGGGCGGTGTTTCTTTCGGGAGCTTAAACATGAACAACAACATCGGGCGGGCGCATCGCGGGGCTTGGATGGGCTTGCTGGTGGGCGCGAGCCTGGCTCTGGTGGCTGGAGCGGCCAGCGCGCAGAGCACGCCGCCCGCCAACGACGACTTCGAGAACGCGCAGCCCTTGCGCTCGGCTAACGGCGGCTACCTGACCTCGGGCTACTGGTATGGTAACACCAGCCAGGCCACCGACGAGGACGGCGAGCCCACGCACGCGGGCAACTTCGGCGGCAAGTCGGTGTGGTTCTACTGGGTCGCGCCCTATTCGGGCAGCGTCTCGTTCACCACAGCCGGCTCGCGCTTCGACACTTTGCTGGCCTGCTACCGGGGCGACAGCCTGGACACGCTCAGCCGCGTGGCCAGCAACGACAACGTGAGCAGCAGCGACTACACCTCGGCCATCCGCTTCAACGCCGTCGCGGGAGCCAGCTACTTGCTGGCCGTGGACGGCTTCAACCCGGACAACCTGGACAACGCCGATCCCCAGGACGCCGAGGCGGGCTACTACAGGCTCAACGTCTTCTTCTCGAACAGCAACGGCGGCGGCACGCGCCCCTCGAACGACAACTTCGCCTCGGCTTACAACCTGGGCTCGACGACCACGCGCACGGTGCGCGGCTCCAGCTTCAACGCCACGCGCGAATACGGCGAGCCCTACCACGCCGGCCAGAGCGGAGGCCGCTCGGTCTGGTTCCGCTGGACCGCGCCCTACACCGGCTACGTGCAGCTTTCGAGCGGCGGCTCCAACTTCCCGACCCTGCTCGCGGCCTACTACGGCTCCAGCCTCCCCGCCCTGCGCGTCTATGGCTCGGGCCGCAGCAACGCGCGCTTCTACGCCGTCCAGGGCTACACCTACCGCATCGCCCTCGATGGCTTCAACGGAGCGTCAGGCAACTACGTGCTGAGCCTGACTCAAGACTCGAACCCGGACGCTTAACCGAAGGCAGCGCGCTTTCTTCTCATCGCCCCGGCTCTGGCAGCAGAGCCGGGGCGATTTGCTTTTGGAGCGCCGCAAGTACTTGAGGAGAGGGCGCGCGGCGCATTACCCCAAACGCGCCTGCTTCTAACTTTGGAAAGGCGGTTTGGTTATAATGCCTCGCGAGCACGAGCCGCGAACCGGTAGCCTGCGGGCCGGAGCGCCGTGGCATCAGCACGCTCGCGATTTTGGGAGGACGAGATTTATGGCGGTTAAAGTTGGCATCAATGGCTTCGGGCGCATCGGGCGCATCACCTTCCGGGCCATCACCGAGAAGTACGGCGACTCCATTGAAGTGGTCGCCATCAACGACCTGAGCGACCCCAAGACCAACGCCCACCTGCTCAAGCACGACTCGAACTACGGCAACTACTCGCGCCAGATCGAAGTCACCGAGCACGGCTTCGTGGTCGATGGCGAGGCCGTCAAGGTCTTCAAGGAGCGCGACCCGGCCAACCTGCGCTGGGGCGATGTCGGCGTCGATGTGGTCGTCGAATCGACTGGCTTCTTCACCGACGCCACCAAAGCCCGCGCCCACGTCGACTCGGGCGGCGCCAAGAAGGTCATCATCTCGGCCCCGGCCAAGAACGAGGACGCGACGTTTGTCATGGGCGTCAACAACGAGCTGTATGACCCCTCGAAGCACACCGTAGTCTCCAACGCCAGCTGCACCACCAACTGCCTCGCCCCGGTTGCCAAGGTACTGCTGGACACCTTCGGCATCGAGAACGGCTTCATGACCACGATCCACTCCTACACCAACGACCAGCGCATCGCCGACCAGGTGCACGAGGACCTGCGCCGCGCTCGCGCCGCGGCCCAGTCGATGATCCCGTCCTCGACGGGCGCGGCCAAGGCCCTTTCGCTGGTGATCCCCGATCTCAAGGGCAAGCTGAACGGGATGTCCATGCGCGTGCCGACCCCGACCGTTTCGATTGTGGACCTTGTGGTCAACACCGGCAAGAGCGTGACGGCTGAAGCGGCCAACGCAGCCTTCCGCGAGGCGGCCCAGGGCAAGATGAAGGGCATCCTGGATGTCGAGGACGAGGAGCTGGTCTCGGTCGACTTCAAGGGCAACCCGTTCTCCTCGATTGTGGACTCGGCCCAGACCATGGTGATGGGCGACCGTATGCTCAAGGTGATGAGCTGGTATGACAACGAGTGGGGCTACTCGTGCCGCGTCGCCGACCTCATCAACTACATGGCCAGCAAGGGCCTGTAAAAAAGCCTGCCCGAGCCAGAAAAGCCGTCCGTGCAAGTACTTGCGCGGGCGGCTTTTTGTGTTAGGATGAGGCCAAGACACATCGTCTCTGGAGGGCATCTCGTTATGTCCAAGTACTTGCACCTCGCCCTGCTGCCTCTGGTCGCCGCTGGCTGCGTCAACACGCAGACCGATGCGCCCGCGATCTTGTCGCCCGCGCAGGCCGTTTCGTCCTACGTCACGCCGACGCCGATTCCGCGCATCGTTGGGAAAGAAGCGCCTCTGCTGGCGCACGCCGTTGTCATTCCCGAAACCAGGCTGCCCAATCCCAACGGCTACGACTTGCTGGTGAAGGCCACCGAGAGCGTCGATCGCAAGGACGCGGGCTCGCCTCTCACGATAGACACGCTCTCGCCCGAGGAAGACCTCAAGCGCCAGCGCGCCTCCACGCTGAAAAACGCAGCCGCGCTGGCATTGGTGCGCCAGGCGCTCAAGCTGCCGATTGTCGTGCCGTCCAAGCGCGGGCCGCGCGCGCCTTCGCCACCATACTCGGGCTTCCGCTGGCTGTCGCGCATCGTGCTGCAAGAAGGCGCCGTCTTCGCCGCCGACAGGCACATGGATCGCGCGATGAACAGCGCGCTGGATGTCGTGGAGATGGGCGCGGCTTTGCAAAACGGCAGCAACGAAATCGGGATGCTGGTCGGGCTGGCCATCGAGTCGATGGGGCGCAGCGACATCATGCGGCGGCGCGCCAAGCTGAACTCCGAGCAAGCGGCTCAGTCTGCCAGGCGCCTCGAATCCATCGACGCCAAGCGCCCCGCCTACGCCGAGATCCAGCGCGAGGTGACGTGGAACAACCTGTCCGAGATGCGCGACATCTTGCGCGATCCCGAGTGGAAGAAGTTCCACGACGGCGGCGAAGCCAAGAGCATGGCCGGAATGCTGAAGGGCATGGGCGACATCAACAAGCTGCGCCAAACCTCGGATTTGCAGATCGAGTCGAACTTCATGGCCGCCAGCGATGCCATCCTCGCGCGGGCGCGCTTGCCCTACTCGCCCAAGCTGCCAGTCGTGCCAGACCCCACCGACGCCCTGAGCACACTGCTCGTGAACCCGGACACCTCGCTCGGCATCACGAGGTCGCGCGTCAGTTACGAGCGCAACGCCGCAGCCAGCCGGATGCTGATCGTGGAGCTGGCGCGCGAAGCGTTCTGGACGGCGAGCAGGCAAAATCCGCAATCGCTCCAGGAACTCGTGCCCAAGTACTTGAGCGCCGTGCCTCGCGATCCTTTCGCGCCAGGCTCCGAGCTGCGTTACGAGCGCCAGGGCGAAAGCTACGTGCTCTACAGCGTCGGCCCCGATGGCGTGGACAACGGCGGCGACCCGATCAAGGGGCGAGGCATCTCGCTGGGCGACGTGGGCGATATGCTGTCGGGCTCCTTCAAGTAGTCGCGCACCGAAATTGCGCGTAGCTAAAGCAGCAAGTACTTGCACTCAAGTACTTGCTGCTTTTTGTTTTCTGCGAGGAACAATGCAAACACGTAAGCTGGGCGAACTCGAAGTTTCGGCTCTTGGCCTGGGCTGCATGGGCATGAGCGACTTCTATGGCGGGCGCGACGACGCCGAGTCCATCGCCACCATCGAGCGCGCGCTCGAACTGGGCTGCACCTTCCTGGACACCGCCGATATGTATGGCATGGGCGAGAACGAGCGGCTCATCGGCAAGGCCATCCAGGGGCGGCGCGGCGAGGTGACGCTGGCCACCAAGTTCGGCATCGTGCGCGACGCCAACGATCCCACCGTGCGCGGCGTTTCGGGGCGGCCCGAGTATGTCCGCCAGGCCTGCGACGCTTCGCTCAAGCGGCTCGGCGTGAGCCACATCGACCTCTATTACCAGCACCGCGTGGACTCTTCGGTGCCCATCGAGGAGACCGTGGGCGCGATGTCCGAGCTGGTCAAGGCGGGTAAGGTCCGCTTCCTGGGCCTGAGCGAAGCCGCGCCCGAGACGATCCGGCGCGCGCACAAAGTGCATCCCATCGCGGCCTTGCAGACCGAGTTCTCGCTGTGGAGCCGCGAGCCCGAGGACGAAATTTTGCCCACCCTGCGCGAGCTGAACATCGGCTTCGTGCCCTACTCGCCGCTGGGACGCGGCTTCTTGACCGGCGACATCCGCTCGCCCGAAGACTTCGAGGCCGACGACTACAGGCGCCATTCGCCGCGCTTCCAGGGCGAGAACTTCCAGAAGAACCTCCTGCTCGTGGACAAGATCGCGGACATGGCGCGCGCCCGAGGCTACACCCCGGCTCAGCTGGCCTTAGCGTGGGTGCTGGCTCAGGGCGAGCACGTCGCGCCCATTCCGGGCACCAAAAAGCGAGCGCGCCTGGAAGAGAACCTGAAGGCCGCAGAAATCACGCTCAGCCGGGACGAGCTGGCACAAATCGACGACATCGCGCCGCACGGAGCCGCTGCCGGCGACCGCTACCCGCCCGCCATGATGAGCGCCGTCAACCGCTGAGGGCACCTGAAGGCATCAGCAAGTACTTGCTGCGCCCAACATTTTCCTCGCGCGCCATCGAATCCGGCGCGCGAGGTTTTGGTTTTGAGACGCTGCGCCTGGCGTTTCCAACCTCGCCCGGTCGAAGTTGGAAACGCTGTGCAGCGCACCGTCCCGCCAGGCGTTGTGGCCCTGAGCGGCGTGTGCTCGCGCTGTAAACTGGCGCTTGAGCAGAGCAAGCTGCTCTTCAGGAGGCTTCTGATATGCCGAGGTTGACAATCGCCGAGGACGCGCGCGACCAGGTGCGCACGCTGCTGTTTTCCGTTGGGCTGGCCGTGGCGCTTTCGTTCGTGCCCTACGCGAACTGGCTGCTGTATCCCTTCCGCCTCTTCGTGACCTTCATCCACGAGGGCGGCCACGCTGTGGCGGCTCTGGCCACCGGAAACAGCGTCGAGAGCTTGAGCATCGCCACCGACGGCTCGGGTGAAGTCCTGGCGACGCACGACAGCCTGCTGTCGGGCCTTTTCATCTCCAGTGCTGGCTACCTGGGAGCCACGCTGTACGGAGCCGCTCTGCTCGTCTTGATCCGGCGCCAGGTCGCGGCGCGCCTGATTTTGATCGCCACGGCGGTCTTCATCGGGCTGATGAGCCTGCGCTTTGGCTGGAGCAACCCCTTCACGCTGGCCTCGGGCGTGGTGCTGGCGGGCGTGCTGCTGCTGGCCGCCAGGCACGCGCAGGAGCGCATCGCGAACTTTTTGCTCTCGTTCGTGGCCGTGCAGTGCGTGCTGAACGCGCTCTTCGACCTGCGGACGCTGCTCAACCTGTCCTCGCCGATGGAAGCTCAGGTGCACACCGACGCGCTCAACATGGCGCAGGCCACGGGCATCCCGGCCATCGTGTGGGCCTTGCTGTGGATCGGCCTCTCGCTCGCCTTGTTGCGCCTGGCCCTGCGCTCCTACATCGCCGCGCCCGCGCCCACCGCCTCCGCACCGAGCACTTAACTCAACCGAACGCCCCGATCCAGAGCCGCGAGTACCCAAGTACTTGCGGCTTTGGCTTGGCTAATCGACCGCGTGCTCGGGGAAGCGCAGGGCCATCGCGTTCTTGAGGCGAGCGAAGCCGAGCTCGCGGTAAAATTCCACCAGCCAGGGCTCGTCGGCGGTGAGCATGACGGCCACTTGAGGCGGCAGGCCCTCGATGGCCGAGCGCATCAAGGCGGTGCCGATGCCGCGCCTGTGGAAGCCGGGGTGCACGGCCAGGCCGTAGATGGCGGCGTCCAGCTCGCCGTCGCACAGCGCGTACACGCCGCCGACTTCGGCTCCGTCCAGCAGCGCGATGCGCGTCAGGTAGCAGCGGCCAAAGATAGACCGCGTGCGCTCCGCGTCCAGCGTGCCGCCAAAAGCCGCGCGGTACACCTCGGCTAAGCGATCCCAATCGACGCCGAGCAAGTCCTCTTTCAAGATCAGTTCCATCGCAGCCATTGTGCCCCGCGTCAAGATAAGCTGCAAGTACTTGCGGCTGCTTGGGGCCTTTAGCTCAGTGGCCTTTGGCTCAGCGGCCTTTGCTTCAAGTCCGGGCGGCGTGTATCCTCTGTGCGATTGAGAGGCAACATGAACATCAAGACCATCCGAGACATTGACGTCGCAGGCAAGAAGGTGCTGTGCCGCGTCGATTACAACGTGCCCGTCGATGAGCACAGCGGCCACATCACGGACGACGCCCGCATCAGCGAGACGCTGCCCACGCTGCAATATCTCATCGAACAAGACGCTGCAGTGATTTTGATGGCGCACTTCGGGCGTCCCAAAGGTAAAGTGGTTGAGTCGCTGCGGCTGGCTCCCATCGCGGCTCGGCTCAGCGAGCTGCTGGGGCAGCCGGTGCAGAGCGTGCGCGACTGCGTGGGGCCGCAAGCTCAGGCCGCCGCTGCCGCTTTGCGGGGCGGGCAAGTACTTGTGCTCGAAAACGTGCGTTTTCACCCGGAGGAGGAAAGCAACGACGCCGCGTTTTCGGCTCAGCTGGCGAGCCTGGGCGAGGTGTATGTCAACGATGCCTTCGGGACGGGCCACCGCGCGCACGCTTCGACCGCAGGAGCCGCGCGCGTGATGAAGGCCCAGGGCAAGCCGTGCGTGGCGGGCCTGCTGATGGCGCGCGAGATCAAGTTTTTAGCTCCCTTGCTCGACGAGCCCGAGCGCCCCTTCGTGGCCATCATGGGCGGCGTTAAGGTCTCAGACAAGATCAGGGTCATCGAGAACCTGCTGCCAAAAGTGGACGCGCTGCTCATCGGCGGCGCCATGAGCTACGCCTTCGTGCGCGCGGCGGGGCACGAGGTTGGGACGAGCTACTTCAAGGAGGAAGACGCGCCCATCGCCAGGGATTTGGTTGAGAAGGACGCCGCGAGCACACAGGTTTTGTATCTGGCGCAGGACTTTCTGGTGGCGGATCGCGACGCTGAGGACGCGCGGGTTGAGTTCGTGGCAGCCGACGCCATCCCGCGCGACATGATGGGCATGGACATCGGGCCCAGGACACGCGAGATGTTCGCGCGCATCATCCAGAGCGCGCAGACTGTGCTGTGGAACGGGCCGATGGGCCGCTTCGAGGTCGAGGCGTTTTCGCAGGGCACGCGCGCAGTAGCCCAGGCCGTGGCCAACGCGACCGAGGAGGGCGGCATCACGATCATCGGCGGCGGCGACTCGGCGGCTGCGGTCAAGAAGTTCGGGCTGTCCCAGCGGATGACGCACGTCTCGACCGGCGGCGGCGCCAGCCTGGAGTTTTTGGAAGGCGTCGAGCTGCCAGGCGTGGCCGTCCTGGATCGCGAGTAGCCCGAGCGCAGCTGAGGCAAAGGCGTGTTAGAGTGTGGAAAGCCGCAACCGGCAAGTACTTGCATCGTATTGAGCGTGGCGCGCGATTTGGTAGGCGCGCCTGCAAAGGAGACACACCATGAACCCAGGATACAATCCCCAGAACCAGGGCTACGGTTCCAACGCGAACCCAGGCTCCAGCCCAGGCTCCAGCCCAGGCTCCAAGCCTTACGGCGCGGGCGCGCTCAACAGCGTGGCCAATGCTTCGCCCGAGGTGCGCGCGAACTTCATCCGCTCGACTTACCTGCTCTTCGTGAGCGGCATTTTGTGCTCGCTGCTGGTGGGCGCGCTCACGCTGTCGTCTTATGCGATAACGATGGCGGCCCTGAGCGCCATCAGCAGCCCGCTGCTGGCCATTTTGCTCATTGTGGGCGGCTCGATGGCGGCTCAGGCCATCGCGCGCACGCCCGGCCTCAACCTGGTCGGGCTGTATGGCTTCACGGGCTTGATCGGCTTCCTGTTCGCGCCGGTCCTGCGCATCTACGAGATGCAGCAGCCGGGCATCGTCGGGCAGGCGGCGTTCCTGAGCGTGCTGGTTTTCGGCTCGCTCTCGGCCTACGCGCTGGTCTCGAAGACCAACTTCTCGTTTCTGGGCGGCATGATCTTCGTGGGCATGATCGCCATCATCGGCGCGGGCATCGCCAACCTGCTCATCTTCCACAGCGCGGGCATCGGCTACTGGCTGGCCTGGGCGACGCTGTTCATGTCCTCGGGCTTCGTGCTGTGGCGCACCTCGCGCATGGTGCACGAGTACGCGCCCAACGAGAACGTGGCTGCGGCCCTGGGCCTGTTCATCTCGTTCTTTAACATCTTCCTGTCGATCCTGCGCATCCTGGGCGGCAACCGCCGCTGAAGCCGCCAAGCAGCGCAAGTACTTGCGGAGCACCAAGCGGAGCCTCAGCCGAGGCTCCGCTTTTTGCTGGCTCGAAACGCCCGCGCGTTTGCGCTCTGGGGCGCGGCGTGCTATTTTGTCAAGCGTCGCCGCTTGGGATGCGGCCTTGAACTATGCGAACACCGCTCATCGCCGGGAACTGGAAGCTCAACAAGACCACAGCCGAAGCCGCCGCCTTCGTGCGCGAACTCAAGCCGCTCATCGCCGGTGTCGCGGGCGTGCAAGTACTTGTGTGCCCCGTCGCGCTCTCCATCGAAGGCACGGTGAGCGCAGCTCAAGGCAGCGGCATCCAGGTCGGCGCCCAGAACACGTATTGGAAAAATGCGGGCGCTTACACCGGCGAGCTGTCGCCCGAGCTGCTGAAGGCCAGCGGCGTTTCGCACGTGCTGGTGGGCCACTCCGAGCGGCGCGGGCGTTTCGGCGTGCCCGAGCCCGACCTCGAAGGCGACGCCGCCAAAGTCTTCGGTGACACCGACGCCAGCGTGAACCTGAAGGCGCTCGCTGTGCTCAAGGCCGGGCTGGTGCCGATCATCTGCGTGGGCGAGACCTTGAGCGAGCGCCGCGCCAGCCAGACCGATGAGCTCGTCTCAGCTCAGGTGAAGGCCGCGCTCAAGGGCGTCGAGCCGGGCGCGCTGCAGGGCCTGGTCTTCGCCTACGAGCCGGTGTGGGCGATTGGAACCGGCGAGACGTGCGCTTCGGCTGAGGCCAACCGCGTGTGTGGCGTCATCCGCGCGGCTGTCCAGGAAATCGGCGGCGCGGCGGCGGCTCAGGCCGTGCGCGTGCAGTATGGCGGCAGCGTCAAGCCCGACAACGCGCGCGAGCTGCTGGGCCAGGAGCACATCGACGGCGCTCTGGTCGGCGGAGCCAGCCTCAAAGCCGACTCCTTCGCCCGGATCGTGCACGCGGCGCAGCAGTAAGCCGCTGCAATCGACTGTGAGGCGGCGGCGAACCGCGGGCGCGCGATTGGCGAAGAGCTTGAAATAGCAAGCTCCATGAGTAGAGCGCCCGAAGTACTTGACGGACCGGGAGGGAGCGAGTTGATGGTGATGCTCAAGTGCCGCAACTGCGGCGCGGACGTGGCTTCGGACGAGAAGGCGCGCAAGTGCCGCTCGTGCAACACGCTGTTTCCCTTCGCGTGCGCCATATGCGAGCGCAAGATGCGGCCTCCGCTGCCCGACTTCCCCATCGAGCGCTACTTCAACGACGCCGCCGAGCCGCTGTGCGAAGACCACTACCAGCGCCAGTGCCCCGAGTGCTCGCGCTGGTTCCAGGCCGACGAGAACCCAGGCTTCTACCTGTGCCACGACTGCACCGAGCGCCGCGAAGCTCAGGTCGCTCAGGTCGCGGACGGCACAAGCGGCCCGGATGCCACGCCTGGAAGCACTCAGCCCGCAGCCGCCGAGACGCCAGAAGCCGAGGCCGAAGCCGAAGCCGACCACGCCGCGCGCAGGGCCGGCTGCGGCTCTGCTGCCCTGGTCCTGCTCGCGGTGGCCTTCGCCGTAGCCCGCGCGCTGTGGGCTTGATGCCGTGGGCTTGATGCCGTGGGCTTGATGCCGTGGGCTTGATGCCGTGGGCTTGGCTCAGCTCAGTCCAATGCGCAGCTTCGAGTTCTTCGAGCTGCGCGTTTTGCTGTGTCCGGGCGCTCGCACCGAGCGGCTAACCAAGCAGGCGAGCTCAGCCGTTGCCGTCGCTCAGCCGTTGTCTTTTTGGAGCCACCGGGCGATGGCTCCGTAGAGCGTGGTGCTGTCGCGGGCCAGGGCGAGGACCAGGCGCTGCAGGGCGAGCCGATCCAGAGGCGCCAGCAGGTCTTCGAGCGGCTTCTGCTCCACGACCGAAGCGGCGGCGGAGTAGGCCAGCAAAACCGCCACGATGTGCTTGCACCAGCCCTCCCACTCCTCGGCGTAAGGGCAGCTGCACTCGGCCTTCACAGCGCCTTCGGGCAAAGGCCAGCGGATCACAACGCGATACGGCTCCTCGTCGTCGCCCGCGACCTGAGCGTGCAGCTCACTGCCGCAGCGCGTCAGGGCGAGGACGGCACCGGAGCGGCAATATCGCTCGCCGCGCGCGAACACCTTCGAGCCGGCGCGGGCGCGGATCGCCTTTTCATCCAGAGGTTGGGCCATTGGTTCCATGCGGCTCTCCTTGAGCTCAAGCGTGGCGGATGCGCCAGGCGTGGGAAGTTTCAGGTCGATTTTGATGCAGCAAGTACTTGCCGCGCTAAGCCAAGCTCAAGCTCAAGCTCAAGCTCGGGCTCAAGGGGAGGCGCTGTGAGGCAGCGAGCGGAACAGCTCGGCGACGCGCGGCGCCTGCACCTGAGCCGAGAACCCGGCCTCGACCGTGTGGCGTCCGGCCTGGCCCACGCTGTGGCGCGAGCTTTTGTCGCGCAGCAGGGCTGCAAGTACTTGCACCCACTCGTCCTGGGTCGCAGCCAGAAACCCGTTGCTGCCGTGCCGGATGATGTCCTTGTTGACGCCCACGGGCGAGGCCACGCTCGGGATGCCCAGCGCCATGTACTGCAGCGCCTTCATGCCGCACTTGCCGCGCGTCCACGGCTCGTCCGGCAGCGGCATCAGGCCGATGTCCAGCGCGCTCAGATCCGCCGCTTCGCTGCTCGATTTCCAGCGCACGTTCTCGACCTCGACGCCTTCCAGGCTCCAGTCGCTGGGCCCGATGAAGCGGAAGCGGAACGGCTCAATGCGCGCCAGCTTTTGCAGCGCGCTGCGGATGGTGTTCAGGTGCGGGATGGTCGTCGTCGAGCCGCTCCAGCCGATGGTTGGCGGCCCGTCTTTGCTCTGGCGCGCGGCTGGGCCGAATTTTTCGTAGTCATACAGGCTGAGGTCAATGGTTGAGGGCACGACCGCAACGTGCTTCGAGTGCTCGCCCGCCCACTGCGCCAGGTACTTGTTGCCCGCCACGACCCGCGTGGCGAGCTTGCAGATGCGCGCGACCTTGGCGGGCGACTTGAGGAAGGCCAGCTTTTCGTTGGCCTGCGAGGAGGCGGGCAGGTAGATGGCGTCGTCGAAATCGTAGACCACGGGCACGCGCGCCGCGAGCAGCTTCTCGAAAATTTCGGGCCCAAGCAGAGCCGCCTCGCGGTAGATGTAAACCGCGTCGTAGTCGCGGGCTTGGCTCAGCAGGCGGGCGCGGCGCGCCAGGGCCTGCACAATGAGGCGGCCCTTGCGCCCGAACTGGCCGGGCTGATAGAGGCGGCGGTTGAGGTTGGCGCACTCGAAGGGCGCGAAGTCGAGGCGCACGCCCTCGCGCGCCAGCAGAGGCGCCCACTGCTCGATGCGATAACGCTGGCCCGGCGACACGCCCGGCAAATAGGGCACGATGGCGAGAATCTTCATGGGGATCGGCGCTTCAAGAGCTTGAGGCAAGTACTGGGGGCGCGTCAAGATTCTACCGATTTTGAACGGCTCAAGTACTTGAGCCGCCGCTTGAGCCGCTCATGCGCTCGCTCCGGGGCGCAGCCGAGCCCAGGCCGGCTGAAGGCGCAAGCCGTGAACTGGCGCGCCAGGCGGCGCGCCTTTGTTATCCTGATTGCTCGCCTGGCGCGGCGGATTACGGGGCGGGGGCGGTTGAGCCGGGTGGAAGTTGGCTGGTTTGAACGGGCGCGATGCGGATTCTGCACGTTATCGAAACTCTGGGGGCGGGCGGGGCTGAGCGCGTGCTGCTCAACTTGCTGCCCTTGCTGTCCAGGCGCGGGCACACCTGCGAGGTGGCCTGCCTGTACCCGGTCTACACGCTGCAGAGCGAGATCGAGGCGGCGGGCGTCACGGTGCACAGGATGCACTCGCGGCTGTCGCGGCGCTGGGACATCCTGGCCAACTCGCGGCGCATCATGCACCTGCACGACGAGCGCCGCTACGACATCATCCACGCGCACCTGCTCTTCGCCGACCTGTACGTCGGCGCCTCGCGGCTCTTTGGCGCGCGGCCCCGGCGCACCGTGACCTTCCACTCGACCAACTTCAACCACTTCCACGGCTCGCCGACCGCTCGCATGGCGCGCTACCTCTTCCCGACCGTGGTGCGCTACGGCTTCGACTCGGTCACAGCCGTCTCGCAGCCCGTGGCCGACCACCTGCGCGAGCACGTGCCCGGCGTCAGCCCCTGCGTCATCCCCAACCCGCTGCCGCTCTCGATTGCGCCCGACCCCGAGCTGGACCGCGACCAAGTACTTGGCAAGTGGGGCGTCGGGCGCGACGACTTCGCCATCGCCGTGGCCGCGCGCCTCATCCCCGACAAGGCCCACGTCAACCTCTTCTCGGCCCTGGAGCTGGTGCGCGAGCGCGGCCTGAAGCCAAAGCTGCTGCTGGCCGGGGCCGGCCCGCTCGAAGCCGAGCTCAAGGCCGCAGTCAAGGCCAAGAAGCTGGGCGACCAGGTCGTCTTCTGCGGCCTGATGCCCCACGCCGACCTCATGAACTTAGTCCAGGCCTGCGACTTGTTCGCCCTGGCCTCGGTGCGCGAGGGCTTCGGCCTGGCTCCCGCCGAGGCCATGCTGCTGGAGCGCCCCGTGCTGGCGACCACGGCGGGCGGCCTGGTCGAGGTCATCGAGCACGGCAAGTCCGGCATCCTGGTGCCTCCGGGCGACGTGCCCGCCTTAGCTGAGGCAATGTACACCCTGATCCGCGACGAGGCGCTGCGGCGGCGGCTGGCCTGCGCGGGCCGCGAGCGCGTGCGCGCCAACTTCGGGGCCGACGAAGTTGCGCGCCGCTGGGACGAGCACTATCGCAGCCTGCTGCCCACAGCCAAGTTTTGAGCCGCGAGCCGTGAGCAGGAAATTCGCAGCGCCTGAGCGCTCTGTCAAGTAAAAGTACTTGGGAAGGTTGTCAGCTCAGCATCGAAGGCGGCTGGGAGGCTGGAAGGCAGATGGCTGGAAGGCAGAGGCTCGAAGCGTCAGAAGTGAATTCATCATGTGCGGGATCGTAGGAATCTACAACTTGAAGGGCGAGGGCGTCGAGCGGTCGCAGGTCGAGCGCATGAACGCCTGCATCATGCACCGCGGGCCGGACGAGGCCGGGGTGTGGGCGCGCGGGCCGGTGGCAATCGCGATGCGGCGGCTTTCGATCATCGACCTGGCGTGCGGGCAGCAGCCGATGAGCAACGAGGACGGCACGGTGTGGATCGTCTTCAACGGCGAGGTGTACAACTTCGCCGAGCTGCGCCAGCGGCTCGAAGCCAAGGGCCACAAGTTCCGCACCGGCTCGGACACCGAGGCCATCGTGCACGCCTACGAGGAGTGGGGGAGCGAGTGCCCCAAGTACTTGCGCGGGATGTTCGCCTTCGCCATCTACGACATGAGGCAGGGGCACGAGAGCGCCACGCTCTTCCTGGCCCGCGACCGCGTGGGCAAGAAGCCCTTGCTGTACACAACAGCCGGCGGCCAGTTCATCTGGGGCAGCGAGTTCTCGGCGATTCTCTCCAACGCGCACGTCCAGCGCCGCCCGCACCTGGGGGCCATCGACGCTTACCTCGCCACATCCTGCGTGCCCTCGCCGCTCACGGCCTACCAGGACATCCACAAGCTGCCGCCCGCCCACTCGCTCACCGTCCAGAACGGCGAGGTCAAGATCGAGTGTTACTGGACGCTGGACTTCGGCAACAAGCTGTCGATTTCCGAGGACGACGCGGTGCGCGAGCTGGTCGAGCGGCTGGACGATGCGGTGCAGGTGCGCATGATTTCCGAGGTGCCGCTGGGCGCGTTTTTGAGTGGAGGCGTGGATTCCTCGGCTGTGGTGGCGATGATGGCGCGCCACTCGTCGCGGCCCGTGAAGACCTTCAGCATAGGCTTCAACGAGCGCGAGTACTCGGAGCTGGAGCACGCGCGCCGCATCGCCAAGTTCTACGGCACCGACCACACCGAGGTCATCGTGGAGCCGGATGCGCTGGCGATTTTGCCGACCCTGGTTCGTCACTACGGCGAGCCGTACGCCGATTCGAGCGCGGTGCCGACGTTTTACGTGTCGCAGATCACGCGCGCCCACGTCACGGTTGCGCTCACCGGAGACGGCGGCGACGAGCTGTTCGCGGGCTACGAGCGGCACCGGGCCATGAAGTTCGTCGAGATGGCGCACCCGGCTCTGATGCGAACCGGCGCCGCGCTCTCGGGCCTGATGCCCGACGGCACCAACTTCCGCGCCTTCCACGTGCGCGCCAAGCGGCTCTTGCAGGCCGCTGCGATGGATCGTCCGCAGCGGTACTTGCACTGGATGAGCGCCTTCAGCGTGGCCCAGAAGCGCGAGCTGTACACCAAGGAGTTCGCGCACGAGAGCGGCTTCGGCGTGACGCGCCACCCCATCGAGAAGTGGCTCATCGACCACAAGGAGCTCGATGTCGTCGACGCCTGCCTGCTCACCGACACCATGACGTACTTGACCGACGACCTGCTGGTCAAGGTCGACATCACGAGCATGGCCAACTCGCTCGAAGCCCGCTCGCCGTTTCTGGACACGCCGCTCATGGAGTGGGCCGCGCGCCTGCCGCCCGAGTACAAGCTGCGCGGCAAGGCGCTCAAGCACCTGCTGAGGAAGGCCCTGGCCGACGAGAACCTGGTGCCGCTCGAAAACATGGACCGGCCCAAGATGGGCTTCGGGGTGCCGATCCGCCACTGGTTCCGCGACGCCATGAAGGACTTGCTCTTCGACACCGTGCTTTCGGATCGGGCGCTGGCGCGCGGCTACTTCAAGCGCGAGGCGATCAAGAAGATGGTGGACGAGCACCTGCACGACCAGCAGGATCACGCCTACCGCCTGTGGGCGCTGCTCATGCTGGAGCTGTGGCACCGCGAGTTCATTGATTGATTAGCCAGTGATTAGCTAAGCCCGCCAGCGCCCCGGTTCAGCGGCAAGTACTTGCAGCGCGTGCTCGCGGGCTTAGCTCAGCTCTCTTATGCCTTCACCTCTGCGCGTGATGCGCCTGATCGCGCGGCTCAACATCGGCGGGCCGGCCATCCACACCACGCTGCTCACCGAGCGGCTGGACCCCAGCCGCTTCGAGTCCACGCTGGTAAGCGGAGTCGAGGGCGAGGACGAGGGGCATATGTGGGACGTGATGGGGCGGCGCGACTGGCAGCCGGTCATCATCCCCTCGCTGGGCCGCGAAATCTCGCCCCGAGCCGACCTCAGCACGCTGCGCGAGGTCGTGCGCCTGATGAAGGCTAAGCAGCCGCACATCGTGCACACCCACACCGCCAAGGCCGGCTTCGTGGGGCGCGCCGCGGCCCGGCTGTGCCGCGTTCCTGTCGTGGCGCACACCTTCCACGGCAACGTTTTCAAGGGCTACTTCTCGCCGCGCAAGACGGCTCTCTTCGTGCGCATCGAGCGCAAGCTGGCTCTGTGGAGCGACCGCGTCATCGTGCTGGGCGAGGCGCAAAAGCGCGAGATTTTGAGCCTGGGCATCGGCTCCCAGGCCAAGATGCGCGTCGTTCCGCTCGGGCTTGACCTGGCTCCGTTCCTCGAAGTCGAGGCGATGCGAGGCGAGCTGAGGCGCGAGCTGAAGGTAGGCGAAGGCGTGCCGATTGTTGGGATCGTGGCGCGCTTAGTCCCGATCAAGGCCATTGATTTGTTCCTGCGCGCGGCCCGCCAAGTACTTGCGGCGCGGCCCGAGGCGCTGTTTGTGGTGGCGGGCGACGGGCAGCTTCGAGCTGAGCTGGAGGCCCTGGCGCGCGAGCTGAAGATCGAGCCGAGCGTGCGGTTTCTGGGCTTCCGCAGTGATTTGGCGCGCCTGAACGCGGACTTCAGCTGCGTTGTGCTGTGCTCGCACAACGAGGGGCTGCCGGTCGCGGTGATCGAGGCGCTGGCCTCGGCGCGGGCTGTGGTGGCGACTCAGGTCGGCAGCGTGGGCGACTTGATCGTGCCGGATGAGTCGGGCCTGCTGGTGCCGCCGGGCGATGTGGACGCGCTGGCCCAGGCCATTTTGCGCACCATCAGCGAGCCCGAAGCCGCCAAGCGTTGGGGCCTGGCGGGGCGGGCGCGGGTGTATCCTCAGCTCGACATCTCGCGCCTGGTGCGCGACATCGAGGGTTTGTATGAGGAAGCGGCGCGCGAAAAGGGTATCCTTTAGGGGCATCTGGTTCGGGATGCCGCGCAGCCGCGAGCGGCTCAGGGCAAGAAGCTCGGGGCAAGTACTTGCAGGCGCGCAAGGGCACGAGGGGTGGCAGAGAGTGGGCAAGCAAACGGTTCTGGTGACGGGCGGCGCGGGCTTCATCGGCTCGCACCTGGTGGATCGTCTTCTCAAAGACGGCTTTGAAGTGCGCGTGCTGGACGATTTCTTCTCCGGCAAGCGCCACAACATCGCGCACGTGCTGGACCGAATCGAGCTGATCGAAGGCTCGGTCGCCGATGTCGAAGTGGCCGCGCGCGCCGTCGAGGGCGTGGACTGCGTGCTGCATCAGGCGGCCATCCCTTCGGTTCCGCGCTCCGTGCGCGAGCCGCTCAAGAGCAACCACGCCAACGTCGATGGCACCTTGGCCATGCTCGATGCCGCGCGCCAGGCCGGAGTGCGGCGCTTCGTGTACGCGGCCTCGTCCTCGGCCTACGGCGACACGCCCACGCTGCCCAAGGTCGAGACAATGGCCTCGGACCCGCGCTCGCCCTACGCGGTGGCCAAGCTCGCGGGCGAGGGCTACTGCCGCGCCTTCACGCGCGTTTATGGGCTTGAAACGGTGTGCCTGCGCTACTTCAACGTCTTCGGGCCGCGCCAGGACCCGGAAAGCGAGTATGCGGCTGTGATTCCCAAATTCATCCTGGCCCTGATGGAAGGCCGCCCCATCACGCTGCACGGCGACGGCGAGCAGTCGCGCGACTTCACCTACATCGACAACAACGTCGAGGGCAACCGGCTCGCGATGACGGCTGCCGCAGCCTCGGGCGAGGTGATGAACCTGGCCTGCGGTGAACGCTTCACGCTCAATGAGCTGGTCGCGATGCTGGCCGAGATCATGGGCAAGACGCCGCGCGTCGAGTACATCGAGTCGAGGACAGGCGACGTCAAGCACTCGCTGGCCGACATCTCGAAGGCGCGCAAGCTGCTCGGCTACGAGCCGCGCGTGAGCTTCCGCGAGGGCCTGGAGCGAACCGTGGAATACTTCCGCGAGCTAAACAGCGCCGAGCGCAGCTAAAGGGCGCGACTCAAGGGCACTTGAGCGCAAGTACTTGCAGCCATCAAACCAAAACCAAGAGGCGGACGAGCTTTGAAAATCTTAATCACCGGAGGCGCGGGCTTCATCGGCTCGCACCTGACCGAGCTGCTGCTGCAGGACGAGGACACCCAGGTCACGGTTGTGGACTCGCTTTCGACGGGCACCTACCGCAACATCGAGCACCTGGTCGCGCACCCGCGCTACCGCTTGATCGTGGCTCCCGTGACCGAGGAGAAGATCATGGAGCCTCTGGTTGAGGCGAGTGACCACGTCTATCACCTGGCTGCTGCGGTTGGCGTGCGGCGCATCATCGAGCAGCCCGTCGAGACGATCCAGACCAACATCCTGGGCACCGAGGCCGTGCTCGCGCAGTGCGCCAAGTACCACAAGAAAGTACTTGTGGCCTCGACGAGCGAAGTCTACGGCAAGAACTCGAAGGTGCCCTTCAGCGAGGAGGACGATTCGGTGTTTGGCGCGACCACGAAATCGCGCTGGAGCTACGCCTGCTCGAAGGCCATCGACGAGTTCCTGGCTTTGGCTTACCACATGGAGAAGGGGCTGCCGGTCGTCATCGTGCGCTTCTTCAACACCGTCGGGCCGCGCCAGACGGGGCGTTACGGCATGGTCATCCCGAACCTGGTCAAGCAAGCCCTGCGCGGCGACGCCCTCACGGTTTATGGCGACGGCCAGCAGTCGCGCTGCTTCACGCACGTGCGCGACTCGATCCGCTGCCAGACCGCCCTGATGAACGAGCCGCGCGCCGTGGGCCAGGTCTTCAACCTGGGAGCCAACGAGGAAGTCACCATCGAAACGCTGGCGCGGCGCATCATCGCGATGAGCGGCTCGCACTCCGAGCTGCGCTTCATCCCGTATGACGAGGCTTACGGCGCGGGCTTCGAGGACATGAGGCGGCGCGTGCCCTCGGGCGAGAAGGTCAAGAAGCTGCTCGGCTTCGCGCCCGACTCCAGGCTGGACGACATCCTCAAAGATGTCATCGGCTACTTCCGCGAGCACCCCGAGCTGTATTGAGCTGGCGGATAAACAGAAGCGGCAAGTACTTGAGGCTCAAGTCCTTGCCGCTTTTTGGCGCCTGTTGGTGCCTGTTGGTGCCTGATGCAGCTCGGCACGCCATTGATTGCGAACTCCTATCACACATTGCCACCAACGCCCCCGCGTGTGTGGCGTCCGTGGGGTAAATTCACATCATCTCCTCATTTCGTGGCGGCAACATGAACATCTGGCAGCATCAACTCGAACGCGCGGGGCTGGCCCCCATCCACGCCAAAGTGCTGGCGGGCGAGCGGCTCTCTTTTGACGATGGGCTTCAGCTCTACTCGGCTCCGCAGCTTCCTCTGCTGGGCTACCTGGCCAACATCGTGCGCGAGCGCAAGAACGGCAGCGTGGCCTGGTGGGTGCGCAACCAGCACGTCAACTACACCAACGTGTGCAACAAAGGCTGCCTCTTCTGCTCGTTCTACGCGCGCCCCAAAGACGATCCGCGCGCCTACGTGATGAGCCCCGAGCAGGCCGCGCACAAAGTCTCCAACTACCTCGACGTGCCCATCACCGAAGTCCACGTCGTCGGCGGCGTCAACCCCAAGCTGCCCTACTCGTATTACATCGAGCTGCTGCAGGCGATCAAGGCGGCGCGGCCTCAAGCGCACATCAAGGCCTTCACCATGGTCGAGATCGACCAGATCGTGCGCGCCTCCAAGAAGTCAGCCGAGGAAGTCTTCCAGGATTTAAAAGCTGCCGGCCTGGACGCTCTTCCCGGCGGCGGCGCTGAAGTGATGAGCGAGCGCGTGCACGAAGACCTCTTCGCCGCCAAGCCCAACGCCGCGCGCTGGCTTGAGCTGGCGCAGGCCGCGCACCGCTGCGGCTTGAAATCTAACGCGACGCTGCTGTATGGCCACGTCGAGCAGACGCCCGAGAAAGTCGAGCACTTCATCCGCCTGCGCGAAGTGCAGGACCACTCGCTGGCCCACACTGTGGGCGGCTTCTTGACTTTTATTCCCTTGAGCTGGCACCCCGAGAAGACCGCGCTCGAATCGCTGCCCGCACCAACCGGAGTCGAGGATTTGCGCGAGATCGCGGTGGCGCGGCTGATGCTGGACAACTTCCCGCACATCAAGAGCTTCTGGATCATGAACTCGGCGCCGGTCACGCAGAGCGCGCTGTGGTTCGGCGCGGACGATGTGGACGGGACGATCATGGAATACGAGATCATCCGCGACCCCAGCCGCGACCGCAAGCAGGTGCTTACCAGCCGCCAGCTCGTCGAGATGATCGTCGAGGCCGGGCGCGATCCCGTCGAGCGCGACCCGCTGTACAACATCATCTCGTGCGGCTTCGACAATGTGCGCGACGGGCGCGGCGTGGAGCAAATACTTGTGGACGCGCACGCCGACGAGTCGCAGCCCCAGGCCAACCTGGGGATTATGAACCGCGACGAAATCGTGACCGCCGCTCAGGGCCAGAAGCAAAAAGCGCGCGACAAGGGCCTCATCGCGGCTGAGCGGGTTTAGTTGAGGACGTTGGAGTCACAGCGCATGAACACACTCGAACTCAGCACAGCTCAAGGGGTTGCGCCCTCGGACATCGACGACATCGCGGCCAAAGTGTGGAGCGGCGAGCGGCTCTGCTTCGAGGACGGCGCGCGCCTGATGCGCCACCCCAACCTGGCCGAGCTGGGCATCCTGGCCGACTTCGCGCGCCAGAAGCACAACCCAGGGCAGGCCGTGACTTACATCGCGGGGCGCAACATCAACTACTCGAACGTGTGCTGGGTGCAGTGCAAGTTCTGCGCGTTCTACGACCTGCCCTCGTCGCAAAGAGGCTACACGCTTTCCAGAGAGCAAATCTTCGCCAAGATCGACGAGATGGTCGCGCTGGGTGGCATCGAGATTCTGCTGCAGGGCGGCCTCAACCCAAAGCTCAAAATCGACTACTACGAAGACCTCTTCTCTTCCATCAAGGCCAAGTTCCCGAGCGTGTGGATTCATGGCCTGAGCGTGGCCGAGATTTTATACATCGCCAAAATCTCGCGCCTCTCGCTCGACGACACGCTGCTGCGGCTGCGCTCGGCTGGGCTGGGCTCGATTCCGGGGGCCGGGGCCGAGATGCTGGTGGACCGCGTGCGCCAAATCATCGCGCCCTACAAGGACACCACAGACGAGTGGCTGGACACCATGCAGGCGTGGCACAGGCTGGGCGGCAAGTCCACCGTCACGATGATGTATGGCACGGTCGAGACGCCCGAGGAGCGCGTCGAGCACATGGTGCGCGTGCGCGAGGTGCAGGACGAATCTCTTGCAAGTACTTGCGGCGGTTTCACGGCCTTCATCGCGTGGAACTTCCAGCCCGACGGCACGCCGCTGGGCAACCAGCTCATGGGCCTCGAAGACAAGGCGCGCGCCACGCCGCACGCAGAGGCCGCAAGTACCTGGTGGAGCGCCGACAAATCGTGGCGCAAGGCCAGCGGCTTCGATTATTTGCGCACCGTCGCCGTCGGGCGCTTGATGCTGGACAACATCCCGCACCACCAGGCAAGCTGGGTCACGCAAGGCCCCAAGATCGCCCAGATCGGCTTGAGCTACGGCCTGGATGACTTCGGCTCCACCATGATGGAAGAAAACGTCGTCTCGGCCACCGGCACCGACTTCGTGATGCCCATCTGCGAAATCGAGCGCCTCATCCGCGCAGCCGGCTTCGAGGCAAAACGCCGCACCACGCTTTATGAAGTGTTAGGCTAAAGGGCGGCGGCACAAAGGCATTTACCCGCGCAGCGCGGCGGTATATTGAGGAAGTGCAAGATATTCGGATGTTAGCCCGTCGCGCGCGGCTTGGCTGGAAGCGTTATAATGACGAGTATGTGGTTTAAGCCGAAGCCTAAACTTGAATTCAAGAAGTCCGATGCAGCATTGCGCCAGAAACTCATGGACAAGATAAAGCAGCAACAACTTAAAAATGAAGCCGAGCCTGTGGTCTCATTGGAAGACTTCTTCACGGGTAATGAGGATTTCGGCTCGATTGGCTGCAACTTAACTCCAATGCTTGGCCCGCAGGTGTTTTATGAGCAACTCAAGGCCATACGTTCCCGGCCAAATGTGCAAGGCGTTTTGGTTGAGATACGCGATACGAACGAGAATGACCCTGACCCGTTGATGTGGCCGTTCTCTGACCAAATCTACATCTTGACCAGTGCTTCACATGAAGAGGTTGTGAAATGGACTGCTCCGCTACAGCCTGATGAGGTGGAACCGACTTATATCAACATCAGGGTGCAATCAATCGGTTTAGAAAGCGGTATGGAGGTTTACCGCGTATGGTGGGACTAAAAGACGTCAACAGCCGCCGAACAAGGCGCTGCACCCGACCGACTACCCACCGGTGAGCGCCCTTAATCTCACCTGCGACTGCGGGTTTGGTGCGCGTGTTATTCTTCACTTTGACGCGCGGCCCGACTTCGAGCCGGATGGCAGTTGGACGCATGGTGCCTCCGCGGAATTGGAGCGCCGGGATTGGGAGAAGGCGTACACGACGCTTCAAGAGAACAAGCTGCAATTTATCCTCACCGACGGTTCCTCCCGCACGCTTCAGGCAGCAACGGATGATGAAACCTATATCACCATTTTTGGACAGATGCTTGTGGACCTGCTGAAGGCGGCACGCGACGCGGGAGAACGACCAAGCTCACCCGCCGCCGAAAGCGCAGCGACCGAGGAACGAGGGAGCGAAGCTGTAGGCGGTCGGGTGCAGCGCCTTGTTCGGCAGCTTGTTGGAGACTTTTAGAAGCCTCTTTTGTAATCCACGATTTTGTATTTACGATAACCGTGCATTGGCAACGTATCCAAGAAGGAAAACGGAAATAATTTACGTATGTGAGCTTGATTGTTGTATTTCTTGACTAATGCAATAAACGAAGCTGCTTTGATGCCCGTGAACAAATAACTTTTTCGATAATATTCTTCGCCTGCTTCACCTGCGCCGCCCACATCATAGTATTTTAGTGTGCCCTTTTTCCTATCGTAGAGCATCGTTCCTTTGTCCCAACCACTGCCCAAAGTATCAGACCAAGAAACTCTAAATCTTGCAGCTTCCTTATACTGATTGACGTGGGACGCGACTGCGGCAAAAGGATTTTCATCTGGATAAGCAAACATGGGCGTCCGGCAACCGAGTTGGACATCTTTTGTCTCGTCCTGACTTTTCGCAGACGATGAAAGCAAAATCACCGAAATTAGGACGACAGAAAATTGCTTCATGATTATGCTTTAGTTTCGCTTTCTGCCAAGCCGCGCGCAAGCCGCCGAACGACCAAGCTCACCCGCCGCCGGAAGCGAAGTGAGGAACGAGCGAATCTGTGGGCGTTCGGGTGCAGCGCCTTGTTGTGCTGCTGTTGGTCACTTTGCTGCTATCTTTCTTGAGGATATTTGTGAATCGGCTCTTCTGCTGTGTCTGCCTCAACAACTTTGAGAGTTACCTCGTCCCCCACTTCCAGAATATGGTCCTTCTCTGTCCAACGAACGTGTTCCTTATTAACCAAGCCTCCAACGTGAAGGTTTGGCTTTTGTGGTGGCCACCCTTGTTTTCCTCCCCAACTGACAATGGACGAGAGAACGCCAGACTCGCCAACTCCGGCTACACAAATCTTTTCGCCGTTCACCCAGACCTCGAAACAAATCATCTCGACCTCGCTTGTGCTTTTATTATGACACGCGCAACCAAACCGCGCGCAGCGACAGAACAACGGCTGCACATGAGGCCAAACTGCGCTCCTTCGTCTGTCATAGGTGAGCCAGCCTGGCCGTTGTGCCATTACGCCGCTCGCTCGCCCCATGCGGCGAAGTTGAGCGTGATGCGAGGCGAGGCCAAACGAGGCACCAGGCGCTCAGGCAAACAGAAGACGGGCGGCTCAAGCCACAAGTACTTGAGCGGCCCGTCTTTTGGCATCTGCAGGGCAACTCGAAGCGGCGCACAAAGCTGCTGGGATGAGCTTAGCTCGCTTGCAGTTGCGCGCGGGGCCTGAACCCGTAGAACTGGGAGCGGCGGCGCGAGGCTTGGGCTGCCGCGAATTCAGCTGTTCGAGGCGGAGTGCAAGCATGATCAAGAACATAAAACGTGGCGCGACAGGGACGGCTTGGGCTCTGGCTGTGCTCGTGGGAGCCACCTCCTGCGCCTCGAACGAGCCGCCGCCCACCAGCACGGCGAGCGCGTCTCCCGTTGCGCAACCCGCCATGCGCTCGGCGTCGCGAGATGAAGCGCGGCCTCAGGCGCGGCCCGAGTCGAGGATCGCCAGGGCGTTCACGGGCGCGGAGGCACCGGCGGCGGCGCAAGCGCCTGCCGCCGAAGCAGCTCCCGAAACGGCGCGGGGGGCGCGGGCACCGGCCACGGCTGGGGCGCGTGCGGATCGGCGGGGGCGCTTCAAGGTGGTGCGGCTGCCTGCTAAGAACCTGCGCAACATCAAGATGCGCGACTCGGGCTTTCTCGAAGAGGTCGTCAGCGATATGTCGAGCACGGTCAACCCCAGGTTCCCGGTCGATGTGCCGGTCAGCTTCGTCGAGCTTGGCGAGGCCAACGCCTTCTACTCACCGCAGACGCGCTCGATCTCGATAGGCTACGAGCTGCTGGACCAGATGATCCTGCTGTTCTCCAAGAACGCCGACCGCAGCGACCCCACAGTGGCCGCCAAAGTCGCGCAGCAGGTGGTGGACACGCTGTCGTTCGTGTTCTACCACGAGGCCGCGCACGCCATCATCGACCTGGACGACCTGCCCATCACGGGCCGCGAGGAAGACGACGCCGAC
>JAABUK010000729.1_pt1 | contig 66957 bp, 31 predicted proteins | sample 5559141 | NCBI WGS metagenome assembly JAABUK01 (sample SAMN10711869, study PRJNA513367) | rock metagenome | isolation source: Antarctica rocks | place: Antarctica: Victoria Land, Pudding Butte nord | collected 2016-01-03 | reverse complement strand
ATTTGAATAAATAAATTCTATAAAGTTATATTTATAAACTTTGATTATTATTTAATTCTTTAATTTTCTATATTAATTTAATTAAAGTAAATTTATAATATTAATTTAATAAGTTTATCTACTAAATTTATAAATTAGATTTTGTTATTTATTAAACTTATTTATTAAATTTATTTATTATACTTATTTATTTATTATATTTATTTATTATATCTCTTTATTAAATTTATTTATTAAATTTATCTATTTAGTCTATTTATTTAATTTATTTATTTAATTTATTTTACGTAATTTATTTTACGTAATTTATTTATTTAATTTATTTATTTAATTTATTTAATTTATTTATTTATTTAATTGAATTATTTTATTTATTTATTTTATTTATTTAATTAATTTATTTATTTTATTTATTTACTTAATTCATTTTACGTAATTTATTTATTTAATTTATTTATTTAATTTATTTAACTTATTCTACGTAAATTATTTATTTAATTTATTTATTAAATTTATTTATTAATCCTAGGTATTAATTAGATTTATTTAGTAGTTTTATTTATTAAATTTATTAATATAACTTCTTAAATCTATTAACTAAATTTATTAATTAAATCTATTTATAATTATTCTTTATATTTATAGAATCTACTTAATTCGATTTTCTAAATATATTTATTATTATATAATATTAAAATTATTTATATTAATATAAAACCCTCGTTCTAAATCGTAATTCACCTAAATATTATCGCTTTATACGATAATTCTACTTAAATTATTATATATAAATATAATTTCGCCCGTACCTAAAGTATACGCGTCCTTTCTGAGTATTAGAATTTATAAAATCCTTTTATTTTTTTATTAGTTCATCGTTCTAACCGATTAAATAACGTATAATCGTTAATAAATTAAAAGCGACGCTCTAGCCCCCCTAATTATATAGTTTTTAAAGATTTTATCGTCTTTTACTCGATAAATACTAGACCCCCCCTCTTCGAAAAGAATAAGTCTTATATAACTTAGGAGAAACGCCGATATTAAGAAGATTATTACGAAAACTCTTAAGGAAAACGCTAGGTACCTATAAGATTATTATTAAAAACGATAAAAATAACCAGCTTTAGTATTTATTAATGATTTATAATTATATATAGACGGATTATCGTAGGTATTAAAGAGTCGAAAGAGAAATCCGTTTAAAATCCGAGATACTATAATCTAGCGGAGTAGTAGGTAAATATAATTAAGGTAAGGGTTTTTACGATTAAAATATAATCTAAAGAGTTTAATCTCTAAAAATTTATTAATAAATCGTTAAAAATATTAATAATTTAACGATTTACCCCTTAATTAATATATCTTTCGGAACGATAAAATTAACTCGATTATACCGCGTTCTTTAAGGATTTTAATATAATAATACTCGATTTTTAAAACTTCGTTAAAGCGAAGAAGATATAAAAACGAGATTATATAGATAGTTTATATTATAATACGCTAATTATACCTACCCTAGATTTTTAGCCTATTCTCGTCTTTCTCTATAAATTAAAGAATTTATATCTTTAGAATCGATTTATTATAAAGGTATAATCGTCGAAGGAGAGGTTTAGTCATTACCCGTATACTTTATAAAATCTTATTAAATTATATCTAGAAAATATTAATAAAGTTATTATTTTATATAAAGGATTAAAGTAGTATTAACGTACTTTACGACGTTAAAGGCTTTTTATATATCGTAATACCTATTATAATAATGAGGGATTCCCGTTATAAATATCGTTTTTCTCTCTACGAAAGGGCTCGGATCCTCGTTTAAGGATATTACCGTAGTAATAATTAATTATAATACGTATTTTATAAGCGTAGGAAAAGCTTTAATTCTTCGTTTTATAAAGTTCCTTTAATTTCGAGTTTAGATTAAGCTTTATATAGGCTTTATATATCTAAAAAGCGATATATTCGGGGATTCGGGTATTAAGATTTTCGATCTCTTTATCGGTAAGGATATAGCGATAAAGGAAGTCTTTAAATAAAGCGATCTACCTATATTCTATTATTATTACCGATAAAACTCAACGAATTAATATAATAGAATACCCTCGATAATTATCCTGAGTTCTCTTTATATACGTATTTTTCGAGGTATCTTTTATAGTATCCTTTATTACTTCGAATTCTACTTTATAGTCCTATATATTCTTTTTAATATCGAACGATTTAAACTTAATAAAGTCTTTATTATTAATAATCTAATTAAATTAAAATCCTATAATCTAGCGGAAGGCGTTAGAAGCGATACTATTAATTATATCTATCGTTTTTAAATAAGATTAAGAGAGTATATAATAGATACGAACGATAAATAGTCTACGTAGGCGGATAGGCGGAGGTATTTAGTTAGCCGTAATTTTCTAAAAATATTTAAAATTATCCTTATTTCTTATAATTATTTACGCTTTAATTATTATACTACTAGCCTTAAAAAGATAGAAGATTAATTAAAGACGATAATAAACTTAATCTACGATATCTATTTAATAATACTTTATTAATAACGCCGCTTCTCTCTTAGATCGGCGATATCTAGAGGAACGAAATATATTATTAATTTAAACGGACGAATATTAAGTTACTAAAGAGAGAATTTTTAAAGAAATCGCTTAATCTCTTTAGACTCCTTAGGTATTAAGGTAAAACTTAATATAATAATTTATTCTACCTTAAAAGAGATTAATATCTTTATATTATAAACTTCTACCTAAATAAATCCTCGCGGATAATAAATTCCTCCCTCCTCTATTAACGACTTTAATATTATAATTCTATTATTTTATTATAGGTAATACCTCCCTATCGAATCCTACTATACTATTAAAACTAAAGAAGAATAACGTTATTATCGAGAATCGCTACGAATATTATTATATTTTCTCGTTTTACGAGAAGTCTAGCTCTAGTATTAAGAACGTTATTTATAAAATCGTTTAGTTAGCTACTATTAGAGTTACTAGAGTTCCTAGATAATTAGAGCCTTTAAGGTTATCTTTATCGACTACTCTCTAATAAAGTCGTTTTCGAAAACGATAAATTATCCTTAATAATATTAAAATCGAATTTACTAACGACGATCTTTTTTCTAATCTAAAAGTAGCGAGCTTTTTAGAGGATATTCCCCTTTTATTTCGATAATAGGATAATTTAAACTAATTTTTATTAAAGGGTATACCGGTATCTTTACGTTACCTAGGATAATTATATTATAGGTATTACCCTATAGTATAGGACGTCTTAAAAAAATCCTTTTAAGAATAAAAAGTACGTTATTCTAAATAATACTTTTATCGAATATTAATAATAACGATATATCTAGACGATTATATAAAATCTCTAAAACTTCGTAAATAAAGACGCTTTTTAGGTATCGTATACTATCTTTAATACTAAAAAAAAAGCGAATCGACGACGAATTTGGACCGAGCTAATTAAGACGATCCGTAAAAAATAAAAGGTATTTAACGAGGAAGATATTAAGAAAGCGAGACTAAAGTATTAAAACGAGTAATAAATAATATATTTTTTATATATAAAGAGTAGTAAAATAAAGATAATAACGAAGTCCCCGGATATTACGCGTAAATATCGATAATTATAACGGCGACCGATAGTATAGGATAGGAATTTAGATAATCCTATAGAAGATTTAATAAAGATAAAAGATATTTAGATAAATTCTTAATTAAGATCTTTATCTTAATTATATTTCTCGTAATATCCTATCTATATTCGTATTTAGATTATAGTCTTTCGAGAAAAGTAATCTACGAGGATTTTCTATTTAAATTATTTTAAAAACCGACGATTATAGCCTAGATTAATGATTATACTATAAAAATTTCGCTCGGCCTACGGCCGATTTTTCTAAATCTTTAGACTGTCGCTCTATATTTAAAAAAACGATTATAGAGATTATTATAGGAGTTCCCCCGTAAAAAAGAAACTAACTTCGCGAATATAAAGCGATAGTCTAAAAAGGACTCGCTGGTCTAAAGATTTAGTTTATTTTATCGAAAAATTAACCTTTAGATTTTACCGAGGATTCTCTTTAAGATTATTATTTTCTACGATAATATAAAGCTTCTATAATATAAATAGCGATAATTAAAGGCCTTAATCGTATTATATTATTATTATATTTATGATTTATAGAAGTTATTATAGAATTATTACTTTATTATCTTTATATATAATGTTTAAATCTTTCCTCGGGGTGTTACCTCTACTTCGTTATATTTACCGGTAGTTTAATAGTATACGTACGTTTTTCTCGTAGTTCGCGTTTACGCGGGCGGTATTAAGCTCGGTAGCGGCTTAGCCCCGACGCTAGACCGGGGGCCCAAGCGAGGACTATCGCTCCGGTAGGGTAAAAGGGAAATTCTTATTCTAATAACGTACAAAGTAGCAGAAATTAAAGCTGTATATAAACGCTATTCTAAACCAAAATGTTAACGCTATTAAGTTACTATTTAGTCGAAAAACTACGGTTTTTAATTATATCCCGTATAAAGCGGTAGTACGTTATATACGCCTGCGCCCCGCTAAAGGCGCTAGTACGTTATATACGCCTACGCTCCGCTACCTTTATGATATTATTACTTATCGATACGGGGTTCTAGCCTTGGTATCGCGGGGTTCTAACTCTTAATAATCTTATATCGAGTTAATATTCCCCCGTTTTATTAGAATTCTTAAAGATTAGTTTTATTATTAAATTTAGGATTTAAAAACTACCTAATAATAAACCCGGTAATTACTTTATATTTTTTATATTATTATTAAACTACTAGCTCTACGCTAGTAGTTTTAAATATTATAGTTTTAATCTTTTAAATCTTTTTAAAGAAAAGATTTATTATTATTATAATATCGGGTTTAACCTCGGGACGTCTAAAAGAATTTAATAATAATAATATTAATTAAACCCCCTCCGACGACCCCCGTTATAAAGATAATAACGAATTCGAAGGTATTACTACCCTCGAAAAGATTTTAAATATATAATTTAAAATTATTAAAAAAGAAAACCGTCGTTTTAAATAATAATAAGAATTAGGGGTATTATAAACTATAAATTTAAAATTATATAATTTTATTATTTCTACGCCCGCTAGCGGAGCGTTAGTAGAATTTATTATTTATAATAAAGATCCCCTAATTATTATATTTACTAATAGAATAATAATAAGTTTAATTATATTTAGTAGAGATATCTTTATTAGGGCGAAAACGCTATACTTTAATAAAATATATTTTTATAAAAGTATAAGCGAAGGTAAATATTTATACTAGTTCCGCGACGTAAACGTTAAATTTTTAATTAATCCTAAATATTTTACTACCGACTATTTAAGAATTATATATTATATAAACTCGTTAAAAAGTAACCCTTTAACGTAGTAATATAAATATTATAATTTATATAATTTAGTTAATATTATATTTAACTTTTTTAAGAAGTTTCTTTTTAATTTAATAACGAATTTAATTAATCGCCGTCTCCTCGCCTACGAGAAATAGGAGGAAATTAAATAATAATTTTACTAAAAAGTATCGTTATTTAAAACCTACTTTAAAGAAATAAAGATTTAATTACCCCCGTTTTCGGAGGAGTATAAAGTAAATTTCTTTTTAATTAAATTTAGACCTAAATTTAAAAATAAGATTTTTAATATTAATAGTATATTTATTTAAAGGGAAGAAATTCTTACCTAGGTTATTATATAAAAAAAGAATCTAAAGTATATATAATTAATAAATAATTTTAATTTTAATTCGGGTTCCTAGTTAAAGAATATTAATAAAGGAAAATTTATAATAAACCGAATTATTAAATCTAATACCGGCGATAACGCTAAATAAGTATATTTAAAGAAGAAAGATAATAAATATAAAATTAATATTACTCATTCTTTATATAATAAGATTATTTATTATTATTATAAAATAAAAGATTATATTAAATTGGAATATCCCGATATAGATAAACTAGTTATATATATCGGTATAATATCGGTAAAAAATAATTAAACCTAATTTACGCCTCGGAAGAAAGATAAGAAAAACGATTAATAAAAATATACCCTTTTATTCTTTCTAAAGATTAGATTATTCTTTAGAATAAAATTAAATAGTTTATTATTTTAATTAACTCTAAAGTATAAATTAATTTAATTTTATAGTAGTTCGTTATTAAAAATAATTTAGAATTTTATAATACTACTTTACTACTAGCTAAAGTAATTAACGGGTAAAGTATATATTATTATAATATATATTAATTAAACTATTAAATAGTCGATAATTAAAATTAAAGATATAAATATAATACTCTATTCTATACTATAAACTTTAAAGATTTAAACGTTATTTTAAATATATTTAAATTACGTTAATTAAAAATATTAATTAATTCTAAAGCGGACTAATAGCGGTTTAAAATTAATTCTAATAATTTATAAATTAAGAAACCGGCTAAATTCACTAATAGTTTTAAAAATAAACCGAATATATTCGCGGTTATATACGTTACGATAACGCGAAATAAATAGGAAGAACTTCTTAACTTAAAGATTCTTAAAGAATTTATAAAGTTTTATAATATTTTTTTTAACGAGAAGGCGAGTATCTTACTTATTTTTAAATAAAAAAATCACGTTATTAAGATAAAGATTAATAAGGAACCGGCTTATAAACCTTTTTATAATTTATTTTAAATTAAATTATCGGAGTTACGATACTATTTAGAATTTTTATTTTATAAAAACTGGATCCGTTATTTAATATTTTTAATTAAAATACTTATTCTTTTTATACCTAAAAATAATAGTAGGTTATATCTTTATATTAATTATTAAAATTTAAATATAATAATTATTAAGAATCGATATCCGTTACTCTTAATTATTAAGATATTAGACCGTTTATACGGTTCTAAAATCTTTATAAAATTAGACTTTAAGGATATTTATTATAAGATCTAGATTAAAGAAGGCGATAAATAAAAAATTATTTTCTAAACTCGTTATAATTATTTCGAATATTTAATTATATCTTTTAGGCTCGCTAACGCACCGGCGATATTTTAAATTTATATTAACTATATATTTATATATTTAGTAGATATAATATATATAGTATATCTAGATAATATCCTAATTTATAGTATTAATCCGGCGGAGTATTAATAGTATATTAAATAAATATTTAAATAATTATATTAGTTCTAGCTATTTATTAACTTTAAGAAATACTAATTTAATACCGAAACGGTCGAGTTTTTAGATTTTATTATATTTATTAATAAAGTAACTATAAACCCGGAACGTATTAAAATTATTAAATAATAACTTTAACTAAAAATATATTAGGAGGTATAAATCTTTTTAGGCTTCGTTAATTTCTATAAATAATTTATTTATAATTATTTTAATATAACTACGTCGTTTATTAACCTATTTAAAAGTAGTAAAATAAATAAGAAAATAAATCCGTTAAAATAAATAAACGGCGCTACGGAAACGTTTTAAATCTTACGAGATATATTCGTAAATACGTCTTTTCTATATTATTATAATCTAACTAAATAATTATATATAAAGACGGATACTTCTAATTTTAATCTTAACTTTATATTATTATAATAGGATAAAAATAGTTATTAGCGCCTTATAGTATTTTAATTACGGAAATTAAATCCCTTAAAATAAAACTATAAAACCTATAATTAAAAATTACTCGCTATTATAACGGTAATGAAATAATAATAATATTATTTAGAAAGTAGTCTTTATTATATTAAAGTCTGAATTAATTATAATAATTTAAAGAGTTTTATAAAATAGAAGGAGTTAAACTTTAGGTAGGCCCGTTAAGTATTTAAATTAATTACCTATAATTTTAAAATCTTCTATCGGGCTAGAAAATTAAATTTTATTAATATACCGTCGCGGCGCCTTAATTATAAGGGAGTATTATCGTTAAATATTAAATTATTATTAATACTTTAGAATAAACTTACTCTTTAAACTAATAGTTAATTATTAAAAAAAGATAAAAAAGTAAAAGTAATTATAACCTCTACTTTTTAAATTATAAAATTAAGAGTAGTAATTTTAAGGCGGGATATTATAGTAGTATTTAAAATTATATATAATAATCCTAAAAGGCCTATTAAAATACTAATTCGGGAATAATAAATTTATAATAATTAGGTAAGTTTTTTTCGAACTAAAACGAATATATTAAAGAACCGCCGTTATATAAAGAATAAAGTATAAATTATAAACTCCGAGAGATTATTAAGATATAATAGTCGTTTTTATATATTAAAGGATAAAGCTCTAAAGGAAGAGTTTATAAAGAGGTATTATAATAATTCTTTAATAAACTATTTTAACGCTACGAAATTATATAAATTATTTACCCGAAAATTCTTCTAGGAGGGTAGCCTAAAGTAAATTACGAATTATATTAAAATTTACGATATATATTAGTGGATAAAGGCGCTATAATATCGCCCGTATAATAAATTAAATTCGCTTCCTATTACTATTTAATTATAGAAGGAAATTTTAATAATTTTTATAATTAACTTACCGCCTAGTAAATATAAAAATATCGTTTATAATATTATCTTTATCGTTATAAATCGATTTATTAAAATAATTAAATATATATTTATAATTATTAAAATTAATACCGTTTAACTAACGGAAATATTTTATTCTAAAATTATTTACCGCTATAATATATTTAATAGTATTATTAACAATAGAGGCTCTATTTTTACGAGCGCTTTTTAATCGGTTATATATTTTTATTCGAAAATTAAATAATATTTAAATACTACCTTTTACCTTTAAACGGATAAGTAGATAAAGTATTAAAATTAAATACTAGAGTATTATTTATATATATTTATTAATAATAAATAAATTAATTAGGCTAGATTGATTGATTAATTAATTAATTAATTTATATACTTACTCTAGTAAAACTACTTTACTAATAAGGGAGTTCCGCGAATACTCTCTTAATAGGGCTACTAGCGGCGCCTATTAATCATTAAAGAAACCTCGTTAATTAAAAACTCTAACTTATTAATAACTTATTTCCTCTTTTTATTAATTAGTATCCGATGACTATAATTATTTTAAAATATTATTTATTCTTTTCTCCGTTTCCCTTTTATTTTAGTTTTAGATTTTATTTATTTATCTTATAGGCCTATAGGCCGCTTTATTATAAATTTATTAAACGGTCGATACCTACGGCCCTCCGGCCGGTAGTTTCTTCTTTTTCTTCCTCTTCTTTATAGGTCTAGGTATATCGTTAGGTCCTAATAGTAGTTTAAATTATACTAACTATTCTTTAATAAAAGAGAATTAACCGAGTTATCCCGTTTTTATTATCTACCGCGCGGTTATATATATATTTTAGGCCTATATTAATATCTTCTTAAAATTATATATATTTATTTATTCTACTAGCTCCGTTTTATCCCTAGCTAGTTCCGGGTAAAATAATAATATATACTTTATACTTTATTTCTTTTATTTATACTAGTAGCTAGCGCTACGGGCTATAAATACCTTTATTTAATATAGGAATTTATTTAGTCCGATTTTACCGTATTTTAATTATACCGCTATAAAGCTTTTAGCCTTCTTTAATTAATTATAATAATCGAACCGGTCTTTAAATAAATCTCCCTTTTAAGCCGGGTTAATAGTTTATATAAAGATTATTATTTTATAACTCTTTTATTATATCTAATTATTATTAACGGGCCTAGTTTTTTACTCTTTAATCGATAACCTTAATATTTTAATATTCTTCGACGTTTTTAATTAGGTTTATCTAGTTTTTTCTCCTCTTTATAATTATAACTACTTTATATTATTTTTTAAATTTTAGGGCGCGAAATACCTAGGCTTTTTTTTCTGTCGACGGTATCGGAAATATTTATTATTACCTACCTCCTCTACGCTAGAGCTTATTCTAAATCCGAGTATTTTTTATAGTTATAACTAAATAGGTCCCCCGATTTATTTAATATCGTATTACTAGGCGGTCTAATTAAAGGTTAATTAATACGATTATTAATTTAGCCTCGAGTATTAGAATTAAAATAATTTTAAATACTCTTAAACCCATTTTAAGGTAGTCGTTTTAAATAACTATTAATATCTTTATATACCACTTTATAGCCTCCGTTATTCCCCTTAATTAATATTATATCGGAGCCGTAAATATTAATATTAATCTAATTATTATATTATATATTATTTTATACTTCGCGAAGGTAGCGCCCTATACCGAATTAATTAGGTATTTTATAATACGACTTTAATTAGTCGCCCTAGTCTTAATCTAGGCTAGGTATAATCTTTATTTTAATTTTAAATCGATATATAGTCCTTAAATCTTAATACTCGTTTTAAATTCGATAATTACGTTTTTAAAATTTATCGCTATTTCTATATTAAACTTCTTCGGTATTCGAGATATATAAACTAGTTTATACTTCTAGGGGGTAAATAATACTTTATAAATAATTATTTACTTTAAGTAGATATTATAGGCCCGTTTAAAATTCGTATAATTCTTCTTTATACTCTCGTTATAGGCGAGTAGGTAGACGTTATTTATAAATCCTCCGACCTATACCGGTAAATTTATTTTAGTATACTCCTCGATTAATAATATATTAAAGAATAAAAAGAGTATAGGTAAAATAGGCGATTCTTATAAAATACCCGTTATTCCCTCCTTTATCGTACTCGTTCTTCTTTTAAATATTACGGATATAATTTTATCCGATAGAAAGTTTATTATTTAATTAATAATTAGGCTCGGAATACCTTTTATTTATAAATCGTATAATAGTTTTTTATATAAGATATTATCGAACGCTCCCGCTATATTTAATAATAGTAGGTTTATTATTTTTCCCCTCCCGTTCCTACTATAATTTTATATAATATATATTATATTTATAAGGGTCTCTAGCGCGGTTTCTATTAAATACTTTCGTCTAATCTTTATTTATTATAATAGTAGTAGTTCGTACTCCTCCGTTATATTATTTAACCTTCTAGAGATAACTACTTCTAGCGCTTTACTAAGTATATTAAGGAGTATAATAAATTTATATAACTTTGGCTTTAAATAATCGCCTTTTTTTAATTTCTTAAAGATTATTATATTTATTTTTTTAAAGTACCTCGGGTAGTATCCCTATCTAAAGTAGGCCTAGAATAAATAGATAATAACGTTTATTATTTCCGTTTTTATTATAATTTTTAGGAATCGGTTTAGGATTCTAGTTATTCCTAGTACTTTATCGGTAGCTGGGTATTATATTATTTTATATATTTTTATTTTTATTATCTCCTAGTTTATTCTAACGGGCTTTAAATACTTTATTTTATCGATATTATTTAAATTTATCGTCCGTAGGGGGGGAAATAATACTCTTTATAAAGTTTTTATTTTACTCTCGAAGTTTTTAATTTTTCCTCCTTTACCGTCTTTAATAACTAGGAATTAAAGAAGTTTTTTAAGGTAATTATTCTTCTCTCTTTTTTATTTTACGAGTTTTTATACTCCCGTCGGCTTTAGCGAGGCTTTATATATACTCTCTCGTTAAAAGAATTTTTTTTTTTAAAATATATTTTTATTATTTATCGTATTTAGGGCCTCCTCCGTCCGGGTATTTCAATTTCGTTTATACTCCTTTATATATTCCTTTACCTTTAGCGTAATATTAGTATAATAGGAGTTTTAATAAGATTTAGCTTTTTAATATAAACGGGCCTATAAGATTATAAACTCGATAATTTTTTAGAAGCCTCTTATTATTTTATTTAAATATTAATTAATATTTTCTTTATTTTCGAACTTTAGCCTCTTTAGCGCCTAGTAAAAAGATTTTATACCCTATTATATTTCCTTTTAAATAACGTTATCCTTAATTTTCTTTTAGGTATACCGAGTATATAATATTACTCTTTTTTATATTTACTCGAATTCTATTACTACTAGTTTATAATCGGAGTTATAATATAAATCTTTGCGGATTATAAAGTTATTTATAACCTAGTATACTCCTCTCGTAAAGAATAATAAATCGATTATACTTTTATATCCTCGGGCTTTTTATATAATAAATATTTTTAATAACCCTAATTTTATTTCCCTCGACTCTATTATTCCTAGAAGATAATTAATTATAGTATAATATATATATCGCCTAGTATTATTCTAGTTAGGGTAATAGAGGTTAGAATTCTTTAAAAGGATATATTTATTTTCCTCCGTTAATACTTCCTCTAATAATAATAATATTAACGGATTATTAATCGAGGTATACTATATCGGTAATAGGTTATATATATTATAAATTTATACCTCTTTATAATAGGGGATTCCTCGACTAGTAGCCTCTTCTTCTTTAATTATATTTAATCGAGATTCCTTTTTATTCCTTCGCTCGTTTAATATAATCTTTATAAAATATAGGTCGCCTTTATAATAGATTAACTTTTAATTATTTATATCGATCCTTTTATTTATATAAAAGTATATACGGGCCTTTAGGCCTCCCTTATATATTAGGTAGAAATAATTAATATTATTATTATATAATATTTAGGTAGTAGGATTTTAACTAGGTTTTTAAATAATTATAATATCGATATCTTTAATTTATTCGTTTTAGAGTAACTTTATTATTAACTTCGACTCCTTCCTAATATTATATTATACGACTTTAAGTCGGGTACTATAATTTATTATATATTAATATTATATCCGTAAATTCCTTATTTATTTCTGAGTTATTTAATAATATTAATTCTAACCGGTTTTTATTTAATTAATCGAACGTCGTTATTAAAAAGTTATTTAGGACTTAAAGGATTATTTACCTAAATATTATTATTAATTTATTATTTTATCTTGGCCTCTTTATTTTCCTAGGTATAATAACCGTATCTTAAATTTTATTAATTATATTCGTTATCGTCTTCCTCTTTCTTGTACCCCTAGCTAGTATTAATATAAATTTATTATTAATTAGTTATACCTAGGAGCTTAAGGCTACTATCTTTAATAATACCGCGAACTACCTAAATTTATTCTTTAATTTTTATTAGATTCGGTATATCTTTTTTTACCTAACTAGGTACGCTCTACTCTAGGATTTATAATATCTAGAGTAAACCGTATAACGCTTTTCCTTCGGGCTTTTAATATTATATTCGTATAATTAATAAGATTTTATATATATCCCGTATTTAGACTAGTTTTTATAAATTAGGGTTATATAATCGTACCCCTAGTAATTAAAATACTACCTCGGGTTACTTATTCTCTTTTATTTTTCGTATAATAATAATTATTCGCTTTCTAGGAACCCGTTTATTATTAATTTATTTATTATATTTAGGTCCGGGATCTTAAGAAGGAGTATTAAATTTATTTTTTTATAATTATATTCGTCTAGCTTAAGGGCGAATCCTAATTATTTTATATTTACGATATCTAATCCCGAGTATAGTTTATAGTTATCTTTTTTTAATATCTTTATTACCGTTTTTTAATTATTTATATCGACGGCCTCTTTTTTTACACTATATATTATTATTATATAAGTTTATTTTAATACTCTCGCCGAGGGGTTAATATTTTTTATTTATTTAATTATTTTCTTTAACTCTTACCTTACTTTTACTATTATATAATATAAAACGAAGTCTTCTTTTATTATTTATTTTACTCCGACGATCGACTCCGTTATTAAATAGGCTCCGTTCCGGAATATTTTAATTAATTAAAAATTAATTACCTTCCTAAATTATCCTCTAGCCTTAATATTATTTATCCTAATTATTAATTACTTCGCTTTCGCGTTAATTGTTATTACCGGGGGAGGGGGGTTCGTTTCGGCTATATATCTCGATAAAATAAATATATATCTACGGGTAATATTAGCCTAGCTTTATATTAATAATATAAGTATACTCCTCGCCTTAAATTTCTAAATCTTTTATTTTAGCGAGTCTATTTAGGCCTCTTAAAGCCTACGCTCTTTTATTAATTCTTATATATAATTAAGGACTATCCCTAGCGCGATCTACGTTAGTTATAATTTATAATATATTATTTATTATACCTCCTTATATTCTATATCTTTTATAGCCTTTATTATAGTTATTATTAATTTTTCTAAAACTTTTATACCCTCTTTATACCCCCTCGTTTAATTACTAGTCTTATTTTATTATTACGATATTTTCGTCGCGTTAGAACGCGTTAATAGCCTACTCCCTATTTTAGTACTTTAAATCTTATCTCTACTACTCTTATTCTCTTTTATCTTAACTAATTTCATAACTCTTTAGGGTAGTGAAATCCTATTAATATAGTTTTCGTTTTATCTTTTTATTCAATTATAGAATTAAAGAGATTTTTCGCTCTTTTAAGAAATATATTAAAATTAATATTTAACAGTATAATTACTAAATATAGAATAGATAGAAATACTTTTTAATTTAGGCTAGATTACTACCTATAATAGAATTTTTAATAAATAATAATTAGAGTACCGCCGTTAAAACGACGTCGTTTTTTTATATATATAGTTATTATTTTAAAATCCGTTAGGAGGTCGAGGATAACTCTAGAGAAAGAAAAATACTAATTATAAATAATAAAGTATAATAATTATAAACTTTAAAGAATAAAACTATAAAGCGCCTTTAAAGCGCTACCGAGTATTAAACTAAATAATATAATAAAATATATAAACTATAAAGTTATATAGTTAGCGATTTAATTATATTAATAATAAAGAATTTAAAGTAAAAGCGCCTAAATAAGAAATTATCATAAGTTTATAAGGCCCTTTAAGATTATTAATAAAATAAGAGTATAAATTTACCGCCTACTACTACTTTCTATATATAGAATCTATAATATCTTTTATATATCGTTATTTAAATTATATTATCTTCGCGATTATATTAATACGGCGGAATCTTTTATATAAGCCCCCGAATTTATTAATAATAATAAACTATAGGAGGTAGAAGAGGTAATTAATAAAATTAAAAATAAAAAAGATATTTAATATAAAGTTAAATAAACTAGTTAAGGCGAAGAATATAATTAATAATTATTAGACGAAGAGTTTATTAATATTAATAAACTAATTAAAACCTTTAAATAAGCGGGTAATAAATATAAATATATAAATATAATTAAAGAGGTTACCTAGTTATATAAGATAATAAAGTAGAGTAAACGAAGCCGATATTAAAAATAAATATTACTACTTTTATATTAATATTTATATAACGGACGTTCTCCTCTATATTTATAACTTTATTATATAATTTTAGGGTATAACTAAATTTAATTTACTATTAAACTATTTATATATAATAACGATAAGATATTATATTTATAAAAATATTTTTATTTTAAATATAGTTTATATAAACGCCTAGAATATATTATTAAATAATATATCTAGGTAAATTTAGCTAGCGCCGATTTAAGAAAAAAAGAATTCGATATCGCTACTATATCGTACGAAAGATTTAGTTATTATCGGAATTATTAAAAGAAAATATAATCTCCTTAATATAATCCTTAAAGATATTATCTTCCTTAGGGCTCTTTAGGTCCCGTTTATATTAACGGAAACTCTCGACCTCTTCTTCGAAAACTTTTTTTTTTTTTTTTAATTCCTTAATATATTAATTCGCCGCCGTCAATTAATTCTATAAATTAATAATTATAGTAGAGGTTTACCTACTAGTTATTATTATTTTATTTATATTTTACGCTACTAGGTAATTTCTTTATTTATTAAATTATATTTATATTCTTTTTTAGGAGTTTTATTATTAATACGAGTATATTAATATATAAATCTCCTTACCTTCCTTCGGAAAAGTTTAGGGATTTATTATTATTGATATATACTATTTTAGAGTTTACGGTTATAATTTACCTTTATATAATAATCGATTCCGTAGTAATTAATATAATAAAGTATATAAAGAGGGGACGTATCTCGAATATAATTATTATTAAATTAATAAAAGTAGACCCGGTAAGGGAGTTATAAAGTATAATAAATTACTATTATAATTAATATTATATAATCGCGCTAATAACGGACTAGTTATATTTACTAGTATATTTATAACTAAACTATATTAATATAAATAAATTAATACTATCGGTAAATAGGAGCTATTTATAAAGTTAGAAAAAAATTATATATAACGAGAGTATTATCTATATATTAATTATAATACTAGAACACTATTATAGAGTTAGAGTAATAATATACAAGAAAGACTAAAGAAGTTACGAAGAGAGAAAATAAATAAGCGAGCGAGTTTATTTTAATAATAAACCGTCGCGTTAAATACCTTATTATTATAGTATATCGATACGCGCCTCCGCTCCGCTACCTCGCTTTTATTAATAAATATAACTGTTATTATAGTAGTTATATTATTACTAATCTCCCGGTATAATATTAGAGCTATACCGTTTATATATAATATCTTACTATTAATATTTTTATAATATAATAAGAGTATATAGTAAAGGTAACTACCGTTATTCTATTACTAATATTATAAATACTATAGAAATAATTTAATATACTATATTTACTATAAGTACTATAAGCGTTATAGGAATAATAATATATACTATTTCGCTCCGCTACTATTATATATAATAATACTATAGGGACGAAAGAAATATTATTTAATTAACTACTATTACTATATATTAATACTATAGAGACAACTTTATAAATATACTATTTATTTACTACTAGTACTACTATATAGTAGAGGTAGTTTAGTAGTATTACTCTTCTACTATTAATATTATATAATAATACTATAGGAAATAATTTCGTATCGCTCCGTAACTAGTACTATATATTAGCGCTATAAAACCGATAGTATAAATTAGAAGACTTTTTTTCCTTATTACCCTTAAGGAGTTTAAAGGTTTTTTAATAAACTTCGTAATTTAACTAAATACTATTCCGTAACTAATATTATAGGTATTAAAGGATTAAATATATAACTTTATATTTAGGTTACTATATAATAACGTTACTATATTAAATAACTTTTTTCTCTTGTTTCCTTTAGGGGGTTTAAACGTTTTTTAATAAATATTTTTTAACTAAAATATTTAGATACCTAGAGACTAGGGCCTAAAAAAAGAAATAATTATAAAATAATAATATATTATATATACCTACGCCCCGCTAAAGGCGTTAGTATATTATATATACCTACGCTCCGCTACTTCTATAATATTATTATTTATCGATACAGGGTTCTAGCCTTAGTATCGCGGGGTTCTAACTTTTAATAATTTTATATCGAGTTAATATTCCCCCGTTTTATTAGAATCTTTAAAGATTAGTTCTATTATTAAATTTAGAATTCAAGAATTATTTAATAATAAACCCCGTAATTACTTTACGTCTTTTATACTATTACTAAGCCGCTAGCTCTACGCTAGCGGCCTTAAATATTATATCCCGGTACTATTTAAATATAGAATATATCTACTTTATATAAACTTATTATTTTATTAATTAAAACTATTTATACTTCGCCGCTAATTATATATCTTTCGAGGTTAAAATTATTTTATTATATATTAACAAGGGGTTAATATAATAGTAAATAGTATAAAAGATATTAATTATTCTATAAAGAATTTGGCCTTAATATATTAAAATCTAGTATTACCCTAGGTTTAATAAAGCTAGTAGTAGGGCTTAGCCCGATATTTTAATAAATATTAATAATAATATTTATAGCAAAATCCTACCCCGTAATAAAACGCTTTTTTTAAAAGATAAAAAGTTATACTTTTATAATTTAGGGGTCCGCGGAGCCTCTTAATTAATTATATCTATAATTTATATAGTTTTTAAACTTTTATAAATAGTTTAAATTCTTTTAATATCCTTTAAAGCCTTATTAATAAAAGATACTAGAACTAGTTAATTAATAACGAGATAATAAAATTAATATTAATATAACGTAGTTATAAGGGTATTATAGTAAAGTAAGATATTTTAAAAGTAGTATATTAAAGATATTTTAAATAAAATAAAGAATAGAAAATTATTTTAATAACTTAATAAAGAGCTTAAAAGTATTTATTTAAAGTAGTATAATACGGAAGCCTCTATATATAGAGTAGGAGGATTAGTTCGAAGGCGATGTATTTAAAAAGCCCCGAATAAAGTAAATATAGGAGCTTAATAAGCTGAGCTATAGGGTCGTCGGTTCGATAATTTAACGAAGAGATCGGTACCGTCGTTCGGTACGGTACGGAAGCGCTATATAGGTAAGGTTTATTATCGCCGCGGAGTAAGTTATTTTGAATGTGGTAGTTAATAGGGAATGTATTAACCGGAAAGGTACTATATATAACTAGTTTAATCGTTCTCACTAATGTAGAAGAGGTATAGTTCTACGTTAGTGTCGCCGTTACTACCATTTGACACGGGGTTAATATAATAGTAAGTGGTGTGAAAGATATTGATTATTCTATGGAGGATTTGGCCCTGATATGCCAGAATCCTAGTGTCACCCTAGTCCCGATAGGGCTAGCGGTAGGGCTCAGCCCGCCGTCTTGGCAGATATCTATGGTAACACTCCTGCCAAAGTCCACCCCGTGACAAATCGCCCCTTTTGAAAGAAAGAAGTCAACGCCCTCGTTGACACGCTCATATGGGGTATCGCAAGCAATGACGCAAGTGGCGTCTACATGTAGAAGTCAACAAGTAAGAAATGTGTGTTCCAAACTATCGACCGATTACGGGTAGGCCCGCAGAGCCTCAAAGCTTGGCGCAGAGCCGCAAAGCTTTTGAAATCGCGACAGCGAGGTGAGGCGACAGGGGGGTGTAGGGATGACGCAGGTGAGGCTCGCTGTCGATGCGGAGCAAGCTGTTTTGAATGTAGTGGTCAACAGGGAGTGTGTTGGCCGTTTTAGGGGTTGTTTTGCTGCTTGCAGCTGGTGTGATCGTTCTTACTGATGTAGAAGAGGTATGGTTCTACGTTAGTGTCGCCGTTGCTACCATTTGATAAGGGGTCAATATAATAGTAAGTGGTGTGAAAGATATTGATTATTCTATGGAGGATTTGGCCCTAATATGCCAGAATCCAGTGTTACCCTAGGCCTAATAGGGCTAGCGGTAGGGCTCAGCCCGATATCTTGGCAGATATTAATAGTAACACTCATGGCAAAATCCCACCCCGTGACATATACCCGGATTTTCTATTTTATCCCCTTCTATATATATTTATCCGGGTTTAAATTAGGGTTATTTAATAACTATATTAACGTCTCGATCCTATACTCTTTTAACTATTTTAATATTTATTTAAATTTATAGGACGTATTATAGAGATACCCCCTTTACCTATATAAATACCTCTACGATCGCTATATAGACACCCCCCTATATTGGGTTAGTAGCCGGGGTTACTATAATAAAATATTATAAAATTATTTAGGCGACGTGGGTATATAGTAGTAAGGCTACTACTTTATCCCTAATACCGTTAACGACGACGACGTTAGATATATTAATATTCTAAATAAATAGATCTTCAAATATAGTATATATCTAGGTACTATAGCGAGCGTTTAATAATAGAATCGCTATAAAGTAAATATAAATAGGATTTTCGTTATTTTCGCTTTTATCTTGGCCGAAAAACGCGCCTATAGTAGAAACGCCTTAAATCGTTTAAATCCGACGTCTTTTTAAAAAAAAAATACTGAGTTAGTTTAGTTACCTAGCTAACTTATTAAAGCCTATTATCGGGGCTGGCCTTAAGGGCCTAGTAACGTTGAAACCGGACCTTAGAGGTCGTACCCTAGAGCCGGGCCTAGAGCCGGGCCTAGAGCCGGGTTTAGGCCAGCCTATAATAAATATATTAATAATTACGGTAACTACGGCCACTAACTAAATATAGGGGGGGGTATTTATATAGCGATCGGAGGGGTATCTATATAAATAAAGGGGGTATCTCTATAATACCTTCTAAATTTATAAATCCCGGCCTTATTTTATATAAATATCGGGTATAGTCTTATTCTTTCTAACTCCCGGTACTAAAATAGTATAAATAGTTTAAGGATCTATTTAATATAGTCGGTACTAGTAATTAATTTTCTCGAATTATTTTAATTTAAGTTTAAAATAGTAGTCTTAATACTACCGGGAAATAAATAAAATTCGGAAACTTATTTATTTATTATTCTATCTTAAACTATAAGCGACTAACGGCCGGAATATTTATAGTATTATATATATTCTAGGTAGTAGCGCTCGTTCGCTCTTTTTATTATAAATATACGGTTACGCTATTTACTCTCGAATAAGTTTTTATCCGAAAAATTTATTTTTATTTAATCTTCTATTATTTAATATAAATATTCGCGCGCTTATTTAAATCTTTTCTTCTTATTTATCTACGAAATAAGTAGTTTAAAATAGGTAATATACTATCGGAAATTTATTCTCTAGAGAGTTTTCTATATAATTATTTTTAGGCTTAAATTCTTAAACTTAATATTAATTTTATATAAAATTTACGTTTATTATCTATTCTATTAATAACTACCTAGATAAGGGATTTTAATATTCTTTCGTCGATTTTTTCCTTCGCGCCGGAAGTAGGGTTTTTTTAACTACGCGCGACTCCGGATTTTAGTATTTTATATATAGTTAGGTTTAAGATTCTAATAACTATCAAGATTTCTAGTACACTAGCATATTATATAGTATCTATATCAATAATATATTTACGTTATGGGGTAGTTAGGTGCTTATTCGGTATATAAGGATCTATTTGGGGGGTGAGGTATAGGAGGGATAGGGGGGAAAACGCGAAAAGTCGCGTAAATCCGTCACTTTGATTACGCGCCCACGAGTACCGAGGTAAGAAGAATAACCGTATCATTGGCATGTCGCGCTGCTGGCGGGCCAGAAAGCTCGGCCTATCGCTTTCACCATGCTCTTGGTGGTGGCCAATTAGTAAGTAGCGAATGGCGATAGCGAATGGTGATTTGGTACCGTTTGGGAAACAATTGAGCTGCATGGAAATTTGAAGATTATTTTGTTCCAAATACCCACTTCGGGTCACGGCTCGGTTCGGGAAATTCCGTCATTCCTGCATGCAGCCATCTTACATAAGTCCAGGTGCTACGATTAACCGAGCAAATCAAATAAATCTGGATGTCACAAGGTTGCCACAGTCCACAAATGCAAAACCAGGAAACATTCGTTCTGGACCTTACATGGCGAAGGGGGGATGGTGGGAGAGGGACGATACTGATCCTCCATTCGTTATAGTTGTGATTGGCGTCTTCTACCTACCTACACTATAGCGAAGATACCAGTATCTCACGCTTCTGACGATCCGTGGCTCGGATGCTTGCACCATACAAGGACCGACTCAAGCTTCAAGTCGCTCACGAGTCTCTCTCCCTTTCCAAAGACAATAACAATCCAGCCTACGAGCAAGGTCCTCGACATAGCGACACGCAAAGCTTTCCTCCTTATGACAACCACAAGGATTCCACTCCATCTCTAGCCACTCACGATAGTGGGTACCGGTGCTGACCCAACGTTCTCCTTTCTCAATTACAAACCGGGGTGCTTCTGGAGCAGCGAATACCCACCGACCCGCCTGTCTGTGGTTTCTCATTTTGGCGAAGGTAGTCCTCAGTCATCGGGAGACTGGGCTCTAGAGATCTTTGGTACCTGGGATCGATGTAACTCTACAGTATTCCGGGAAGCGATAAGCCCAAATCTCGTAGCATATCGTTTCTTCCAAAGGTTGCCTGGTATGTGGAAGAATGTCACGCATGGCGAGGACTGCAACACTTGCGCCTATGTAGCGCTTTCTAGGTCTTTCAATTCCTGTTGTTCTGTTGCTAGAGCAAGCTTCTGTTTTTCATAGTCATCGCTGAGGGCCGCAGTTACTTTCATGGAGGTGGTCAAGCGTTGTTGTAGATCTCGCTATAGCCAATTAGCGGCAGGAACGTACAGCTTGTCAAGGGAAGCTCACATTACTCCTTACAAGTGCCTCGTAATCGAAGTGTACCTCCTTAGACTTTGGTGGGAACGGCATCTTTGGAAGACGTTTGCTCAGCCTAGAAGATCGTTAGGTCATCGCCACAATAGAGATCAGGTCTGAACCTACGTTCTCGTGACCGATCCTATTGTGGCTTGTGCTTCGAGCTTTTTCTGCTCTGAAGAATGTTTGGCCAATACTGGCAGCTCTACAGAGCGGAACAGCGCCTCGACCCTGGATTGAGCATCCTCGTCCAAAAACACCCATTTCGACCGAATAGTGTTCTGCGAGATATATTTAATTCTTGGCTTGTCAACTTGTCTTGCTTGAGGCTTCCGCGATGGAATATTGTGTAAGGCTAGTCGTCGGGTTGAGAGAAGCTCTCTCGCTTTCGGTGCAAAATCTTGCACCGGCGAGTCCTGAGGCTGTGACTCGTTTGGCTGATGTCTTATGGTAGAGGCTTTCGATGGGCCTGGCTTTGGGGGTTTCTTTCTGACACCAGTAATACTCTTGCGTTTGGCCTAAAAACGTAACCAGCATGAGTAATGTCCATTTTCGCCTAGCTAGCTGCGACTGCCTCGAAGCCGGAGCCTTACCATTTAGACGATTGGCCAGCTTGAGGTAGAGTTTGGAGATCGATGTCTTGGAGTGTGGCTCTGTGTCGAACAACTTTTTCACGTTTCTTGATCTATCGGCGGAGCGAGTTTCGACGACCTGCGAGGATACATGCGGGGTGAAGAAAGACGAGAGCTCGGTCACAGGCGCAAGCGCTCTGAGCCCGCATCACGAGGCGGGGCTGACGTTGCTCAAACTCTCCAGCAACGCAACCAAGCTTCCGCCTCACCAGTCTTCAGCTTACCTAAGTCATTGCAGCTGTCCAGAGTGAGGTAATGGAAGACCGAACAATTATACGATGGCGTCAAAAGATGAAGAATCCAAGGCGCAACGTGCCTCTCTGCAGGGGGAGCACGCGAGCCCCAAGAAGAGGCGAAAGGTGAACCATGGTGGGTATGACGAGCTGTAGACGTCCAACTCTTCGAGTTCATGAGCTGACACACATATTACGAGCAGCGTGCATCTATTGTCGGCGATCTGTGAGCTACGTTCCTCTTTCTTCTGCATCCACAATGTCAAGCAGCGCCTATTCGCCATTGTCATAAGGCGACCACTTCAATCTACATGGGATACAAAGAGCTGACGATTGCTATCATGGCTACAATAGCATATGACTTGTGACCTGGTAAGCAAATCCGTTGAGTTAGTGCCTCTCGGGCACTGCGGAGCATTGGGCAGACGAAGGCTGAGTCTCGTATAGGATCGCCCTTGTGCCAGATGTGTCAAACGAAGTATTGGTCACTTGTGCCATGATGAGCCACGAGAGTCGGCGAAGAGTTCCAAAAGCGAACAATCGAATGCAGCGTCAGATAATGAAACGAATGTCAAGGAAGAAGAACCCCTGCCGTTCATGCTGGCCCCTTCTACTGGCCAGCAGCAAGGGAATGAGCAAATGCTGCAGGAAGATGGGGCACCGTTAACTCAAGCGTCAGTAATATCTGACGCGCAGATGAGTTCTGTACCATTCATGCCGCAAAGCTCGAATGCCATGACTCAAGGGCTGACCTTTGGGGACAAGAACCAGCAATGTGAGGCTTCTGCACATCATCTAGTCTCATACACTGACGAAAGAAGTTTCTGGATACAACGACTGGAATCTTGGAGGTCCAAATCAATTCCAGGACATGCATAGCCTGCATCCGTCTTACATGTTCAACGCGCCTGACATTACTAACGAGTACAACCTCCTTAATGAATTCCTTAGCAGCAGTCTACTCGACGATCGAAGCATCTTTCCCAACGACGGATCACAAGCGCTCAATTCAGACCCATCTTCGAGCAACACGCTCGTGGCTAATACCAATGGCAGCAACTGTCAGGCTTCGCTGAATGCACTGCAAAGCCAAAACGCAGGATCTGCACAAGCCTCCCTTCTCCCGCCCAGCAGTATTCCACGACCAAAGAGTGTCAAGCCTACGGACAAAGAAGAAGACAAGTACTATATGACGATAGCAGATCCATCTGGCAACGATACCCCTGAAGAACGCATGAACAAAGTGTTCATGGCCAAGTACAATGCTGGAATGCTAAGACCCTTTAATTACATTCAAGGTTATGCCCGCCTGCATCGCTACATGGACAAAAATATGCATCAGGCGTCCCGCCAGCGAATTTTGAGACAGCTAGACAAGTTTCGACCAAAATTTCGTGAACGCATGCAATCTCTGACGGATATGGAGCTCACTTTTGTTGAAATGTGGTTCGAGAGAAGCCTGATGGAGTACGACCGGGTCTTTGCCAGTATGGCAATACCGGCGTGCTGTTGGAGAAGGACCGGTGAAATCTTTCGTGGGAACAAGGAGATGGCCGAACTCATACATGTTCCGATTGAAAAGCTTAGGGACGTGAGTAAACGTCTTCACGAATGAGTTCGTAGTAAATTTGACAAGCAAACCACAGGGCAAGCTGGCGCTCCATGAGATAATCGTGGAGAAGGACCTTGTCAGCTATTGGGACAAGTTTCTAGCGATCGCTTTCGACATTTCTCAAAAAGCCATGTTAACCACTTGTTCCTTGAAGAACCCGGATCTTACAGCCTCGGATCCGGAAATCAAGTGCTGCTTCTCGTTTACAATTCGTCGAGACAATCACAACATGTGAGACGAATTTAACATGGTGGTCTTGGGGGCATTTGCTGACAATTGGAATAGTCCCTCGCTGATAGTTGGCAATTTTCTTCCTCAGATTCCCAGGAGAGCGTAGACATGCCCCTTTTCCTGCTTTCGCACATGTGACGAATGTACAACAATCTTCGAGTAATGTGATACGACTCCAATGAGTCTCATAGCGATGGAGTCGGTCTGCTTTCGAGGTGATGAGTCCTTGATTCGATGACTGGGAATAGGATTAAGAAAACATTATGGCGACATGCTCAATGGGCTAAAAGAGACACTCGATCGCAAATGGTCATTAGCTTGTGTCAATAATACCCATAATGTCGCAATTTTATTCTATTATTTTTTTGGCAATGCCAAGCCTTCCGCCGTATTCCCGTGACGAATCTCTTGTGATGATGAATCCGTCTCTTTGTACTTGATGCTTCTTACTGCAAGGTAATGGCACCGATGCTTACCAAAGCTGAAAAGGACAGCAAATTACACTCGACATTCGGTGCGTATACACGCTGCTATGCCCACACATGAGGCAAAACGCTGACGCTCACGTGCAGTGTTCGCAAAAAACCTCGAAAACATCTTGACATCTAAAAGTATCAGACCGTCGCTCTCAGCCGAACTTCACAAAGAAATCGACAGAGCAGGCTCTATACAAGATGCCTCTGCGGCAAGCAGGAAAGTCGACCTGGACAAGCAAGGTACTAGGCTTTGGAATCTGGCGTCGAAGCTGAAAGGCGCAGCGAAGGACGGCGAATTCGCTTGCCAAGGTACATCATTCATCACAGGCAGTCTCACCTACAACGCTTATCTATACAGTACGAGTCTATGCCTGTCTGCTTCTTGACTGCGCGCAGCGCTGTACTCATGTCACCAGGTCGAGTATCAGTAAGCTCTCGGTCATGTTGTGGTACTCATCAACTAAGGTCTCACATCCTCTCAGACGATATCAGAGTATTTAAGTCCGCTCTGAGAACCTCGAAGTACTGTCTAGGTTAGTGAAGTCACTGCCGCTTCAATCGAGCGTTCCTTGTTCCTAACCCAGCGAACGGAGCATCAGATCAGGGCCAATTGAGCCTCGCAGAGATCGTTGTCGAAAGGGCCGCGTTCTACGAAGAAAGAGTTACGACTGTCGAAGGAGGTATGCCGCGAGAACAGGGACACGTCGCTCAGCGCCTCTTAAACGAATACTTGAATTTGAGGATTGCGCTAGTGAGTATCTCCACAGCGCGAGAAAAGCTTGCTTAACTATAATTTTCTGATTGCTCGAGCTGCAGGCATGGCGACAAGATCGGCTGGACCTCGCAAAGCTCATGCTCGCCAAATTGAAAACAGATCCCGCAGAGCTGGAGCCAACTGCAGCAGAAGAATTGGCTGACACGTTGTTCGAGATTGGCAGAAGGCAAACAGAGAAATCGCAATGGGTGGATGCAGTATACTGGTTAGAAAAGGCGTACGACCTATTATCGAATCAGAGCTTGGAAGCGCTGAGCAATGATTCTGGAGAGCTGCAGATCAGCATTATGCATACCATGGCCCGGGCGTTCCTAAACTTGGAAGGAGAGAACGGCCGAGAGCAGTCCTGGAACATCCTTCAGAAGCTGGACATCGATTGTGGTGATAGGCTTGCAGTGCTTCTCCTCAAGCTTGATCACTTTGCAACCAACCCAGTGCACTCGCCGCAGGATTACAATGACGTGCTTCTGAAGATTATACGGACTGTGCACCTGACTGACACGAATGTAAAGACAATACTTCATCACGTTCACAAGCTCAAGGTCCGAAGCCCGCAAATGGCACACACCGTCCTTGCTGTCTTCCTTTCCGAAAGACTCTTGAGTGCGGAGCAACCGAAATGGCTGGAAAAGGCATTAGTGACTATCATCTGGAATTGCACAACGTCTACAGGCACTTTGGATATTCATAATTCTCTTGGTGAGCTGTTCGACAGTCTGGCGGCTGCGTCTAGCATGCCCTTGAGCCCTTCTGCAACGCATGCTGCACAGATCCTCCTATGGAAGCGCATAGAAACAAGCTACAACCAAGAGTTTTTTGACGCTACTGAAGCCTGGTGTCGGCTCTCGTTGCATGCGTTGTTGGGAAATTCCGGAGCGCTCAACATTGGTAAATTGCAAAGAAAGCTGATTCTCTGTGCGCTTGGTACATCGGACCCAGCAAAAGCTCTAGAGGTATATTCTCAGATGTCAGCTACTAACAGGAAGGATCCGTCAACCCAGTATCTTCTTTACAAGGTTGCACTGAGGTCTCAGGACGTAGACCTGGCCACGGAGTGCCTCGACACCGTCTTCAATGCCTCTGCTAACGATGCCACTCTTCTCTATGCTTGCGTCCTAGAAGCACAACAAATGGGAGACCAGGTCCAATCGATAGCTTCCATACAACGACTACTAGAAAAGTACAATTACAATGCTCCTCGAGAGGTTCATCTTCCGGCTCTGTTACGCTGTACCGCTCGCTTGCTCATCCGCGAAATCGACAATCCTGACACGCTAGTCAAGAATGGCATCGATGGCATATGTAAGCTCTTCGAAGGAGCTGCTGTTCGTGCAAAAGCGTCAAAGAGAGATCCGGCCAATGACCTCTTCTCGCTAGCGGAGCTTGACTGGTTTTCCAGGAATAGCTACAATCTCGCTCTGAAATTCTGCACTAGCTGGGCCCCTGGACAGACTCTACGCCTAAGCCAAGCCTGCCTGAAGTTCTTAGATCTCTATCCTACGGCTATCGATCCCAGCGTGGCCGCGGACCTGTCGCTTCGAAGGCTCTTTTGCCAGTTCTTGTCCGGCTCTTTGTTGATTGTTCTCGCCCGTGCTGTGGACAATATACAAGATCAGGTAGTGAGCTACATTGCTGGCGTTGATAGACATACGCTCACATAGATAGCTCCAACATTATCTCAATGTGCGCAAAGCAGTCGATGACTTCCGAACCCATGTGAAAGATCAAGTTGACAGGCTGGAAGGGGGAGCTAAGGAGGATTTGCTGCGAAAACACGCAAGTCTTCTTGGATTCGACTACGAAGCGGCGGCGCGGCTCAAGGATTGGGGAAGCTTAGGCCAAATTATAAAGGTATGCCAATTCTTTGAGATTTCGGCTCATCGCTGACTGTTATTTGCTACAGGAATGCCAAAACTATGCAGACCCAGACATTTTCAGCATACTGGCAGACATAACTCTTTCCTCAGAAGCGCCGAGTGAGAGTACGGCTCCCCTCCCCAGTGAACCAAACCCTCGATTGACATGAATACAGTTATGATCACGAGCCTCCAACAGATTATAAATGCTACTTGGAGCCACGACAGAAGCGATGCAGAGAAACTCTCTCGATGGATCAGGTGCCTCTTCACTATGGCTCTGACCTCCAACGTCGATACAGCAGAGCAGCTACTCGATCAAGTGGCAACAATTGCACAAAACGCCAAGCACGTTCGTATTCGCTTCCAATCATCCCTTGTTTACTACTGATTGAACGAAAAGCAATCAGTCATGTACCCGTCTGAAGAGCTTGAATGGCTCACAACAACGACATTCAACCGCGCCATTGACTTTTATTGTTCTTCACAAGATGGATCCTGTAGAAGATGGGCTGAGAGAGCTCTGGCGTTATCGAATCTTTGCGACGACGGCGGAGCTTTGCATGAAGTCCTGCAGCAGAAGTATCAGGGTTTGACCTGGCATCAGTAATGGCTACCAGCTCGAAACCGACAGGGTGATTCAGGCCTCGAATAGCTTAGCTTTAGGGTTTTGGTAATGTCCTTTCCGAAACATTCCCATGTCCTCCTGGTAGGTAGGCGCAAAGCGGCCCACTCTGGAATTCTGTAAAAGTAAACAACCGCAAAAGCGCTGTATCTGACCAATGGTAGAAAATGTGTTACCATTTCGTCTTTCAACCTGTTCTTGACGCGCGTAGACGCGCTCAGCTTTGTTGAACGAGCCTAAAGCGGAGGTCTAAAGTCACTGCACACACTGCCAATAATGATGCCCTGGCGCGCCATCCTTTGGCTCCAACTATCCAGTCTATCCTGTGGCTGAGATCGCCAGTCTCGTCGATGCTACGCCGTCCCGAAGAGCCTCTTAGCCCAGGATGAGCGCGGCCAGCCATGCTGCAAGCTTGAGGCTCACACCAAAACATCGATTTCACCCGGCGCTCACCCCGGCTCACACTCCTGTGAAATCCTCCCGAGAAGAGAACGGCTTGCAGCTGACTCTCAAAAGTGTCATTGGGACCACAACGAGCTCCAACAGCGCGTTCCATGCGCTACCCGAGAGGCATTTCTTTGTATGTTGTGCAGGTCCTGCCGTTGTCCTCAATCGAGTTGATGAGCAACTGAATATCACACAACAATCATACCGAGCCAGACCGAACGCCTCGCCAATCAATGCTACTCCTTCATTCTATAACCCGTCCACACCCCCGAACACCCCGGGAAGAAGTCGTCATGGTTCACCACTCAAGGACGGAACCTATGGAATAGGTTCTACGGCTACCCTGGAATATACGTCCGATTCACCCGGTCATGGCAAGGCTAGCAATTGGAGCAGAGAGGCTACATGCGTGTCACTTAGCCATTGCGGGAAGTTCCTGGCCGTTGGAGAGGTACGTTGCCACACGTCCGCAGCCTGACTGTCACTAATTGAAGCAGACCGGATACAATCCGAGAATACTATTGTTTTCCACGACACCAAATGCTCCATCCGATACCCCCTTGTCGGTCCTTAGTGATCACAGCTTCGGCGTCTCTGCTGTTGCGTTCTCGCGCGACTCGCGTTGGCTTTGTACTTTAGGCAATACATACGACGCTTTTATACTGATATATTCAATCAACCCGAAGAACGGTTCGGCTAGATTACATTCCAGCAACAAATGCAGCAATGTCAATTTTGTTACCTGGTTGGGCCAAAGCGTGATCAGTATTGGGACTCGACATGCTAAAGTATGGAGGGTTGAAAAAGCCACACCCATGTCGCCGTCCAAAACACGGCTCGAAATGGACAATACTGCTACCGCCCCGCCAGGGAGTCCGACGCCCAAGACATTCTCGGGACGGAACTGCCTTCTTGGGATACTTATTGACGCCACCTTCACCGCTGTAGTTGCAATCTCTGATCAAAGAGCCATCCTGTGTACTGCTCAAGGCGATATTTGCCTGCTAGATGATACTCAACGGACGCAGCGGCTTGAAAGAGTTGCTAAAGTAGATTTTGGTATCCTTTGTGTCACGCTCGACAATAACGTGGATCGTATCTACGTCGCAGGCCAGAACGGTGGTATGAGATCTATAAGCCTGAATGACTTGCTCGAGGGTAGCAAATCACCAGGCTCTACCAACGGCTCATCTTTGCGTCGCTCAGCCTCCATTCTCAGTACAGTGAAGAAACGCGGTGTTGTGGCAATTGGAGTCGTGCGAGAGAGAATAGTCACTATTGACTCCAATCGCATTATCGAACTCGAGTCCGCCAAAGAGTCCGACGAACATGGCGCTTCATCTGTGTCCTCCAAACGGCTAGCGGCTCATGAGAGTGCCGTGCTCGGGGTATGCAGCTTGCTACCTAAACTAGCGGAGGACGATGCCGATTTTCTGACCTTTTCTGCGAAAGGCACTGTACTCTTTTGGCGTCTGAGCGGTGAATCTACGGCGAGCATAGAGATCCCTTTGGAACAGCCAAAGTCTGTTGAAGATGGCGATACAAATGAATTGAAGATCGTGGCTCATTCTAGGTCTGATGGCTTCCTAATCTCTGGAGACAAGAGTGGCGTTTTGCGGTAGGCTCCCACCATACCATCCTCAAATGATGACCTCTTGACTGAAAGTATGATTCTAGGCTCATTGCTCGATCCGGTGACAATACTTCGGCCCTTCAAGCGCACAGTGGTGATGTAAACGGCATTGCAATCACTAAAGTTGGGAGTCTGACTATCATCGCGACTTGTGGAAGGGACAGGACACTGCAGCTTTTCCAGAAGGACGATACCAAATTCACGCTCCTTCAAACGTTGGATGACCATGCCGCGAGTGTCTCGGATGTGTTGTTCCTGAATGGGGCTTCCAGCCTGCTTTCGATATCTTCCGACCGAACGATCATCGTTAGAAGATTAGCGTTTGGAGAAGATCGATCATTGGCCTTCATACCGATCAGGGTAATCACTCTCAAGTCAAGCCCCCTATCATTTACATGCATACCGTCGGAGCCGAATTTAGTCGTTGTCGCCACAGTGGATAGGCTCATCTCAAGATACGATATATCTTCAGGACGTCTGATACACAGCTTCAAAGCTTCCGATCCCTCTACTAATGATACTGTACTGATGAGCTCCTTGGGAGTACATGAAATGGAAGAAATCGTGGAGCAGTCGCCGCTGCTCATAGGCGTGTCCTCGACCGATAAATCGATTAGAGTGCACGACTACTACTCTGGTTCTATGCTTCTCAGAGAACATGGACAGACTACCGTATCAGCTATCAAGCTCATTCAGAAGCTAGCGGAAGACCAGCCGCCTCAGAGATGCCTTATCAGCTGTGGTCTCGACGGCACGGTCATGATATGGGAGGTGTCATCCAATCTGGCAAGATCTGGGGATCCTGATGACGTTCAAACTGATGCCGAATTTCCTTTGAAATTGAACCCGACTTCCACCCAACCCATAAGACGGATATTGTCAAGAGCAAAACTCTCCGACCTTCAGAAATCTTTGGAGAGTGAGGATGATACGGTTTCACCGATTCGAAGCCGGGCTCCATCGCCGTCTCGTGTTCGACGCAAAACCTCCAGATATTCATTAGCTGCAGTGCCTAAATTGTCCGCCCCATCACTGACTATCAACAAGAACGATCTTATCTATCCAGCCATTGCCAAGCCCGAGCAAAAGTCCTCGCAAGATCATTCTCCAACCTTGTCTAATGCGTCCAACACATTGCGTGCAAAGGCCAGACATCCGTCTTTAGATCCGCGGCAGCGGAGTAAAAGTACTGCGAACCTCAACGATTTGAACGATTCGGCGGAGCAACTCTGCAAGTCGTTACAGACCTTCCGGAAGAGAATTACTTTGTCGGCAACAGATAAGCTAGAACCGGAGACAGCACAAGAGTTAAAGAGCGAACTCAAGCTCACGATTGAGGCGGTGAAAGAGCAAATGAACGGTAGAGTGGGCCATGAGAAGTTTGGGAATGACCTGCTGGATGTTTATTTGGCGAAGATGATTGATGAGAGACTTGCCTTGAAGGCAAAGCCTGAAGAAACGAAGGAACTTGATCCAAAGGCCACAACCAAGGAGGCTGAAGACGAGGACAGTACGAGCGCGGGCGCTCAGGAGACTACTTCCGAGTAGGCGACATATCCTAGCGTTGGAAAATCTCTAGCTTTACGATGGACTGATGGACGATGATGTCGGCGAAACATGAACGCTGGACTTGGCGCTGAATGGTAGGATGGGTTAGAGCAATGGTGGTGATACTCCTGTAAGAATGATCTTGAATTCTTGGATCTACTGCTTGTTGGCTCTTCTAGAGCCCCAGATGTGCAAGGAACGCGTCAAAGGTCAAGCTTCAGCTTTTTCCAATCTCCAATTAAAGCCCAAGAAGTGTCCATCATCAGAATATAGAGTCCACAAATTCGCCCATGTTTTGGGAAGCACCCCGTCCAAAACGTCATAGCCTTGCTCCAAGGCCACGCCGAGTGGAGAGCTTTGGGCTCGTTGGTAGGTAAAATGGTCTAGTATATACTATGCAGGACGAAGGTCAGGCACGCTTGAAGGGTGGGTAGCCTCCTTTGGCAGCCATGCACGCTCCAGCTGCCGAAGCGATTTACCAATTCCTATCGTGAATCGCACTATTTGGCATGGAGACCGCAATGAACATGTGAGGTATTGCCGAATTTCGGAGGCATGATAGCGCTTTCTGTTGCCGTTTGAACGTCGATAACACTTAGAATCAGATGTTCATATTCATCTTGCCAGATCGGGTACCTGGTAGCAATGATTGTATACAGAAGACCATTGCAATAATTGATTTTCCCAATGGCTCTGAATGCAGGCTCGAAAGTCTCTCGATGATTAAGCAGCCGTACCATGAGATGATCACTTTAAAGTGTCTTGAAAATCGATGCTCGTTGTATTACAAGTACCATAACTGCGCAGCTCTTTTGGCAACAGCCACCACGACCTTCAGACCAAGATATCCGGCAACGCCGATGAGAACACATCCAATCACCAGCGCCTGGAGGTTTCGTCGCTCAATACCCCGTGCCTTGATGCCTGTACTGGGCGCGTCCTCCATCAGTGTGCTCTTCGAGAGATCTGGAATGTACTTGAAGTCGAACGTGGTCTCTTGCCCAAGTCCACTTTCGTTCTCGACAATTACATTCCAAAAGATCCTACGTAACGCCTGAACCCTTTTCTCAGCTGGCTCTATTCATTAGGGGAATGAACCTGCTTACCGCAATTTTCCGCCGATCTAGAGATGGGATTGATCTGTACGTGTAGCAAATAAACATAAAGAAGAAGCATTGCCCGGCAGCCAAAGCCCAGTAGTAGAGGCTGGGTTTACCGAGACCAAGTGCGTCACATAGTTCATTCCCGTTCAGAAAGCGGGCGTTGACGTTGAGAAATGACTCCGATGCAAAAGAAGGTGGTTGAGCTGCTAGACATTTGATGATGTTGTTGGCTAAGATCTTCGAGGTCTCCGTGGGCTGTATCTCGTGGAGCAGGAGTACTTCCATAATTTTCTTTGCCTTTTCTGGCGTCTCGAATGGCTCGGTTGGAGTCCCTGTCAGATATGCAATATACCGCCATAAGGCAATGTAATCATCAATTTCTTGCTGCTTCATCCAAATGCCTTGACGGGGAAGGGATAGCCAGATTAGCGTTGCAGAGAAGGTACCGATGGTTGCTATGCAGTCTAAATCATTGATGGGAATCCCCAATGCTTCCACGTTGTAGTACTCCGGTCGTTGCTGAGCCAACTTCACGATTCTCTGGCGAACGGCGGCGTGAAGGAGGCGAACTCGTATTGAAGATGCATGCCCAGCGCCTCCAGGTTTGATCGAGTCCAAGGACTGAGTGCATTGTAATATGTGCTGTGTGGTTTCACTACTGACATCAGAGGGGGAAAGCCAAGAGAAACGGTAGGAAGTACTGACAACAGTCGATGCCTTGCCACTTTGGTAGAGAATCCTCCTGCAAGAGGGCATTAACATGTGAGCAAGAAACCTTACAGTAGACCTTTTGGTTGCGAACCTGTCCGAGCCAATGTCTCCACAACTCTGGCTGCTCCCATTCCTCCAAGTAATGATTGAAAAGCGAGGCCGGTCAAGGCGGGCCCGCCATACCTGTAGAAACAATCCTGGCCTCGAGCAATCTGATCCCAACATACCCACGAAGGCACTGTAGTCACCTCTGACCACAGCTTGCAAAGAACCTCGTCGTCGTTGGCATGCTCCCGTAAGAGAACGTAGAGATCTCTCTGAGGTTCGGAAACCTGTTTCCCAGTGTTCGAGTCTGTAGCAGCGTTGTCCGAGCCATGCCTCGCAGAATTACGAGGAAGGGCAGAGCGCGGGGGCGGAGATATCTGGTTGAGTCTGTCTAAGGCCTGTTCCCCTAATATGTCATAAGAATGTTTCATTGGCTTCATCTGCTCGACAGTGAGATGATCAGAGGATAATTGGAAGGTATATCCCCATACACTCCTCGTATTTTCATTTTTTCTGAGAAAAGGATTTGGCCAAGCCATGCGTGGATGCTAACTGTAGAGTAATGATGAACGTTGATATGAGAAGAAGGAGAGATTCGTCTACTTGAGGGCAAAAAGGAAGCGTCATCACTCGTCCATCTAGCAGCTCTTGAGCCTAGGACAAAGGTCACTTGTTGCAGCCCACACGATTCAAGAAAACATCAACCCTCTTAGTTAGTAGTGACTAACGTGATAGCGAAAATACCAAGGCAATAGGGGTAGGAAGCATGTCACTCTGAAGTGTTTCCCAGCGCACAATACTCGTACCTTACCTTACGAGTAGTCTTGTTACGGGTAGGTCTTTGGGCAACTCAAACAGGCTTGGCGCCCGCTTCACAGTCACGCGTGTTTTTCGCCATTGCACCACCCATGATCCCCCGATGCAAACATTTTCTCTACACCACTAGACAAGTGGCAAGACCTTCTTTGATCTTCACCTTCGGACACCATACGTCCGTCCGAGTCCGAGATTCTCTTCATGTCATGCTCCGCATGTGCCGCTAGCTCGCTACAGCGATTCATCGGTAGCTTCGCTGCTTCATCGCGCGCACCAACTACAAATCATGCTCGAATTGTGCCTGTGATAGGGGCCAGACGTCAATTCAACACCTGCTACGGCCTGCGAGTTGCTAGTACAGATAGCCATGATATTAGCACCTTGGAGCCACCGGGTCCCATAGCCTTCGATCTTACTTCCGCGCCGTCTACCGATCGAGATTCAGGAGCGCAACATTTCCATCTCCAACAACATAATTCAAGCACAGAATTCTCGGGCTTGGGAGGTCTACGGCAAGGACGAGGACAAGTAGGCAAGCAGCTAATGGGAGAAGCGCCAATCCACGCTTCTGACAACTTGAGATTTTATCAGGAGGATTCGAAGCCGCGGGCGACGAACAAGGCGAAAGTTCCATCCGGTCAGAGACGTGGGAATGAGAACGTGGACGAGCTAAGGCCTGACAAAGGTGCAAGAGTAGAAACGCCGAGAGATGGCAAAACTGGTGGGCCTGTGCCCGAAGCCTACGCATCACGTCGTCGCCCTCAAGCTCCGCCCCAAAATACAATTGAAGACAGACAGCTCTCGGTGCAAAAAGATTTCAGTCTCAAAAACGATGGAAGGACAAAAGCTTGGTCTCCTACTGGCAGGTACGCAAGGAATTCAACAGCGTCAAACGATGACCGAGGCCAACAGCGCGAACGTGAACCTTGGCAAGTTCAAAAGAGCGTTCTGGCAGAGAAATTTGGTCACACAGGCTGGTTACCGCGGAAGCGGCTTTCACCAGATACGCTAGAAGGTATTCGAGCGTTGCATGCCCAATATCCCGAGAAATACACCACGCCCGTACTCGCAGATCAATTCGAGGTCTCTCCCGAAGCTATAAGACGCATACTCAAGAGTCAATGGAGGCCGAATGACAAGGAAGAAGATGAAAGGAGGAAGCGGTGGAACAAGCGAGGGGAGACGATATGGACCGAAATGGCTGAAATGGGTGTGAAACCCCCCCAGAAATGGAGGCGGAAGGGGATAGGCAGATTGAGTGAGCTCGTTGCCAGAGGGCAATATAGAGCCCCACTCAAGTGGAGGCCTCGGACGCCGTCTGGTGCTCAGAGGGCCACCACTGGTGTTGCACATGAGCCTGTGCTTTTTGAATCATCGAAATCTCAGGTGCCACTAGCAGACAGAATTTCATAGAATCAGGCCACGGCCCTGCCTTTATAAGCGATGTGAAAATGGTTCGCGCTCGTGAATCCAAAGATGTTCTATAGAATGAGTGCGAAATCCCCCATAAAGCAATTTGATACAGTTTTCTCGACAACAACATTGTCTGTAGTTTAGCAGGTCGCGATGTTCCACAACACCCACCAAATCCGTCGGCGCTCTTTGGTATTGCACCATCGAGACATCAATTTCGTCAATTGCGTCCATGTCGTCTACTGAATCGACCCACCCAAACGTCGATAGCCGCTAACCCTATGAACTCCACTCCATGGAATGACCCGCAGCTGGTATCAGGACAATGTCAGATATCCGCGTGTCTGTGCAATGGAAAAATTCGACAGTGTTTGCGGGAGAGGATGTTGAATGCACTATAACATTCAAGAATATCTCGCAGACGCGCAGCCTACGCCGTTCCCCTTCCCCAAGCTCGCAACTTCGAAGCCATAGCTCGCCTCGAGAACGATGGAAGGAGACGCTGCCCATGCGCTCTGCACAAAATCTCGACAACACTGGCCACAGGAACTCGCCCTCGTTATCAGGCTTGTCCCAACCAAGATCCAAGTTACACAAGCAGGCATTGTCGCTCAGCACTTCGAATGGGCTTCCCCAAGCTCCGTTGGACGTTCAAGATGGCATGGCGAAGGGACCAAGGGCGGGGAACAATAAGCACAAAAGATCTGTCTCAATTGTCTCCCTTGGCGGCGAGACCACCGATCAAGCACAATCACCGGGTCCAGTCTTGAGCTCTGTGCGGCCTGGCCATGGTCACGCTCGAGCCGCAAGCTTGCAAATTCTTCCCAGACATACTGGAACAGGAATTGGAGGATCTATCTCAGGTAGTCAGACAACTCTGAGCACTTCACAATGTGCTAATGGTCCAGTCAGCACCAACCAATGGCCGAGCTTTTACTGTGCCCTCTCCTCTGTTTAGGTCTTCTACGTCCTTTGCAGAACAGCGAATAAGTCTCAATGCTACGCTTAGGTCGAGCCCTCTTACTGGTCTGGATACAGGCAATACAGCGTCGTTTGCTGGGAAGAAAGATCGCAACTCAATTTCAAGCTTCAAATTTCCACAAGTGCCTTCTATAAACGAAGTCTCCGTTCAGGCCTCAGCTCTCCCTAAAAAGCAGACGCTCGACCTGAGGGAGAAAGCTCCGCCTCATCGACCGAGTGAATTTGGCAATGGGCTTGACCGGCCCAATCCAGCTACCAGGATTCTATCTCCTGCTAGTACTGATGGTACACCTCGAAGTAGTGGAGAATTCTATTCGATGAGTAACAATTCTACTGAGACTTTGGCTTCGGAGTACGTAACACCGGAGAATACTCGTATCGTCAACAGACCAGCACACAGCCGTCAAGGATCGTACCTTGCACCTGCCAGAACCGCACAACCAGAGATTCTGATGATGGGCTATGGGCAGATAGTTGGCTCGTTTACCCTCGATGGGTCGCTAGTCAACCAAAGCCCATTCGAGGAAGTCAAGAAAAAGGGTATCGTTGGCGGCCAAGGTGGTGGAGGTGTGGTACGTAACGAATCAGCAAAGCGAGACAGCGGCATGCTTGGGTCCCTAGGCTGGGGCAGCATTGGCGCATCTCTTGGAGGTTTGCTTGGCGGAAATGAATTGAGCAGCATAAAGGAGACAAGCAGCAGCACAAATGCAAAGTCGGTGCCAGTGTTATCGACTCCTCAATCAATACTATTTGTGGATCTGCGGCTTGCTCCCGGAGAGAGTAAGAGCTACAAATATGTCCACCCTTTACCGAAAGGGATACCCCCTACGCACAAAGGCCGTGCTATGAAGATCTCTTACAGCCTGGTCGTGGGGACACAGCGTACTGCCAAAATGACACAACAACACTTGGTTCAGCACGCAAATATCCCTTTCCGGGTTCTTACTAGCGTCAATGGTATTGATCCATCCTTCATATGATTTGAATATACTTTCTAACATGACCCAGGTCATGGGGAGGTCTTAGGACACGATCTAATGTCTCCACGCACTATTCTGTCCAACACCGCTTCCATCGCCAGCCTCGACAATCTCCAGCAGGCCGGAGCCTTAAAAAAGGACGACTCTCTTACAAAGATGTCCAGTCCTTCGTTAACAGACTTTCTCTCTTATATTAATAGTCTTCTCAATAAGCCCCACAAGAATTCAGACTTTGGTCTTCTGTCACCAACGGAGCCTAGTTCCAGATCACACACACCGATGGGTGGGGAGCCAGGGACGATGAAGGAGTCGATCGACCTTGCTATACTCAAGAGCAACATAGCTAATTCCTCAAAGCAGAGCACTAATCGATTCAAGATCAATCGAAGTGGTGATCGAGTCGCAGTCATAATGTTGGCGCGCCCTGCTTACCGCTTGGGCGAGGCTGTCCCTGTTGCTGTCGATTTTGCGGACTCAGATGTTCCTTGTTACGCTCTACACGCCACTCTAGAAAGCTCAGAAATTATTGACCCCGCGATTGCTCTACGCTCCAAGGCTAGCATACACAGAGTGACCAGGCGCATTCACGCGTCTCAAACTGAATGCACGGTGTCCGCTAAGAAAGTGCTATTTAATCCAACAATTCCAAGTACCGCAACTCCGGAGTTCATCACCTCTGGCATAAGCCTTGAATGGAGCTTACGGTTTGTATTCGTTACGAGCAGGCTCGGAGACGCCGAAGAATCGGATGAGAGCCCCGATGATCTGATGGATGAGGTTGCCAGAGACGAGAGAGGGAGCGTCAACGCTGCTGTGCAAGTTTTGCTCTGCGAAAGCTTCGACGTTACGGTGCCTTTGCGAGTCTATGGGGCTGTGGGATTTGACGAGAAGACCGAAGCTGGCGACTTCCCCATCTGATTCCGAACCATCAATCTGAGGGTACTTTTAATTCGTGAAGGAGACGGGGGCCATTGGCACGAATCTCGCCATTGTCAGAGAGTGCCCAGCTTGGGACACCCACGCCGTTCTTCAAGGTGTCAAGAAGAGCATTCCGTCCAATCGATGCATCATTAGAGTACTGTGTAATTCGGGGATAAGATTATGGTGTCTTTCAAGCAGGCATTCATCTACATTTTAGGAAAAGATGCTGGCCAAATCTGTTGTACATAGAGACCAGAGAGACACAAGACCTACCGAGATTCCCACTCTAGAACATTCTCGAGTGCGGACGATCAAGATCCATCAGAACAGGTATTATAAAGTGCCAGGTGGCAAAACGCGAGCCATTTCAAAAACATAAGCTCGGACAGGACCGCTATCCTCCTTGAGCCTGCAAATCTTGCGGGTCCAAATCCGAGTGTTGCAAGCCACCTACATCTGGGATACACCAACCAATGGGACACTCGTAGGGCAGAAGCCCATAAGCCTCCTAGAGATGGCCCCAGAGCTGGTTGCTTAGGTGACAAAAGTCATGATGTCTCGATTCTCGTGAGGTCGGTTTTAGTTAATCGCTGCGAGACCCCCAGCTTTTGGTCGCGATTGTAAAGTAATACTTGTGGGGCTCCGTATCATTGCTCAGTGGGTCGGCCCATTCCCGAGCCGATACGAGAGTCAACAGTCGCAGTAAACAGCTTTCTCCAACGCACATCCACTCGTTACTTGTCCTCCAGAAGCCTACCACTTACTGCGTTCTCTTCACTGGAAGCCGTTCTTTCTGGTCGCTTCCTACGTTGTAAGTAAGTCCCAAGTAAAATAACGCGACCGTGATTGAGCTGTCTCGAGAATGTTTCCTAGCTAACGCAGTGGAATGTAGCAAGCACTACAGAGCGGGCTCTGCGATTCTACAATGGCCTCCTTCATTACCACAATGTTCGTTCCCTCATTTTTTGCCAACATCTTCCCTCAGTCTCAGCCAGCCGTTTCAACACCTTTTCTGCTTCCCTTACTTTGCGCTGCCCCAACAGCTCCCTTCGAGCGTCTCGAGTCACAGCTAGCGGCAGCTTTGGAGCTTCCAAATCAGGAAAGACTACATGAGGAGACTGGCTTACCGAATGATACTTCTAGCAATGCGCGGACGAGAGGTCAATTCAAGCCTAAGAATGCGAACAAGGGAACTAGTAGTTACCAGCTACGGCAATTCGCAGAAGCGACCCTCGGGAGCGGTAGCTTGAGAAAGGCTGTGAAACTGCCTGAAGGAGAAGACCTCAATGAGTGGCTGGCCGTCAATGGTATGGCGACTTCCTCGCCTCGGGGTTGTAGGACTATTTGAATTAACATTGAATAGTCGTCGATTTCTACAACCAGATCAACCTCCTCTATGGCTCGATCACAGAATTCTGCTCACCGCAATCGTGCCCTGAGATGAAGGCCACTGACGAGTAAGCCGCCCAGCATACCAGGCTACAGCGCGAAGCTAATCATACCTACTCTAGGTTTGAATACTTGTGGCAGGATTCGGAGAACTTCAAGCGACCAACGAAGATGCCAGCGCCCGAATATGTTGAGCATTTAATGGCATGGGTCCAAGCGAATATCGACAACGAGTCAATATTTCCCAGCAGGATAGGTATATTCTTTCCGACATTGCTTTCTTTGGACTTTGCTAATCTTGGGTCGCAGGTGTTCCATTCCCGAAGACCTTTCCTGCCCTGATCCGCCAGCTTTTCAAACGACTTTATAGAGTCTACGCCCATATTTACTGCCATCATTACCCGGTTATTGTTCAACTCGGATTAGAGCCTCACCTGAACACAAGCTTCAAACACTATGTCCTCTTCATTGACGAGCATAGCTTAGCAAGCGGAAAGGACTTTTGGGGTCCTCTAGGCGACTTGGTTGACAGTATGCTGAAGAGTGACTAGCTAGTCAGGACCTGGCGTTAGGGTGATGCTTTGAGGCGAGATGCGTGCATTATGCTGGGGATCCAAATGTATTCTAGGAAACAACGGACGACACGAATAGCATATGGCTTTGACGAGCATGATGAGATGTATTATGGTTCAATATACTTGGCAAAACTGTTACTTGCAATATCACCCTAGTCCTGAGTTCATAAACCACGAATAGGAAAAAACTTTTGTAATTGCGATTATAATAATAGAATTCAACCATTTATGCAAGGCAAGGTGGTATATTTTCTGGACAGGACCATACTTCCTTCAATGGAGGACAAATTAGCTTCATTCTCCGTTCGACCTTACCGATCGTCTTGTTCTCAACCTCCAAAACCTCCCACCACCGCCTTCGCCTTCGCCCCCACGCCAACATGTTGTCAAGACAATTGAGGACGGTGTCGTCGCGAGCCGCAACTTCGCGAAGCTCATGTGTGATCACCACTCCTGCCTTCAGGACATATGCTCACGCAGCTCCGGATTCGAAGCCGTCAGTAGCTCTGTATGGCCTTGACGGTACCTATGCGAGCGCTTTGGTTGGTCATAAGCTTTGACATACCCTGTGACTTCTTTTGGGTCAACAGATAGAATAAGAGTAAGGCTAATCCTCTCCCTCTAGTACACCGCAGCCGTCAAGACGTCAGCCCTCGAAACTACTTCCAAATCCCTCGCCGCCCTCTCCGAGGTCTTCAAAAAAGACACAAGGCTCCCCGCTATGCTAGATGCCCCCACTTTGACTCCGGGTGACAAGTCCCAAATCGTTCAGGAGCTCCAGCGCCATATGGGAGGCCAGGACAAGGGGGATACGGTCAAGAACTTCCTGAAGACATTGGCCGATAATAATAGGCTTGGGATACTACAGGGTGTATGCGAGAAATTCACGACGCTCATGGGCGCTGCAAGAGGAGAAGTCGACTTGACAATTACGAGCGCATCGGTAGGTCTGGAATGATATGGAAGGAATACCCAACATCTGACATGCTTCATTGACAGAAACTCGACCTGAAGACGATCCAGCGATTGGAGACTGCAGTTTCCAAGTCGGAATACAGCCAGGGCAAGAAGCTGAAGGTTGTGCCCAAGGTATGCCTTCACCGTTACCCCTCGCGACTTGCAGAGACTGACAAATAGAAAGGTGAACCCTGATATCAAGGGCGGCTTGGTTGTCGAAATCGGAGACCGAACAATCGACCTTAGTGTCTCGTCGAAGATTGCGAAGATGAACAAGCTTTTGACTGATACACTTTAGACTATTGGAGGGCGTTCAGTCATTTCATAGACGGAGAGTGGCACGTTTGCATCAGCTGGTGGATCAGGCATCTTGTATAACGGTGTACACAACTACGTTCAGATAGCATGCGCGTGAGCTATGCTTTGCGTCTCGATTGGGCCAAACTACAAACCTAACTGCAGATCCAAAACCTTGATTTCTACGTTACTTGCCGCTGCACTTTTACAGGGACGTGTCCATACCACAAATCGTACGGCCTCTGTGTTACTTTCATGTCATCATCCCAGCCTTTGGATCCGTGTCCTGAAGATACTTCTTGCGGTGTGGGTTGGCTTCGAGGTCCTGGGCACGATTGAGTGGCGTCCACTTTGGCTCTTCTTTGAACAGCCGCATGGCTTTGATGTACTGGGTTCCCATATCAGAATTCTCCCTCCTAGCCCTGGATGTTTTCCCATGCCTACGTTCTTGCTGTCCGTTGTGAAGCGGTGGAATATGCCAGCAGGAAGGATGATCAGATCGTCCTTCTCCAATCTAATCCTAACCCATTCATCCTGAGGATCTCTGACATCAAAGAATCCATTGCCATCAAGGATGTATCGGATCTCCTCGTCCTCGTGCAGGTGTTCATTGAAGAACATCTTGACTTTTTCTTCGTATACAGCGCCCATCTTGTCGGGCGATACAGTGATTTCATCTCTGTTCTTGTAAGAGCGCGCGGAGGCAATCTGGTCGACCGAGGAGACGGAGGGGCAGTGATGGTAGAGGATGCCGAGCTGAGACAAGTAGTCCTCGCTCACTGAGCGTCCGGAGTCATGATCCTCGCGCTGGTCGCCCTGGTGTAGTTGTCAGCTTTGTAGTATGCGAAGGAGGTGGTATTGGTCACTGCTTCGGAGTCGTAGTAGTAGGCCTTCATGTTCTTGGGATTGTATGGTGTAGCTTCGAAGTGTGTTTGGATATAATATATCGAAGAAGTCTGGGGGCGTTTTTCGGATTTATGTTTGGAGGGGCCGAGAGGGCTCCGCAGACCGACTAGAAACTATACGGTATAGCGCTGATCAATCCATTCCCCAACGGTTCGCGAGCCTTGCTGTTCAAATCAATTCTGAACTCCTTCGTGCTCCCTTGGGCTCATTGGTAAAACGTCACCATTAGGCTTCAAGAAGTCGACAGATCTTTTCGTTCACCAGGTATACAAGCTCTGCTCCGGTTGCGAAAGAGCTTTATTAGGCTATACTTTATAATTCTGTTCTCTATACGGAGTACTCTAACGCGCACCTGCTATTTCAGGGTGAAGAGCCAACTGACCACAAATGTTTGGAGGATCATCACCGCGAAAGGATCTAATATTGATTCACAACAAGACTGTGCACGGTTGGGGACAGCACTGTCCTTGAATCTTCTTCGTGAACTAGCGATCTTCAAGCTCGTCCCAAAAATACTTGCATCGAAACCAAAAACTGGGTACGATCTACGCAATGTCGTTTCGTACTCGACCAAATGTGACTCCATATGGCGAGACTATCGATTTGACGAAGGCCGAGTCAAGGCCTCCAACCGCGAGAGCCTCACTATCAAGGCAAACATCACAGCTGATTGACTTGACAACCCCACAAGATCACATGCACACGGTGGTAGAGCTTCTTCGGCCCAGGCCAATTGATCTCCTGGAATTTTCGCCAAACGCTCGAAAGAAAGGGAAGCTAGATATCGATGACTCTCCAAGTCGTCACCGCAACGATCATGCATCCGAACTGCAAGACAGCGTCGATCACCAAAATCAAACACCTTCTCTTTTCCGAGACACTCCTCAAGCCTTGGAAGGATCACCACATGTTTCGCCACGGAACAGCGCTTCACCTTCATCTTTAAGCCCGCCCCGGCAAGCAAACCGAGCATTATTCCATCTGCAGAATACCCCTAAGCCAAAGAAGAAAGCCTTCAAATCGCTCCCTTTTATGAACTTTCCGCCCGAAATCAGGAACAATGTCTATCGCATGCTTCTCACTACTGGTCCCATTGAGCTTCCAGAACTTACAGGGCGCAACGGCGCTGCTCACAGAGCCAGGTGGGCCAATTGCACTACGGCGAAGCAGAGGAGACAACATAAGAAGATCTTCCTGGAGATTCTCGAATGCAGCAAACAGGTTCACGACGAAGCGAGTGGAATCCTCTACGGCTGCAACGTCTTCAAGTACAGGAGCAATCCAGGGGAGGGGACAAAGCGCGTGGTCTTACCAACTCGACATCTGCAGTTGCTCAAGCACATCAAGATCTCCGTCATATCTCGAGAATCTTTCACGGGTCAGATAAGCCAAGATGAATCAGTGGCGGATCTGGTAAGGCAGTTTGCGAAGGATGGCTTGGAGCTGGAGACCTTTGAGATGACATGGTTCGGAAATAAACGGTATCATTTGGGAAACGACAGCTTGGTGTGCCAGGCGCTCAAGATGCTAGATGTGGGAAACCACTTTTCTGTGAAAGTCGCTGGCGAGGCAAGGATGCAGAAAGCAATGCAGGACGACTTGAAACGTGTTTTACGCTCGAGGAATGTGGAGATTCATCGACCAGTCAAGGCTGGAACAGGGGAAGAGTTGAGTGATGAGGACTAAATTTAAGAGGATCAAGGGATCCCACATTGTTCTAGGTTTTGTGTCAGCAGAAGTGGAAGAATTGGATGCAGCGCTGTCGGCTTGAGCACCGAATTGAGCTTTCTGGTCTAGCCTAGAACTTAATTTCGATCTGTTGAGCACTATCAGATCGAGTTTCTGGCATGGTGCATGTGTATGTTGCAGACCTTGTTTCTGTGGCCCTTACCCCCCACAGCCTCGCGTGCCTCGCACCTCGCAGCCTCGACAGCTGGAGAGTGTAAGGGCTCAATCCTAAGTCCGGCTGCTTATCGAGAAGACTTAGCGTTGGATCCAGAGAATCACAAATTTCTACAAAGTTTGAAGTTGAAGGAATATGTCCAAGTATTTTAGATCATTAGTGGGGAGTAAATGAAGTGGGAAGGGGAAACAAGTCAATTGCATCCGAACAGGCCGTACTCCCAAATTCTGGTACAAGAGAATAATGGTGCCGAAGATGGTTCAGCAAAACGATCGTTGAGCTCCTCAAGTCGCGACTTCCCCGAAACTTCCTTCGCTCTCGACCTTTTCTGAATTCAGTCACTCTTCTGGCGAAGTTGTTCCATTCATTCTACAGCTTCACCATTAGCATCCGTCGCTATCCCTTCGCAGCCAATAGCACACCTTTTCCATACCGCAGCTCTTACAATCCTACAGCCCGCTATCCCTTTCTCACGCTCCGAAGACAGTCTTTACCGGGCTTCAAACCTGTGAACAAACCTCCCTGCAAGCCTCCCTAAGAGTTATCCGCAATGGTGGTCACAGACCAGCATGAATACCTGTGTGAAGAAGAGAAGAGATTGAGAGAAGACCATGAGAGGAAGAAGTACTGGAAACAATTTGGGCCTTACGTAGCGGAGCGACAGTGGGCGACTGTGAGAGAGGACTACTCTGAGAACGGAGATGCTTGGAGCCACTTTCCCCATGAACACGCCAGATCTAGGACGTTCCGCTGGGGAGAGGACGGTATCGCGGGTGTCTCGGATTCGCACGGCCTCATGAATGTCACCTTCAGCTTCTGGAATGAGAAGGATGATTTCTTGAAAGAGCGGCTGTTTGGGCTTTCCAATCCGCAAGGAAACCATGGTGAGAGCATCAAGGAATGTCATTTTCACCTCGACAACACCCCTACGGTAGGTTAGGGTCCAACAAGTCAGACTGGCTGAGCTGAACCACCCCTCTTTAGCACTCATACATGAAATACCTCTACAAATACCCACATCGAAAGTTTCCCTACGAACAGCTCATTGCAGAAAATGCAAAGCGGGGCAAGTCCGAGAGGGAGTACCAGCTCATAGATACCGGCATGTTCGAGGAAGATCGATATTTCGACTGCTTCATTGAAACTGCCAAAGAAGCCCACGCCCCCGACGAGCTTCTGTTTCGTGTCACGGCTTATGTATGTATATCTCAGCGTGGTTTCTACCCCCCTTAGTATCTCAAGTATCTCAAGATCGCTCTTCAGGACGTGCTCAAGGAACATGCGCCTCCTGAAACTTGTGTAATTTGCCTTTTGACCTAACCACTATATTGGACCTGAAACGCTGACTCCGAGACCTGTGTAGAATCGTGGACCGGAAGCCGCACCGCTTCATGTCATACCACAGATCTTTTATCGGAACACCTGGAGCTGGGGCCTTGAGAGCGAGACGAAAAAGCCATCAATCCGGCAAATAGCGCCTTTGACGGCACAGACGAAGCATGCTAAGCTTGGCCATCAGTTTGCCCAACTCTCGCCCTCGCCTGGTATTGGCGAAAGTGGCCAAGATGTTCAGCCAAGACTGTAAGCTATTCCTCCAAGCTCACTTCCTTTTTTCCAGGATATTCCTCGATGGTTTTTGCTTTGTCAACCCGTCTTTCAATCCCTTCTGCAGCGGAAAGAAGCAAGACTAACTCCGAAATTTTCTAGTCTCTTCACAGACAACGAGACCAATCTTCACGCGCTTTATGGATCGAAGAATCCGCAGCCCTATGTGAAAGACGCCTTTCATCGACACATCGTAGACGGAGAGCGAGGTGCTGTGAACCCGCATTGCCGAGGGTCCAAAATGGCGGCTCACTATGCCTTCGACGAGGGTAATGGGGTGCCTCCCGGCGAATGCGCAGTGGTCTGTTCTTCCCTTTTCGGCGTTCCCAGTCCCGAGATGCAGTCGCATTGACTCTGGCAGGTGCGCTTCCGGGTTTCGAGGAAATACGAAGGGTACCTTGACGAGGAATACTTTGGCAAGACCCCGAAATTTCAATCCGAGCGTTGTCGAAGGATATTTACTGATCGAGGATAACAGACGAGGTAATGGAGCGAAGAAGAACCGAGGCCGATGAATTCTTTTGGCGAATCAGCCCGCTTCCCATGGTGGACGACCTTCGCAACATTCAGCGGCAAGCTTTTGCAGGCATGATGTGGTGCAAGTAAGCAACCTCTCCAGGATTTCTCGATCTCTGTGTAGCCGTTGGGTGAGCGACTTGCTCGCTATGAATGCCACCCTCTTCAGGTTCCATTCCAAGAAAGCAATACTGACTCTGGAAACCTTCTAGGCAGTACTATCACTTCGTATGGGATCAATGGGTAAGTATATTTTGGGCTATGTATCCCGTAAAACACCTCTTCCCGCTGCTCAAACAAGTCGCCAAACATCAATTTTGCTGATCAACATGCTCGTCAAACACACGAGTTCTTGCTCTTCGACATCCTAGACATGTCTTTTCACCACTCGACCAGGCACAGAATATGACTTACTTCTGCTTTCACACCCGTGAAAAGTCATGCTGACTCAGAAAACATTGCAGGCCAACGGTGACAAGGGTCAGCCACCCCCACCGCCAAACAGGAAGGGCATTCGGAATCAGGTAAGTATTTTGAGCCCGATTCAGACCCAATGATTCCCAGTAGGGGAGAATGCGATGGCCTTCGCCTCTTTGTGCTCTCAATATAGATACATGGCTTGAACATCGTTTGCAGACGGGGATGCTGACTTTCAACTTTTGAACAGAATTGGAAGCACTTGCATCTCGACGATATACTTTCCATGCCGGACTCGTGGGAATACCCTTTCTTTGCCGCTTGGGATACAGCTTTTCATTGCCCGACTTTAGCTATGATTGATCCTGAGTTTGCAAAAAAGCAACTAGATCTCATGACGAGGGAATGGTATATGGTGAGTTCCTCCAGCCCAAATTCCTTGCAAGCAAATCTCCAAGCAACTCGAAGCGTTCGGCTTTACTATGCTCCAGAACATATTGTGCAACCCTTAGTGGCGCCTAGAGGAGAAGTTGCTGACAAGAGGAACTCCGCAGCATCCTAACGGTCAGCTTCCTGCTTACGAGTGGAACTTTGGCGACGTAAATCCCCCAGTGCATGCCTGGTCCGTCTTTCGTGTCTTTAAAATCGAGCGAAAAATGTACGGGCGCTCGGACCTCGACTTCTTGGAGAGAGTCTTCCAAAAACTTCTGCTGAACTTCACGTGGTGGGTCAATCGAAAAGACTTTAATGATAAAGGCGTATTCGAAGGCGGGTTCCTTGGACTCGACAATATCGGTCTTTTCAATCGTTCTGATCCATTACCCACTGGCGGTGTTCTCGAGCAAGCGGATAGTACCGGTACGTTACCTTGGAGTCACGGATTCCCCTTCTGCTACGGGATGTGAGCCTTGAGACAAGCTTCGAGCGTATCGTACTCCCTATGATCATCTCACGACGCGTAATCGTTCACGAAAGAGCAAAGCTAACCGCGATATCGTCTAGGCTGGATGGCATTCTATTGCCTCTCGATGTTGAACATCGCACTCGAGCTGGCAAAGCACCGCCGAATTTACGAAGACATTGCGTCTAAATTCTTCGAGCATTTCATCTTAATTAGTGATGCCATGACGTACCGATCAGGAGGTGAAGATGCATCTTTGTGGAGCCTGGAGGATGGTTTCTATTATGATGCTATCTCTTGGGGCGGACCATTCACTCAACAATTGCCTGTTCGGTCACTTGTTGGTCTCATCCCACTTTTCGCCGTCTTGACCCTAGAGCCAGAGGTATGTCTTATCGAAATCAACCTACCAATTGAGTGCCACGTGAGAACGTCAACACATCACGGGAGTAGAGAGGGTTAATGCTGAACAGCTTATCAACAATTTCCCGTCCTTCAAGAGGCGTGTGAATTGGTTCATTGAGAACAAACACGATGTCGCCGAGCGCAATATTGCCAGTTTGAAACATCGTGGTAAGGAGGACCGACTACTACTGTCTCTGGTCAACAAAGACCGGTTGATACTGATTCTGAAGAGGATGCTGGATGAGGTGCGTAAATTTGGAATCGCTGCTCACAAATGAAACATCACTTGTATTTCCGGAGTATACTCGAGGACATGCTGGTCCCTGGCCATAAATTGAAATGCTGACTCCGAGATTTGCGTAGACTGAGTTTCTTGCGGATCATGGCATTCGTTCCCTTTCTAAGTTTCACAAAGATCATCCCTATTCTATGGATGTAAATGGGCAGCGCTTTCAAGTGAGCTATATATCTGGTGACTCCGACAGCGGACTTTTTGGTGGAAACAGGTGGGAACTCAAAGTCAACATCCACAGTATTGTCGCGCTGATGTTTGTAGCAATTGGCGAGGACCAATTTGGCTAGCTGTTAATTTTCTGCTTGTAGAGTCGCTGCTTCGATTTTATATGTTCTACGGCAAATCTCTTCAAATCGAGTGTCCTACACGCTCCGGGAAGTACATGCATTTGGGTCATGTAGCGGAGGAAATCCAGCATGTACGTCTTCTCAAAGTCATCCGTATCCCGTCCTTGTCGCATTACTAGCCTCAAGCGTCCCCTCTCGCAATGTATTCCTGAGGCGTATCTCATGGCTCCCTCTTCGTCTCTACGTCGCAATGCTGACTCCGTACCTTCGTTCAGCGACTGCAGCATCTCTTCTCTCAAGGCGACGATGGCCGTCGTGCTATCAATGACGGCAACGATATGCTAGACTTCGACCCTCATTGGAAAGACTACTTGTCCTTTCATGAGTTCTTCGACGGAGATACTGGGATGGGGTTAGGCGCAAGTCACCAGTGTGGTTAGTAACCTTTCCGTACTATTTGCCTACCCCAAGTTCCCAGAGCAAGGATTCTTTTCTTCCGGACAATGAGGCCGACCATCAGCAAAGCCACTTCCAATCACAAAAGGCTAATTCCCAAAAATTCAGGATGGACTGGCTTGATCGCGAAGATGATCCATGATACTGGCATCAACTGTCGCCTTCCCCAGACGCCAAGGACTCCCACAGCGGCAGCTGCTCATTACTCTGATTCCTACTTTGATGAATTATTCTCGCGCTCAAACAAAGCTCGCATTAGAAGGTCCTCAACCTCCAGATCAATAGGCAACCGTAGCAGCTTCAATACATCGGTAAATGGTGACATCGCCAACGAGTCTGCCATTGATTCAATGACTGATGACGTGGAACGTAAGAGACGACGAAGCGAAGCAAACCAGCATGTGGCCAATTATGTGAATGATCAACTGGAGCGTGTGCGGAGCAACGAGAGTGTAGCGGCGTACGAGGATGAGTTTGAAGCACGATTGGACGGCAAATGACGGATCAATACGACCCTAGAATACTAATTCACTAGACTCAGACACAGATTTAGACAATAGACACGCTTGACGTGCCAAGTATACGTGGTTATGCCCTGATGCTGCGTTACTTCTTAAATAAGCATGCGTAAGTGGCCTATAAATGAGCGTCGACAACATGTTCTTACTTTTTATAACTGCTATATCTATCGATGACACCCACGCTTGGCGTCAGAATTGATGGCAGTCTTGAACGCTAGTGCAATGGACATGAACACAGAATACCGTCGAATCGAGCAGAAAATGGGCAATTCAAGCACATTCAAGAGCCCAAGATTGCACAATTCCGACTTATATTGAGCGGTGACGCTACTTCAAAGGGCTTTCATGTTGCGAATTTCTGGCTCTGTAGCCTTCGCATCTGCCTTATATTCTGACACTAAGCTTGGCACATCGAGTGAAACATAAAGTCTTAAAGCTCTCTACTTTCCCTCGATGATCATCAGATGCACCGGACAAGGGCCCAAGAAAGACACAGCCAGAACTCAGAATCTCAGACCGTTGCCTTCAGTAGTGCGGTAATAGGCCTTTCAAGGTCTCCAATTTGGCCATCCGCCCGTCCGTCTTGCATCAAAGAGGATGCCTTTCACATTTCCCTTCCAAATCCTCGGAAAGCGGCAAGATAGCGAAGCATATGCATGTGCAGATACAGGGTGCGTGATTGATAAGCGCTAGTCCCGTGGCTCCGAGCTCGTGAATTAGTACCCTTTCACATAGAATTCGGATCGAGATCATCTCAATGGATTAATGCAGGTGTTCGATGATGAGAAAAACGGAACTGATTTCTCTAGATATAGACCAATTGTCTCGCCACCATCGTTGTTCGACTATCAATTTTAATCGGGGTGTCACCTTCTTGAATCAATGGCCATATCCAGCAACGCGATTTGCTATCTAAGCAGAAGGTCCACCACTGGGCAAAAGGATTAGAGTGTCCTGTAGACGAAGATGCAGATTACGAGAATACCTTCTGGTGCAATCGAGACCTAATCCCCATACGACCGCTGAAAATGGACCATGAAAGTTTATGCGGGCTGTTGGATTTCCACTGGTAACGCCACTTCTAGCTTTTGACCGTGTCCGGCCAATCACTGATCTCGGAGACACCAGGGGTCAACGCAACGTCGTGGACCGCGACTTCGAGTCTTCTTCATCGGTAAACTAGGAGCCCGCACGAGAAATTTAATACCTAATTATACTAAATTAACATTAAGTTTTTATTATAGAAAGTAATAAAATAAATTTAATTATTTTTATAATATTAAAAAAGAATATTATTATTAATATAATTTAAAAACTCTATCTCTAAAATAACTTCTTTTATTATATCGAGATATTTAAAACTCGAGATAATAACTCGAATATTTTATAATATAATTTATTTTATTATAACGAGGTATTTTAACGTATTTATTTTATTATTAAATAAATAATCTTTAAGAAATCCTTAATAAACTATTAATAAAAATTATAGAAAATAATAAATATCTAAATTTATTCAAGATTATTTAATTCTAGTCAATTAGCAATAATTCAAATTTTAGAAGAATTATTTATAATCTTTCGATAAATATTAATAATCCTCGAAACTTAGTTTTTTATATATAGAATTTATATTTTATTATATTAATTTAAAGCCCTAAATACGTCGCGTAATATTTTAAAAATTCCTCGAATATATTTTATATATTCTTTACGGGTTTTATTTTAAATTAAAATATTATCGATATATATTTAAACGAATTTATTAATATATTTAAAAATTAGATAATTTATAAATTCTTCTTAAATAGTAGATTGTTTTATAAAATTAAATAAAGAGACTCGGTATTTATATAAATTCAGGGAAGTTATAATAATAATATAATTCTCGTTATTAAAATATATTTATAATATATTAAATATTATAGTAGTACCTAGTTTAGTAAAATATTTATATTTTCCGATATATATTAATAATATTTTAGTATTAAATAGAATTAGATAATAATTACGTTCTATGAAAATATTTAGTTTTCGATAATTAATATAGAATCTTAGGCCGCTATTAGGTTTTTCGGCGAATAAGATAAATAATATTTAACTAAATACGATATATTTTTTAAAAAATAATTCTCTAGATATTTTTTAATTTATTTAAACTCATATTTTTATATAAAATAAATTCGATTTTTAGGTACTTTTAACTTTAATATTTTATTATTAAAGTCTAGTTTATAATTATAGAAATAATGAAAAGAAAACTCGTCGAATTTAATTCTATTAAAGAAGTTAATATAATTATAATATTTAATAAATATTAAGTCTTAATTTTATTAGAATTAAGTATCTCGAGTTTCTAAGAAAAAAAATTATCTAGATTCTCTCGTTTTAATATCATTAATTATTAATCGATTTTATTAATTATTAATAAAATTTATTTATTTAATTTATCTTAATTAGAAATAGAATATTACGACTTATTATTATAATAGGATATACACGGATTAGTAGTATTACGGAGGATATTTATTTTATTTATAACGGTAAATATTATAAATATTAACTATACTCGCTATATTTATATAAATAAATATATAGAGTATATAAGTTTTAATACGATTTCCTTCTACTATATAAATAACGTACTTTTTAATAGATAAAAACTTCGTATTTAATTTCCCTTAAAACTTTTAATTATAGATTCTGAATATAGATATTTATTAAATTATTAATTAAGTTTATTAAACTTATCTAACTATATCTAATTATTTATACGAAGATTATTATTTATTAATTCTTAATACTCTTCTTTAAGAGTATTAATTTAGATTTTATCGATATTATATTAAAATATTAAACGGAGAGCCTTAATACTTTATATATTTTTAAAATAAATATTTTAAAGTTAATAAAGACCTTAGCCCTAAATATCTAAAATAATATTAGAAGACGTAATATTTTAAATAATAAGGACCGTATTAAAGTCTCTCGCCTAAATTAATATTATAAAGAGTATAAGAAGTTTAACGACTAATTTATTTAATTTTAATTATTCTTCGCTTTTAACGAGAGTATTATATTAGTTTAATAAATAAATAATCTTTAGTATTATTTATATAAGAGGTAACGCGTAGAAATAGATTAAATTATTTTAAAAATACTATATAAAAGAATCGAATAACGCCGATAATTTAATAATAAAACTTTAGATAGAGAACTTCTCTCGGTTTAAAATTAAAAATCATTATATGTTTAGACTTTCTAATAAGAGTATTATAATAATTTATATAATTTAATATTTAATATAACGGAGGTCTATATTTAATTACTCGGTATAATTTTAATATTATATAAAATTAACGGATTAGAACGATACTACTTTTATAATAATATATTAATAAAAATTAAAAAGTAATATTAAAAACGAGTTTATATAGATAAAAATCGATATTAAGGACTTTAAGATATTTATAAAATAAATAATCATGATCGACGATAAGTTATATAAATATATAATAAAGAAATATTATAACGAAGAAATTAACGGATAAAGATATTTAAAAGTTTATAATAATAAATATAATTCGGCTAGTTACTACCGCCGCGAGAAACTTAACCCGTATAATTATATATTAATAAAACTCGATTTTATTAAAAAGGGACCTATAAAAGAATTCTAGAAAAAAAGTAAATAATAATATAAAAGAAAAATAATAATAATTTATTTTAATTATAATAAACCGGGCTATATCGCTAGGAATTATTATTCGAAAAATATAATAAATCGATAATAATTAAATATATTTAAAAAGAAAATACTAGATAATATAGCCGGGTCCTTTAAAAATTTAATATAAAATAATCTTAAATTTATTAATTTATTAAAGAAGTAAAGAGATATTTAAAAAAGAGATTATTTAGAGAACTCGAAGGATTAAATAATAATAATAATAAAACTCTAAAGAAGGATTTTAAGAAAAGATAAAAATAAGAATAAAATATAATAAATTCTAAGGAATAACTTTAGGTAATAAATTACCTCGATAATTCTAGAATTTAATTTATCGTATTAAAAGAGAAACCCGAAGAAAAGAAGAAAGAGAAAAAATAATTCTTTAGAATTAATTATGTTTATAAATAGTATTACCTACGATACTAGGAAATATATTAATTAATATATATAAGTAAATATTATAAATACTATTATAATAATTTAAGAGAGTGAAAGTATATTACGAAACTAGGATATAATTATAATTAATAGAATAATTATATTAAAGATAATTACTTATAGTATTTAATTAAGAAAAAAGAAAACTAAGTCTTCCTAGGTTATAATAAAGATTAATAATTATAATTACGAAACTAGATAAGTTATAATAAAGAATTAAAAAATTATAATTAAAGTAAATAATATTATTATTTAATCGAAAGATATAATAGATATTTCGAGTCCAAAGAGTACTACGGATTTTTATTTTCGTCGGGAAAAGACTAATCTCTTATATTAAAGAGAAATATAAAGAGATTAATATATTAACTTTAAAATAATATTTATATTTAATTTAATATAATATATATATACGAATACTAGTAAAAATTAACGGATATAAAGTTATTATAATAATAAATTTAGGAGCGACTAATAACTTCGTATCTCGAATAATAGTTTAAATAATTAATTTATTAATTCGGGAAAAAAAGAAATAATACGAGTTTTAATTAATCGATAAGTTAAAACTATTAATAAAAAGAGTAGATAAAGAAATATTCCCGTTACTAATTATTATTTAATACTACTATAAGGAAATGATCTTCGATATAGTTAAGATAATTATTTATTATATTATTTTAAGAATACCTTAGTTAAAAGAATATAATTTAATATTTAATTAGAAAATAAGAGTATTTATATTTCTATATATTAAAGACGTCGTTAATATAATATTTATATACTTATAAAGAATAATTATAAATAAGAAATCGAATCGTAATTTAATCGAAATTTATAATATTTTATCGTCGAAGAAAAGTAATTTTATACGAGGATCCGATTCGATATATACTAGTTAAAAAGGTTAATAGAGCGAATAAATTTAAATTTAAAAAATAGAAACGAACCTCTTAATATCCTTAACGAGTAATAATAATAGAAGTATCTTTTTTAAAAACAAATAATTATAAAAGTATTATTTAAAAATTAGTTATAAAATTATAAAATCGAATTTAAATTAGATAAATAATCGATATTTAGACTTATTTATACTCTATTAAAAAAGAACTCGGAGTACTTCGCGGGTATATTAATAAGAATCTTAGAAAAGAATTATTCGAGAATCTAAATTACTAATAAATTATTTAATCTTGTTTATAACGAAAAAGAATAAAAGTTTATAATTATATATAAATTACCGAAAATTAAATAATATTATAATAAAGAATCGATACTCTTTATTAAATATTAACGAGTTATAGGATCGGTTTATAATAATAAAAATCTTTATATAACTAGATCTTCGGGGCGCGTATAATCTAATTCGAATAAAAAAAGCGAGGAGTAGAAAACTATCTTTAGAATTAAATACGATTATTACGAATATTTAATAATATCCTTCGGATTTATTAATATACTAGTAATTTATTAAATACTAATTAATAATATTATATAAATATATTTAGATATAATAATAATTATATATCTCGATAATACTTTAATTTACTTTACTAATAAGGAAGAATATATTTAATATATATAGGATATCCTAATTTATTTATTACTCGCTAGACTTCTCTTTAAATTAAAGAAATACGAGTTTTATAAAAACTTAATCGAATTCTTTATATTTATAATTAATATTAAAGGTATATATAAACTTTAAAAAGATTAAAAATATCGAAGAATAACCTATACTTTATAATATTAAAATAGTATAAAGTTTTTTAGAATTTACGAACTTTAATAAAAAGATTATTAAAGATTATTTTAAAAAAGTTTTACTACTAATAAATATTATAAAGAAGAATACTACTTTCTAATAAAGAGAGGAATAATAATAATTTTTTAACGTATTTAAAGAGGCTAATAAGAAACCGTTAATACTATATTCTTTTCGGAGTAATAAATTAACTCGAATTAAAACCGATATTTTAAACCTCGCGATAAAAGTTTATATACTTTAATAGAGAAATAATAAATAATACTTTATTATATATTATTCGCGGAAGATATTATTAATAAAATAGAATCATGTATTTATAATAAAGAATTACTAATAGTAGTATCCGTACTAGAGTAATAAAAAGTATATATAAAAAATTATTTAAATCTTACTATCTTTATTAGACTATAAAAACCTTCTTAGTTTTATTATTATAAAATAATTAAATCGAAGATAGATTAAATAATCGGAATTATTAAAATAATATAAATTTAAGATCTTTTATACTTTAAGAAAGAATAACGGTCGCGCCGATATATTTAATAAACGAGAAAATTATATAAAGAAAAAGAACGTAGTAATATAACTAGTCCTTATTTAATAACAAAATAAATCGTTAGTTTTAATACGATAATTAATAACGATACTATATATCTTTATTCCTAGGATTATTAATAATATCTAGGGGGAATATAAAAATAATATCTTAACTAGAATATTAAGAAGTTAGTAACTATAAATTAAATTATTAAAATATAATAAGAAAACTTATCTCCCTAAAGGCTGTCTTAAGGAAATTATTCGCGATTATTATAATAACCTAGTTTAAGGATACTTTAGAGTTACTAAAATTATAGAATTAATTTATAAAGAATACGATATACTAGGATTATAATCGCACGTTAAGAAATATATTAAAGAATATATCGAATACTAGTAGAATAAGTCTATAAGGTATATTAAATATAACTAGATTTAATTCGCCCTAATATCGAATATATTATAGGACGATATTATTATAAACTTCGTTATTAAATTACTAAAATTAAAGAGCCTTATTACGATAAAGGTTTTTAATTTTATTATAGTCGTTTATAATAAATTTAGTAAATATACTATGAGTTTAATAAATATATTATAACCGCTAACTAGATATTCTAATATACGTTATAAATATATTTTTTAAGAAAAACGAAGTTAGATATCGAGAACCTTAAGAGTTTTAGAGGTACGAAATTAATTAAAAATAATAATAATAATAATAAAGATAAAACCTAAAATATTAAGATAAAGAGTAGATATAAACTACTAACGTATTTTAATATAATAAAGACGTCGTAATAAATAAAGCGGATTAATAATCGAACGGGAAAATATAAAGAAGGTATAAAAATATTAAAAATATTAATAATAATTATAATAAAGACTAGAAAAGAAAAGAAAATATAAAGAAGTATAATAAATAATATATCGTAGGTTAATTGATTAATTAATTTATATATCTACTCTAGTAAAACTACTTTACTAATAAGGGAGTTCCGCGAGTACTTTTTTAATAAAGTTATTAGCGGCGCTTATTAATTACTAAAGAAACCTTATTAGTTAAAAACTCTAATTTATCGATAATTTATTTCCTTTTTTTACTAGTTAATAACCGATAGTTATAATTATTTTAAAATATTATTTATTCTTCTCTTTATTTCTCTTTTACTTTAGTTTCTTTAATTTTATTTATTTATTTTATACGCCTTTAAGCCGCTTTATTATAAATTTAATTAAATAGTCGATATTTATAATTATCCGGCCGGTAGTTTCTCTCTTTTCTTCCTTTTTTTATAAGTTTAAGTATATCGCTAAATCTTAATAATAATTTAAATTATACTAACTATTCTTTAATAAAAGAGAATTAACCGAGTTATCCCGTTTTTATTATCTACCGCGTGGTTATATATATATTTTAGACCTACGATAATATCTTCCTAAAATTATATATATTTATTTATTTTATTAGCTCCGTTTTATCCCTAACTAGTTTCGGGTAAAATAATAATATATACTTTATATTTTATTTTCTTTATTTATACGAGTAACTAGCGCTATAGATTATAAATATTTTCATTCGGTATAAAATTTTATTTAATCCAATTTTATTATATTTTAATTATATTATTATAGAGTTTTTAATCTTTTTTAATTAATTATAATAATCGAATTAATCCCCGAATAAATCTCTTTTCTAAACCGGGTTAATAGTTTATATAAAAATCGTCGTTTTATAACTTTTTTATTTATTTAGTTATTATTAACGGGCCTAATTCTTTACTCTTTACTTAGTCGATAACTTTAATATCTTAATATTTTTCGATATCTTCGATTAAATTTATCTAGTCTTTTCTCCTCTTTATAATTATAGTTATTTTATATTATTCTTTAAATCCTAGCGCGCGAAGCGCCTAGGATTCTTTTTTTATTATTAGTATTAAAGGTATTTATTATTACCTACCTCCTCTACGCTAAAGTTTATTCTAGATCCGTATATTTCTTATAGTTATAATTAAATAGGTCCCTCGATTTATTTAATATCGTATTATTAGGCGGTTTAACTAGAGGTCGATTAATATAATTATTTATTTAATTTTAAATATTAGAATTAAGGTAGTTTTAAATACTCCTAAAACCGTCCTAAAGTAATTATTCTAGATAATTATTAACTTTTTTATATATCCCTTTATAACCTCCGTCGTTCTCTTTAATTAATATTATATCGGAGTCGTAAATATTAATATTAATCTAATTATTATATTATATATCGTTTTATACTTCGCGAAGGTAGCGCTTTATATCGAATTAACTAGGTACTTTATAGCGCGGCTTTAATTAATCGCTTTAATTTTAATTTAGATTAGATATAATTCTTATTTTAACTTTAAATCGATATATAATCCTAAGACCTAAATACTCGTTTTAAATTCGATAACTACGTTTTTAAAATTTATCGTTATTTTTATATTAAACTTCTTCGGCGTTCGAGATATATAAACTAGCTCGTATTTTAGGGGGTAAATAATATATTATAAATAACTATTTATTTTAAATAAATATTATAGGTTTATTTTAAATTCGTATAATTCTTTTTTATACTCTCGTTATAGGCGAGTAAATAAATATCGTTTATAAATCCTCTAATTTATATTAATAGGTTTATTTTAATATACTTCTTAATTAATAATATATTAAAGAATAAAAAGAGTACCGGTAAAATAGGCGATTCTTATAAAATACCCGTTATTATATTCTTTATTATACTCGTTCTTCCTTTAGATATTACGGATATAATTTTATCCGATAAAAAGTTTATTATTTAATTAATAATTAGGCTCGGGATATCTTTTATTTATAGGTCGTATAATAATTTTTAATATAAAATATTATCGAACGCTCCCGTTATATTTAATAATAATAGGTTTATTACCTTTCCCTTCCCGTTCCTATTATAGTTCTATATAATATATATTATATTTATAAAAGTCTTTAACGCGGTTTCTATTAAACGCTTCTATTTAACCCTTATTTATTATAATAATAATAATTCGTACTCCTCCGTTATATTATTTAATTTTCTAGAGATAATTATTTCTAGCGCCTTATTAAATATATTAAAAAGTATAATAAATCTATATAATTTTAACTTTAAATAATCGCCTTTCTTCGATTCCTTAAAGATTATTATATTAATCTTTTTAAAATACCTCGGGTAGTATTTTTATTTAAGGTAGGCCTAGAATAAATAAATAATAACGTTTATTATTTCCGTTTTTATTATAGTTTTTAGGAATTAATTCGGGATTCTAATTATTCCTAGTATTTTATCGGCCGCTAAGTACTATATTATTTTATATACTTTTATCTTAGTTATTCCTTAGTCTATTTTAATAGGCTTTAAATATTTTATTCCGTCGATATTATTTAAATCTATTATTAATAGAGGGGGGAAAAGTACTCTTTATAAAACTTTTACTTTACTCTCGAAGTTTTTAATTTTTCCTCCTTTATTATTTTTAATAATTAGGAATTAAAGGAGTTTTTTAAAATAATTATTTTTCTCCTTTTTTTATTTTACGAGTTTTTATACTCCCGTCGACTTTAGTAAGACTTTATATATACTCTCTTATTAAAAGAATATCTTCGTTCTTTATATTATATATATTCTTTTATTATTTATTATATCTAGGGCCTCCCTCGTCTAGGTATTTTAATTTCGTTTATATTTTTATATATATTCCTTTACCTTAAATATAATTTTAATATAATAGGAGTTCTAGTAAAATTTAGCCCTTTAATATAAACGGGCCTATAAGATTATAAATTTAATAATTTCTTAAAAGCCTCCTATTATCTTATTTAAATATTAATTAATATTTTTCTACTTTTAAGTTTTAACTTTCTTAGTATTTAATAAAAAAACTTTATATTTTATCGTATTTTTTTTCGGGTAGTATTATCCTTAATTTTCTTCTAAATATAACGAGTATATAATATTACTCTTTTTTATACCTACTCGAATTCCGTTATTATTAATCTATAATCGGAGTTATGATATAAATCTTCGCGGATTATAGAGTTATTTATAACCTAGTATACTCTTTTTATAAAGAATAATAAATCGATTATACTTTTATATCCTCGGGTTTTTTATATAATAAACGTTTTTAATAATTTTAATTTTATTTCTCTCGACTTTATTATTTCTAAAAGATAATTAATTATAATATAATATATATATCGCCTAGTATTATTCTAGTTAGGGTAATAAAGGTTAAAATTCTTTAAAAGAATATATTCGCTTTCCTCCGCTAGTATTTCTTTTAGTAATAATAATATTAATAAATTATCGGTTAAAATATACTATATTAATAATAGATTATATATATTATAGATTTATACCTTTTTATAATAAAGGGTTCCTCGATTAATAACCTCCTCCTCTTTAATTTTATTCGACCGAGATTCCTTTTTATTTCTTCGCTTTATTAATATAATCTTTATAAAATAAAAGTCGCCTTTATAATAAATTAACTCCTAGTTATTTATATCGATTTTTTTATTTATATAAAAATATATACGAGTCTTTAAGCCTCCCTTATATATTAGGTAGAAATAATTAATATTATTATTATATAATATTTAGGTAGTAGGGTTCTAACTAGGCTCTTAAATAACTATAATATCGATATTTTTAATTTACTCGTTTTAGAGTAACTCTATTATTAGTTTCGATTTCTTCTTAATATTATATTATACGATTTTAAATTAAATACTATAATTTATCGTATATTAATATTATATTTATAAATTCCTTATCTATTTCTTAATTACCTAGTAGTATTAGTTCTAGCCGGTTTTTATTTAATTAGTCGAATATTATTACTAGGAGGTTATTTAAAACTTAGAGGATTATTTACCTAAATATTATTATTAATTTATTATTTTATCTCGGTCTCTCTATCTTTTTAAATATAGTAATAATATTTTAAATTTTATTAATTATATTCGTTAATATTTTCCTCTTTCTCGCGCCCCTAGCCGGTATTAATATAAATCTATTATTAATTAACTATACCTAGGAGCTTAAGGTTATTATTTTTAATAATACCGCGAATTATTTAGATTTATTCTTTAGTCTTTATTAATATTAAAATATAGTTACTTTAATAGTAAAAATATTAAAAATATAAAAGATATTAATTATCTATAGAGGATTTGGCCCTAATATACTAGAATCTAGCTAAGGCGCTAGTCCTAATATAGAAGTACCGAGGTTTAGTTTAATAATATTATACTAGAGTCTACTCCGTAATAGAATACTCTTTTTAAAAGAAAGAAGTTAACGCCCTCGTTAATATATTAATATAGGGTATCGTAAACAATAATATAAATAATGTCTATATATAGAAATAATAGAGTAAATAAATATACTAATATATCCCTAGTTTTTAAATAGTCGGTACGGGGTAACCGCGGGAGTATTATAGAGTCTTAAAGTTTAGCGTAGAGCTATAAACTAAAATCGCGACGACGAGGTAAAGCGATAGAGAGGTATAGAGATAACGTAAATAACTAGCGGTAATAACTATAGTATTAATAAAATAAGGGAGTAAGTATTTAATATTATAAAAGTATTAATATTAAAGAATTAAGGCCCTAAATATATATTAGTAAAGTAAGGTCTTGGCGTAAATCTATAACCTTAGCGTAGGTTTTGAATAACTAGCGATTTTTAAAAATAGTCGTTTACCGATATTTTTGAAATTAAAACTATTTTAGCGCGAGGTTAATCTAGATTTAATTAAACCGAAAACTAAATTATTAAAGTCTATATTATAGAATTGAATATATTTACCCCCGGTAGGCTAGCTAAGAGTTATATTAATTATATTAACGAGGTTTAATATCGTTAGAAGAAAATTAAGTTATTAAAGTTAATATTATAGAATTAAATATATTTACCCCCGGTGGGCTAGTTGAGAGCTATACTACTACTATTACTATATAAATATACTAAGTATAACTAAGACTAACTATATTAACGTAGGTAGAAGCGAATTTAGTAGGTAGTACTAGGGGTCGAAGTATTATATTTTAATATATTAACGAGTAAGGCGAATAAGGGTCTTAATATATAGCGTATTAAATAACTACGAGTAATAAGTATATTGAGGGGTCAAATCTTCTAGGGTAGAACTTCTAGATAATTTAACAAGTAGTTAATATATCGATAGGCCTAGTAAAAGAGTCGAAAATAAAATTTAAATATATAAAAGAGCCGGAATAAAAAAAATTTAATATAATAAATAAACGGTTTTGAATACTAAGTTATATTAAGGTTCTAAGGGGAGCTATAAATAGACTAGTATATATACGGAAGCGTCTTAATAGATAAAGTAATCGGTATATACCGTTATTATTATTTATTAAAATATAGTTACTTTAGTAGTAAAAATATTAATAGTATAAAAGATATTAATTATTTATAGAGGATTTGGCCCTAATATACTAGAATCTAGCCAAGGCGCTAGTCCTAATATAGAAGTACCGAGGTTTAGTTTAATAATACTATACTAGAGTCTACCCCGTAATAATTAAATTCGGTATATCTCTTTTTACCTAACTAGGTATACTCTATTTTAAAATTTATAACGTCTAGAGTAAACTATATAGCGCTTTTCCTTCGGGCTTTTAGTACTATATTTATATAATTAATAAAATTCTATATATATCCTATATTTAGGCTAGTTTTTATAAACTAGAGTTATATAACTATACCCCTAGTAATTAAAATACTACCTCGGGTTATTTATTCTCTCTTATCTTTTATATAATAATAGTTATTCGCTTTTTAAGAACCTATCTACTATTAATTTATTTATTATATTTAAGTCCGGGATTTTAAAAAGAAGTATTAAATATTTCTTTTTATAATTATATTCGTCTAGTTTAAAGGCGAACCTTAGTCATTTTATATTTATAATATTTAATCCCGGGTATAACCTATAATTATCTTTCTTTAATATTTTTATTATTATTTTTTAATTATTTATATCGACGGCCTCCTTTTTTATACTATATATTATTATTATATAAATTTATTTTAGTACTCTCGCCGAGGAGTTAATATTTTTTATTTATTTAATTATCTTCTTTAACTCTTATTTTATTATTATTATTATATAATAAAAAACGAAATCCCCTTTTATTATTTATTTTACTCTAATAATCGACTCCGTTACCGAGTAAACTTTATTCCGGAATATTTTAATTAATTAAAAATTAATTATCTTCTTAAATTATCCCCTAGCCTTAATATTATTTATTTTAATTATTAACTACTTCGTTTTCGCGCTAGTCGTTATTACCGGGGGAGGAGAGTTCGTTTCGGCTATATATCTTAATAGGATAAATATATATCTACGGGTAATATTAGCCTAGTTTTATATTAATAATATAAATATACTCCTCGCCTTAAATTTTTAAACTTTTTATTTTAGCGAGTTTATTTAGGCCTTTTAGAGCCTACGCTCTTTTATTAATTCTTATATATAATTAAGAATTATTCCTAGCGCGATCTATATTAATTAAAGCCCGCGGTATATTATCTACTATACCTTTTTATATTCTATATTTTTTATAACTTTTATTATAATTATTATTAATTCTTTTAAAACTTTTATACCCTCTTTATACCCTTTTATTTAATTATTAATCTTATTTTCTTATTATAATATCTTCGTTATATTAAAACGCGTTAATAGCCCGTATTTATTCTTTATCTTAATACTTTAAATTTTATCTTTATTATCTTTATTCTTTTTTATCTTAATTAATTTCGTAGCCCTAAAACTTTTAAAGTAGTGAAATCCTATTAACCTAACTTTCGTTTTATCTTTTTAAATTTTTAGAGAATAACGACCGGTATTTTCACGAGTTTATATATATCGTAGGTTATAACTAATATAAATTACGCTAGGAATAATTCTTAATTATATATAAGAATTAATAGAAGAATATAGACTCTAGGAGGCCTAAATAAAATTATTAAAATAGAAAGTTTAAAGATTTAGAGCGAGGAGTATATTTATATTATTAATATAAAACTAGGTTAATATTACTTATAGAAATATATTTATTCTATCGAGGTATATAGCCGAAACGAACCCCCCTCCCTCTATAATAATAATTAACGGGAAAGCGAAGTAATTAATAATTAAGATAAATAATACTAAAGTTAAAAGATAATTTAAAAAAGTAATTAATTTTTAATTAATTAAAATATTCCGGAATAGAGTTTATTTAATAACGGAGTCGATTATCTGAGTAAAATAAATAATAAAAAGAGACTTCGTTTTATATTATATAATAATAGAAATAAAATAAGAGTTAAAGAAAATAATTAAATAAATAAAAAATATTAACTTTTTAGCGAGAGTATTAAAATAAACTTATATAATAATAATATATAATATAAAGAAAAAGGCCGTCGATATAAATAATTAAAAAGTAGTAATAAAGATATTAAAGAAAGATAATTATAAGTTATACCTAGGATTAAATATCGTAAATATAAAATAATTAGGATTCACCTTTAAATTAGACGAATATAATTATAAAAAGAAATATTTAATATTTCTTTTTAAAATCCCGGACCTAGATATAATAAATAGATTAATAGCGGACGAGTTCCTAGAAAGCGAATAATTATTATTATATAAAAAATAGGAGAGAATAAATAACCCGAGGTAGTATTTTAATTATTAGAGGTATAAATATATAATTTTAATTTATAAAAACTAGCCTAAATATAAGATATATATAAAATTATATTAATTATATAAATAAAGTATTAAAAGCCCGAAGGGAAAGTACTACGCGGTTTACTCTAAACGTTATAAATTTTAAAATAAAATATATTTAATTAAGTAAAGAGAGATATATCGAATCTAATAAAAATTAAAGAATAAATTTAAATAATTTATAATATTATTAAAAATAATACTCTTAAGCTCCTAAATATAATTAACTAGCGACGAGTTTACGATAATACCGGTTAAAGATATAAGGAAGAGAAAAATAATAACGGATATAATTAATAAAGTTTGAAATATTATTATTATATTTAAAAAAATAAGGAGGCCGAGATAAAATTATAAATTAATAATAGTATTTAAATAAATAGTTCTTTAAATCTTAAATAATTTCCTAATAATAACGTTTAATTAACCGGATAAAAACCGGTTAGAATTAATACTATTAAATAATTAAGAAATAAACGAGGAATTTATAAATATAATATTAATATAAAATAAATTATAATATTTAACTTAAAGTCGTATAATATAATATTAAAAAAGAATTAAAATTAATAATAAAATTACTCTAAAATAAGTAAATTAAAGATATCGATATTATAGTTATTTAAAAGCCTAGTTAGAACCCTACTACCTAGGCGCTATATAACGATAATATTAATTATTTTTATTTAATATATAAAGGAGGCCTAGAGACCCGTATATACTTTTATATAAATAAAAGAATCGATATAAATAATTAAGAGTTAATTTATTATAAAGGCGATTTATACTTTATAAAAATTATATTAAAAGAGTAAAGAAATAAAAAGGAATTTTAGTTAAATAAAATCGAGGAAGAGAAAGTTATTAATCGAAGAATCCCTTAATATAAAAAGATATAAATTCATAATATATATAACTTATTATTAGTATAATATACCTCGATTAATAATTCGTTAATATTATTATTATTAAAGGAA